>Ga0307374_10009945_pt1 | contig 13907 bp, 7 predicted proteins | sample OX3MG_FD_202532 | JGI IMG/M metagenome (GOLD analysis project Ga0307374, IMG submission 202532) | Soil microbial communities from Risofladan, Vaasa, Finland - OX-3 | ecosystem: Environmental > Terrestrial > Soil > Coastal area > Acid sulfate soil | place: Finland: Risofladan, Vaasa | collected... | reverse complement strand
TGGAATCATCGCGCGCTTCAAGGCGCGGCTGCAAAAGCGCCGGGGAGCCAGCATCTGGCGTCCTTACGTGGAGCTTTTCAAACTCCTCCGCAAAGAAGATCTGACGCCTCCCACATCTTCTGCTGTGTTTCGTCTCGCGCCGGTTCTATTGTTTGGTTGCACGGTGTGCGTGGCGGCGTTTATACCGGTGGCGCATGTTTCGGCGCTGCTCGGGTCCCGTGGCGATTTTTTCCTACTGGTGTACTTGCTGGGCCTGGGGCGTTTCTCTCTCTCGCTGGGGGCTCTGGATGGAGGGAGTGCATTCGGCGGGATGGGTGCAAGTCGCGAGGCATTGATTTCGAGCCTGGCGGAAGTTCCCTTCCTTATGGGGCTGGTAGCGCTCGCGATCTTATCCTCCCGGGCAGACATAACGGGAATGGTTGCGTGGACGCTCCATCAGAATATCTTCAACATCTCGACCGTGCACATACTGGCGTTCACCTCCCTGGCGATGGTGGTTCTGGCCGAGACGGGCCGCATGCCCGTGGACAATCCAACCACCCATCTCGAGTTGACCATGATTCACGAGGGCATGTTGCTTGAATACTCGGGGCCGAGCCTGGCGCTGATCGAATGGGCAAGCGCCATCAAACTCCACGCCATGCTGGCGCTTCTCATAGCGCTATTCGGTCCCTGGGGGATGGCTGCTGGAGGTTCCGGGTGGGGCCTCGCAACGGCCCTGCTGCTTTATTGCGCAAAAGTCACAGTCCTAATGGTTCTGCTGAGCGTGATTGAGAGCGCCGCGGCCAAGCTGCGAATGTACCTGGTACCGGACTTCCTGGGCGTGGCTTCCGCAGTGAGCGCGCTTGCCGTGATTTTTACAATGTGGGTAAAGAGGTAGCGAAATGGGCCTGGTGGGAATTGCAACCGAAAAAATTCTGAGTTCGTTCTCCGTCTTCCTGTTTCTCACGATTATTCTGCTGGCTGTCGCGCGCCGTATCTCGACGAGCGTGCTGCTGTTCAGCCTGCAATCCGCGATTATCACGGCGGAAGTCCTTGCGACGGGATTTCAGGAAAAGCTGGCCAGCGCCTACCTGGTCGGCATCCTGATCTTTGTGATCAAGGTCGTCGCAATCCCCCGCGCGTTCTTTGTACTGACAAAAAGGCTCAAAACCGTGCATGACGTGAAGGCCTCGACTACGCCCAGCCAGTCGGTTTTTGTGGTTGCCGTGATGATCTATCTTTCCTATGCCGCAGTGCATTCCTACGGCGGGGCCGTGCGCGCGCCTGGCGATTCTCTTGCCGCAGCCATTGCCCTGATCCTGACCGGCGCATTTTTGATGGTCAGCCGCAAGAAAGCGGTGATGCAAGTGCTTGGCCTGCTCGTAATGGAGAACGGTATTTTCCTGGCGGCGTTGCTCACCACGTTCGGCATGCCGCTGGTCATTGAGATTGGAATTTTCTTTGACATTCTCATGGGATTGCTTCTGATGGGAATTTTCATGTTCCGCATCAGCGATACGTTTGAACATCTGGACGTGTCGAAACTGCGAAGGCTCCGAGGCTAACGGGATGCTTCTACTGCTGCCGCTTATGATCCCGGTACTTGGAGCAGGATTCATCCTGCTTTTTCGCAACCCTCGCTTTGCCACTCGCGCGGCGCTGCTGGTGGGAGCGCTGGAAGTACTGGCTCTCGGCGCCGTCATCTGGCAAGTCCATCTGCAGGGAGAACTGCAAGAGGGGCGCTATCTGCGCGCGGACGCCCTGAGCGCGTTTTTCCTGATGAGTATCGCATTCGTTTCCGGCATCGTGCTGATTTACTCCTCGGGGTACCTGCGCCACACGGGAGAAGGGCGGTTTTCTTCCCCGCGCTGGTTTTACGCGCTGGTGTTTATGTTTCTCTTCACGATGATCAGCGTCTGCCTGTCGGCAAATCTCGGTTTGTTGTGGATCATGATGGAGGGAACGACGCTGGCCTCCGCCCTGCTCGTGGGCTTTTACAACACCGAAGGCGCAATCGAGGCTGGCTGGAAATACCTGATCGTCTGCACGGTGGGAATCGCCTTCGCGTTATTTGGAACGATCGTGCTGTATCTTGCCGCCGTCAAGGCGGGCATGAGTCCGGCCTCGGGGCTGGATTGGATTTCGCTGATGAACGCAGCGCCGGGCATGGCGCTCGACCCGCACCTGGTGAAGCTCGCGTTCGTTTTCGTCATCGTTGGCTATGGAACGAAGATCGGTTTCGTCCCCATGCATAGCTGGCTGCCGGACGCGCACGCCGAAGCGCCCACACCCATCAGCGCCCTGCTCTCTGCGGTCCTGCTCAACTGCGCCATGTATGCTTTAATGCGGTACGACGTAATCGTTTCCCGCACCGTGGGGCCCGCATTTTCTCATACGTTGCTGCTCATCTTTGGCGTGCTGTCCATGGTTGTGGCCGGACTGCTCATTTTAGTGCAACGCAATCTGAAACGATTGCTGGCCTACAGCAGCATCGAGCATATGGGGATCATCGCCATTGGATTGGGACTGGGAGGTCCATTGGGGCTTTTGGGGGCGCTCCTGCATACATTCAATCACTCGGCGGCAAAATCTCTATTGTTCTTTGGCGCCGGTAACGTGCGCCACAACATGGGCACTTTGCGTATCGATGGGATCCAGGGAATCTCGCGCACCATGCCGCAAACAAGCGCGGCTCTCGTTGTCGGAGGGCTGGCGATTGTCGGCCTGCCGCCGTTCAGCCTGTTCATCAGCGAATTTGCCATTCTGTCCGAAGCCTTCGCGCAGGCGCACTATCTGGTTGCGGCGCTGTTCCTGATTGTGCTCTCGGTCGTCTTCGGGGGTTTTGCTTATCACCTGTTTCGCATGCTTTGCGGAAAGCCGGGCCGCCGCCCGGAGAATGCCAGGCTGATCCCGTCCGAGTACATTTCGATGGGGATTGCCGCACTCTGCGTCCTGTACTTTGGAGTGCGGATTCCTCATTTCTTCAATGTTCTCCTGCACGAAGCGATGGCGGTATTGCGATGAAGGAAAACGCGCCGGGAGTTTCACAGAACGGGGGCACTCCCCCGGAAGCAGTGCTCGCAATCCCTCAAACCAAACAGGGGGCCGTGGCACGCCTCGTCACTATTTTCGGGAGCCTCGGTATAACCGGCGACAAAAGAGTCCACTACGTCTTTGACGCTGGGGATTCTGATTACCGCGAAATTGTGCGGCCCGGTGACCGCCCACTCGATTCCATTGCGCGCAGCGTGCCGGCAGCAGCATGGTATGAAAGAGAAATCCACGACCAATACGGCATCGAATTCGTGGGGCAACCCGATCCGCGTCCATTGATTTTTCACGATAACTGGCCCGACGCTGTGCACCCCATGGTTGATCCCGTGGACGATGTTCCATGGTCGAACCGCGAATACCGCTTCTTACAGGTCGAGGGCGAGGGGATCGCGGAAGTCGCTGTCGGCCCGGTTCACGCGGGCGTCATCGAGCCCGGTCATTTCCGATTTAGCGTGGTCGGTGACACGGTTTTGCATCTCGAGTTGCGCCATTTCTACACTCACAAGGGGACCGAGAAACTATTCGAAGGCAGTTCCGTCGCCGCTGCAGCAATGCTGGCGGAATCGGTCTCCGGAGACAATTGCTTCGCTCACGCGGCTTGCTATTCCCAGGCAGTAGAGAATGCCTATGGTATCGATATCCCGGCGCGAGCCTCCGCCATCCGCCTGATCGGACTGGAGCTTGAGCGGCTGGTCTGTCACATCTCGGATGTGGGCGGGTTATGCACCGATGTGGGTTTTGGCGTAGCCGCAGCGTATGCGGCGCGCATCAAGGAATCGCTGCTTCAGGCGTCATCGCAGTGTTGCGGGACGCGATACTGGCGCGGGATCGCAGCTCCGGGCGGCCTGCGATTTGATTTTGATTCCAGCAAGGTGTTTGCACTCAGCCAGTGTGTCGCGCAGGCCCATCGCGATTTCTCGGACCTCGCACGACTGATACTGGAAACGCCGTCAATCCAAAACCGCTTCGAAACGGCTGGCATCCTGAGCCTGAAAGCAGCACGCGACCTCGCCGTCGTCGGCGTAGTGGCGCGCGCCAGCGGAATGGATCTTGACGTTCGCCGGAACCACCCGTACGGCCGCTACGGCCTCTATCAATTCGAAGTCCCTGTCACACATTACGGGGATGTGATGGCGCGTGCAAAAATTCGGATCGCGGAGGCGGCGATATCCGCGCGACTGATCCAGGAAACCGCAGCAGCATTGCCGGAGGGAAGCGTGTCTGTTCCCATCCTCGTGCAGGGTGAGGTGCGGAGTTCTTCTGCCGTGGAATCTCCCCGCGGGGAACTTTACTACTGGTTGGAAGCGCGCGATGGCAAGCTTACTCGTTGCCATATTAAATCCCCTTCGTTCCAGAACTGGCCCGCGATGCCTCCTGCGGTGGCGGGCAACATCATCGCGGATTTTCCGCTGATCAATAAGAGCTTCAACCTCTCGTATTCAGGGTGCGACCGATGATTCTTGATGTGATTGTGCGCAGTCTCCGCCAGCGGGACCGATTGATTCCGGTCGAGGCGCTGCTTGGGAACTGTGACGGCAGCCGCATGCCCGACGTCGTTGCGGAACTGTTGACTCCCGCCATCGCTGAAAAGCTCTTGGAAGTGTGCCCCACGGCGGCGTTCGGCATCGAGGAACACGAAGGCCATCGCTGCTTACAGCTGTCGTACGGTCAGTGCATCGGCTGCGGCAAATGCATGGAAGCGGGCCAAGGATCCGTGATCGCCGCCCAGCGTTTCGACTGGTGCGGTGTCGCGAAGCCGGAAACGGTTCGCTCCTGGGATATCGACGCCCGCGCGGAAATCACCCCTCATGTTCCGAGCCCGGAGCAAGCGCGCGGACAAATTCATTCCCTGCTGCAAAGGGCGCTGAACATTCGCCAATTGGATGCCGGCTCTTGCAATGGCTGCGAGATGGAAATCACCGCTCTCACGAATCCATATTACGACCTGGAACGATTCGGAATTCATTTCGTAGCCTCTCCAAAGCATGCCGATATGCTTCTGGTGACGGGCCCGGTCACGCGCAACATGGCTGACGCCGTAAGGGCTACATATGAGGCCGTCCCGGCGCCTAAGTTGGTGATCGCGGTGGGAGCATGCGGATGCAGCGGTGGAGTATTCGCAGGCAGCCACGCAATTGTTGGCGCCGTGGACGCCGTCATCCCTGTAGATGGATACATTCCCGGATGCCCGCCAACCCCCGCAATGCTGGCAGCCGGCATTCTCGCAGTCTTGCGCCGGCGTATTGCGAAATAACCTACTTCAAAATATCCTGCCAGTGAGTCAGAACGGCCTGGCGACCGAGCGCAGACTGGTAGCACGCTTGGTTCGGGACCAGGAGGCGGAGGCTCAAGTCCTCTCGTCCCGACCATTTTTCCTTCGTTTATCCAATCCTACTCCTTGATCTTTTACCATGCTCGCGCAGACAACCGAAGTTCAAAGCCCCAACACTTGAAAACCGAAAGGATCTGCCACCCGCCCACAGTAGGACAGACTTGATCCCGCCTGCCTTCGTCTTTTGATTTTCCCTACCCCGCCAAAATGCACCCCACACAGGCTGAAGCCTGTGCTACCTGAACCCTCCCAGTAGCACAGGCTTCAGCCTGTGTGCTTCTGCTGTGCACCTTCGCTCTTTCGCTTCGGACCGATTAGACAACGATGTCGGCTCTTTCCGGGCGAGTAATCTTGGTAGAGCTTTAACGATCAAGGCTCGGAAGAAAGGAGCCACAACGTCATCTAATCAGCCCATACTTGAAGAACTGCGGATCATCCAACTCCCCGATCCTTCCAAGACCTGAAAAAGTCCGCCAACCGGGAAAGCCAAGTCTACGGATCTTAGCCATTGTTTCGGAGGGATATCCTCCGGCCGTCTGTGTTCGCCCGCTGAACAAGAGGGAAACTGCGGGCCTCCCGCGCAACTGATCTTCAATCAAGTCAGGCGAACAAGCCGTTGTCGGGGGAAAGCAAACGGACCTGCGAACCGGCCGATCCTTTGTAACGCACAATTCACGCGCCTTTCCTCTGCAAGTAACTTCCAGATGAGATTTTCCAACTTCTTAGACTGACTCTGTAGGCCCGGTCATGTTTTACGCAGTAGCTAAATTACATAGTTATATATATTTACTGCACAAAGGAGACTATTTTGAGACGAAGATTATTTGTGATGAGTATTTTCGTTGTGGGCTGTGCGCTGGCGCTCGGCACGGTCTGCGCCGCCCAAGATGCCGGAGTCGTTACAGGAAAGGTGGTGGATGTCACGGGAGCCACAATTCCTGCCGCAACCGTCTCCCTGACTGATTTGACGACGCAAAAAGTAGTTCGCATGACGACCGGCGAAGGCGGCAATTTCACTTTCAAGGGCGTGACTTCCGATCCGCAGACCATCATGATCGAGAAGGCGGGCTTCGAGCCCTTCACGCAGAGGGTTTCGCTGGCCGGTCAACCGTCGATTACAGTGAATGCCATTTTGAATGTGGCGACTTTGTCGGACAGCGTGGTAGTCCGTGGGACCGTCGTGCCCGAAGCGAAGCCAGTACCGACTCGCGAAGATGTAATGCTGATCCCGCAGACCGTTCGGGTGCTCGACCGGAAGCAGTTGGATGCCGCCGGACCGGTAGCGGGCGGGGCGCAGATGATTGCGTCCACGCCGGGCGCCAACGTGGTCGGCTATGGACAGAGCGGAGCGACAAAATACACGATTCTCCTGAATGGAATCCAACAAGGCTGGGCTGGCGAGGCGACCAGTTTTACGGCGCCCGGCTCGCTCGGCATCACCTTCGACGGCGTTCCAGTAGCCGACCCGGCGACCGGGTTGTGGCAATCGGCAACGGTGCCGCAGGACCTCGTCATGCAGAACCTGGGTGTCACGTATGGTCCCGGCACGCCGGAGGACCGCTGGTATACCAACGTGGGCGGACAGGTGGAGTTCACTCCGATTCAGCCCACCGAGACCATGCATGGCAGCGTCGCAGCCACATACGGCGAATACGGCCAGAAGAACCTGGCCTTCGTGATGAACACGGGCAGCATCCGCGGCTGGTCGACCGTGATTGGCGGCGGTGTGGGCGACGGTGACAGTTATCGCCAGGCCCCCGACGGATTTGCCAATCAGGGAAGCGACGGGTCCGTGTTCGGCAAGACCGTGAAAACGTTTTCCGCCGGGAGCTTCGTATTTGGCGCCTATTACTCCAAGTCCGGCGGTTACCGCCCCACCGTGATTCCACTCACCGACCAGGGCCTGATCGAGCCGAACGGCAGTTCTTTCAGCCAAGCGACCACCGGCTTCTATAGCTCCTTGCCGTATGCCGCTTACAACAAATACGACACAAACGAAATGGCCATGGTCTATGGAAAAGAGAACCTTCTTCTCAACGACACGACCAAGCTCACGAATATGACCTGGTATGTGCACATCCGCCGTTTCCATCGGCGCCTCCAAGATGCTCTCAGCCAGGGGGCCCAAGTGGACGAGTGGAACAACCCGCACAGCAATATCTTCGGGGACCGGATCGGGATGTCCAAAGTCCTGCCCTGGAACACGGTTAACTTTGGCGGCTATTTGCTTCATGAAATCTATAACAGCCGCAACAATTTCTTTAATCCCGCCTACGGAGGAGACGGCGCACTCGCCATAATCGGCGCCGGCGCGAAATTCCGATCCGGCTACTTCCAGCAGGATGACCTGGCCTTTTATGCCCAGGACGATATCCATCCGATACCGCAAATCCATATCACTCCCGGAGTGCGCGTCGTTGGGTTCTCGACGAGTTATAGCGACCAGGCGCAACGCGACTTTACGTTCGCCCCTGGCGTGATTAATTCCACCCACTGCTCCATGTACCCTGTCGGCTCTGACCCCTATAACAACGTCTTCGGCAATCCTACTGTCGCCCCTGACGGCAGTACGACAAAGGATCAGGGATCGCTGTGCGGGGCGCACGAGAGCCGCTCGGCTGTGGAACCCTCGATCAATGTTGGCGTGATGCCGTATTCCTGGCTGACCTTTTATGGCGGCTACGATGTAACCTACCGTTCACCCGCCCTCGGCGGCGGTGGCGGAATGTTCCAATCCGTGAACCCGGCGTACTACACACTGGCAAAAGGCGCTTACAGCCAAGGCGGCGTTAAGGTTCATTTCCGCAACGCACCGGCCCTCAAGAATTTCATCTTGGGAGTCAGTTACTTTCATTTGGATTACACTAATCAGGAGATTGATTTCGAAACGGCTCTCGGCCAGCAGATTACCGGTGGCGGCAACTCGACCTATCACGGCGTAAATGCCTTCTTCGACGACGACCCCCTTCGCAATCTCCACATCTTTTTCAACTTCGCCGGCGAAGCCGCGAATTTTACAAGTTACATCGCGGGAGGGCCGAACCTTGCTGCGTGCAACGACCCCACGCAGGGACTTTCCTGCACGGTATACAATAACCTCCCCGTTTCCTACGTCCCCAACGTCACACTCAACGCGGGATTCTATTACGGCATCGAACACAACGATCACGTGCTGATCGAGCCACGATTCTGGTTCGAGCATATCGGCTCGCAGCACCTGTGGTCGAATAATACCGGCGAACCCACCACCCAGACGATGCCGTCCTACACAACGTCAAATCTGTCTTTTACCGTGCCCATCAAGTGGTTCAATCTAAGCCTGAACGTGATGAATCTCTTCAACACGCAGTACAATCAATGGGAGTACATATCCAGCGGCGGCTACTTTGCCGCGCTTTACCCGGGCAGTACAGCTCCCAGCGGCTATATAAACGCTTATCCGGGCGCTCCGCGCACCGTGTACGGCACGATTTCCTATCAATTCTGATTGCAGCCAAAACACAGACGCTTGCAGGAAACGTCGCGGCGCTACAATAGCGCCGCGACGTTTTTTCAGTTTGACCAGCGCACCCGTTTCCCACCGATTGGCAGGACGAGGCGTTCCGAAGGACGTTAAGGGCTAAGGCCAAGGCTAAGGCTGAAGATTGATAAGTAGTGGCAGATGGAACTGCCGGCAAACGCTCAGATTTCCTTTATAAACCCGCGCCAGACTCAACGTAAATTTTCCCTGCAAGCCGGAGACATCGACCAGGGCTGCGTAACCGGGGTCGCGCATGCCGGACTGATGGAAATGCAACTTTATATCGTCGCGCCGGGTGCTGTGGGCCCTGACGTAAATTTTTTTACCGCTCCCGCCGGTTAACAACACATATACGGAATCGGGTACCTGGCCGTCCCTGGCCCAGACGCCCATCCAGCCACTAACGGACTGAGCGTTTTCTACCGTTGTGATTTGCGGAGACGGGCGGCTGGCGTTCACAGATTCGATACTCCCCTCGCAGTCCATTGTCTCGGGAGGAGAAAGACTTGCGGGCGCGGCATCGCTGATTTCATCGAATAGGACGGCGTTTTCGGCCTTCGTATTCTTCCGTAAATCGAGAGTGCGCAATTTTAAGGTGTAGACCGAATTCCAAAACAATCCCCGGCGATCCTCCGACGACGTTGGTTGTCCCTGGGGTTCATCGGCGCTCTCCTTAGACTCAATTCTCACGAATCCATAAACAGTCCGGCGACAGGGGTGTGCTATTTATGACATCACTGTTACTCTGGACTGCAGGCGTTCCAGGTTTTTCAGAGCCATCCATGCGGGTTGATGAAAACCTGCCTTGAGACTTTCGCGCACGCGTGTTATTTCAATAGAAGACGCAAGCAGCTCGTGGATCTGCGGACAGCCACCATCAGATCGGAAAGGCTGTTTGACAATCTCGGTTGCGAACTTCATCACCCTGCGGACGGCTCGGCATAGCCCTCGAATGGCTCGCAATGTTATTCCGTAAGAATCGCGGTTGATCCTGGCACTCCCGGTGGATGCGAACGCGAGATACTATTTTCACGGGGAATTCTTAACCGATGCACAGCTACACAGACCTGCCGCTCGGCGCCACATATTCGATCGATGATGCAATCGATGGCGTATGTGATTTTCTCGTCTGGGCTCCCCGGGCGAAGCAAGTCGAAGTCCATATTCTGGGCGCCGAGGACCGGTTTCTCCCCATGGACGCTATGCCGCGCGGTTATTTTCACGCGCGCGTCCGTGGCGCGGTTCCCGGCACTTTATACCGCTACCGGCTCGACGCGAAAATCGAGCGGCCCGATCCCGTATCGCGCCTCCAGCCGCAGGGCGTGCACGGACCGTCGCAGGTCGTCGAACGCAATTTCCCCTGGCAGGACGAATCGTGGCGCGGCCTTGCGCTGCGTGATTATGTACTTTACGAACTTCACGCCGGCACCTTCACTGCTGAGGGCAATTTCGAAGCGATGATTCCCCGCCTCCCGGCGATTAAGGCACTGGGAGTGACTGCGATCGAATTGATGCCCGTCGCCCAGTTTCCAGGAAATCGCAACTGGGGCTACGACGGCGTCTATCCCTACGCCGTGCAACATTCGTACGGAGGACCTGCGGGACTGAAAAAACTCGTGAATGCCTGCCACCAGCAGGGGCTCGCGGTCGTGCTGGACGTGGTCTATAACCACCTCGGACCCGAGGGAAACTATCTTGCCGATTTCGGCCCGTACTTCACCAGCGCCTACCATACGCCATGGGGCGATGCCATCAATTACGACAAGCGGCAAAGCGATGAGGTCCGCCGCTTTTTCATCGGGAATGCCCTGGAATGGATCGCCGAATTCCATGTCGATGCGCTTCGCCTGGACGCCGTGCACGCGATCGTTGATCCATCGGCGCGGCCGTTTTTGCAGGAACTGGGCGCGGCGGTGCACAGCGAGGCGGAACGCCTGCAGCGGCGCGTCTATCTGATCCCCGAAAGCGACCGCAACAATGCCAGGCTGGTCGCCGCGGTGGACGCCGGAGGCGCGGGACTCGACGCCGTGTGGAATGACGACTTTCATCACGCGCTTCATGTCCTGCTCACCGGAGAAACGAACGGATATTACGAGGACTTCGGCACGGTCGAACAGCTGGCTCGCGCTTTCTCGGAAGGCTTTGTTTATTCGGGCCAGTACTCGCGCTATCGCCAGCGCAGCTATGGCAACTCCTCGCTCGCGGTTCCCGCCGAACGATTCGTGGTTTTCGCCCAGAATCACGACCAGGTCGGAAACCGGCGGCTGGGCGATCGCCTGTCTTCGCTGGTTTCCTTTGCCAGTCTCAAGCTGGCCGCCGGCGTGCTCCTGCTGTCTCCCTTCGTGCCTCTGCTTTTTATGGGCGAAGAGTACGGAGAGACGGCCCCGTTTCAATACTTTGTCAGCCACGGTGACACGGACCTGGTGGAAGCTGTCCGCAAGGGGCGCAGCGAGGAGTTTTCCCATTTCGGATGGGGCGAGGGCATTCCCGACCCTCAGGGCGAGGAGACATTCCGCCGGTGCGTTTTGCATTGGGAGTCCCGCGCGTCAGACCAACACCATCTCCTGCTCGCCCTTTACACCGAACTGCTGCGCCTGCGCCGGGAGCTTGCGCCCCTGGCCCGGCAAGATAAACACTGCCTCGAAGCGGTGCCGCTGGAAAACTCCCGTGCATTATTTTTGCGCCGCTGGAGCAATGAGGAACAGGCCTTCGCCGTTTTTTATTTTGGGGAATCGGAAATGGAACTCCAACTGCCGGTTCCTGCGGGGCGCTGGAAGAAACAGCTCGACTCAGATGATCCTTGCTGGGGCGGCCAGGGAGGCCGCGCGCCGGAACATCTGACTTCGAAAGGAGAAGTTCACCTTCCATTAGCCCCGCGTTCCTTCGTACTATTTCTGAAAGGGTTGGAGACATAACCGCATGGATCGCTACATCTGCATTCACGGACACTTCTACCAGCCGCCGCGAGAGAATCCCTGGCTGGAAGCCATCGAAATCCAGGATTCGGCTTATCCCTACCACGACTGGAACGAACGCATCACCGCGGAGTGTTACGCCCCGAATTCGGCGGCAAGGATTCTGGACGGCGAGGAACGCATCGCCCGGATCATGAACAACTACGCGAAAATCAGCTTCAACTTCGGACCTACCCTGCTTTCCTGGCTGGCGGAAAAATCGCCCCGCGTCTACCAGGCGATCCTCGATGCGGACAAGGCCAGCCAGGAGATGTTCACAGGACACGGCGGCGCAATCGCGCAAGTCTACAATCACATGATCATGCCGCTGGCGAACCGGCGCGATAAGCAGACGCAGATCCTGTGGGGAATACGCGACTTCGAATCCCGCTTTGGGCGCAAACCCGAGGGCATGTGGCTGGCGGAAACGGCGGTGGATCTGGAAACGCTTGACCTGCTGTCCCAGAACGGCGTTCGATTCACGATTCTTTCACCAACACAGGCATGGCGGGCCAGGGATATTGGCGGCAGGTCGTGGCGCAATGTGTCGGACGGGAGTATCGACCCGTCCCTCGCATACCGGATTACGCTGCCTACCAAGCGAACTCTGGCGCTCTTCTTCTACGACGGCCCGATATCGCACGCAGTGGCGTTCGAAGGACTCCTGAAGCGCGGAGAGTATCTCGCCAACCGGCTCACGTCGGCGTTCTCGGCCTACCGGGATTGGCCTCAGCTGGCGCACATCGCGACCGACGGAGAAACATTCGGCCATCACCAGTTCCGGGGAGACATGGCGCTGGCCTACGCCCTGGATCACATCGAATCGGCGAATCTCGCAAAGCTCACCAACTACGGGGAGTATCTGGAGCGCCAGCCGCCTTTACGGGAAGTAGTGATCAAGGAAAACACCGCCTGGAGCTGCGTCCACGGAATCGATCGCTGGCAAAGCGACTGCGGGTGCAATTCGGGAATGAATCCGGGATGGAATCAGGCCTGGCGGGCGCCATTGCGGGAAGCGCTCAACTGGCTGCGGGATCAACTCATACCCGGTTTCGAAGAAAAAGGCGCAACGCTCTTCCGGGATCCGTGGGGCGCGCGCGATGAATATGTCAACGTGCTGTTGAACCGCTCGCCTGAAACCATGCAGGGGTTTCTGGACGCACAGCAGTCTCACCCATTGACCGCGGCCGAGCATGTCGATGCATTGAAGCTGCTCGAAATGCAGCGCCACGCGATGCTGATGTTCACCAGTTGCGGCTGGTTTTTCGACGAATTGTCGGGCATCGAAACCGTCCAGGTGATCCAGTATGCCGGGCGGGCCCTGCAACTCAGCGGGGAGCTTTTCGGAAGCAGCCTGGAGGGAGAATTCTTAACCCGGCTGGCGCTGGCAAAATCGAACCTCGCGGAGCACCAGGATGGGCGGAACATTTACGAGAAATTCGTCAAGCCGGCCATGGTGGATCTGGAAAAGGTGGGGGCGCACTACGCGGTCAGCTCGCTGTTTGAGAATTATGGCGCGGAAACGGATGTGTATTGCTACAACGCCTCGCGGGAAGATTTCCACTTGTTATCGAGCGGAAAGGCGCGGCTGGCCCTAGGTCGCGCGACCATCCAATCGCGCGTGCTCTCCGATGCCAAGAACATCAGTTTTGGCGTATTGCATCTGGGCGAACACGAAATCAGCGGAGGCGTGCGGGAATTTCAGGGAGAGGAAGCCTACGCACAACTGTGCGCGGAGATCACCGAATCGTTCGAGCGCGGCGACATGGCTGCGATTCTCCGCCTAGTCGACAAGCATTTTGGCTCCGGCATTTATACGCTGAAGCTTCTGTTCCGCGACGAACAGCGGAAAATCCTGCGCATCATTCTGGATTCCGCCTTGATGGACGCGGAGACTACGTACCGCCGGATCTTCGAACGCTATGCTCCCCTGATGCGTTTCATGGCCGATCTCAAAATCCCCAGCCCCAGGCGATTTCAAATCGCGGCCGAATTCACGCTGAATTCCGACTTGAGGCGCGCCATGGAATCCGAACACCTGGATTTGAATCGCATCAAAGCGCAC
>Ga0307374_10009942_pt1 | contig 13910 bp, 12 predicted proteins | sample OX3MG_FD_202532 | JGI IMG/M metagenome (GOLD analysis project Ga0307374, IMG submission 202532) | Soil microbial communities from Risofladan, Vaasa, Finland - OX-3 | ecosystem: Environmental > Terrestrial > Soil > Coastal area > Acid sulfate soil | place: Finland: Risofladan, Vaasa | collected... | reverse complement strand
TGGTCGGCAAAGTTGCGGGCGTGTACTTTTGCATCACGGTGCGAAGATTATTTGGCATAAATCTTCCCTATTCATCGCCGCTGCGCGGAACAAGATGGATATCGATACCAGTACTGAGGCGCAGCACGCGGTTGATGATAGAGCCGCGGATAAGTTCTTCCCAGTGGCTGCGAGCCGGTTGACCCAGTACAAGTTGCGTCACCTGCCGTTCTTTCGCGATCTCCACCAGCTTGCGCGCGATATTAGAACTGCTGGTTCGTATCACCTCGGCGCCCAGGTCTTCGGCAAGCAGGGCATGTTCCTCCAGGCGACGCAGCGCTGCTTCCCGGACTCGCTGCGCCTTCCCGCGGTATTTGAGCCATCCGATGAGTTTGCTCGTGAAGGCCAGGTAGCCCTCCGGCTGGATGCAGACGGCGATAAAATCGGCGTGCAGCCCGTGCGCCAGCCGCCAGGCGTCGCGGATGACCTCGCGTGTATGGGGCCGGGCGTCGAAGCCCACCAGCACGCGCTCGGTGGTCGACCAGCGTTCGCTGATACCGTGTTCGGTCATGTATTGCTCGAGCTGGGACTCGGTTTTTTCGGCGACGCGCCGCAGCGCCAGTTCGCGTAGCGCTGTCAGGTTGCCTTCGCGAAAGAAGTTGTTGAGGGCCGCATCGATACGTTCGGGTGGGTAGATATTACCGTGCTTCATACGCTGCCGCAGGGCATGCGGAGAGATATCGATCAGCTCTACTTCTTCTGCCTGGTCCAGAATCCAGTCCGGCAGCGTTTCGCGCACGCGCACGCCGGTGATGCTGGACACCAGGTCGTTGAGACTTTCCAGGTGCTGGATATTAAGCGTAGTGACCACGTCGATGCCAGCATCAAGTAACTCTTGCACATCCTGATAGCGTTTGGTGTATTTGGAGCCTGCCACATTTGTATGTGCCAGTTCGTCGATCAGCGCCACTCTGGGGTGTCGGGCTATGATGGCCTCTGTATCCATCTCTTCGAGGATCACTCCGCGATAGGCGATTTTCTTACGCGGTACAATCTCTAAATCGCCTATCTGCGCCTGTGTCTGAGGGCGTTTATGCGTTTCGACGTAGCCTATAACTACGTCGGTTCCGCGGCTTTCGCGGCGATGTCCTTCATTAAGCATGGCATATGTTTTGCCTGATCCAGCAGCCGAGCCTAGATAGACGCGTAATCGCCCGTGCCTGTGCGGGTAGCGTCCAGACTCTGTTTGCAGGTCTTCCTCATCTCCGTCGTTTTCAGAATGCGTGGCCGAGAGAGGAGCTGCTGCCAGGTCGCTATCGTGCAGGCCATAGCGTTTGAGCAGCTCCTCTGGATCGGGGCGACCCTCTTCACGTTGCTGTGGTTCGTTGGGTGGTTGCTCTTTCATTCCCTCACTATTTCAGCATGCCAGTTGCCGGTATACTTCATACTTCAAGCATATCGATATTACGACAATCAGGAGCAAACCCCTTTGGAACTGCAGGCGTCAAGCGCCAGGTTCAAATCGAGGACATTGACATATGGTTCGCCAAAGATGCCCAGGAAGCGCCCCGTCTCGTGATCCGTTACGAGTTGCGTGACCATCTGCTGGCTCAGTCCTCGCGCCTCTGCCACGCGCGGCACCTGGTACAAGGCTCCCGCGATCGAGATATCCGGGTCGAGTCCCGATCCCGATGCAGTGACCAGGTCCACCGGCACGGGTCCGGCAGGCGCGTTCGGGTTCTCCTTCTTCAGATCGGCTACTCGCTGCTGCACAGTCTGGATGAACGCAGCATTGGTTGGTCCCGAGTTCGAAGCGGTCGAGTTGTCGGCGGCGTATGGCTCTGGCGTCCCGGTCGATGGATTGACCGTCACGGAGGGCCGCCCGTGGAAGTAGCCGGGCTTGGTCCAGTACTGCCCGATCAGGTCGGAGCCGATGACAGTTCCGTTGGACGCCTTCACCAGGCTGCCATTGGCCTGGTATGGGAAGATCAGCTGGGCCAGGCCTGTCACAATGCCGGGATAGAGGAAGCCAGTTACAATGGTCAGCAGCAGCGTGATGACTACCGCCGGGCGAATATATTTCACGAGAATCGTCTTCATCGTTCAATTCCTTCTGAAGCGGGTGAAGATCGGGGTATGATAGACCATCCGATCTCACCCGTTCGTCGTCTCTCTTTTCTACAACGTCAGGTGCAGCACCTGCAAGATCAGATCGATGGCCTTTATCCCGATGAACGGGGCGATGATGCCTCCCAGTCCATAAATCAGGAGGTTGCGACGCAGCAGAGGACCCGCTCCGATTGCGCGGTACTTGATGCCGCGCAGGGCCAGTGGGATCAGCGCGACGATGATCAGCGCGTTGAAGATCACCGCCGAGAGCACCGCGCTGTGCGGCGTCGCCAGCTGCATGATGTTGAGCGCATTCAACTGCGGATAGGTCACGGCGAAGGCCGCCGGGATGATCGCGAAGTACTTGGCGACATCGTTGGCAATGCTGAAGGTAGTGAGCGCGCCGCGCGTAATTAGCAACTGCTTGCCCACCTCGACCACCTCGATTAGCTTAGTGGGGTTGGAATCGAGATCGACCATGTTGGCCGCTTCTTTGGCGGCCTGTGTGCCAGTGTTCATGGCTACGCCCACATCGGCCTGGGCCAGTGCCGGGGCATCGTTTGTTCCATCTCCAGTCATGGCAACCATGCGCCCGCCCATCTGTTGCTCTTTGATAAGCTTCATCTTGGTCTCAGGCGTTGCCTGGGCCAGGAAGTCGTCCACGCCCGCCTCTTTGGCAATGGCGGCGGCGGTAAGCGGGTTGTCCCCGGTAATCATAATGGTGCGGATGCCCATGCGGCGCAGTTCGTCGAAGCGCGCGCGCATGCCGCCTTTGACGATGTCCTTCAGTTCGATCACCCCCAGCGCGCGTGCATGCTCACCCGTGCCATTAGCATCGCTTTTCACCTCCGCCACGACCAGGGGGGTGCTGCCCGCGCTGGCGATCCCATTCACAATGGTTTTTAACTCGTCGCTGGATGTGCCGCCATGCTCTTTAACGTAGGCGGCTACAGCGTCTCCCGCCCCTTTGCGAATGGATTGAGTGACTGCCTTCCCGTCTTGCGCGCCGTTCAGATCGACGCCGCTCATGCGGGTCATAGCCGAGAATGGGATGAAGACGGCGGATGGGTCAACCGCGCCGGTCAAGCCATATTTCTCACGCGCCAGGGCCACGATTGAGCGGCCTTCGGGAGTCTCATCCGAGAGGCTGGAGAGCATGGCCGCGAGAGCCACCTCGCGCTCTTCTACACTGTGCAGCGGCACAAAGCGTGACGCCTGGCGGTTGCCCAGAGTAATGGTGCCTGTCTTGTCCAGCAGCAGTACATCGACATCGCCCGCCGCCTCCACCGCGCGCCCGCTCATGGACAGCACGTTGCGCTGCACCATGCGGTCCATGCCCGCGATGCCAATCGCTGAGAGCAGCCCGCCGATAGTAGTAGGGATCAGGCACACCAGCAGGGCGATCAGCGTCGTCACCGACACGGCCTGGCCGGAGTAGATGGCGAACGGTTCAAGCGAGACGACGACCAGCAGGAAGATGATGGTCAGGGCTGCAATCAGGATATTCAGCGCGATCTCGTTGGGGGTCTTCTGGCGTTTGGCTCCCTCCACCAGGGCGATCATGCGGTCGAGGAAGGTTTCACCAGGGTTGGCGCTAATCTGCACAACAATCCAGTCGGAGAGTACACGCGTGCCGCCGGTCACAGCGCTGCGATCGCCGCCGCTCTCGCGAATGACGGGGGCTGACTCGCCCGTAATGGCCGATTCGTCCACCGAGGCCACGCCCGCCGTCACATCGCCGTCGCCGGGGATGACATCTCCAGCCTCGACCAGCACCAGGTCGCCTTTGCGCAATTCGGGCGCGGCGACCTCCTGCACGGGGCCGAAGCGGTCGGAACTTGTGAGCCGCTTCGCCATGGTCGTGGAGCGCGCGCGACGCAGGGTGTCGGCCTGAGCCTTGCCGCGTCCCTCGGCCATCGCCTCGGCGAAGTTGGCAAAGACCACGGTGAACCACAGCCAGATGGCCACCGCCAGTACGAAGAACCGCTCGGCGACGAGCTGGCTGCTGGTGAAGCCTGCGCCCGGCTGGGCGAAGAGCAGGCGCACAAATTCGACGGTGGTGACCACGCTGCCTACCTCGACCACGAACATGACCGGGTTCTTCACCTGCACACGCGGATCGAGCTTCTTGAACGACGCCGGAATGGCGGCGCGGATGATCTTGGGATCCCAGATCGAGATGGCCCCCTTGCGGCGTGTCTTCCACTGTTTGACTTCTAACTCATCGGGTCTCATATTGGTTTGCATCTCAGAACACCTTCCCTGCATGCATGAGCAACTGTTCGACGATCGGCCCCAGCGCGTACGCCGGAAAGTAGGTCAGCGCGCCCACGATCAGGATCACTCCCACCAGCAGTCCCACAAACAACGGTCCCGTGGTGGGGAAGGTGCCGAGTCCCTCCGGCACGACGCGCTTCTTGACCAGCGAGCCGCCGAATGCCAGAATGGGGATCAGGAAGGCGAAGCGACCGATGAGCATGGCAAAGCCTCCCGTCCAGTTGTAGTAGGGTGTGTTGGCCGCGATCCCCGCGAAGGCCGAGCCGTTGTTGCCGTTACTTGACGTGTAGAGGTACAGGATCTCCGAGAGGCCGTGCGGTCCGGCATTGGCGATCTGGCTGACTCCCACCGGGACCACAGCCGCCACCGCCGAGAAGCCCAGGATCGAGGCAGGCAGGATCAACAGAGCCAGGGCGGCCATCATGATCTCCTTGCGTTCGATCTTCTTGCCCAGGTACTCCGGCGTCCTGCCCACCATCAGCCCGGCGATGAAGACCGCGATGATGGCGAACATCAGCATGCCGTAGAGCCCCGAGCCAACCCCTCCGAAGATGATCTCCCCGAGGGCAATATCGGTGAGCGGGATCATCCCCCCGATCGGCGTGTAGCTATCGTGGAAGCTGTTGACCGCCCCACACGAGGTCATCGTCGTGGTCACGGCAAAGAGCGCCGAGTCGGTGATGCCGAAGCGCACCTCCTTCCCCTCCATGTTACCGCCCGCCTGCGTATCGCTCACCACCTGGTTTGCACCGACATGAGACAACAGGGGATTGCCGGTCTGCTCCGCCGGCAACACGACCGCTACCGCAATCGCGAAGATGATGGCCGAGGCGGCCCACAGCACCCAGCCCTGCTTGGTGTTGCCCACCATCTTGCCGAACATGTAAAACAGGCCCGCTCCGATAGAGATGATCGCCAGCATCTCGATCAGGTTCGTGAACGCGTTCGGGTTCTCGTAGGGATGGGCCGAGTTGGTATTGAAGAAGCCGCCGCCGTTGGTACCCAGCTCTTTGATAAACTCCTGCGAGGCGACCGGTCCCTGGGCGATCACCTGCGTCTGCCCGTTGAGGGTATGCACCACCGCGTAGGGGTTAAAGTTCTGGATCACCCCTTGTGACACGAGCACGAGCGCACCCACCACACAGATGGGCAGCAGGAGGTAGAGCACGCAGCGGGTCAGATCGACCCAGAAGTTGCCCAGGTGCTGCGCGCTGCGGCGCGAGAGGCCGCGCACCAGCGCCACCGCCAGCACGATGCCCGTGGCGGCGGAGACGAAGTTGTGAAAGGCCAGGCCCGCCATCTGGGTGAGATAGCTCATGGTCTGCTCACCAGCATAGTTCTGCCAGTTGGTGTTGGTGGTGAAACTGGCGGCCGTATTGAAAGCCAGTTGCGGCTCGACATTCGGCAGGCCCTGCGGATTCAGGAAGGCCGGGTGCCACTGCTGGGTGCGCTCGAAGAGATACAGCAGCAGCATGCCCGCCACGCTGAAGACCAGCATGGAGATCACATAGCCCCACCACTTCTGTTCTTCCTCGGGGTTGACGCCGCACAGCCGGTAAAACAGGCGCTCGACGGGAGCGAAGACCGGCGTGAGCCAGGTGCGCCTCCCGGAGAAGATGGCAGTCAGGTAGAGGCCCATCGGCTTGGTAATAAGCAGGACGATGGCCAGAAAGATGAGCACCTGCATGACACTATTGAGTGTTACAGGCATAGGTATACCTCACTTATTTGATAACAGACGACATTAAAATTTCTCGGGCATGAGCAGCGCGAGTACGAGATAGACGAGTACGCCCAGTGTGACGATGCCCACCAGGATGTACTCCAGCGCTGAGTTCATAGGTTTCAACCTTTCTTTCTTTGATTACAGACGCTCACAGCCCCATGTAAAGCTGATGAGCAGCAAAAACGATACAATGCTTGTCAGCACGACAATCACGTCAAGCACGGAGTTCCTCCTGAATTCAGAATAATGGACTATTGAGAATGTTCGGTGTTTTCCTCTCTGGCCGCAGCGCCGCCGCCCCTGCGCTGCGCAGCCTCCGCAGCCAGCCGCAGGAGGGAGTCCAGCGGAAATGGCTTGGGGAGATACGCTAACGGGCGAAATTCCGCCAGCCGGCGAGGACTGATCTGCACCGCCGAGAGCACCACCACCGGCAGCTTGTTCCCGTCAAGCTCATATGGGTGGAGAGTTCCTTCGTGCAGCGCCTCGCGCAGCATCTCCCAGCCCGTCTGGTCGGGCAGGTTGATATCCAACACGATCAGGTCGAAGTCGTATGCTCGCAGGGACGCAAGCGCGCTCCGCATATCGGGCGCTACGCTCACGGTATGACCGCGCGCGCGCAAGTTCCGCCCGACGACGTCGCAAAGAACTTCATCATCTTCCACCAGGAGAATCTGTGCTCCAGGCATGCTCTACAGCTCCTTTTGCTCCAGGTGCGCGTTCACAAGACAAGCGCCATGGTCGGTCCCTCGCATCGCTCACAGCCCACCATCGCTTGGATGCGTCATGCGTTGGGGGAAATGACGCTCCTTCTAAGGATGTTGCACAGCCTTCACATTCCCATCACAGCCGAGGTATCCACACATCACAAGACCGTCTCAATCGTCACCCGCCGCACACCTGGCAATCGCCGCTGCCCCGTTGGCACATTACGCATAAAGGTCCTCCTCAGACGGCAAGGTGGGAAGAGCGCTTTCACTCTCTTGCTGTTCGCCAACATCGTCGCCGTTCCGGCGCGCTGCGGCCTCGGCTGCCAGGCGCAGGAGAGCATCCATTGGGAATGGTTTGGGTAGATACGCCAGCGGGTGAAATTCCAGCAGGCGGCGCGGGCTGACCCGCACTGCCGAAAGCACGGCGACAGGCAGCTGTTCTGCATTCGCGCCAATCTCTGGAGGAGGAAGCCATCCCTCCTTTTGAGCTGTCCTCAGCACCTCCCAGCCGGTTTGATCGGGCAGGTTGATATCGAGGATAATGAGGTCGAACTTTCTACTGCTATACATAGCTATCATCAATGATACTCTTCCGTCCTGACCCACAATGGTCCGTCTGTTTCTGGTATATCCAGCGCCTGTAGATTGTTGTCGTGCCGCTTCCTTCTCCACGAACCTCGCAACCATGCTTGTAGGATAGTTCTCCTGCGCGTTTTGCCGGACACCTGCTCTGAAAAGCGGACCAATACAAGTGATGCAGGTGGCTGCGCGAGAATATGCTTGATCTCGTGCTCTTGCATCAGCAGCGTCTTCTTATCGCCTGTCGCCAGCACGATACCGTCGCAATGCAGATCATGGATGAGCAACTCGACGCTCTTATTCACATCGGAAGTGAAGATTTCATAGCGCTCGGTGCGGGACTTGAGCCTGGATGCCTTCCACTTAACCGCCTCCAAAAAGTCTTTCGACTGTTGGATGTATTCAAGACGCGCACCTTGCTTGTGCGACTGGATGGGCACTGAGATGAGTGAAGCTGCGACCAGCGTAGCTCCGTTGCCCTCAGCCAGTCGTACCGCGTAATCGATTGCACGCATATCTACCTCGTGTGTAAAAGGTAGTAGCCAGCGAAGTGACATTATCGTATCCTCCAGAGAAGCATGCCAGAATACGCGTTGTGGCACGTATGCATTTCTCCTGTTAAAAGTGTAAGCTGATCGGGATAAATGTGCGTTCCGAAGACTGGCATATCTTGTATGAATGTTCTCATAATCTCTTCGAGTCCACTAAAAAAATTCTCAAAATCGGGCAGGCGGCTGAGGGCTGGAGCCACTCAAGGTTCCAGTTCGTCATTGAAGCGATAGCCCACGCCGGGAATGGTCAGGATGAAGCGCGGATGGTCGGGTAACGCTTCGATTTTCTGGCGTAACTGGGCCACGTAGACATGCAGGCTGTGTATCCTGGCATGCGCCTCGGCTCCCCACACATCTTTTAGCAGCATCTGCCGCGTGAGTATCTTGCCGTGGTGTGTGACAAAGACCTTGAGCAGGTCAAACTCAGTGGGAGTGAGAGTAACGTCTTTGCCGTACATCTGCACTCGCCTGAGTGCGAAATCAATGGACAGCGGACCGGCTTGAAAGAGCGGTTCCGCGCCTCGTGGTGCTTGGGCCAGGTGTCGCAGCGCGACTCGCACGCGGGCCAGCACCTCGTCCATGCCGAATGGTTTAGCAACATAGTCGTCCGCTCCCAGATCGAGTGCTTCGACCTTGTCGCGTTCAGTGTCTTTGACGGAAAGCACAATAATGGGTAGATTTGACTCTGCTCGAATCTGGCGGCATACTTCCAGACCGCTCATACCAGGCATTAACAAATCGAGCAGCAGGAGATCAGGTCTCTGCCTGGCTACTACTTCGACAGCTTCTTCGCCGCTGTTGGCGGTATGCACCATGTAGCCGTGAGCGGTGAGGCCGCGTTGCAAGGCTCTTACAATTTCTTGCTCGTCGTCAACTACCAGAATGGAGGCTCCTCGATTACTCATTGGGCGACCCTTTCGCGCTCATCGGTAGGCAATACTACCTGGACAATCAATCCACCACCCTCACGTGCTTCGGCCCATAGGCGGCCTCCATGCGCCTCGACCAGCCCCTTACAAACGGCCAGCCCCAGGCCCGAACTTGCGGGAGAACGAGCTGTCTGCGGTCCGTGCATCACACGGTAAAACTTATCGAACACGTGCTCTAGGTCGTCCGAGGGAATACCGGGTCCGCGATCAGCCACACTTATCATTATTTGTTCTCCTTTGATTTGCGCGTTCACATCGATGGGTGAATCCTCCGGCGTGTAGTACACCGCATTTTCAAGCAGGTTGGTCAATACCTGGTCCATTTGCAGGTAATCCAGTTCGATCAGCAGCAAATCGTCAGGCAAGTGTACATGTACTACCCGTTCCGCGAGCATAGGCCGCAGGCGCTCCAATACATCCTGAATGAGCGATTTGAGCGAGTGCCACTCTTTTTCGGGTTTGAGCGCGCCTTCTTCGATGCGTGACATATCAAGCAGATTGCCCACGAGCCGGTTAAGACGATCCGCCTCTCGTTCGATGGCCTGCGCAAAGCCGCGCATCTCTTCCCTGTTCCACTCGACATCCTCCTGTAAGAGGGAACTTGCAGAAGCTTTAATCGATGTTAGAGGAGTGCGCAGGTCGTGCGAGACCGACGAAAGCAGGGCGGCGCGCAGGGTATCGGTGCGTTGTAAAATCTCGATGCGCAGGTTTTCCCTCTGCAAGCGCGCTCGCTCAATCAGCGCTGTTACCTGGTCCAGAAAAGTCCAGAAGAAAGAGTGAGGAGAGCCTGGTTGTAATCGTCCCTCTTCCAGGCGTTCTTCCTGCAACAAAATGCGTGGGTTATCCAGCACGCGCAGGCGCAAGACTCCTACTACCTTCTGTCCCAGCTTGAGAGGGATCAGGCGCAGCGAGTGGCGTACGGCCCGCCCTGCCGCAGTACTGTGGATGATAACATGCTGCACAAAACGTGCAGAGGTAATCGAAGCGAGGTCGGCATCATCATAAAGACCCATCGTGCGACCGTGAGACATGACCCAGGAGGCGATGGCCTTCTCATCTGATGACAGCGTGATCTCTTTCGCAGGTTGATACGCGCTGGTCTGGATTTGCAGGGTCCCGCCTGTGTCAGGCAGGAGAATGGCACAATCATGCACCCCCCATGACGACAGGACATCGACGACCGCCTGCGCGATGGTGTGAAGTTGCTGCGCTGGCTCGGACTCCTGGTTGGTGATGCGCACCAGGTCGTAGAGGATATGTGTCTCGCGTTCTCTGCGCGACGCTTGTAGAACGCGTTCGCGCAGGGCGACGGCCAACTGGCTCGTGATGATGGCCGTCACCAGGAAAACGAAGAGCGCAATCCATTCTTCCGCGCGATTGATGGTTAAGACGAACAATGGAGGCACGAGAAAATAATCGAAGGAGAGAAAGGCGACAATAGATGCGAGGATGGCAGAGTAGCGCCCGCGTGTGCTCGCCAGCGCCAGCACCACCAGCAAATACACAATGGAGATGTTGGGTATGCGTGGGTAGAGCTTGAACAGGAAAATGATCGCGGTGGTTATCATTGTTCCGACGATTGCCAGCGCACTATCGAGCAAAAAGTGCTGCCAGGAAAACCGATTGTTTGTCTCAATGGGTAAGACATGTTCAAGTGTAGCCATAGACTTATGACCTTTTCTTTCCGTTTTCTCTCTCAGGGAAACCTTTTCGCAAAGTGAGTATAGGACGTAGATGGTAAAGAAGGATTATGAATATTCTGTAAAATAGTCTGGATTTGCTCAAGAAAAGCACATCGGATTACCTTGCCGCCTGTGGCGGCGATTTTAATAAGAAGCAGTGTGTTCTTACTTTTTGCGAACCGCGAAGCGGTGCAGATGGCTGATCTATTATGAATGACTTGGCCGTCCAATCCTCCAGTGAGATATGCTAAAATATAATAAAGGAAAATTACATGAAATGTAGTTTGCTCACTGCATGTTCGCTCTTCTCGAATCAGGAGGCTGTTATGTCCGACGAAAAGACTTATTTAGACATTCCCGGAGAAAAATCGCGCGAGCTGATGGCGCGCCGCCAGGAGTTTGTAGCACGTGGCGTTTCCTCGACGATGTCAGTATTTGCCGCGAAGGCCGAAGGGGCCATGATTGAAGATGTCGATGGCAATCGCTATATCGATTTTGCCGGCGGCATTGGTGTCATGAACATTGGGCATGGCCGCCCGGAGGTTGTGCAGGCTATCGCCGAGCAGGCCGCGAAATACATCCATACCTGCTTTAGCGTTATGATGTACGAGCCATACGTGAACCTGGCCGAACGTATCGTCAAGCTCGCGCCGGGCGACTTTCCCAAAAAGGCCATTTTCTTCAACAGCGGCGCGGAGGCGGTTGAAAACGCAGTCAAGATCGCGCGCTATGCCACCGGCAAACCGGCCATTATCACCTTTGATAATGCCTACCATGGCCGCACCTTGATGACTATGACCATGACTTCCAAAGTGAAGCCCTACAAGCATCGCTTTGGTCCCTTTGCGCCGGAGGTCTATCGCGCGCCGTTCCCCTACCCCTATCGCATGAATATGACGCCGCAGGATGCCTCCGAGTACTGTATCGCTGAACTCGAACGCATGTTTGTGGGTGAGGTTGCCGCCGACCAGGTAGCGGCCATCGTGATTGAGCCTGTGCAGGGTGAGGGTGGCTTTATGCCCGCGCCTGCCGGTTTTTTACGCGCCCTGAAAGCAATCTGCGAGAAGTACGATATCCTCTTTATCGCTGACGAGATCCAATCGGGCTTCTGCCGCACGGGTCGCATGTTTGCCGTTGATCACGATGGGGTCGAGCCTGATCTGATGCTCATCGCCAAATCGATGGCGGCGGGTATGCCCATCAGCGGCGTAGTTGGACGCGCCGACATTATGGATGCGCCTCCTCCCGGCACGCTCGGCGGCACCTATAGCGGCAATCCTGTGGCATGCGCCGCCGCGCTCGCCGTGCTTGATCTTTTCGAGAAGGAAGATTACGCGGCCCGATCCCGCGAGATCGGGCATATCATCACGCAGCGTTTCTTGCAGCTCCAGCAGCGTTTCTCACTGATCGGTGATGTGCGCGGACTGGGTGGTATGGCTGCCATCGAGCTGGTGAAGGATCGCACGACGAAGGAGCCTGATGCGCACGCCGCCAGTGACGTGCTGGTAGCCGCGCATCATCGTGGGTTAGTGCTGATCAAAGCGGGCATGTATGATAACGTGCTGCGCATCCTGGTTCCGCTGGTTGTCACCGATGAGCAACTCAAAGAGGGATTGGATATCTTCGAGGACGCGCTCAGCTTCGTTGCGCAAGCAGAAGCCATCACCTCAGTCAGCTAGACGCGCACAATCCCACGCCGCTCCCAGGGCGGGGACAAGCCCTGGGAGCGGCTTAATGCCTATTGGGCGGGAACTATCCGCGTAATGATAGTTTCACGCGACTCCAACATTCAATCCCGTCAGTTCCGCGCATGCCTGCCACAGTTGTTGCTGGAGCGACTTGTCGTAGGTAAGTGGGGCTGACATCTTCGGAACACTCCTCACGAAGTATTTGCCGGTAATGCCCTCCACGTCGGGTGAGGAAGCCAGGTAGATGGAAGTTTTGGCCCCTTCTTCGGGGCTGATACCAAAACGGAAGATGAGGCTTGCGGCCAATCGACCGGGAAGTGGGAGGTCGCGCTGCGCAATGTTGGTTGCCACAAAGCCTGGATGCAGGCCATTGGCCGTCACGCCCGTTCCTTCGAGGCGACGCGCCAGTTCGTAGGTGAAAAGCACTAAAGCCAGCTTCGATTGCCCATAGGCGCGCATGGGACGGTAGCGTTTCTCCGACTGTAGATCATCCAACTGCAAGTAGTTCGCTTCATGCGAATTGGAGCTGACATTCACAATACGCGCGGGCGCGCTGGCTTTGAGCACGTCGAGCAGCAGGTTAGTGAGCAGGAATGGCGCGAGTTGGTTCACAGCGAAGGTCATATCGAGGCTGTCTACCGTGGTACGCTTTGTCAAAGGGAAGACTCCAGCATTATTTATCAGGACGTGTAGCTGCGAGTAATGCTGCTTGAAGTCTTGCGCCAGTTGTCGTATAGACTTTTGAGATGACAGGTCTGCGACCAGCAGGTCAATGGCATGGTTGCTGCTTTGCGCCTTGATCTCGCGCTGCGCTTCCTCACCCCTGGCGCGGTCTCGACTTACCAGCACTACGGTAGCACCCATCTTTGCGAGTCCAAGCGCGGTAGCTTTCCCAACGCCGGAATTAGCCCCGGTAATCATGCAGATCTTGCCCTGCATTGGCGCTTGTATGTTTGGCATAATGTTATCCTTGTGTTATCCTTTCAAAACTCTCCGCGCTCGATCAACTCGATAAAGCGCTGTTCCAGTTCGTAGGTGCGCGGGCCTGGTTTACCGCTGCCGATCTGCATGTCGTCTATCTGCACCACCGGCGTTATTTCCTTTGAAGATGAGGTGATGAAAGCTTCCTCGGTCAAAGATAATTCGTTCAGCAAGATAGGGCGCTCCTCGATGGTAAATCGACCACGCGCAAGTTCCAACACCACGTTGCGCGTGATGCCGTATAATACTCCGTCACGCGGCGTCACCAGCGTATCGCCACGGAAAATGAAGAAGTTGCTGCGCGTGGCTTCCAGCACGTGTCCTTGCTCATTGACGAAAAGGGCATCCGTGGCATTGTGTTTTGCTGCCTCTTTGAGAGCACGCACTGCCGACATATAATTGGTGGTTTTCGCCTCCGGCGCTTCGCGTTGCAGGCGAGTCGTAATCAGTTTGATACCCCTGGCGAAGCGCTGCATGTCGCGCTCACCGAGCGGGGTAATCATCACCACCAGCGTTGGCTGGCCGGTTGGTGTAATGCCATCCTCGCTTTCACCGCCTGTTACAAGCAGGCGAATGGCGGCGTGTTTATAGGTATTACGCTCGATGGTTTCTCGTATCACGTCCGCGATAAATGAGGATGGCCAGGGAATCTCCATCTCGATCAAGGCGGCGGAATGATAGAGACGTTGCAGGTGCTCATGC
>Ga0307374_10009937_pt1 | contig 13912 bp, 15 predicted proteins | sample OX3MG_FD_202532 | JGI IMG/M metagenome (GOLD analysis project Ga0307374, IMG submission 202532) | Soil microbial communities from Risofladan, Vaasa, Finland - OX-3 | ecosystem: Environmental > Terrestrial > Soil > Coastal area > Acid sulfate soil | place: Finland: Risofladan, Vaasa | collected... | reverse complement strand
TCCTCCGACGGTGGTCGGCCCAGCACGGCGACGAAGGTCTCGCGGGCCACCTGCGGATCGGTCTCCCCGGCGGAGGTGTGCTGGCCGATGTCGGCCGGGATGCCGTAGAGGCCCTGGAAGGCGGCGGCCCAGCTGCGGGCCCCCGAACCACCGGTGTGCACCAACGTCTCGTCCACGTCGAAGAGGACCACGATCGGCCTCGTGATGTCACGCTCGCCGGGCTCCATGGTCCCCACCTAATCGCACATCGTTCGGATCGGCAAGCATGTGGACCGTACCGGTCTCATTCGAGCAGCGTGGGATCGGCCCGAAGCTCGCGTCGGGCCATGGCCTCGAAGAACCCGATGAACCCCTCCCCGTCGGAGGCCGCGAAGAACGAGCGGGCCGGGTCGGGCAGCGGGCGTCCGGACCCCAGGGCCTCGACCTGCCAGGCGCGCCGGCTGCGGTACTCGAGGGCCACGGCGCGCTGGTGCGCGGCGCGGATGCTGCCGGCGGTGACGAAGACCCCGTGGTTGACCAGCAGGGCCATGTCGGCATCTCCCATCGCGGCCACGGCCCGCGCCGCTCTGTCGCGGTCATCGACCGGACCGTCGTACTCGTCGACGATGACCAGCGCCCCCCCACCCAGCGCCGAGCTCTGGTCGTAGCACGCGGGCAGCCGGGCCAGGTCGGCCCACACGGTGGCGAACCGCGGATGGCTGTGCACGGCCACGACCACGTCGTCACGCTGTCGGTGGAGCTCGAGGTGCAGGGGGATGCCCAATGGCACCGGCCATCGTCCTTCGACCAGGTGGCCCTCGAGGTCGATGACCAGCACATCCTCGGGCCGGATCTCTTCCCACAGGAGCATCCACGGGTTGCACAGCAATGTTCCGTCGGGTTGGCGGTAGGTGATGTGACCGGCCAGGTGGTCGTCGTAGCCCTCGTGCCACAGCGTGCGGGCCAACAGCACCAGCTCCTGTCGAGGTGTCAGATCGGGAAGGAGGTGGTCGGCATCAGGGGAGAAGGGTGACCGGGTCACGGAAGAGGGTGGTCCGGAAGCGGCCAGCGGTAGAGCCGGGCGGCGTTCGCATGGGTCAGCTTGCGCAGGTCCCCGACCGGGAGATGGCCCCAGCACCGTTCGATGACCGCCTGGGTATCGGGCCAGGTCGAATCGCCGTGGGGGTAGTCGACTTCCACCATGATGTGATCGATGCCGATCCGGTGGCGGGTATCGATCGTCGAGGGATCGTCGATGGTGCAGAACCAGAAGTTGCGTTCGAGCACGTCGGCCGGCCGCAGTCCGGAGGGGTCGTAGTCGCGCCCGTATCCCGACCGGTCGACGATGTTGTCGAGACGGTCGAGGAGCATGGCCACCCAGCCGATGCCGCCCTCGCTCATGGCGATCTTGAGGTCGGGAAACCGGGCGGGCAGCCCGGACCAGATCCACTCGGCGCACGCCGACAGGGACATCTGCCCGAACAACGTGGCACCCAGAGCCACCATCGGGCTGTCGTCCGGCATGTCCGGCATGCCCGACGATCCGACGTGCAGTGAGATCACGGTGTCCGTCGCTTCGCACGCCGCGATGATCGGCTCCCAGTATCCCGAGAACACGCTGGGAAGCCCGATCCGATGCGGGCGTTCGGGGAGGGTGACCGAGCGGAAACCCCGCTCGGCATTGCGGTGGATCTCGGCAGCGCCCAGCTCCGGATCGGCGAGGAAGGTGATCCCGCAGGGGATGATGCGGTCGGGGTACGGCTGCCACCACGCCTCGTAGAGCCAGTCGTTCCACGCCCGGGTGACCGCCAGCCCCAGCTGGGGGTCGCGGGCCGCCGAAAAGACCCGACCGGAGAACCCGGTGATCTGGGAGGGGAAGTTGAGGGAGGCCCACACGCCGTTCAGGTCCATGTCGGCGATACGGGCGTCGATGTCCCAGCATCCCCGGCGCATGTCCTCGAACCGGGTCGGCTCCAGGGTGACGTACTCGGGTTTGCGACCGGCCACGGCATTCATGCCGACCTGGGAGTACCGGTTGCCGTCGAACTCCCAGAGCTGGTGGCCCCTGGAGTTCTCGACGATCCGGGGCGCCCGATCGGCGAACCGGGCCGGGAGCCGGCCTTCGAACATGTCCGGGGGCTCCACCAGGTGGTCGTCCACGGAGATGACCGTGTAGCGAACCGTTCGCGGCGCGGGGTTCGGAAGCAGGGTGTCGGTTCGGGTGGTGATGGTCATGTCGGTATCCCCACGCAACGAGTATGCCAGTCCACCATCGTTGAGGACCGGGGTCCCGACCATCTTGACCTCAATGGCACTTGAGGATTTAGGCTGTCGACATGACGCAGCTCCAGAGCCATCCGCAGGCGTTGGACGAGGCGCTCGAGCGGATGTCCACGCTGGACTTCGAGCTTCCGAACGGATTCGTCAACCACGGGCCGATGGCCTGCGAGGCGTTGGCCGTCCTCGGATGCCACGACCAGATCGAGGGTTGGGCCCGCTGGTTTACCCACGTGGTCGGTGAGGGACCGACGGCTGTGGCGCCCAGCATCACGAGTAGGTTCGATTGGCAGGACGCCCTCGGCGACTACCGGCGACTCCCCGAGTGGATCGGCTACTTCGAGCAGGAGGCAGCCGTCGGTGGATGGCAGTCGCTCGCGGAGCAGTGGGTGCCCCGACTCATGCCGGCCCTGGCCACGGCGCTCTTCCACGGGGCCATCCGGACCGCGCATGCGGTCCGGGGGGTGAGCACGGTCGACACGCCACCGCGGCGGACCGAACTGGCCCGGGCCCTCGGCTACTGGGCCGCCCGATTCCGGATCGGCGAGTCCGACGCGGAACCCCGGCCTACCGGTGACACCGCTCGTGGGGTGGTTGACGCGGCCGCCTCTGGTGCCCGGCATTATCTGGATGCGCCGAACATCCTGCGCCTGCACGGGGTCACCGGGGCCATGGCCGTCAACCTGTTGCTCGACCACCTCTCGCCCGAAGACGGATTCGATGCGCTGCGCCAGATCCATGCCGAGCACCTGGCTCTCTACGGGTCGGCTCCGCCCTCGTCAGTGGTCAGCGATTCGGCGACCTGGGATGAAGGACTCGGCCGGGTGGCCGCCGAGAGCCAGGACGCCCACCAGGTCAAGCTGGTCGAGGCGTGCCGCCGCGGGTTCGCCGTCTCGAACGATCCGGTCTTCGCCGCCGCTGCCTCACGGTCGACGGGTCGTTCGTGAGGGACGCGTCCTCCTGATCAACCCCGGGTCGGATCGGCAAGAAACGCCAGGAGTTTGGTCCGGCGGCGCAACGCCATCCAGTACCCGAGCCGTGGACCACCCCACGAGCAGGCCACGGCGACGACGCAGGCCAGCGCCACGCCCAATCCGAGATCGTGGTCGGGCAACTTCCGGGTGAGGCCGTGGGCCGAGGTGAAGCCCCACAGCAGGAGGGAGGGGGCCATCAGCAGCACGGCGAGAAAGGGAACCACGCCATAGGGAGCGACCACCAGCACCCCCCAGCGGCCGAGTTTCCGCCAGTACGGCCGGCGGTGCTCCCACCGGTACCGCAGTGGCATCGGGTGATAGGGAACCAGGATCCCCACCCAGCTGGAGATGGCGAGGAAGCCGAACGGCACGACCCCGATCCAGATGAGGGTGTACAGCGTCGACAACAGGTCATGGTTGAGCAGTCCCATGATGAGCGCCACGATTGAGCAGACCGGTGTCACCAGACCCCACAGCACCAGGCTCTTGCCGTAGAGCAGCCGTCGGAACATCACCGGGTCGTCGATGGCGGCAGTGACTCGCTGCGCGTCGGGACCGAGGACATTGGTCGCCGGCACATCGGAGTACATCCACGAGGCCAACACCAATGCGAACGCCAGTGAGCCGTGCAGCGTGAACAGCGCGTCCTTCAGTCCGGTGGGAAGGAAGAACCACGCCGAGCTCATCACCGCGCCGTTGACCGCCACGGTGATGAGGGTCTCGAACGGCGGTTGGAACGTCAGCGAGATCTGCTGTCGGATCGCGTCCGACAGCGTGGTCGGAAGCTCCGAGCCACTGACCGTGGTGGTCACGGAGTCTGGAGACCGTCCCACGACCACCGCGGCACGGTCATGCCCGTCGGGACTACCGAACCGGCGGGGGCGTAGGCGAGCACGTCCCGTACCGCCCACTCCATAGAGGCACGGAGGCCGTGTCGGAACTCAGGGTCATCGGGGAGACCGGCGTCGTCTGCAGCCTGCACGAAGCACTCGACGAAGCGGTCGCCGAGCTCGTCCTCAGCACCGGTGTCGGAACGGATGAAGAGCATCGCCGACCGGCCGCCGCAGGTTTGGGAGAAGAGGGGAGGCCCGCCGACCACCTCGGCCCAGTAGGAGGCGAGCCGCTCCACATGCTCCGGGTGTCCGGGGTGCGAGAAGGGATGGTTCAGTACGGGGTCGTCCAGGCACCGTTGGTGGTGGGCCGCGGCGAGGGCCGAAAACGCCGGCCCGCCACCGGCGAACTCGAACATCGAGGGACGGGGCATCGGCTACCACCTTCGCATACCGGCTACTCGTTACCGCCGCTTCCTCGGCGCGTGACCGATCGGAAGGGGACGTCACCGCGGCCGGGCTGCCACCGGTCGCCCGACGCCCGGCTACTCGGTCGTGCGCTGCCGGAAGAGGTAGACGGCCAGAGGGGCAAAGACGGCCAAAAGGACGATCGACCAACCGAGCGCGGCAACGACGGGGTGTTGCATGGGCCAGACGTCGATGCTGCCCGAGGGGTTCGGGTTGCCGAACAGGTCGCGGCATGCGGCGGTCACGGCACTGACCGGATTCCAGTCGGCGATGAGTTGCAGCCAGTGCGGCATGCCGGTCGTCGGCACCATGGCGTTGGAGACGAATGCCAGGGGGAAGAGGACGATCAAGCCCACACCCTGTGCCGACTCCGGGCCCTTCGAGACGAGGCCCAGGCAGGCACAGCCCCACGACAGGGCGAAGCTGAAGAGGAGTGCCACACCGAAGCCCCCCACGATGGAGAGGGCGGAGGCGTCGGGCCGCCACCCGATCACGAGCCCGGTGAGGGCAACAATGATCACGCACACGATGGCGGCGAGCAGGTCGGACATCGTCCGGCCGACGAGGACGGCGGCCCGCCAGATCGGGAGGGTCCGGAATCGGTCGATCACCCCGGTGGTCATGTCGGTGCTCAGTCCCACGGCGGTGCCCATGGCCGAGGTGGTGAGATTCAAGGTGAGCAGACCGGCCAGGGCAAAGTCCTTGTAGGTCCCACCCTGGATCGGTACGCCCGAGCCGAACACGTAGATGAACAGGATCGTGAACAGGACCGGCTGGATGGTCACGTCGGACAGCTGGGCCGGCTCACGGCGCACGTGCACCAGATTCCGGCGGGTGAAGACCACCACGTCGTGCAACCGCCCGGACAGTCCCCGCTGGGCGTGCGGCGGCGCGATCGCCGGCTGGAGTCGGGCGACGATGGTCATGCCGGCACCGCCTGGGACTCGGAGACCGGGGTGGTGGGCCGACCGGTCAACTCGAAGAACACGTCGTCGAGGGATGGCGGGTACACCGCGACGTCGTCGACACTGATGCCGGCGGCGTCGAGGGCCCGTACCGCCTCGGTGCCGAGGCCCGCCCGGCTGGTCACCGGGGCCTGGAGTCGTCGACCGTCGTCGCTGACATGCACGTCGCCGCTGACCAACGGCTCGAGGGCGGTCACCGCTCCGGCATCGGCCATGGTCAGCGTGACCGCGAGGCGCGCCCCACCTGTCGACTGCTTCAGTTGCTGTGACGTTCCCTCGGCGATGACCCGGCCGTGGTCGATCACCACGATCCGGTCGGCGAGGGTGTCGGCCTCATCGAGATACTGGGTGGTGAGGAGCAGGGTGGCGCCGTCCGAGACCAGTTGGCGGATCACGTCCCACATGCGGAGCCGGCTGGTCGGGTCGAGTCCGGTCGTCGGCTCATCGAGGAACAGCACCGGCGGTCTGGTGACGACGCTGGCGGCCAGATCCAGTCGCCGCCTCATGCCGCCCGAGTACCCCTTCACGATCCGGTCGGACGCGTCGGTCAGATCGAAGTGGGCGAGGAGCTCGGTGGCGCGCGTCCGGGCCGACGGGCGGCGGAGGCCGCTGAGCTCGCCGATCATGACGAGGTTCTGGCGACCGGACAGTGCGTCGTCCAGCGTGGCGTCCTGGGCGGCGGCGCCGATGTTGCGCCGGACCTGGGCCCCTTCCGTGACCACGTCGTAGCCGGCCACCGTCGCCCGACCGGCGTCAGGGGTGGCGAGCGTGGTGAGGATCCGAACCGCCGTGGTCTTGCCCGCGCCGTTGGGGCCGAGCACGCCGAGAATGGAGCCCGGGGCGACGTCGAGGTCGATTCCGGCGAGGGCGGTGGTCTCGCCGTACCGCTTGGTGAGGCCCTCTGCGTGAATGGCACTGGTGGTCGGCATCGGTTCCCCACGGGGTCGTTGGCGTGCAAGAGTTACTTGCCGTATGGTAAGGAGGCAACTTACCGGTTGTCAAGTAGAATCAGAGTGTGACCGTGCCTGCACCGCATCCCACAGCCGTTGAGGCCGACCCGACCGGACCCGGCGGGGTCGAGCCCCTGGGCACCCGGGAGCGGATCCTCGACATCGCCCTCGAGCTCTTCACCACCCAGGGATACGACAAGACCTCACTCCGCCAGATCGCCGAACAGCTCGGCTACTCCAAGGCGGCGATCTACTACCACTTCGCCAGCAAGGAAGACATCCTGATGGCGCTCCACCTGCGTTTGCACGACTTCGGACGCGAGGCCCTGAGCTCGATCAGCGAGAGTGAGGCGTCGCCCGAGCTCTGGGCACTGCTACTCGACCGGCTCATCGATCAGATGTTGCAGCACCGCGCCCTGTTCATTCTCCACGAGCGCAATCAGGCCGCCATCGAAGAACTGCACCGCGAGCGGCACGACGCCGACCATGAGGATCTCCAGATGCGATTTCGCCAGGCCCTCTCCAATCCGGAGATCGCCCTCGAGTTCCGGGTGCGCCTGTCGTGTGCGTTCGGCGCGGTGATGGGAGGCCTCATCCTGGCCGGCGACGTGTTCGCCGAGGTCCCCTCCGACTGAACCGGTGGTGCCTCCACGGGGACATCCCGGACCCGACCCCCGTCAGCAGGTCCGCTGGGCGATGGCGATGGTCGTGCTGCCGTCTGCCGTCGGCACGTAGGGGTCGGCCGACCTGAACTTCTTACCGAACCGATCGCCGATCCAGTGCAGCATGTCATTGAAGCTCGGCTTGATGACCCCGGCATGGCTCTGACTCGAGTACACCCATCGTTCGGTGTGCTGACCGATCTGACAGAGGTGGTTCTGGAGGAGTTGCGTGGAGATCACCGGGATCTGCTCGTCGTTGCCGCCCTGGATGATCAGCAGCGGGATCGAGGTCGGCTTGGCGAAGGACTCGGGGTCGTTGGCCGCCAGCAGCTTCGCCCACCTGGGCACGTTGAACGGGTTCTGAGGGACCAGGTCGGCCAGGGAGTGGTGCGGAGTGGCCGCCACGGCCGCGTTCACCACGCCGCTGACATAGGAGGAACAGCCCTTGTCCAGCGCAGGGATCAGCGCCACAGCCGTCGGTGTCATGATGGATGCGAGCGGCGCCAGCCTCTTCCCGTAGTAGCTGTTGAACGAGCCGGCCACCATCATGAGGTAGTAGTCGAACGGACTGGTGACGAGGAAGTTGTAGAGGAATTGGAACTGCGACGGTGGGGCACCGGCCACGACACCCCGAAGCTTCAGGTTGCGGGCGTAGTGACCGTCGTAGAGCGAGAACATGGCGGTCTGGCCACCCTCGGAGTGACCCCACACCACGTAGTCGGGGCTGATCGACACGGAAGGCAGGGCGCGGGCGGCCTGCACGATGTTGACCGTGTCCCTGGCTGCCGACTTGCCCACGATGTAGGGCATGAGGCCGGGGGTTCCCTCGCCCTGGTAGTCGCTCGCCGTCACGGCATAGCCCGCCGCCACGAGCTGGTTGGCCGCGGGTATCTGCGACGAACCCTGCAGGCTCGGGGCACAGACATCGGCCATCCCGTTGGTCCCGTGGCCCCAGGTCACCACCGGCCAGCCTCCTTTGGGAGCTGTCCCGTCGGGCACGGCGACCATGCCGGTGACCGCGACGGCGGCCCCACGCTGGCCCGTCGACGTGTACATGACGCGATAGAGGGTGGCACCTGTCAGGTTGGGGTCGGCCACGACCTCCGACTTGATCAGGGTGCCGGGCGGTCCGCTCGGCAGTGGCTGGGGGACGCTGTAGAAGTCCGGTAACCCGGCGGGGGCCGGGATGTCCCGCTGCGATGCCGACGCCTCCACCACCGGCACCAACGAGAAGGTGCACAGCACGACGAGGCCGACAGCTGCCGCCAGAGGTCGAAGGAGACGGTGGTGCATGGCGGACCCCCCGGTCGCTCGCAGACCCGGCCGACGCCGACCGGTGTCAGAAAACCCTACCCCCTTCGTGCCACCCGGTGCGCGTTGACGTCCGCGACTTGACTACTACGTGACACGTAGTAGTTTGTCCGGCATGGCCACGAAACCGTCATCGGCGCCCAGAGGTCTGGGACGCAACAATGAGCCCTCCGTGCTCATCCTGACCAGTCTGGCGTCGGGAACGAAGCACGGGTACGCACTGACCAAGGACATCGAGGCGTTCGCCGGGGTCACGCTGGGCCCGGGCACGCTCTACGGTGCCATCTCCCGGCTCGAGGAGCGGGGCCTGATCGAACCGACCGGTGGCGATGAGCGCCGTCGGCCCTACCGGATCACCGCCAGCGGGCTGGCCGCCTTGACGGAGGCCGTGCGCGCCATGCGCTCGCTGGCCGACGAAGGCGCCCTCCGGCTCGGGCTCGGCGCCCTGGCCCGGGTGGTCGGGGCGGACCCGGCTCCGATCGGGTGGGCCCGATGAGCGGGGCCGACCGATTCGAACGGATGATCCGCTGGTACCCCGCCGGCTGGCGGGCCCGATACGGGGACGAGTTGGCCGCACTCCTCGAGGACACCTACGGCGCGGCCCCGATCCCCCTGCGGGACCGGCTGGCCATGGCCAAGGCCGGATCGGTCGAGCGGATTCGGGCCACCGGGCTGCGCGGGGAGACCACCGGGCAGGACGACCGGATGCGAGCCGGGTCGCTCCTCGTCCTCTGCTCGTGGACACTGTTCGTGGTGGCCGGCGCTCTGTTCGCCAAATTCTCCGAGCACTGGGATGCCGCCACCCCACTGCAGGATCGCCGGCTTCCGATGGATGGCTACCAGGCCGTCCAGTGGGCCGGTGCCGCCGGCGTGGTCATCGTGCTGGTCGCGGTGGGCGTGGCCGTGCCCGCCTTCATCCGGTTGGTCAGGAGGGGGGAGTGGTCCACCGTCCGCCGACCGGTGCTCGCCGCGGTGATGATGGGAGTGGTGGTCGCAGCCGCGACGACGGGCATCGTGGAGTGGTCGCACCATCTCGGCCCCAACGATCGAACTCGCGCCCTGCCCGGGTTCCGGGTGGTCGCCCTCACGTGGGGAGTGGTCGTCGTCGCCGCCCTGGCCACCGCCACCGTCGGTGCCGTATCGGTGGCCCGCCGCCTCGAACTGTCCCGTCGGTCACTACGCGTGCTGGCCGCGATGGCGGTGACCCTCACGGCCCTGATGGCAGCGATCCTCGTGGGCACGGTCACCTGGTGGGTCGTCGTGGCCCTCGACGCACCGCAGTTCTTGGGAAGCGGGGCCTGGTCGACGTCGAATGTCCTACCCCCGCCCCTGTTGGTGGCCGGAGGGTTGATGGTGATCGGACTGGGCGCCGCGATCGTCGGCACCGCCTGCGTGGCGGGTGCGGCCCGCACGGTGAACCAGTCTGCACCGTGAGCTGGACCGCGACCGCAACGGCGGTGCTAGACACGCGGGCATGAAGGCCGGCTCGTCGTCCACCGGTTACCCCGCCGTCCATGAACCGGCCGGGGGTCGATGAACAAGGCGCGGGTGGAGGCGTTCAGCGACGGCGTCTTCGCCATCGCCATCACCCTGTTGATCCTGACCATCGCCCAGCCCACCAACTACGACCAGCTCCAACATCAGCTGACCCAACGGTGGCCGTCGCTGGCGGCCTACGTGGTCAGCTTCCTGGTCATCGGGATCATGTGGGTGAACCATCACACGGTCTTCACCCACCTCCGTGAGCTCGATCGCGGAGTGTTCTATCTGAACCTTCTCCTCCTCATGACCATCGTGTTCATCCCCTATCCGACCGAGGTGTTCGGCGAGGCGCTCGGTCAAGGGAAAGGTGAGACGACGGCGGCCGTCTTCTACAGCCTCGCCATGACCGTCAACGCCTTCGCCTGGGTGGCCCTCTGGCTCTATGCGTCGATCGGGCGTCGCCTCCTGAGCCCCGAGTTCCCCGAGTCGCAGCGGACCACCGCCACGGTGTCGTTCATCATCGGCCCGGTGTTCTACTCCCTCACCATCGTGGTGGCGCTGTTCTTGCCGTACCTGTGCCTGGCGCTCCAAGGGGCGCTGGCCATCTACTACGCCTTCGACCCCATCTCCCGACGGGTGGCACATCAGCGCCCGTACCCCGGTTGACAAGAAGCCGGATGCTCACGCGGTGCGTTCGGCCCGCTGCTTGAGACCCTCTGCTTCCATCTGCACGTACCGCTTGGACCTCGAGCCGGTGAGGAGTCCGACGATCGGAGCTATGGGCCCGGACTGGTCGATGCCGAGGGTCACCGTCACGGTGTCCTTGGCCGTCTCCTCGACGAGGTGGGTAGCGACGGTGGCCACACCCGGGCTGGCACTTCGCCAGGCGAACGAGGCGCCGGTGTCGAGGTCGGTGACATCCCACACCGTCGAGGGCATCCGGGGTTGCTTGACGCGCACCCGGCTCCCCCGTGCCAGTGGCATCCCGTCGAGGGCAGTGACCTCTCGCATGGAGGCGGTCCACTCCGGCCACCGCTCCACCTCCACCAGCGTGGCCCACACCTGGTCGTGCGGGGCGTGGATCTCGACTGTGGTCTCGAAGTGCATGGCTCCTCCTGGTGGGTGCGGGCGTTGATCCAAACGGTACATGTACCATTTGGATCATGTCCAACCCTGACGACCCCGGACCACCACTCAGCCCCAAAGAGCGGATCGTGGAGCGGGCCACCGACCATCTGACCGAACGCGGCCTCAGCGACATCTCGCTCCGGGAGCTGGCGTCCGCCATCGGGACCAGCCACCGCATGCTCAACTACCACTTCGGTTCGCGGGAAGGGTTGTTCGTGGAGGTGGCCCGGGCGGCAGAACGCCGGCAGCAGCAGGCGCTGACCGAGCTGTTCGACGAGTCCGACGGAACCCTCCCCGACCTGGTCCGACAGTTCTGGCGGCACCTTCGCTCTCCCGAGCTGGCTCCGCTCGAACGGCTGTTCTTCGAGCTCTACGGACAGGGGCTGCAGGGCCGCGCCTACGCCCAGCCCTTTCTGGCCGGGGTCGTCGACTCGTGGATCGAGCCGGCCCTTCCTGCGCTGATGGCCGCCGGGCTGTCGGAGGCGGAGGCCCGGGCCGAGGCCCGGCTGGGCCTGGCTGTGGTGCGCGGTCTGTTGCTGGACCTGTTGGCCACCGGCGACGAGGCCGGGGTGGACGAGGCCTTCGAGCGCCACCTCGCCACCATCCCGACGGGGTGACGGCGGCGACCGTCCCCTCGATCAGACCGGCCTCACCCGGTGGGTCTCAGTCCTGGCGCCAGTCGCCGCGGGTGGGGAGGGGGTGGCGGAACAGTGCCGCGGCATTGCCCGCCGTCACCATCCGTCGCTGGTCGTCGGGGAGGTGCCCGAACGTCGAGTGGACCACCGCCTGGGTGTCGGGCCAGGTCGAGTCGGCGTGGGGGTAGTCACTCTCGATCATGATGTGCGAGAGCCCGATCCGGTCGAGGAGCGGCGTCACCGAAGGATCGTCGATGGTGCAGAACCAGAAGTTGCGGCCGAGGAGCTCGCTCGGGCGCAGATCCGATCGCCAGGTGGAGCTTTCCGTCCCCGAAGCCGAGTGGTCGAGCACGTAGTCCATCCGGTCCATCAGCATGGGCACCCAACCCATGCCTCCCTCCGAGAGCGCCACTTTGAGGCGCGGGAAGCGCACGGCAACACCCGACCACACCCACTCGCCGGCGGCCAGCAGTGCATTGACCGGAAAGACGGTGGGCAGCAACTCGAACGGGGGGTCCGACGAAGGGAGGGGGGCCCACGCCGAGGCGCCGGTGTGCAGGCAGACCACGGTGTCGGTCTCCTCGCAGGCGGCCAACATGGGGTCCCAGTGATCGGTGAAGATCGACGGGTAGCCGAGCTGCCCGGGGAACTCGGGAAAGCTCACCGCCCGGAAGCCCCGTGACGCGTTGGCCCGGATCTCGTCAGCTCCGACGGCCACGTCCTCGAGCCACGGGAGCTGGAGCGGAATGATCCGCTCGGGACGGGTGCCGGCCCAGACTTCGTGGTGCCAGCTGTTCCAGGCCCGGGCGCAGGCCAACCCGAGGGCCTTGTCCTCGGCCCGCGAGAAGACCGAGCCGCAGAAGCCCGCCACCAGCGAGGGGAAGCAGAGCGAGGCCCAGATGCCGGCCAGGTCCATGTCGGCGATCCGGGCATCGATGTCGAAGCAGCCCGGCCTCATGTCCTCGAACCGGGCCGGGTCCATGCTCCACTGGTCGCGGGGCCGGCCGGCGACGGCGTTGAGCCCGATGTTCGGGTAGTCCCGGCTCTCGAAGCGCCAGAATTGGTTGCCCCGGTCGTCCTCGTGGATGCGGGGTGCCCCGGTGGCCAGCGCGGCCGGCATCCGTCCTTCGAACAGGTCGGGCGGCTCGATCAGGTGGTCGTCGACGGAGATCAACGGATCGAAGATCGTCCGTGGCTCCGGGTCCGGCAGCAGGGTGCTTCCCACGGTGTTGGAGAGTAGCGTCGAGAGCCGCGACGGGCGCGAGGACGTTGGGGGAAGCGCATGAGCACGACGCAGACGCGGGTGGGAACGGTGCGCCTGACCATCGGGGGAGCGCTGGCAGCAGGCGCCGATGGGACCTATCCCGTCATGAACCCGGCCCGTCCCGACGAGACCGTGCTGGAGGCTCCGGCGGCCTCGCTCGGCCAGTTGGATCAGGCCGTCGCCGCCGCCCGTCGGGCCCAACCACCGTGGGACGCCCTCGGATTCGAAGGCCGGCTGTCCTCGCTCCGGTTCGCCTGCGCGCGGGCCAACGAGCAGATCGACCTGGAGGCCACGGCCGCGCTGCTGACCCGCGAGCACGGCAAGGTGTTTGTCGAGGCCCTGTTCGATGTGGCCACCACGGCGGGCATGTTGGAGGCGCTCGGCCCGTTGGTGGGTGGGTCCCTGGAGCCCCGCCCGGCGGGGAGCTCGGTGATCGAACGCGTGCCGCACGGGGTGGTGGCGGCGATCCTCCCGTTCAACTGGCCGGCCGCGGTGATGGGCAACAAGATCCTGCCGGCACTGCTCGCCGGCAACACGGTCGTGGTCAAGACGCCGCCCAGCTGTCCGGGGGCGGTGTTGGACCTGGCCGGCGCCATCGCCACCGGGCTCCCGGCCGGGGTGCTCAACGCGCTCAACGGCCCGGGCGCGGCGTTCGGTGCCGCGGTGGTGGCCCATCCGGGTATCGACATGGTGTCCTTCACCGGCGGGGTGGCCACCGGCCGGGCGGTGCTCGGTGCGTGCGCGCCGCGTCTCCGGCCCGCCGTGCTCGAGCTGGGAGGCAACGATCCGGCCATCATCGGGCCCGATCTCGAGCCCACCGAGGCGCGGGCCGAACGGCTGCTCGAGGCGGCCTTCGCCACCTCGGGACAGGTGTGCATGGCCATCAAGCGCCTGTACCTGCCGGCCGAGCGGTTGCACGAGTGGCGAGACGCCATGGTCGAGTGCCTGTCCCGCACCGTCGTCGGCGACGGTCTCGACGAGGGGGTG
>Ga0307374_10009936_pt1 | contig 13912 bp, 10 predicted proteins | sample OX3MG_FD_202532 | JGI IMG/M metagenome (GOLD analysis project Ga0307374, IMG submission 202532) | Soil microbial communities from Risofladan, Vaasa, Finland - OX-3 | ecosystem: Environmental > Terrestrial > Soil > Coastal area > Acid sulfate soil | place: Finland: Risofladan, Vaasa | collected... | reverse complement strand
CCCCGCTCCACGTGCCATTCGGTCCTACGAGGCGGAGCATAGAAGCGCCGCCCGCCCGAAGGGCAGCCGCGTACTGGCCCCATTCTGGCGAGGCGCTCCAAAAAGCGGCGCCAACGTTTCGCACGGGATGGGTGAACGGCACCGCGGTTGAGATAATGCCGCCGCCCGCCAGGTGGAATCGCCGGAGATTGGGATACGCCTCGATCGGGAACGTGTTGCCATACAGATTGATGAACAGCGCGTACCGGCGGCGGTTAAACCGGGTGAGACTCGACAGAGCATCCAGACCGAGTGTTTGCGCGTTCACGCCGCTCCGACGGAGATCCGCCGCCACTACCTCTGGACTAAGATAGTGTGATCCGCCATAATAGGGGAAGCCCTGCGCTGAGAAGATGGCGACAGCGCCTCCAGGCGCCGTGCGATTCGCCGGCGTTGTTGGCGCGGCGCATGCTGGCAGCGCCGTAAGAAGCACCAGCAGCGCGGCGGCATGGCGCCAACCCAAACGGTGGGAACGCATGTCCATCTCATGCCGTCCGCAAGGTAGCCGCGCCGGCGGGTTCGCGTCGACGCGCCCCTGGTTCGCCCGCTTACCGGGCGGCCCCTCGGAGAGAAAAACGATGAATCGTGAGAAGGTCCTGTCAGTTGTAGTCATCACGCTGTTCATATTAGCCGCAATTATCGCCTCGATCCAATATCAACGATTGAAAGACGACTCCAACGCCCTCGTTCCCACCAGCAGCGACTCTGCCGGCGGCGCCGCATCCGCCGCGAACGCTGAGAATAGCATCCTTGCCGATGGTGTGGTCTTCGGGCTGAACGGTAAGAGAATTTTGATTAGCAGCTATAGAGGCAAATGGCTGCTGTTGAACTTCTGGGCGACCTGGTGCGGCCCATGCCGGGAAGAAATGCCGGACCTGGATCGCGTTTATAAGCGGGAGCACCCCGCTGGTCTGCAGATGCTCGGGGTCTCGGCGGAGAATCCCGGGGATGTCTCGCTCTTCATGCTTGCCCAGCCGCCCGGACAGATGGTTTCATACCCAATAGCGACGGATCCCGCCGGTGAGCTCAAAGACGCGCTGCAAACGCAGGCTATTCCCCGGACGATAGTGCTCAATCCAAAGGGCGAGGTCGTCATCGATTCAACCGGAATGGCGAATTACAAAGCATTCATCAACGGGATCCGAAAAGTTGGTTTCCCGGTTCGCTGATTGTCGATGGCGTGATCGGATTTCGCCAGCGTGCTGATCGGCGGCGGCACGCTCCGAATATCTGTCGCGCTGAAAGACAGGGGTGTGAAATGTGAGGAGGATGAGCCTTCGAAGTACCGAGAAGGCTCATCCGGAGGTACGACTTTGGGCCGGCCGGGCGCTCAACCGGCCGGGTCGTCTATTCCTCGCTTTTTCCCATAATCCGGGTGAGGTTGGTGCCACAGGTCGGGCATTTCCCCTTGCGCATCCGGCGGCCATTGGCTGCAGTCTCGACGCGCGTGTCCTTGTGGGGCACCGCAACCTTCTTCTTGCATTTGACGCAGTAGATCTCTTCCTGCTTCTCGGGCATCGTTCCTCCAGTTCGAGAGGGAAAGACTGCGAACGGCAGATCGCCGCCGCAGGACCCGCGCCAGCATTTTTCGCGGCGCAGGACGGGTTCCACCGCTGTTTTTCCAAAACGGACGCTCGGATTCCTTCATGAAGTTGGGCCGTTAAGCACAAGATTGAATTTATTAACTTGAGAAATCTAATTCTTGTGCCAGCGGCGGCACGCTCAGGCCCGTTTCGAAGACCGAATCTCATGTACGGCCGGCAGGTAGGCCCGGCCTCCGAACATGCTCCAAATTGAAATTGACACCGTTCATTGGGGAATGATAACATGCAGACATTCTTGACCGCCGGCCGCCATTGGATGCGCTGGCCGGGCGGCTCTTTTGCTTCTGAGTGGACTATTTGAGACGCAAGCGCATTATTCCCGCCGCGGGAGATGGCGGCGGCCGGATCCCGCCGCACGGCGCCGTCCGACCCTCCGAACCCGCGGACGGGATTCACCCACCCAATGGATCCTCAACCAACGGTTCGTCCGCTGGCGCTCCGCCGCGCGGCGACAGCCGGCTTCGCAATGCGCCTGGCTTTGGACGATCCGCCTCCATCCTGATAGCGATGGTGATGCTAAGCCGGGTCACCGGTTTTTTCCGCGGCACGCTTCTCGCCTACTACTTCGGCCAGAACCGGATGACCGACGCCTATAGCTACGCCTTCACGATTCCCGACGTCCTCTGGTCGCTGGTGGCGGGAGGCGCTCTCTATGCCTCGTTCGTCCCGGTGATCACCGAGTATTTTTCGCACGATGACGAGGAGGGCGCCTGGAAAACATTCAGCGTCGTCTTCACTTTTATCTCCCTCGTACTGGCCGTAGTCCTGCCACTGCTCTGGATCTTTGCCCGGCCTCTCCTCCATATCTTCGCGCCGGATCTGTCACGCCCGCAGCCGCTGCACCCGGCCCTTGCGGCGGGGACCTGGGTTGTTTCGCTGCGCGGTCATCCTGTTCTGGTGCGTCCCATGGACCTGGCCGTCACCCTCACCCGGATCGTGATACCCGCGCAGCTCTGTTTCTTCCTCGGCTCACTCCTGATGGGCTGTCAGCATTCCCTCAAGCGGTTCACGATTCCCGCGATGGGGCCGGTGATCTACAACCTGGGCATTATCGTGGGCGGTTTCGCCGGGCAGATGTTTCCCCGGTATTTTGGGGGCATGAAGAACGGGTACGGTATCGCTGGGTTCGCCTGGGGCGCGCTGGTCGGAGCGTTCATAGGCAGCATCGTGATACAGGTCTGGGCCATCCAGGGAATCCGGCCCAAGTTCAGGCCCAGCCTCAATCTTCGCTTCAAAGGCGCCAAAAAGTGTGGTAAACTGGTCCTGCCGGTGCTCCTGGGCGTTTCACTGCCGCAGGTCGACCAGATCATCAATGGGTTCTACGTGAGCGGGCTGGCCGGCGGCCGGTCGATCCTGGACTACACCAACCGGCTCATGCAGCTTCCGCTGGGTATCTTCGGTCAGGCCATCGGGATGGTGATTCTCCCGACGCTCTCGCAGCACGCGGCGCAAAAAGATACCCGCCAGTTCAAAGATATGATCAGCTTCGGCATCCGGTTGGCGCTCTTCCTCACCGTACCCGCGGCGGCGCTCATGGTGGTGCTCGCGGCGCCGCTCATCCACGTGGTCTACCAGCATGGGAACTTCCAGGCGTCCAACACCTCGGCCGCGGTCCCGGCGCTCATCTATTACGCCATCGGTGTTCCCGCGTGGTCGGCGCAGGCGGTCATCGCCCGGGGCTTCTACGCCCTGCAAGATACCTGGACGCCCGTCATCGTGGGTACCCTTGTCACCATCATCTTCTTCATCCTCAACGGGCAGCTTGTCCATCGGATGCAAACGCCCGGCGCCGCCCTCGCCACCACCATCGCCGCCACTCTCCACGCCACCTGCCTTTACGTGCTGCTCAGCCGGCGCATCGGGGGCGTCAATAAGCGAGAGCTCGTCTTCTCGTGCCGCCGCATTGTTGTGGGCGCGCTGCTCATGTTGGGCGCGGCGTATGGCGTCAGCGCCCTCATCCCTTATGCGCTCAGCCGGACTCTGGGCGGCAGCATTCTTGAGCTGGTGCTTGCCAGCGCTATCGGCGGCGCCGTCTATCTCGGTTTTCAGCTCCTGATGGGCTCCGACGAAATCCGCCGTTTCAAAAGCATGATGCGGCGCCGACCACCGGTAGTCGAAGGAGTTGATACCGGGGAGTGACGCGAGGCGCCGCCGCGTCTTCCCCCCAGGCATTGATCGACGGAGCATGGTGATCCTCGCCCGTCGGCGTTGGTATTGCGCCCGGCCAATCCCCCATTTTGTGGATGCGAAAACCAACCGGCGGGATTATAATCGTATCGTGATGTAGTTTTAGTCCCCCCGTAGAGTGGTTATCCGTCGCCCCGCGCTTGCCATTTCCTGGTTCACTGCCGGACTGCAGATGGGGTGGTCGCTGAATTCGGAGCGGGGAACGGAGGAGCGGATGTCTGACGCAGTCATCGAGAACCGGCCGGTCGCGCCCCTATTTCGCGAGGCGCCGGCAGACGATTCTATCTACCGGCCCTTTTTCAAGGGATCGATCGTCGTCGTGCTGAGCGCCGGCTGCTCATTCGGCGCCACCAACCTGTTCCACATGGGGCGCGCCCACGACTTTCAGTCGATCCCGGTGGACTGGACCCTGGCGCATGCCCACGCCCAAATCCTGGGTTGGGTGGGTCTATTCGTAATGGGCTTCGCCTACCAGGCGTTTCCCCGGTTTAGGCAGACGCGACTGTCGCATCCGAAGCTGGCCATCCTGACACTCTGGCTGATGATCGCGGGGATCGCGCTCAGGCTTGCGACGCAGTTGACTCTGAGCCGGCAGGGCGCCCTCCCGTACCTCATGGTTTCCGGAGCGCTGGAGATCGCGGCCGTGACCATCTTCTGTGCCCTGATCGGCCGGACGATGCATGGCAGACCGGCGCCCGGAGCGGCGCCCGAGAAGATGGTTGGCGGAGCGTTTATCATGACGGGGCTCCTGGTGTTCTGGCTGCAGACGGCGCTGGGTCCGGTGATCGACCGGGCACTGGCCGGCGCGCCGGACCAGGACGCCTTCGTTCTCTTCGTTGCCACCTGGATGGGGCCATTCCGGGACCTGCAGGTCCTGGGCTTCATCACCATGATGATCTTCGGAGTGAGCCTGCGGCTGCTGCCGGCGATGTTCGGCACGGCGGGATCCGCCGGTTCCAGCCCGGACGAAAAGGCCGCTGCCCACGAACGCGGGCTGCGGGGCGCGCGGCGAGTCTACGTTCTGTACGCCGCATCCTTGACCGTGGACATGGTGTGCTACGTGCTCTTTATGCGGCTGCAGAACCCGCTGTACCTGCTCGCGGTCGAGGCGTCGTACTTCGGGATGCTTACCGCCGCTGTGATGATAGTGCGACTCACCGGAGTCTTCGGGCCAACCACCGGTACGGACCGGGGCCTGAAGTTCGTGCGCGCGGCCTATGGCTGGCTGCTTTTCAGCTTTGTCATGTTCGCGGCGATGTGGCCGTACAACTTACTGACCGGGATCGGCTTCTCCCATGCCTATCTGAGCGGCGCCCGCCACGCCATCACGGTCGGTTTCATTTCCATGATGATGATGGGCATGGCCGCCCGCGTAGTCCCGATGCTGCGGGGCCTCGACGCGCGCGCGGAGCCCTCGCTTTGGCCTGCGTTCATTCTGGTGAACGTGGGGTGCGCCCTGCGCGTGGGCCTGCAGCTTGCCACCGATTTCAGTCAGGCGGTCTACCCGCTGATGGGTGTCAGCGGCTTCATTGAAGTGGCCGGGGTAGTCTGGTGGGCCGTCGAGATCTGGCGCGCGATGGATTCCGTCCAGGAGAGAGCGCCAGGCGCCGGCTCGGGGAACGAGACGGCCGGGATCGCGGTCGCGGGCGGGTGAACCGCAGCACGGGCCTATTAAGTGGGCAGGCCCAACGCCTCTCGGATCAGGCCGCGCACGATGCGGCTGATCCTGATCGCATCTCGCGCGTCAGTCCGAGTAGCGAAGGTGCTCGTGTATCGAACCGTCACGGCATAAACCCCCAGCGCTCGCAGATCTGGATCCAGCCAACTCCAGCTCGGTTCCATGGTGACGGCGATCGCCAGAAGTGCGACAAGGTCCTGAGTCCGTGGGAATGCCGGCTTCCTGGATGAGCGCCTTGAGGTGCTTCTCGGCACACTGCTGTGCGTGGAAGCAGGCGGCGTCGTAATCGGGGGTCTTCCGAGAGCGGTACGCGAGGTGCGCTGTCGTCCAGTCACCTTCCGCCTTCGCGACCCATTCAGCGGTGATCGGCTGCATAGAGCGTGCGCCCCCGATCGAGGATCTCTCTGATGAACCAGTCATTCCACGCGACGCGCTGTCGCAGCTCATCGCGGCTGCGGACGATGACATCGACCGCGAATGGGACCCGGAACGTCCGCGCGATGGCAGCAGCCTGGCTGAGTGGGCTACCTCTGTATGGCATCACTACCAGGAGATCCACGTCTGACCGATCGGTCGGGCTGCCCCAGGCGTAGGATCCGAAGAGAATGATCTGCTCGGGATTGAATTTCTGCGCGATGCTGCCGCTCAGCTCTTGTATGGTCTGTTCAGAAATCATGGATCGTGCTCCCGGAAGCTTCGAGGGAACTTCAGAATAGCGCTCTCCCCAACCCACAGCTGCGGTACGGGCGAAGCATTCGCCGAAGCGGGCCGCGTGCGGGGGCGGCTGTGCGAATGCTTCGCCCGTACTTGAAACGCCGTCACCCCTCATGATTTGTACTTCGGATGCGTCCTGCGCCGCGAGCTGGCGCTGAGAGGGCGCTTGGCGGGCATACCAGGACGTCGGGGATAAGAACTCGGAGTGGGGTTCTCCTTGCGGATTCGAATCAGGGCGCGGGGCGTCGGGTCGCCTGGCACAGCGACGGCGATCTGATCCAGCCTTCCACCGCCGAGTGTCTCGATGGCCGGCGCCGCTTCGGCAATCTCGGCGTCGATGCCGCTGTTCTTCTGGGCGATGAAATACCCGCCCACCGTGACGAAGGGCAGACAGTACTCCGCCAGGACGGCAAGCGGCGCCACCGCGCGCGCCAGGGCCAGATGGAACCGCTGCCGGTAGGCGCCGGCGTGGGCCAGCTCCTCGGCCCGTACATGGACGATGTCCATCTGGGTGAAACCGAGCAGTGGGCAAAGGTGGCGCAAGAACTCGACCTTTTTGATGGAGGCGTCAATCAGGACCAGCTCCAGGTCAGGGAAGGCGATCTTCAGCGGAAGACCCGGGAATCCCGCCCCCGCGCCGATATCGATAATCGGCCGGCCGGCCGTAAAATCGTACGCCGCGACGCAGCTCAGCGAGTCCAAAAAGTGGCGGGTTATAATCTCACCGGGGGTGCGAATCGCCGTGAGATTGTGCTGCTGGTTCCAGCCGACCAACTCCCGCAGATAGATTTCAAACCGTTCCACGGCGCGGTCATCGAGCGGGACGCCGAGACTCGCCGCTCCGGCAACGAGCGAGTCGCGAAGAGGCTCTTGCGTCACGTTCTCCAAATTGGGCTCTCCAGGGCTAGGGCTTGAGCTTCTTGATCATCCGTACGCGAACTTCACCGCGCAGAAACCGGTATTCGAGATCGTCGGTCACCGATCGCATGATCAGAATTCCCCTTCCGCCCTGCGCCAGCTTGTCGGGTTCAGGGGGGATTGGCGCTGTGTCGAATCGCGTTGACCGGTACTTAAGCTCTACTGTAATCTGTTCATGCGTGGCAATCGCCTGCCACTGAAGATCATTTCCCTGCCCATAACGAATAGCGTTGGTAATCGCCTCGCCGACCGCGAGCACGATATCGTAACGGGCGCTAACAGGAACATGGAACCGGTCGAGGAATCCCCGCAGAGCGTCCCGGAGCTCGCGGTCGCTCGTGACATCCCGATCCACTTTGCCGGTAATCGCTCCCAAAAGCGATGCGCGGCCGCCGTTTCCACCAAACGCCAGCAGGCGCGGGACCCGACAACCCGTCGCCGTTCGCGGGCGGGCCAGCCGCCGTCCAATGCCGCGCCGCCTGGTGGGAACATTGAGATTCCGCCGCGAAGTGCCGGCGCCCCGTGTTCCACACGCTCCCCAGGGAGGTGTGCTCCGGTTTGTGTCTGAATCATCAATCTCACCCAACTGCGACGGGTGAGATCCAGCCATTTCAACGATTGCGCCTATTGACACGGCGAAAAACTTCTCCAGTCCTGCGGCGGCGAATGGGCGCCACCACTCGGGAGCCACCTCTACCGGGGTGAAGGCGGCTCCATATATAAAGACTGCGCGGAGCAGTATTACGTTGCATCGTCCGCAAAAGACTCCTGCCGACAGGGCCGTTCGCCGCACGTGGCCGACGGTGATGCGACGCTGTCGCGGCTCCGCGCCGCCAATACAGAATTATGGTTCCCCTGAATCGATGCGATATACCCGCGCGGGCCGCGCGCCAACCATGCTGCGGCTCCTAACCCCGCGCGCTGCGCCCTGAATAGAGTCCTTCGGCGTGCCTGGTACTCTCCTGCAAGGCTTTTCAAGTGGGTTCTGTTGGAAATACTTGCTTCAGTCGAAAAAAGCGCCATGCCGGCGCGGCGGCGGTGACCGATGCGCCGGCATGGAAGAAGGGCATAAAGGATGAAGGATGAAGGATGAAGGATGAATCAAAGCCCGAACACTCAATACCTAACACCCAATACCTAACACCCAACACCCAATACCTGACTTTATCTACAAACGGAACCTTGACACGTCTCAAGGCCCGTGATACGATGGCGGTATGTCCAAGCCTACCTCGAAGTGGTCGTCGGGTTCGGATACGCTGGAGCCTCCGCCGCTCGTTCGCAGCCGGCCGCGGTCTACAACTCGAGCGCTCAGTACCAGATCGTCCGGCTCGGTTTCCCGCAAGTCTCGCCCCGCGCCTCTGTCGTCTCGCACGCGCTCCAAATCGCCATTCCACAAACACGCCCGGGACATCCGCGCCATCTTGCTCACCGCGGCCGGAGTTATCGTGCTATTGAGCCTTGAAATGGGCGGCCGATCGCTCGCACTGGGATCGTTTTTGCGCGCCGGGCTGGGATCCGGCGCCTGGCTGCTCGGAATCATGCTCGTTGTCCTGGGTGGAATCGTCGTGACAAGGCCCGCATGGTCGACGTGGACCGAGGTTCGCGCCGGCGCTGTCATGCTCCTGGCGGGGTTGGAAATCTTCGCCGGCCTGCTCCATCACAGCGGCAGTCACCTCGTCGACGGTGGAGACCTGGGCAATGGAATCGCGGGCGGCCTGCTCTATCTTTTAGGCCATATTGTTGGGCCGGGGGCCCGCTACGCCTGCGCGGAGGCGATATTAGCGGCCATCAGCGCCATTGGATTCCTTATGGTGACGGATCGGCCGCTCGTTCATTGGGCCGGACTGATTCGATTGTTGTTTCAGGCCATCGGACGCTGGCTGCCCTCGCGCCGGCCCCGGTCCGATGTTCATCCCTCCCTCGCTCGCACGGTAGCTTCGTCTCGCCGGCGTACGGGCGCCACGTCAAACGCCGTTTCAGCCGCAGATCTGGACTTGCCCGGATCAAGAAACGCCAACTCGACCGAGCGCCCCACGATTATTAACGGCGCCGCTGCTCCGGATTACAACCCTGTGGGGCAGACGCCGGAAGATCTCGACCTGCCGCCTCTCGCTAAGAAGAAGCGCGGCGCTTTCGCTCGTGCGCTTGATTCGCTGCTTCCACAGGCGGAACCGGACCCGCCGGCGAAACAGAGTATCGGTGAGTACCTTGGAATCTCCAATGGCGTAAACCCGGGGAGCGGATTGACATTGGAGGAAATCTCGGAAAACAGCGTTACCCACGTCGTCGGCGGTCCGGATGGGACCACCGACGAAAACGAAACTGACGACGGGGTGGAAAACGAAGATGGCGAACCGGATCTCAGCTCCCGGCGCAGCCGGCGGCCCGCCCGATCGTCCGTCCGCCCTGAAAGCAGTTCAACTCCGACTCCGCCGGACACGTCGACGCCACTGCCGACCCCCTCTCTCCTTACACCGACCCCACCGCCAACACGTAAGTCGGACGACGAGTCACGCGCCACGGTAATGACGCTAGAGCGCACCCTCCAGGAGTTCAAAGTAGAGGCGAAGGTGGTTGAAATCGCCGAGGGTCCAACCCTGACCCGTTACGAGATTCAATTAGCGCCCGGGATTCTGGTGAAGAAAATCCTCTCCCTCGCGGACAATATTTCGATGGCGCTGGCTGCCATCGACGTCCGCGTAGAGGCGCCGATTCCGGGTAAGTCGGCTATCGGAATTGAAGTGCCGCGGCGTTCGCGGGGCCTGGTTGGGCTTCGCGAAATGGTGGACCGGCCCGATTTCCAGAAGCTTCCCCGGTTATCGTTTGCGCTGGGCAAAGATGTCACCGGCGCGCCGCAATACGCCGATCTTACCCGGATGCCCCATCTGCTCATCGCGGGTTCAACCGGCTCCGGCAAGTCCGCCTGTTTGAACACGTTGATAACCAGCCTGCTTTACCGGCTGCAGCCGGAAGAGCTTCAGTTCGTGATGATCGATCCCAAGCGCGTCGAACTGAGCCTCTACGACGGGATCCCGCATCTCTGTCACCAGATCGTTCGCGACTGCCGTCGGGCGCCGCAGGCCCTCGGCCGCGTCATGGCCGAGATGGACCGGCGCTACTTGCTGCTGCAAGAGGCTCGCACCAGGGATATCACCGGATTCAACGCGAAAATGGAGGAGCCGGATCGGCGGCTCCCTTACATCGTCGTGATCATTGACGAGCTGGCCGACCTCATGATGACCTCGGGCGCGGAGACGGAACACGCAATCACCCGGTTGGCGCAGCTCGCTCGCGCTGTCGGTATTCACCTGGTGGTGGCGACGCAGCGTCCCTCGGTCGACATTGTGACCGGCAAGATCAAGGCGAATATTTCGTCGCGAATCGCCTTTGCCGTCTCGTCGGGTGTTGATTCTCGCACGATTCTCGATTGTATTGGCGCAGAGCGACTCATCGGGCAGGGCGACATGCTGTTTATCCCGATCGACGCCAATAAGCCGCGCCGGATCCAGGGCGCCTATATTGGTGAGCGTGAGCTGGAGCAGGTGGTCGATTTCTGGAAGGCGAAAGGCCGGCCGGACTACTATCTGGAGCGAACGCCCGCGCCCGGCGCCGATCTCGAGCCGACCGGCGACGCCACTGACGAGCTATACGGCGAGGCGGTACGCGTCGTCATTAACGCGGGCCAGGCGTCTACATCGATGCTGCAGCGCCGCCTTAAGATTGGATACAACCGCGCCGCTACGCTGATTGAATTGATGGAGGAGCACAGCGTCGTCGGCCCGCAGGATGGCGTAAGGCCTCGCGAAGTCCTCATCAGCCTGGACCAGTGGGAGCGGGCGTCAGAGGGTTGAACCTTCGTCGGAGGGTTAAACGACCGTCGTCGACCGCTGTTTATCATAGAACGCGTTTTATCATATAAACTGTTTATGATATAATTGGCTTGTGGTATGGCATGCCTCCCGATTATCGGTTTTTCTAAAGGGCTGCAGCGGCCCGGCCGCTGAGGATTGAAGCAAGGTGTGCTTAACGTGTCTCGGGAGCCTGATTGCAGAAGCTGATACAGATCGCCGATTTTGCTGCGCCGGCTGTTGACCCTCTAAATAATGATCCGGCGATCGGTGGGGTTGATGGCTCTTTGGGAAAGAAGATTGGCTGGATCAGCCTGGGATGTCCCAAAAACCTGGTAGACTCCGAAGGTATGATGGGCGATCTGGGCGCCGCCGGCTATACGTTCACTCCCGACATTGGCGACGCGGACGCCGTTGTCGTGAATACCTGTGGATTTATTGACGCGGCGCGAGACGAGTCGCTGACCGCGCTGCGAACTTCGCTGGGCGTGAACCGGCGCGGCGCTGCCCGGAAAGTAATAGCCGTGGGCTGCCTCGCGCAGCGCCTGGGCGAGGATCTGTTTTCCGAGGCGCCCGGGTTAGACGCCGTCGTCGGTATGGGGCAGCAAGCGGACCTGACGCAGGCGCTCTCCGAAGCGTTCGGCCAGGATCTTCCGGTGGCCAGGCTGCGGCTGTTTGACCCCATGAGTTATTTCCCCGATCCCGAGCGGCGTCTGCGACTCACGCCAGCCTGGTTTGCCTATATAAAGATCTCGGACGGGTGTGACAATCCTTGCACCTTCTGTTCTATACCGCTGATGCGGGGGAAGATGCGGAGCCGCTCCCCCGGTGAAATCGAGCGCGAGGCCCGGTTTCTCGCGAGCCGGGGAGTCCAGGAGCTGATCCTCATTGCGCAGGACAGCACACATTATGGAGATGACACGGGCGAGGGAGACATCGCAGCGCTTCTTTCGCGATTGGCTCGTATCGACGGGCCGCGGTGGATCCGGCTGATGTACGCGTATCCCACGCGGGTGAATGACCGGCTGATCGAGGTCATCGCCTCGGAGCCGAAAGTCTGCAAATATATCGATATGCCGCTGCAGCACGCAAGCGATCCGGTCCTGGCAGCGATGAAACGGCCGGGCACGGCGGCTTCCTATTTGCGCCTGCTGGAGCGCATCCGGCGGCGCTGCCCGGAGATTACGATCCGGACAACGATGATCCTCGGGTTTCCCGGTGAAACCGAGGATGATTTTCGCCGGCTGCTCGATTTTGTCGAAGAGGCGCGGTTCGACCGGCTCGGCGCGTTCCGCTATTCACCCGAGCCTGGAACTCCGGCCGCCGAGCGCCTCTCCGACGTAGAGTCGGGTGGGCCGGGCGCCCCGAGCCGTCGGGTGGTGGATCGGCGCTACGATCGGCTGATGCGGCTGCAGCAGCGGATCTCGTTGGAGCGGAACCGCGAATGGATTGGACGGCGGATTCCGGTTCTGGTGGAAGGGCGGCAGAGTGATGGCGCCCTCGTCTGCCGCAGTGGTCGGGACGCGCCGGAAATTGATGGTAATGTTTTTGTAACGGGTGTCCATTCGGACGCCGCCTCGGAAAACGACGCGGCGCCGGGCAGTTTCATTGAACCCACGATCGTGGGCGCCCGACCGTACGACCTTTTGGGCCAATATGCCCCGGCGTAGATCGCCGGCAAGATTTGTGGAGAGCCAATGGCAGAGACGTTAGTGTTGCCCTATGAAGAGGCGGCGGCGGTGGTTGAGGACCAGGTCCTGAACTACCTGCTGCAGCAGAAGGACCCGGCGAAGACCACGGAGTTGATCTCTTCGGTCGATAATCCCGGGGTAACGCCGCGGGTCATTCGCGAGGTGTTATCGCACAGCTCCCGGTTTGTCTCAATCAATCGAAAATGGGACGTGGCCATCCGGCACACCCTCGGGTCAGCCCCAATTGAGCGGGTGGCGGATAGCATTCTGGTCACGTTTGGCCGGCCGCTCAAGCTCGAGGCCATCGCTTCTGAGCTGGCGCTGATTGTTGGTCGCACGGTCGATTACTACGCACAGACGATGCCCCGCTTCTTGAATGAGCGTCCGCATTATGTTCGACTTCCCGATGGTCGCTGGGCACGGCAGGATTGGATGCTCAAACTTGCGGAGACGGATGAAGACGTACTGTTCGAGAACTTCTTTATGTCGCCCGAGGAAGATGAGCTGGATCGGATTCGGCCGGCGGCCGAGAAGTTCAAATGGAACAAGGCGGATCTTCCCGGCTCGGCGCTCCGCTTCGTCGACACGCTGGAGCACGCCATTCCAAACCGGCTTTTGAGCTATTTTGCCTGGAAAGCGGCGCCCGAAGGATTTGATCCGCTGGATTTCTTTCTGCGGCTGTCGGAGCGGCCCAAAGGGCTGATCCTGAGCGGCTGTCGCTGGTGCCCGGTTTCGCTGCGCGAACGGTTCGAGGAAGTCTACCACGAGCTTGGGCAGCGCGAGGAAGAGCCCCTGGCGCCTGAGGAGGCCGCGGCGGACGTTTTGGCGCCGGTCCGCGAAGAGGCGCCGCTGAGGCTGGACGCCGACGATCTGGAACAGGTCTACGCCCTGATCGCCGAATCCGATCGATCCTGGCGTGTGCCGGAGCTGGTCGAGTCGGCTTTTGATCTCACCGAGGGTGACCGCGGCTACGAGGAAGCCGTCACTCAGTTAAATCTCATGATGGTGGAAGACGAAAGATTTCTCTGGGTAGGTACCGACCGGTGGAGGGAAGCTGGCTCGCTCCCCGAGTTCATTTTCGACGTGCCGGAGCCGTTGACGATCCCGCAGTTTATCTTCGAAGATGAAAACAACGAGCCAATCGACGTGGAGCTGGAAGATCGTGGAATTGACGATGCGCTGCTGCAGGCGATGAGCTCATTGTTAGTTCAGGACTACGGCGACCGTGAC
>Ga0307374_10009935_pt1 | contig 13913 bp, 13 predicted proteins | sample OX3MG_FD_202532 | JGI IMG/M metagenome (GOLD analysis project Ga0307374, IMG submission 202532) | Soil microbial communities from Risofladan, Vaasa, Finland - OX-3 | ecosystem: Environmental > Terrestrial > Soil > Coastal area > Acid sulfate soil | place: Finland: Risofladan, Vaasa | collected... | reverse complement strand
GGCCCAGCCGCCCGATGGAGGCGGACCGGCCACGGCGATATCACCACCCAGACTCACCAGTGCGCCCGCGCCGATGCGGCGGGCGATACGGGCGGCGGCCCTGTCGGCGGCCCAGGCCTTGGCCGTCGAGCCGAGGTCCAGGCGCACCCCACGAGGGATGCGCACAGTGCGATGGCGCGCATCGAGCTGCACGTGCTGGTAGCCCACGACCCGGCCCAGCGCCCGGGGCGGCGCGCTGAGGCGGGCCCGGACCTCGTCCAGATCGGCGTCATACCCGAGCGCACTGAGCGCATTGCCGACCGTGGGGTCGACGGCGCCCCCCGTCCTCTCGGCTGCATCGCAGGCCACCGAGAGCGCCTCGAAGAGCAGCGAGCTGACGGCGACCGTCCGCCCCGCATCGTCATGGAGGGACTGCAGCTCCGAGTCGGGCCGGAACCTGCTGCAGGCGGCGTCGATCGCCCTCAGCTCGGCGGCCAAGGCAGCTGCCGCCTCGTCGGCCCGGGCGGCATCCTGCACGACCACCGTGGCCGTGGTGCCGATGGCCCGGAACGAGCGCGTTGTGTGTGTGGGCTCCGTCACGACGACTCTCCCGACGTCACCGTGGGCGAGGAGGAGCTCGTCGACGGGGTGGACGACGAAGACGCAGTCGGGGTGGACGACGAAGACGTCGCCCCCGACGTCACCGTGGCCGAGGAGGAAGTTCTCGTCGGGGTCGTGGATGAAGACGCCGCCCCTGCCGAGGTGCTGTTCGAGGAGCTCTGGGTGTTCGTCGTCGCGGCGGATTTCGACGAGGCGGTCTCATGGGACACCACGACCCCCAGGAAGACCGTCGCGCCGGCGGCGGCGGCGATCGCGCCCCGGGTGAGCGTGCGCAGTCGCGCCCGGGCCCGGTCTCTGTCGCTGGCTGTGCTCGGTTGGGCGGACTCTGCCATGTGGTGACACTCCTCGGTTGGAGACGTGACCATCCGACCATGCCCGGTTCGATGCTGACGCAGAACCCGCTGTGGAGCCGCTGTGACATCGCGGCGCTCCCCGCTACGATCCGCCCGGTGTCCTCCGGGCGTTTGGACACGGGCGAGGGGAGACGATGGCCGAGGTCAACACCGTGCGAGGACCGGTCGACGGGGCCCGGCTCGGACGCACCCTGATGCACGAGCACATCTTCGTTTTGAGCCCCGAGATCGAGAAGACGGCGGACCAGTGGGACGAGGCGGCAGAGCAGGAGCGAGCCGTGCGCAAGCTGCGCGAGCTCAAGGACCATGGGATCGACACCCTGGTCGACCTCACCGTGATCGGGCTGGGCCGCTACATCCCACGCGTGGCCGCCATCGTCGGCCAGGTCCCGGAGATCAACGTCGTGGTGGCGACCGGCGTGTACACCTACAACGAGGTCCCGATGTTCTTTCACTTTCAGGGACCGGGAACGATCCTCGGAGGGCCCGAGCCGATGGTGGAGGTCTTCCTCCGCGAAATCCGGGAGGGGATCGGCGAGACCGGCGTGCGGGCCGGCATCCTCAAGTGCGCGTCGGATCGCCCCGGTATCACGGCCGGCGTGGAGCGTGTGCTCAGGGCGGTGGCACAGGCGCACCGGGCCACGGGCGTGCCCATCACCACGCATACGCCGACACCCCCTGAGCCCTGGGGCCTGGAACAGCAGCGCATCTTCAGGGAGGAGGGTGTCGACCTGTCCCGGGTCGTCATCGGCCACAGCGGCGGTACGGTCAACACCGACTACCACCTGCAGCTGATCGACAACGGCTCCTACCTCGGCTTCGACCACTTCGGCCTGCCCGGCATCACCTTGGAGGAGCGCGTCGACGCGGTGGCCCGCCTGTGCGACCGCGGGTACGCCGAGCGGATTGTCCTTTCGCACGACGCCATGTGCTTCGTGGACTGGTTCCCCCGCGCCATGTCCGACACGCCGGGAGATTGGCGCTGGACGTACATTTCCGACGAGGTGCTGCCCGTCATGCGGGCCCGCGGCATCAGCGACGCCGCCATCGACACCATGCTGGTGGACAACCCGCGCAAGATCCTCGAGGGCGGCGACCCCTACTGATGCAGCGACGCGGCACTCGGACGTGACGGTGCTGCAGCCCGAGCTAGTGGCGCGGCTCGCGGCGTCGTTCCCCGACGCCGTGGCGTGGCGGGACCTGGCAGACGGCGAGGGGCTCACGCTGGCCGACTGGCACGGGCGCTCCAATCGCTTCGCCCGCGGCCTGCAGGGACTGGGCGTGGCGCGCGGGGACCGGGTGGGACTCCTCATCGGCAATGAGGAGCCGCTGCGGTGGCTGATCTCCTACCTGGGCATCCACAAGGCGGGGGCAGTGGCGGTTCCCCTGCTGGCCCGCCTCGGCCCGCTGGAGCTGTCCCGGATCCTGCTGGACGCGGGAGCGACCGCCGCGCTGTGCAGCGAGGTCGTGCCAGAGGTCCGGGCGGCCGTCCGCACGGTTGTGGGCACGACACCCGGGAGCGGCCTCGACTGGGACGACCTGCTCTCAGAGGACGACCGCGACGTGGGACCGGCCAACGACCCGGACGACGTGGCTGACATCATGTACACCTCGGGGACCACCGGCCGTCCCAAGGGCGTGCTCGTACGACACGGCGGCCTCTCGACGACGTCGCGCGTGCCGTCGGTCTGGCTGGGTCTCGGGTTCCTGACTTCCTCACCCTTCGCCACCACCAGCGGGTCGCTCCTCGTCACCGGTCCGCTCCGCGGCGGATTGAGCGGGTGGTTCCTCCCGCACTTCAGCGCGGCGGCCTGGATCGAAACCGTGGCGCGGGAGCGTCCCGTCTCCGCCTTCCTGGTGCCGGCCATGGTCGAGCTCATCGTCGCCTCTCCCCGGTTCGCCACGGCCGATCTCTCGAGCTTGGCGGTCGTCACGGTGGGCAGCGCCCCCATTGCCGGGGCCACCCTGCGCCGCTTCGGCGCGGGGCTCCCGCAGGGCGAGGTGCTATGCGGCTATGGGATGACCGAGTTCGGGGCCGTGACCGCCATGCCGATCGGTGACAACGGACGGCACCTGGGGTCGGTGGGTCTCCCCCTCCCCGGAGTCGACATCCGGATCACCGGTCCCCAAGGCGAAATGCTTCCCCCCGGAGAGGTCGGAGAGGTGACCATCAAGGGCACGGCCCCGGCTCGTTCTGCTCTCGGGGACCAAGGCGGGCACGCCGAGGACTGGAACGTCGACGGGTGGTTGCGCAGCGGCGACCTGGGATCAGTCGACGCCGACGGCCACCTCTGGCTCGTCGGGCGGAAGAAGGAGATCATCATCAGAGGCGGTCACAACGTGGTGCCCGGGGAGGTGGAGGCAGCACTCTACGAACACCCCGCCGTGATCGAGGCCGCCGTGGCGGGCAGACCCCATGCGGTGCTGGGCGAGGACGTAGCGGCCTGGGTGGTGCTGCGCGACGACACGTCCGAAGAAGAGTTACGCGGCTTCCTCCTGGCTCGGTTGGCCGACTACAAGGTGCCCCGACGGATTACCGTGGTCGACATGCTCCCCCGGAACGAGAGCGGCAAGATCATCAAGTCCCGCCTGAAGCCCGGAGTCGAGTCGGCGTGACGACGAGTTTCTCCACATTGACGGTGGAGGAGATCGGCCGTGTCCGACGCCTGACGCTGGACCGCCCGGATCACCACAATCCGCTCACGCCCCGCAGCATCCGCGAGTTGCTCGCCGCGGTAGCGGGAGCGGAGGCCGATCCGGGGGCGAGCGTGATCGTCATCCGCAGCGCCGGGAGATCGTTCTCCTCGGGCTACGGCTTCATTGCCGAGGACACGGATCCGGGCGACTTCGCCCAGCCCGCCGCAATCGAGGGCGACGTGACCGCCATGCTCGCCCTCGGCGACGGCTGGGCCCGCATCTGGAACTGCGCCCTGCCCGTCATCGCCCAGGTCCATGGGAACTGTCTCGCCGGCGGGACCGATTTGGCATTGCACTGCGACCTCGTCGTCGCCGCCGAGGACGCCGCCATCGGGTTTCCGCCGGTGCGCTCCATGGGCGTCCCGCCCACCAACATGTGGCTCTACCACCTGGGCCCGCAGTGGACGAAGCGTCTCGTGCTCACGGGTGACACCATCACCGGCACGGTGGCCCGGGACATCGGTCTCGTGGTCGACACGGCCCCGGCGGACGAGCTCGACACGGTCGTGCTGGAGTTGGCCCAACGGATGGCCCTCATCGGCCGCGACCTGCTGGTGGCCAACAAGAGGGTCGTGAACATGGGCGTCGAGCTCATGGGTCGCTCCCAATTGCAGCGCTTCGCCGCGCTCAACGACGCCATCGGCCATCGGGCGCCCGAGGCCAAGGCGTTCTCGAAGCACATCGGAGAGGTGGGACTCCGCCAGGCGGTCAAAGACCGTGACACTCTGTTCGCCGAGCATCGGCCGACGGCCGACGGAGACCGCTAGCTACACGTCGGTCAGAGTGGTCTTGGTGATGCCCAACGCCCGGAGCGTCCGCCCCAGCCCGAGAAAGGCCGAGAGGCAGACGGTCAGGTCGAAGATCTCGGGGTCGGTGAACGAGGCGCGCAGCCGCTCGATGAACTCGTCGTCGATGCTGGTGTGGTCGGTGGCAAATCGTTCTGCGTACTCGACGGCCAGGCGCTCCTGCTCGCTGAGCCCGTCCTGACCGGGAGTTCCCACGGCGCAGTAGAAGGTCTCGTCCAGCCCCTGCGCCTTGACCGTGTCCGCCCGGAAAACCAAGGCACACGGTGCACTCGTTGAGCTGAGCGATCCGCATCCTGGCCGCCTCGCGCACCCGGGTGGGAAGAATGCTCTTGTTGTAGGCGGCATGCACGAAGCGGGTCGCGGCCGCACCCAGGTCCGGCTGCAGTGACCAGATCTGCACCGCATCGCCGCCCTCGCCGGCGGGAATGTCCAAACGAGCCATGCGGCGACTCTATGTCAGTATTCGTCGTTCGCGTGCAGTGGATCCGGGTGGACAGAACCGGGGAACGGAAAGCAGATGGCGCTCATTCGCTACACCCTCGACTCGGTTCGCTCCTGCGTCTGGGTCAGTGGACGGTCCAGCCTCCATCCGATCAACACCGAGACGCGTGGGATCACGGGGTGGGTCCAAGCGGCGACGCGCCCGGACGGAGCACTTGATCTGGAGCAGACGGTGTCGGGTGAGTTGGAGTTGGCCGTGGAACGCCTCACATCGGGGAACCAGCTCTACGACCGGGAGTTGCGACGCCGCGTCGACGCGCGCCGGTATCCGACCATTGCGGGCCGACTCACCCGTATCGCCCCGGCCGGGCCGCACCCGGACTATGTCGTCACCGGCGATGTCTCCTTCCACGGCAAGACCCGGACCTTCGAACACGGCATGCGGATCGAGGTGCGCGACGACGGCATCACACTCAGCGGAGAGGACGTGTTCGACATCCGTGAATTCGGGATGAAGCCACCGAGCATGCTGATGGTCCGCGTCTACCCCGAGATCTCCGTGCGGGTGGAGTTGCAGGGCATCCCGGACGCGTAATCGTTTCGCACCATGCGCAGCGGATACATGGTCCGTTTGGCCGCCTCGGCTGCGGGTATGGGCGGTCTCGTGACCGCCATGGACTTCCTGATGGAGGAACTCGTTCCGGAGCACGTTTCCGAGGATGGCGAGGGCGTGGTGGACGCGGCGTCATGGTTTTCCTGGTCACCGGCGCCGCGACCGAACCTCCCGAGAGCCAGCAGGTCACCCCTCCACGCCAACAGGGACTGGCTTAGAGTGCTGGTTCGAGACCCGAACAAAGGGGGCGATCATGGCAGACCATGACGTACGTCCGACGACGACCGACGCGGGAATCCCGGTCGCAAGCGACGAACACTCGCTGACCGTCGGACCGGACGGGCCCATCCTGCTGCAAGACCACTACCTCATTGAGCAAATGGCGAATTTCAACAGGGAGCGCATTCCCGAACGGCAGCCTCACGCCAAGGGGGGCGGCGCGTTCGGCCACTTCGAGGTCAGCGCTGACGTCACGCAGTTCACGAAGGCGGCCGTCTTCCAGCCCGGCACCAGGACGGACACGCTGATCCGCTTCTCGACCGTCGCCGGCGAGCGGGGTAGCCCGGACACATGGCGAGACCCGCGCGGATTCGCACTGAAGTTCTACACATCCGAAGGCAACTACGACATGGTGGGGAACAACACGCCGGTGTTCTTCCTCCGTGATCCTCTGAAGTTCCAGCACTTCATCCGTTCCCAAAAGCGCCGGGCCGATTCGGACCTGCGCGACCACGACATGCAGTGGGACTTCTGGAGCCTGTCGCCCGAGTCGGCCCACCAGGTCACGATCCTGATGGGAGACCGCGGCATCCCGAAGTCATGGCGTCACATGAACGGCTACTCGAGCCACACCTACATGTGGGTCAACGCCAAGAGCGAGCGGTTCTGGGTCAAGTACCACTTCAAGACCGACCAGGGCATCGAATACCTCACCCAGGAGGACGCCGACAGGCTGGCCGGAGAGGACGGCGACTACCACCGTCGTGATCTCTTCGACGCCATCGGGCGGGGCGAATACCCGAGCTGGACGTTGCGCATGCAGATCATGCCGTTCGAAGAGGCGAGGACGTATCGCTTCAACCCGTTCGACCTGACGAAGGTTTGGCCCCACGGGGACTACCCGCTCTACGAGGTCGGACGGTTGACGCTGGACCGCAACCCGACGGACTTCCATGCGGAGATTGAGCAGGCCGCATTCGAGCCGAACAACCTCGTGCCGGGAATCGGTGTGAGCCCCGACAAGATGCTCCTGGCTCGCGTCTTCTCCTACGCCGACGCCCACCGGGCCCGCATGGGCGTCAACTACAAGCAAATCCCGGTGAACGCGCCGCAGGCCCCGGTTCACAGCTACAGCAAGGACGGCGCCATGCGGATGACGAAGGGCGCCGACCCCGTCTATGCGCCCAACTCAAAGGGTGGCCCGGCCGCTGACCCGGAGCGTTACCCCTACGTCGAGAAATGGGAGGCCGAAGGCGAGTTTGTCCATGCCGCCTACTCGCTGCGCAGAGACGACGACGATTGGGGCCAGGCGGGCACTCTCGTCAGGGAGGTGATGGACGACGGCCAGCGTGACCGGCTGGTCTCCAACGTCGTGGGCCACCTCAGCCAAGGCGTCTCCCCGGCCGTCCTGGAGCGGGCGGTCGCCTATTGGCGCAGCATCGACAAGTCGATCGGCGATCGTATCGCTGGAGGCGTGGGGGTCTCCTGACGCCTCCTGACGGATCTCCTCAGGACTCCTGGGGCTCCGTCGCCGGCGGGATGATCCAGTGCAGGTGGTGCTCGGCGTCGAAGTAACGGACCCAGATCGGCTCAATGTCCTCGATGTGCTTGGTGCTCAGATAGGCCTCACGGGCCCACTTCTCCATTTCAGCGATCCGTTCGGCCGCCCGCTGCACCTCTTCGGCGGAGAGCGCCTTGAACTCCTGATGACCCGACATGACGTCCTGACCTCCAGCGCCACCCCACCGGGAGAGGAGACGGGGACTCCAGATTCGGCAAGATTTTCCCTCGGTTTCGAACTACGGATGTTACTGGACATTGTTCGGAGCTTTGAGTGGATCTGCGTAGGAATCTGGGCGAATCAGATCGACCGCCCGGTCTGCCAGCTCCACGAGCGCATCGATGGTCTGGTCAACGATCGCATGCTGGCTGAGAAGTCAGGTGCTCACCGAAAATCCCGATCCCGCGCAACCCCGGCGGGTTCAATCTGAACGCCTTGCGCGGAAGGCCGATTGACAGCGTTGTCGGGATGGAATCCGAGCCGCACCCGCTCATCGGCAACGTGGTACCCGGCGAAGCGGTTTCGCAACAGCCTGCGTGCCGCATCCACTCTGCATTCAGCCCGCCCACGGTGATCCCTCGAAGGGGACCGGTCTGAGCCCCGCGAAGAACGGGTCCGTAGGGCTCGATGATCGGGCCGCGCTCAGCATCCACCTAGAGCGAACACTCGTCGCGCCCGAAAGCCATGCACCGAGATCTCGATTTCGACATGCTGTAGGAATGTCTGCAGCCGTTCCGAGTGATCAAGGTTGTGCAGCCGGGAGGTGAGATGGACTCGCAACCCGCTCGGCTGAACGATTACATAATCGGACGATCCAAAGTGCTCGGCGGCCCGACGGGTGATGTTGTCGGTGCCTCGATCCTGCGATCCGCCGTGCAGCGCCACGAAGCCGAGGGCGGAGCGCAAGACGTATTCTCTTGGACACCGGGCAAGCTCAGGAGCTCAGCGAAATCGATCTCGTCAGTCTGGCAGCCCGTCCCTCGGTCCTGCGACATCTCTGTCGAGGCCAGCGGGAGGAAAGTCGCACACCGGTTCCGCGACAGGTCAAGCACAGTTGGCGCCCCCGGAAGGATTCGAACCTTCGCACACGGTTTAGGAAACCGATGCTCTATCCCCTGAGCTACGGGGGCCAGATCACCTGTACTCAGCCTGAACAGTACCGTCACCACCGGGGAGCGGCGACCCGTCGTTCCTGGCAGGCCAAGAGCACATCACCGGGCGCTGTGCGACCCGCTGATACTGAGCGACGCCGGCGGCGTTCGGCGGCTTGGACGTCCGCGCGGGTGCTCGCAAAGCTCGAAGTGGTTGAGCTATCTTCGCCCGGTGTTGCAAACTGTGGTGGTTCGGGCATGTCGCCCCGCCTGGGCACCGTCCGTTTGCGGACTCGTTCAATCGATCCGGAGCCCTGCCCTGTATGAGCGGATGGGCGTCGGATCTCCATCGACCTCCTTTCTGACCTCAAGCCAAGCGGGATAAGCGACAACAAGTGAGTAGATATCTGGAGGGGATTCTCCTCTTAGCTCTTGCGTTGGTCCCTCTCCATCTCGGTTCCTACTTCTGGCGTGCCCGGCTCATGAGCGATTGGCAGGGGGCGCGAGCACGGCTGGTTGAGATCCTCATGGACCTCACTGTGCTGATCTGTATCTCAGAGATACTCGGGAGCCTGGATCTGTACCGAGTCGCACCGATCTTCATCGCACTTGCCATCTTCGGTCTTGCCGCAATCTGGGCGGCGAGACGAACCAGTTGGGGAAGCTCAGGCGAATCCGCTCCCCCACCTGCCGACGATCGGACCGAACCAAGAGCAGCAAAGGTTGCGGCCCTCGTCATCGTGTCGGTCGTCCTGGCGGAATGGAGCACGCAGATCGTGTCTTCCTACCACCACGGCATGCTGAGCACCGACACGCTCTGGTACCACATGCCGTTCGCCGCCCGATTTGTCCAGGACCATTCCATCACGCCGATTCACTACGTCGATTCACAGGGAGTCACTGCGTTCTTCCCTGCGTCATCCGAGCTCATCCACGCGTTCGGCATCCTCGCCATGGGCAACGATGTGCTCTCACCACTGGTCAATATCCTTTGGTTGGGAGTAGCCCTCCTGGCGTCGTGGTGCATAGGTCGCCCATTCGGCGTCGGCGCCGTGACGATCACTGGTAGTGCGATCCTGTTCGGAACTCCAGGACTCGTCGCGACCCAGCCGGGGGGCGCATACGACGACGTCGTCGGCCTCGCATTCCTGCTGTCCACCGTTGCCCTGCTCATCAATGCGCGCGTTCTGAGCAAGAGATCAGGGCGGACGGCCTGGATCATGGCCGCTGCCGCCAGCGGTCTCGCTCTCGGGACGAAGTGGACCTTCATCGGGCCCGTCGTTGTCCTGACGGTTGGGGTCTGGTTCCTTCGCGAGAAGAGAGTCCGAAGCTGGGGTACGTGGGTGGTGGTGGCGGTCGTGACCGGGGGCTTCTGGTATGCGAGAAACCTCATCGCCATCGGAAATCCGATTCCGCCATTCCATCTGAAGCTCGGGCCCCTCTCCTTGCCCAGTCCGAAGCTCACCACCCCGTCCTCAACCGTCGCGCACTTCGTGTTCAACGCGACCGATTGGCGCAGGTACTTCCTCCCTGGGCTCCGACTCGCCTTTGGGCCAGCCTGGTGGGCCCTCCTTGGTCTATCCGTCCTGGGCCTCGTGCTGGCGGTCGTCAAAGGCGATCGCCTGCAGCGAATCCTCGGTCTGGTGGGTCTCGCTTCGGGAGTCATCTTCCTCTTTACTCCCCAGTACCTCGTTGTGTACGGCCAGCCCGTGCTCTTTGTCGACCAGATTCGATATGGCGATGCCGCTGTGATCCTCGGCCTTGTCATGCTGCCGCTCAATCCGGTGGTTTCTGCATGGCACCGGGTCCGATGGGTCCTTCTTGCCTATGGGGCAATCCTCGCGGCGACGCAGTTCGATGCCGGGATCTGGCCGACGACATTCTTCACCGAACGCTTCGTCGGCGGGCCTGTCCGGGGAATCGACTCTCTCGCCGGGCTCCTCATCGGAGTGGCAGGGCTTGCCGTCGGTGCCGTGATCCTCTTGTACAGAAGCCGTCGCACGGGCCAGAGGATCCCGACACTGTTCTGGGTGACGATTGGCGCGATCGTCATAGTCGCGGGGTTCCCGCTTCAACAAAGCTATCTACGCGATCGATACACGAGTTCACCTGGCAGTGAGTTGCAGTCTTCGTCGGCCTGGCTACGGCACGAGAGCAACGTGCGAATCGGCGTTCTCGGAGAGTTCGCGCTGTTGCAGTATCCGTTCTACGGCAACGATCTTTCGAACTACGTGCAGTACTTGGGAATCAGTGGCTCTGACGGGACCTATGCACCGTTCGGTTCATGCCAAGCGTGGCGAGACACAATCAATGAGGGCCACTACTCCTACATCTACATTTCGTCGAACGTCGTAAAATCGAGGTCTGCTATCCGTTCGGCCACGCCGACCGAAGCCGGGTGGATGGCGCCAGGCAGGAATTCGAAGATAGTTCTACGGGGCCAGGAACGCAGTGCACCACCGTATGCCGGGTATAGCGGCTACACCCTGTACAAAGTGGGGCCGCACTTCACCGCCGCCAATTGTGGCGCTGCCGCGTGATCAGAATTGGCACGCATCACGCACCTAGTGGTCGAAATCGACTGCCCGTTTCCCACCATCAGGGCGTGCTGCGGAGGTGCCCTGACTACTCGAGCGAACACGGCTATGACCCACAGAGTCACCCTTTCCCCTCGACAGACGCCAAATCCCTCGGAGATCATCGAGCGCAGTTGTCACGATCCGAACCCGTGAATCATCGTCCTCGATCCAACGCACAGGAATCTCATTGATCCGTAGTCCGTCTCGCCATGCCAGCGTCAGGAGCTCGGTGTCGAAGAACCAATCATCATCGACGATTCGTGGGATGAGGTCCCGAGCGAGAGCCGCCCGAACCGCCTTAAATCCGCACTGCGCGTCCCGGATTTCGTATCGAAGGAATCCCCGGGCAATCACGTTGTAGATCCGCGAAACGACCTCCCGTTGTAAACTTCGCTCGATATCGGCCCCCGGGGCAAGGCGCGAACCGATGGAGATGTCGGCTTCACCCTCGACGATGGGATCGAGCAGTGCGCGCAAGGACTCGAGTCCTGTCGAGAGATCGACATCCATGTAGGCGACGACATCGGCACTACTGGTGGACCATGCTGCCTTGAGGGCACCCCCACGGCCGCGTCGGTCGAGCCGAATAGCGCGCGCATTGGAATTCGCCGCCGCGAAGGTCTCAGCGAGCGACCAGGTCCGATCCGTACTGCCGTTGTCCACGACCGTGATCGTCCAGTCATAGGGGCACTCCGCAGACAGGTAGGAGACAAGTGTGCTGAGGGTGCTCTCGAGGGCCCGCTGCTCATTCAGTACCGGGATCGTGATGTCGACGCTTGAGCGTGTCATCGGATCCGCCTTCCCCTATGGAACCTATGTCGGCAACGACTCAAAATCTGAGCGACCGGCCTGTCGCATGCATCATTCCTGCAAGTGGGCCGAATATAGCAAAGACGTTCTGGCGCCAGCGAGGCCGGCTCCCGAGTCGATGCCGCTGTCCGGGTGGGGGGCGTCAAGCGAGCTGGCTGGATGAGGCGAGTGACAATTCGAGACCAATGACCAAATTGAGATCAACCGCCGGCACTCTCAGTGGGAAGAACCGACGGGAGCGCACCCGGAAATGACGGCCTAATTCGTCGAGCACCTCACGAGCCGTATTGCAGTGATCGCGCTTGATCATCCATTCGTACGGCGTCTTGTAGCGCTTCTCGAACATCCGCTTCGTGGTAAACCGCCGACCCAACGAGTAGAGGCGACCTCCCTCGCAAGGAATGACGACGCAGAAGACACCGCCGGGCCGAAGCACTCTGGCAACCTCTTCCAGCGCCGCTGGGAGGTTGTAGAGGTGTTCGAGCACATGAATAGCGAGGACCCGATCAAACGAATCGTCATCCCAAGGGAGTCTTTGCTCACAATCGGCGACGACTACCGACAGACCTTCGCGATGGGGGATTTGAGACGCGAGCTGATCCGAATACTCCAGGGCGACGTACTCGCCGCTCGATTCGAATTGCAGATGGGTTCCAGTGCCAGCCCCGATTTCCAACGTGCGGAGCCCAGGGGAAGCCGAGGAAGTCGGATAGGTATGGTCGAACCGACTCACCCATCCAAACCGTGTGGACTTCACTGAGGTCAGAAACTCACGAATCCAGTCCTCCATGATGGCGGACTGCTCCCCTGTAAGGGGCGCTCTTTCCTTGGGCCACGACATGTCTGCGCCTGACTAGCGAGGGCCCTTGGGGTCTCCGAGAGCGGAGGTCCCTCGTAGATAGGACTCGAGATCCTTCAACCCGCCTGGAGAGCCGATCTCGTAGAATCTCTCTTGCATCTCCAATCCTGCCAATTGGTCCGACTGACTCAATACCTTGAGGAGATCCGCCAGATCGGCCGCCGAGCCCTCCGACACCATTGACTCGACGACGTCTCGCTCCCATACAGAGAGTCCGTAGTCGACGTATCGCATCTCCTCGGGCGGATCCTCAAGTCCCTTTTCGTACCGCGTCACCATCGCTCCATCGAACACCGCGTTCGGCCTTTCGAGACAATCATCGTCGCGATACACAGTCATGAGAACCGGAGCATTGTGAGCGACGTAGGCGGCCTCGACCGCCCCCAGACCAATCGTGAGGTATGAATCGCCGTAGAGCACGAAGAATCTCGGCTCAGCGAGACCTTTCTCGACTATCAGTCGCAACGCGCCGGCGGTCCCAAGTGGCTTCTCGCCATCGTCCACGTAGTTTACATGCAGCTCAAAACGACTTCCGTCGCCGAGATGGCGTCGGACGAGGTCACCACGGTAACCGATGCTCATGATGACTTGCTCGACGCCCTGCGCCGCCAGCCACTCCAGCTGCCAGTCGACAAATGGTCTGCCGGCTACGAGAAGTAAGCATTTGGGCAGACTCTCAGTGTGGGGCAGCATTCTCCGACCGAGCCCGCCGGCCAGGACGACGCATTGCATATCAATCTCGCACGAGGACCACGGAGCCGTCGTGGTCGAATTGAAAACGCACCTCGCTCAGACCTTCGGCGGTCATTGCCGCACGAAGTCGATCGGTATCTTTTGTGTAGAACAGCAGAAAGCCTCCTGACCCAGCGCCGACAAGCTTTCCACCAAGGGCTCCGCTGTCGATCCCGACTTGATACCAACGGTCGATTGCCTCATTGGACATGGTGGTTGATCGACGCTTCTTGTGTTCCCAGTGTTCATTCATTAGGGAAGCGAACACGGCGGTCTCACCCTGCTGCAGCGCGTGACGACTCGACTCACCAAGTTCCTTGATGAAGTGCAGGCTGTCCATGACATCTGCGTCGTCCCTGTTCGAACCAACACGCTGCTCTTCGAGAATAGAGTCGGCGTTGCGTGAATAACCGGTGAAGAACATGCAAAGGTGCTCTTGAAGGTCGAGCACGGTGTCATTGGAGGCTCCAAGTGGCGAGACGGTCACCTGGCCATCCTTTGCCAGGGTCATGTACTGCAGACCGCCATAGGCCGCAGCGTATTGATCTTGTT
>Ga0307374_10009934_pt1 | contig 13914 bp, 12 predicted proteins | sample OX3MG_FD_202532 | JGI IMG/M metagenome (GOLD analysis project Ga0307374, IMG submission 202532) | Soil microbial communities from Risofladan, Vaasa, Finland - OX-3 | ecosystem: Environmental > Terrestrial > Soil > Coastal area > Acid sulfate soil | place: Finland: Risofladan, Vaasa | collected... | reverse complement strand
ATGATGGCAAGAAAGGTAAGACCTGGACGGGGTAAGCCTGATAACTGCTCAGCTCTCCGAGAGCGCGGGTGTGATGAGGCCCCTGTCAGCCGATTCCATCAGGGACCGAGGCCTCAGGCCTCACGCACAGTCCGGATCTATGGCCGCAAGTCTTCTCCGCTTGTCCTCATCGAAGGATCGTTTGACAAACCGGGGGCGTCCATCTAAGCAGTTACCAGCTAAGTTGCTAAGCGCTCGGAAAATCACTCACGGGATCGCCTCGCACCCAAAAACGAGCCCCGACGATACGGGCAGGCGATGTTGCGCATCGCAAAGCAATGTGGCCTCAGAACGGTTTGCTGAAGGCAAAGGAGGAGGAATGCCTTGCGCGCCCTTCAAAGCGTTGTGCTTGCGCATGCACCAAAGCCTCGCTGCGAAAGCGGAACGCTGCGTGCGGCAAATGGGGCGAACCGATCTCGAAAGCCGCACAACGCCCTGTCGAATACGGGAGCGCTTCAGTGCGCGCTCGAGATCCGAACGCCTCGCTCAGCACGCCCTCGCGATCCCGGAGCCTGCAACCTCCGTGTCCAGGCACGAACAAGCTCGGCAGTTGCCAAGAGATGCTGCCTCAGCAGTTCAACGGCATTGCCCACATCTCGCGCAACGACAGCTTCCATGATCAACTTGTGTTCGTCGTCGCGCGGGCCGGTTTTCTGCCGTAAAGCTTGTCGGCTCAGGTGTCGATAACGCTCCGCCGCATCGAAGAGCTGCTCACAGTACCGAATAAGCCAGCTCGACCCGCACGCGGCGATTAAGCTCGCATGGAACTGCCGGTGCGCATCCTCCCATGCAGGGTTTTCCGCCCCCCCAAGAGACCCCGTCAGGCGGCGCGGGGTTCGAGAGAGTCTATGGTGCGCAAGCACGACAGACTCCTCCCATTCTTGGCCGCCGTTGGCGATCGATTCACGCACTGCGATTTCGTTCAGCCAAATCCTGGTCTTGATCAATTCGGTGAGATGCACCTCGCTCAGCGGCACGACGCGAAAACCGCGACGATCCGTTTGAATCACAAGCCCATCTCCGGACAACCGATTAAGGGCCTCCCGAATGGGGCTCAGACCGGTCCCGTAGCGATCGCACAACATCTTGATGTTCAACTTATGCCCAGGCGCAAGCGCTGCAGAGATGATGTCCTTGCGCAGCCGTTCATAAACCGTAGACGCGAACGTTGCTTGCTTCATCACGCCAGGTGCGGCCACTTCTGTCACCTTACTCGTCGCTCCTTGTCACGCGCATTGAATAGCCGGATCGCATACCCTGCATTGTCCCCCACAGGAAAGTTTAGCAGCGAAAATCGATTTTCCTTGCATTCATAGAATAGAATCGATTATCATGACGATCTCCCGCAGGGTGACTTGCTAAAGCGGTGATGCCTACAGTCGACGCCCGTGTTGGGCGCTGGGGAATCTGCTCGCGTGGCGGGTTCCGCTTCCCGGGTGGCAATGCTGGCGCCTGCCCCCCTTCGGACTGGGGCGGAACTTGACACGCGTCGGCGGCTGCCAAGGCAATTGGTCTGGGCAGATCGCGTCACGCAACAGGGCGGGCGTCGCTTGCGGCGCACATCGGTCACGAACGGTTAAAGCCTGCGACACACTTGGTTTAAATATGGATCTGGGCATTCGAGAACGCAAGGCTATTGTGTGCGCATCGTCGAAGGGGCTTGGTAAAGCCTGCGCCTTTTCGCTCGCACGTGAGGGCTGCACGGTCGTGCTCAATGGACGCAATCACGACACCCTCGCGTCGACCGCAGCGGAAATTCGCGCCGCCACCAATGCGGAAATCCTGACTGTCGTCGCGGATATCACCAGTGAAAGTGGCCGCGCGACTCTTGTCTCCGCGTGCCCGGATGCCGACATTCTGGTTAACAACAATGCGGGATCCGATCCGGGGGCGCTCCAGTTCCAAGATTGGGAACCCGAGGAGTGGAGGCGCGTACTCGAAGCAAGCTTTCTCGCACCCGCATTCATGATTCGCGCGCTACTGCCGGGAATGCGGGCACGCAAGTTTGGCCGCATCGTCAACATCACGTCGTCACGCGTCAAATCCCCCACGTCACCGAGGGGCGTTTCAACCGCGGCCAGAACGGCGTTGACGGCGCTCGCCAAAACCATCTCTCTAGACGTCGTGGCGGATAACGTGACGATCAACAATCTTCTACCAGAGCGGATCGAAACGGGACGGCAAGAGCTCCAAGCGCAGCGAATGGCACAGACGGGGGGCATTTCCTATGAGCAAGCGAGAGCCCGGCTGGTCGAATCGATTGCCGCCAAACGCTTTGGCAGACCGGACGAATTTGGGGACGCGTGCGCTTTTCTGTGCAGTGCCCAAGCCGGATACATCTCCGGCGAAAATCTTCGACTAGATGGCGGCTCGTACCGCGGATTGATCTGATCCGTACGCCGCACCTTCACACTGGCTATGCTTGAAGACACGAGGGAGACCGTGAGGCTCATTACTTTCCTGAATACCGAAGACGACGTGCGCGCCGGACTCTTGTCGAGGAGCGGTGCGGTGATCGACCTGAGCGTGGCAACCCCGCGCCCGCACTTTGATCTTTCGGACGTCTTGCATCTGATCTCCGTCGGCCCGGAGGCGCTCGGGTGGCTGCGAGACGTCGCCGCACGAGAGCAATCCACCCAGCCCCTCGAATCCGTACGCCTGCTGGCCCCCATTCCGAGGCCCCGGAAAAACATCTTCTGCGTCGGGTGGAACTATCTAGAGCACTTCGAGGAGGGTGCCGCAACGCGTGCTGTCCCCGTGGATCTGCCGGAGCATCCGGTCTTCTTCACCAAAGCACCCACGGCCGTAAATGGCCCCTACGCCGACATCCGAATCGGAAGCGGAATCACCCGGAAGCTGGATTGGGAGGTCGAGCTCGGCGTGATCATCGGGAGGGCCGGCGTCAACATTCACGAAGACGAGGCGATGTCACACGTCTTTGGCTACACGGTGATCAACGACGTCACCGGGCGTGACATCCAGCGCCAGCACGGACAGCAGTGGTTTAAAGGTAAAAGTCTCGATGGGAGCTGCCCCATGGGACCGGTCATCGTCACCGCTGACGAGCTTGATCCGGCCGACCTCCGCTTGACCTGTCGCGTCAATGGAACGACCAAGCAGGAATCGAACACGAGATATATGTATTTCAACATTGCCCGACTGATCGCCGACCTGTCTCATGGTCTAACGCTCGAGCCCGGGGACATCATTGCGAGCGGGACGCCGTCCGGGGTCGGTCACGCGCGCAAGCCGCCGGAGTTTCTGCAGCCGGGTGACTTGCTCGAGACCGAGGTCGCGGGAATCGGGATACTGCGCAATCGGATCGTCGACCCCAACCGCGTCGCGTAACGTACGCGACCCGGAAAGTTCGCATTACCGTAGCTGAGAGCCGTCCAGCCCGCGGGTCAGGTGGCCACAAATCAGGCTGTGATCACCCCGAGAGAGCGTAGACCTCGAGCGCCGGTGCCGATCACGCCGACAGTAAAAGTGGCCCCGCTGATGTCGAAATTCATGCATTCTCCTAACAAATAATTCAATCTGATTTCTTACCACTACGCCAAACGACAATTGGCCAACTGACGCCCGCATCAAACTCGAACACCTTTATCCATCAATTTCACCTTGACTACCTACTAGACTGATCGGAGCATCAAAGGATGCGCCCCGACGGCAGCGGCAAGCCGGCCAGAATGTCGAGCACAACGTACAGCGCGAGCGAAAGCAGAATCGGCAACGAGACGACAGCTCGCCAGGTGCGAAGACCCAGCAGGAGCATGACGCAGAGCACGAAACAGCTCGTCGCGACAGCGTAACCCAGCACCGGCAGCAACAGCGTGTAAGCCGCGGCCGCGGCAATGACGGCGACGAGCAGCAGCGGATTGTTGATCGAGAACCGCCCCCCCGGGGGCGGATGACGGCAGGCGGTGGCGACCATGCACAACCCCGACACGAACAACGCCGCGCACACGACCAGCGGGAAAAAACCGCTCGACACGACGAAGGTCTCGTTCAATCCCCGCCTCGGCGAAAACGAGACGCCGATTCCTGCGGCCACCGCGACAAGAATCAGGCCAAAAGCGATATCCGTCCACCGCGAACGCATCTTGAACTCCTCGTATCAAAACACATTGTCCTCGCCCGCACGCATCGACGTGCCGGCTGCTCGCGAGACGGGATCGCTCGCGCGAACCAGTGCTCTAGCCTATCGCCAACTTCGACGCCGTGGAGTCTACCTGTCGGCCGCCTGCGTCTCGACGGCCGGCGCCAAGGCCGGGGAATCGGGGGAATCCGCGCGTCGACGCTGGTCGAAGAAAATGGGCAACGCGAAGGAGACCGCTCCAAGCAACAGGAGCGCGATCGCGAGCGTGCTGCTCACGAAAATCTCAGGATTCCCCCCCGATATCATCAAAGAGCGTCTGAACGCCATTTCGATAATCGGCTCCAGTATGAACGCCATCACCACGGGCGCGGGAGGAATCTTCAGCTTGCGAAGCACGAACCCGAGCAGCCCGCATCCGAACATGATCCACACGTCATCCAGGTCGCTGCGCACGGCAAACGCGCCGACCACGGAGAGCACCAGGATCCCGATCACTACGATCTTGGTTGGCAGCGAAGCGACCCGGACCCAGAACTTCACGCCGAAGTAGCCGACGATCAGGATCACAATGAGCGCGATCACCAATCCAAGCACCAACGTATAGGCAAGCCTTGGGTGCGTGGCGAGCACCGATTCACCGATCGGAATGCCATGCATGGTCAGCGCGGCAAGGATGACCGAAGTGGAAGCCGATCCCGGTATTCCCAGCGTCAACAGCGGAATCAGGGCGCCACCCACGGATGCCGCTGCCGCAGCCTCAGGCGCAGCCACGCCCTGCGGCACGCCGGTTCCAAAGAGTCGTCCCTTGCCCCAGAAGCGCCGCTCGAGCTCATAGCAGAGCAGCGAGACGATGGTCGCGCCATGGCCCGGAACCGTAGCTACCGCCGCCCCGATGACCGAGGAGCGCCCGATCGTAGGCATGAGTGCCATGAGCTCCTTTCGCGTAGGCCGCCGCCCGGAGAGCACGGTGTCACGCTTAAGCGTTTCCCGACCGAATTTCTCCAGCTGGTCCAACGCTCCGGAGACCGCGAAGAAGCCAAGCACGAATGGCACGAGATGGATTCCGTCCTGCAGTAGCGGCAAGCCGAACGTCAATCGGGTGTCCCCGGAGAGCGGATCCATTCCGGGAAGGGCGAGCAGAAGACCGATCAGGCCGCCGACGAATCCACGCAGCAATGAGCTCCCGGCAACACTGGAGATCACGCTCAACCCGACGATCCCCAATGCAAAAAACTCGGGCGGCCCGAAGCTCAAGGACAATGCGGACAGGGGCACGGCCAGCACCGCGAGGAACACAATGCCTATGGCCCCGCCGACGGTTGCGGCAGTAATCGATATGCCCAGCGCTTTCCCGGGTTCCCCCCGCTTAGTGAACTCGTAGCCATCGAAGACGGTTGCAACATTCGCAGCGTCCCCCGGAATGCCGATCAATATCGCCGTGATGCTCCCGCCGTATTGCGTCGCAAGGTAGAGTGCGCTGAGAAGGAGCAGTGCCTGGTCGGTCGGCAAATTGAACGTGAGCGGAACCAGAAGTGCTATTGCGGGCGTCGGCCCAAGGCCCGGCAACACGCCCACTAATAGCCCCATGGAAACGCCCAGCACAATCATCAGCAGCGAATGAAGCGAAGCGAGAGACTGAACAACGCCAATCAGTTGAGCCATAGATCGTCCGCTCGTCGCCTTTCGCCCGCTTCAAGAGTTCTCGCTAATGTCCGGGACTTGCCGCCAACGCCTTCAGCACCTGCTCGAACAGCGCCTCCTGATGAATCATGACGGCCAGGAACGCAGTCTTGTCCAGATACCCCTCAAATCCGCCTTCGCCGTGCTGCGCCAGGAACGCCTTGAACGCAGGTGCGTCGGCCGCGCCTTGGCACAGATGGCGGAGCCGCGCCTCAATGGCAGCGGGCGTTCCGTGCTTCACTGCAAAGCCGCGCACCTGGCCCCACGTGAAATTCAGCCCGACTTCCCTGCTGATGGGGACATTACTGTAGCCCCCTATCGGCGTCGGCGAGAGCACAAGCAGGGGCCGCAGTTTTCCGGACTTGAAGAGCGATGCCAAAGCACCCCAGTTCTCGGCGATCAAATCCACGTGGCCGCCCAATATGGTCGTTATCCGCTCTCCCGGGTGGCCGTATCCGATATCGCGTGCCTTCAAGCCCAACAGGTGACTCGCGTACCAGGTTGCGAGCTCCGCCGAGCTACCATTGGCGGTCGTTGCGATGCTGACCGGGTGCTGCGAGGCGTACGCAATCATCGCCTTGGCGTTGGGGAAGCGCTTGTCGTCAGGACGCGCCGCGTACACGATGGCGTCGCTGTCGACCTGGCAGATCTCGTCGAAGTCGCGTGAGGTGTAAGACGTCTTCTTCTCCACCTGGAGCAGAGGTATCGTCGCATCGACCTCGAGCAGCGAATAGCCGTCGGCCGGAAGACCCATGATGTGATTCACCGCGCGAAGACTGTTCGCGCCCGGCAGGTCGAATACTCGAACGACGATGTGCGGATGCTGCTCGTGTAGCACTGCAGCGAATTCACGGGCCATCACGTCCGCGCCGCCGCCGGTTCCGAACCGCACGATGAGGTCGAGCGGCCTAGTTGGATACGCCGATGTAGCCGATGCGTTGGTCACACCAATGCCGAGAAACACCAAGCACGCCGCTCCAAGCGCGGCGAATCGGGTCATTGCCATGCTCTTCTCCTCCTTCGTCAAAACGATGATACGTACTCAAAGACAAAATGCTACATAGTGACCAAATGCTACATAGGCCGCCTACTCTCGTTGTACGATCTTCGAACGTCATGCACATCACGATGAGTGACAATGACTTGAGCGTTACGAATGACAGGGTGTAGACGGCCTCCATAGGGAACTCCACGCGCCATGCCGAGATGCGCCGCAGCACCACTATTTGTTCCGACCGGCCTGAGCTGCGGATCGAGCGGTGGCTGTGCCTAAACTCTGTTGCGCGTTCTTGTAGCAGTCTCGAAACCGTCACCAGCAGCGAATAGCGTGTATCCATTGGCGGTCTGGCCGAGCACGTAGGCCGCAGCGACTTGACTTGTCACGCCCGGACGCCCCTGTACCACGACCGGCGTACCAAAGTCCTTTTCCATCTGCGTGGCGAGAAGCCGGTACATCACGTTCTGCGGAACGCCGGGTTAGGACCCATGAATGGTGGTGATGGGCTTCGCCGGAAATTTGGCCGCCTGCGTGGTTACCGCGCAGAAACCCGCGACATCGACAGAGAACAAGGCAAGAACGCTCAAACGTTTCACTAACCGACCTCCTCCGTGTTAGCTGGCGACAAGACACCTCTGAACTAGAAGGGCTTGTCCCCGCGAATTTGTGCGCGATGCATAAGTCGACGGCTCGCCGGATCGAAAGCATTCCGACGGTGGAGCGTGCAACGGTTATCCCAAATGAGAAGGTCGTCTACGCGCCACTCCTGGTACCACGTGAGATCCGGGTTGGCCACATGCGCCCACAAGGCATCCAGTAGCGCCTCGCTCTCATCGAGAGACGCCCCCTCCACATAGGCATTTCTCCGGCGCCCCAAGAACAGTGCCTTGCGTCTGGTATCCGGATGAGTACGCACGATGGGGTGGACGGCGCCGGGCGCAGAACGCGGGTTCGCAACCTCGCTGAACCCCTTACGCAGCTCGCCGGCGCTGTTATAGCTCGCGTCATGCTTGATGTAGCGGCCTGCCACCGCTTTTTTCAGATCTTCGGGAAGGCTTTCGTATGCGACATACATGTTAGCGAAGCCCGTTTCACCTCCCGCGGGCGGCACCTCGAGCGCATACAGGACACTCGCCATCGGCGGATGATCGACGTAGGACATGTCAGTGTGCCATTCGGCCTCATCGCTCCCCAAACCGCCGATGCGCTTCCCGTCGACCACTATGTTCGAGAGCACGAGAATCTCGGGAAATTCAGGAAGCCAGCGCTGGCCGTAGGGATTGATCGGGGTAGTGTCGAGCTCGCCGAACTGACTGCTAAATCTGACCAGATCCGGGTCGGAGAGCCGCTGACCGCGGAAACGCAGGACCAGGTTTGAGTGCCACGCTTCGCGAACGCGCTCGAATGTTCCCGCATCGAGAGGCTTGGCCAGATCAACACCCAAGATGTCTGCGCCGAGGCAACTGCCATGTTGGACAACCGATACCTCTTCCGTCTTCATATGCGGATGGCCCTCCACCCTCAACCTATTGGCTAAAGAGCGCGGGTAAATGTTGTTCTAGGGATTTTAAAAATAATCGATCTGTATGACACAAGTCAAGCATAATCGATTTTCTTGACAGCGGAGCAGCAACCGGGAAAAGATCTCCCACATGGGAGAAGCGGGATGGGATCGCCGCTGGCCAACGTCCTGCTGATCATTTATTGCACGCAAGGTAAAGTGGGGACAAGCGCAGTGCTGATAGACGACCTTCACGCTTGGTGGCTTTCAATCCCATTACATACACCCTACTTCACGGCGCGCGCGCCTAGCGGCCGGGCTGCATTCGACGTTCTGCTAATACATATGACGACGTCCAACGGAACGTCCGGGTGGGGTGAAGCCTGCCCCGTCGATGGGGGCTACTCTCCCGAAACACCACAGACGGCGTGGGAAGCAATATGTCGCATTGCCCCGCTGCTCAGGCGGGCGAGTTCGGGCGATGCAGCGGAACGCCTTGCCCTAGAGAAAAGCAAGTTCCCGTTCGTCGCTAGCGCCTTTTCCGAAGCCCTCGCAGCCGCCGAACACGACGCCGTGCTTGCCCCTCTGGAGCACGGCACCGCGATCCAGCTGGCGGGAACGGTGAACAGCCTGGATACAAATCAGGCCCCGCGCCTCGCCGCGGAGCTCGTCGAGCAGGGATATACGACATTGAAGGTGAAGGTTGGTCTCGACCCCGCATCGGATGCCGTACGTGTGCGAGAGATCGTAAGTGCCGTAGGGAGTGCGGCAAGGCTGCGCGTGGATGCAAATCGAGGGTACAGCGAGGCCGACGCTTTGCAATTTGGCAGCAACGTCCCGGAGCAGGCGATCGAGGTCTTTGAACAGCCGCTTGCAGCAGACAACTGGGCCGGCCTAGAGCGGCTCGCGCGTAACGTCCCTCTTCCTCTCATGCTTGACGAGTCGATCTATGGGCCGGCAGACATTCGTCGCTGCGCCGGCTGGGCACGAGCGGTCAAGCTCAAGATGTCGAAAGCCGGCGGACCGCGCGCACTCATCCATCAAATCGACGTTGCACGGAAATGCGGCCTCGATGTGGTCATCGGCAATGGCATCGCGAGCGATCTCGGGTGTTACCACGAAGCACTCTGCGGAGTCCGCGCCGGGCTGACGAACGCCGGCGAGTTCAATGGCTTCATGAAACTTTCACATCGTCTGCTTCCAATCCACTGGCAGGTCGCAAACGGGGCTCTTTATCTTCCAGCGGGAATGTCGAGCGCGCCAACTCCGTCGAGCTTCGCGCATCTGACGGTGGCTGCATTCGGCTAAGAGCGCGGAACTCAGCCACATCGGCTGGGACTGTAGGAGTCAGAATGGCGTCCGTAGTACGGACGCCCGGCAGGGGCCACAGGTTCGATCCCCGTACCACCCACCAGAAATCGAAGCATTGCGTCCCACCCGGCCGGCGGTACGCGCGCCAGACACGCCGGCGCGCGCACCACTCCCGGTTCCCCCAAGACCTACGCCTTGAGCGCCGCCTTCACCCGCTCCGGCGTGAACGGAGCGGTGCGCATGCGCGCGCCGGTCGCATCGAAGATCGCATTGGCGAGGGCGGCAGGCACCACCGCGCAGGTGGGCTCGCCCGCGCCCCAGGACGGCTTGTCGGGCCGGTCGATGAGCGCGATCTCGATCTGCAGCACTTCCGGGAAGGTGAGGATCGGGTAGCTCTTCCAGTCGAGGCTGGTCACGCGCGAGCGGTCCCATTTGAGCTCTTCGAGCAGTGTGCGCGACAGCGTCTGGACCACGTTGCCTTCGATCTGCGTCCGCACTCCGTCCGGGTTGACGATGAGTCCGCAATCGTGCGCGACCACGAAGCGCGTCGCGCGCACGTGGCCGGTGGCACGGTTGACTTCGACTTCGCAAACCGCCGCGACGTAGGTGCGATTGCCGTCGTAGAACACGTATCTGATGCCGCGGCCTTTCAGCACGTCACCGCCGTCGTTCTTCTGCGGCGAGGGCCGGGCTTCCCAGTTGGCCTGCTTGGCGCACGCGCGGATGCAATCGGCGCCGCGCTCGTCCTTCAGCACCTTGAGCCGGTATTCGACCGGGTCGGCGCCGGCCGCCACCGCCAGCTCGTCCATGAAGCTCTCGTTGGCGAAGGTGCTCTGCAGGCGACCCGGTCCGCGCAGCCACGCCGGCCTGAACGGCGTGGATTCGATCTTGTGGACCGTGGACAGCATGTTGGGAAACTCGTACGGCGGCCTGGCGTTGTTTTCCACGGTGCCGGGGTTCATGTTGTCCGGCTCCTGCATGCCCGCGTCGCCCCGCTCCAGGCTCTGCGCCAGCAGCGGCACGTTCGCAAAGCCGCCGGTGCGATAGGGCAGCCAGGTGACGAAGTTCCAGCCGACCACGTTGCCGGAGGCATCCAGCGCGCCCTCCAGGTCGGCGACGTAGGGCGGCCCCTTCGGGTCCCAGCCGTGCTCGTCGGCGCGCATCCATTGCACGCGCACCGCCCTGCCCATCGCCTGCGACAGCAGGGCCGCGTCGGCCGAGGCGTCCTCGTGGCCGTTGCGGCCGTAGCAGCCGGCGCCCTCGAGGTAGATGACGCGCACCTGCTCGAGCTCGAGGCCGAGCATCTTGGCGATCTCCCGTCCCATCCAGTGCGTGCTCTGCGAGGCCGACCAGATAAGCGCGCGGCCGTCGCGGACCTCCGCGACCGAGCACGACGGCCCGATCGAGCCGTGTGTCTGCACCGGGTACTCGTAGCTGGCCTTCAGCGTCCTGGCGGCGGACTTGAACGCAGTGGCGACGTCGCCCACCTTCGCCGGCGGGAGGGTCTCCTTGATCGGCGTATTCCTCACGCCCTCGTAGACCTGGTCCATCGCCGGCAAGCCCGCCCAGTCGGACCATTTGCAGCGGATCGCCTGAGACGCCTTGATCGCGGCCCACTCGGTCCTCGCCACCACGCCGACGAAATCGCCCTTGACCACGGTCTTGACGAAGCCGGGCACCTTGCGCGCTTCGGCGTCGTCGACCGATTCGAGCTTAGCCCCGATCGCGGCCGGACGCACCACGCGCCCGTGCAGCATGCCGCGCAGCTTGAAGTCCTGCATGTAGGTGAATTCGCCGGTGACCTTGCCCGGGATGTCGACGCGCGCGATCGGCTTGCCGACGAGCTTGAAGGCGTCGGGCTTTTCAGCACGACTTTGTCGTCGAACGGGATGTCGAGCGCACTGCCGCTCGCCAGCGCGGCGTAAGTGACGTGCTTGCCGCCGCCCGAGATCACGCCGTTGTCCACCCTGAGCCCGTCCGCCGCCACAGCGAGCTTCCTGGATGCCAGATCCAGCGTCGCGCGCCGCGCACAGGCGGCGGCCCGGCGCAGCTGCTGGCCGGCCACCTGGACCGTGAGGCTGCCCCAGGTCGGCCCCTGGTCGGGCGTGAGCAGCGTGTCGCCCTGGACGATGCTGACCGCATCGAAGGGCACGTCGAGCTCGTCGGCGACCATCTGCGCGAGCGCGGTCGCGACGCCGGTGCCGAGATCGACGTGGCCGCTGTACACGGTCACGCGGCCGTCGCGGCCGATCGCGAGCCAGGCGTCCACCTCCTTGAAGTCCTTGGGCTTGGCGCCGCGCGTCTTGCCGAACGCCTCGGTCATCGGGCCGGCAAGGGAAAAGCCGACCACCAGCGCACCGCCCGACGTGAGAAATTGCCTGCGAGTCACCATCAGAGCAGCGTTCATGTCAGGCCTCCTTCGACGCACGCACGACCGCCGCCACGATGCGCGGGTGAGTGCCGCAACGGCAAAGATTGTGTGCCAGCGCCTGGCGCACGTCGTTCTCGCTGGGATTCGCATTGCGGTCGAGAAATGCCTTCGCCGTCATGATCATGCCGTTGATGCAGTAGCCGCACTGCGCAGCCTGGGCGTCGATGAACGCCTTCTGTATCTTGTGCGGCCGCCGGCTCGAGCCGAGACCTTCGAGCGTGGTGACCTTCTTGGCGCCCACCGTCGACACGGGCGTGACGCACGAGCGGGTGGCCTTGCGGTCGATGATGACGGTGCACGCACCGCACTGGCCGAGCCCGCAGCCGAAGCGCGGACCCTTCAGGTGGAGATCGTCGCGCAGCACGTAGAATAGCGGCGTGTCCGCCTCGACGCTCACCACGCGCGCGCGCCCGTTGACCTTGAGGGTGAATCTGTTCATCGCCTTGTCTCCTCCGGTTGAGCCCCTGGCCACCGCATCGCCGTTGCGCGGGATGCCGCCGGGAGCACTCGTGCTGGCACGGTTGCGTTCCCTGCGCGACATCGCACGGCAGCCGGGGAGCTGGTTGATTACGCGGTCTTCGCTCTCGAGCCGACTCGAGACGGCCTCTCCGCTTTGGTGCTGGAAACTCCACAAGGGATCGCTCAGCGGGTATATCCAATGCCGACCCTTGGAAACGCCGGCCCAGGCGGCGTCAGGAATCCGCAAGAAGCAATCGCGGCGAAGCCGCCTGCCACCGCGCTCCAACAGCTCGGCGGCCGGATGCCCAGGCCGCCCCTCGGTCGCGCGGCCGCACGACCGAGGGGGACTGCAACCAATTGATACAATGCGCGTGCCGCCGGATCCGCAGCTCGATCCCGACACCGCAGGCCGACAGAATCCGCCAGCGCTCCCGATGACGGTCGCGCGTCTGCGCCCCGAAGGATGAGCACCGTTCTCGAATTCCTCCTGCCCTGGGACTTCTCGCCGCTGGCGTTTCTCGCCTGGAGCCTGAGCGCCCTGCTCTACGCGCGAGGTCTGCAGCTCACGCCTGTCGCCCGGCGCCCGCACCCGGCGCGCAGCGCGGCCTACTTCGCCGGCGGTGCGCTGATGTATTTCGTACTGCAGACCAAGTACGAATACCTGTCCACGCACATGTTCTTCCTGCACATCCTGCAGCAGTTCGCGGTGCACCACCTGGGGCCGTTCCTGGTCGCGCTTTCCTGGCCGCAGGCGGTGCTCACGCGCGCCGTGCCGCAGATGCCGGGCGTGCGCGCCGCGCTGGCCGCCATCGGGCGCCAGCGGCTCGTGTGCGCGCTCTACGCGAGCATGCAGAACCGCTTCGTCGCGCCCGCGATCTTCGTCGGGCTGATCGTGTTCTGGCTGCTACCGGAGGTGCACTTCGACGCGATGCTGAGCGCCAGGCTGTACTGGTGGATGAACTGGAGCATGCTCATCGACGGCCTGCTGCTCTGGTTTCTGGTGCTCGATCCGCGCTCGCAGCGCGACGGCGCGCGGCTGAGCTACGGGACGCGCATGACGATCGTGCTGGCGATGATGCTCCCGGAAATGCTGATCGGCGCCTATATCGCGCTCTCGGGGCGCGATCTGTACAACGTCTACGAAGTGTGCGGCCGCGCCTGGCGCATGTCGGCGCGTGCCGACCAGGTGCTCGGCGGACTGATCCTGTGGGTGCCGGTGGCGACGCTCGACCTGCTCGCGTTCCTGGTGCTACTGCGCCTGATATTGCGCGCGAGCGGCGCAGCCGCCGTGCCAGCGCGCGGCTGAGGCACGCAGCCTTCCGCCCATGCAACCCGCGATCCGCGACAGGCGCGACGCCCAGGAGAGCGCCGAGGTGGCGGCCTTGCTGGCCGTGCTG
>Ga0307374_10009933_pt1 | contig 13916 bp, 16 predicted proteins | sample OX3MG_FD_202532 | JGI IMG/M metagenome (GOLD analysis project Ga0307374, IMG submission 202532) | Soil microbial communities from Risofladan, Vaasa, Finland - OX-3 | ecosystem: Environmental > Terrestrial > Soil > Coastal area > Acid sulfate soil | place: Finland: Risofladan, Vaasa | collected... | reverse complement strand
GGGAAGACGCTCCTAGCCAAGGCGGTAGCGACCGAAAGCGAAGCGAACTTCATCAGCGTCTGGGGGCCCGAGCTGCTCAGCAAGTGGGTGGGCGAATCGGAGAGGGGCGTGCGGGAGGTCTTCAAAAGAGCAAGACAGGCCGCCCCCTGCGTGATCTTCTTCGACGAGATCGATTCGATCGCGCCGACGAGGGGCATGGGCGGGGACAGCATGGTGACGGAGAGGGTCGTAAGTCAGCTTCTCACGGAGCTCGACGGAATACAGGCGCTCCAGGGGGTCGTCGTGCTGGCCGCAACCAATAGGATCGACATGGTCGACCCAGCGCTTTTGAGGGCGGGGCGTTTCGACAAGATAATCAGAATCCCTCTCCCCGACGACGACGCGAGGAAACAGGTCCTCCAGATACACCTGAAGGGGAAGCCGATCTCAAAGGAGGTGGAGGTCGGGCAGCTCGTCGAGATGACCGGGGGGTTCAACGGAGCGGACCTGGCCGCGCTCGTCAACACGGCTGTCTCCATAGTCCTTCAGGCCTACATCGCCAAGTATCCGAGGCCAGAAGACGCGAAGAGGCACCTGTCTGAAGCGATCGTCACCTACGAGCACTTCCAGGAGGCAGCGAAGAAGGTCAGGTCCTCCAGAGAGAGCAACCCGACGAAGAACGTCGCGGTGCCTTTCTACAGGTAAGGTAGCAACAGGTTGCGGCAGAGTTGGGTTCGTTGTAGCAAATGTGGAAAGAAGGCGGCGGAGATGAGAACCAAAGGAAGGTACGACCCTGGTTCAAGAACAATCTTTCACAGAGGAAGTGCGCAAACCCATGGCCTTCAAGGTAGGCCGACTCGATGTCTGGCCGAAGAGAGGAGGCAGATGGATTGGGTGGAGCCGACACTCAAACAGTCAATCGCTTCGTTTTATGGCACCGACTTTGGAAGGTATCTTGAGTCCTTCCAGGGCTTGCTGTGGTCAAGAGACGGGAAGAGACCGAAGATACGGATTGAGCATAAAGGCGTTGACAAGCGGCGGTATGTAGTCCGCTTTGGAATAGCTCCCAGGAGTCCCTACCCAACTTATATACTATCAAAGTAACTTGTGAAATCCTCACGCCTTCCTAATGCCCCAAACAAAAGCAATCGTCAGCATCGAGAACGTCGTCGCCTCCGCCTCGATAAATCAGAGGGTCGACCTGAACCTGATAACCAAGAAATTTGTCGACGTGGAGTATCATCCGGACAGATTTCCCGGGCTTGTTTTCAGACTGAAGGCCCCAAAGACGGCCACCCTGGTCTTCAGCTCGGGGAAGATGGTCTGCACGGGTGCAAAGTCGGAGAAGCAGTCAAGAGAGGCCGTTAACGAGGTCGTGAGGAGGTTGAGGAAGGGGGGCATCCCCATCAAGAATGATGCAGAGATAACGATACAGAACATGGTGGCATCGGGAAACCTCGGGGGGAAGGTCCACCTTGAGGAGGCGGCCAGGACGCTGCCGAAGTCGATGTATGAGCCTGAGCAGTTCCCCGGCTTGATTCACAGGATGCCGGACCCCAAGACCGTGATACTTCTCTTCGCGTCCGGGAAGCTCGTCTGCACCGGAGCGAAGAAGGAAGCAGACGTCTACAGGTCCGTGAGCAATCTGCACGTGATGCTCGAGGAAAAAGGGCTCATGGTCTACTGACCGCTCCAGCGACAAAAAAAATTGCGACAATCACGAGCGACGAAAACGAGGAAATGGCGATGAGATCATCTCGGTAAGGCGAACGGAAAAAATTGACAAACTCCAATGAGACCAGTGGTTACCGACGGCGTAGTTGCATTCGAAGTTCAGAAGGACGGCTGAACTGATTGAGGTCAAAATCAGCCGTGAATCGTATGAGTCACCACCCCGGGGCAAGGGAGGGACGCCTCACGTCAGAGGGCTACCTCGAATATATCGACCAAAGACTAGGGTTTTCGAGAGGAACCCTCTACGGTCTTTGTCTAGCAGCAGTAAAGTCGAAGACCGAATCCAAGCCGGGGGTCAAGGTGACATATCGAGGAGAGACCGAGCGCCAAATGCGTACGAGCTCTCATCAATTCATTGCGGTGCGAAAAGCCATATTCTTGATAGAGTTCAAGATAATCAAGGCGGGAAAGCAGATGGACCGCGTGGTCCAGGTCCATCTGGAAGTAGAGCAGATCCCGCCAAGTCTCTGAGTCGAGCCTAATCCTGCGCAAAAGGCAATCCATCTGAGTTGGTCGGGCAACTGATGGTGAACACCTAAGTATCCAGTCAAGAAGCGATGCCCGAAGAATAGTGCAAAAGTACGCCCGAATCAAGCTGACCAGTCCAGACCTTGAGCAGCTGGAGAGGCTTGCCTGGGAGATCAAAGAGATCGCGGAGAAGACCGGGGTCAAGAGCGTAGGTCCGCAACCTCTTCCAACGAAGAGACTGAAGATCACCACGAGGAAGGCTCCCACGGGCGAGGGCACTCACACATTCGACCACTGGCAGCTCAGGATTCACAGAAGGATCATCGATATCGAGCCGAACGACAGAGCGATGAGGCAGATAACGAAGCTTACGATTCCCGAGGACGTCAGGATAGAGATCACTCTGACGAGCTAGAGCGCCTTCGCATCCTTTTCAGCCTAGCGTCATCAAGCCAAGCTCGTGATCGCGGTGCAATGAACTGAGTTCGAGTTCCTGGCGGGCGGGTAGATTAGACGTATATGGCTTGCAAGTCAATAACTTGTTATTCATGCAAAACTGCTTTGTCACTACATTCTGACAGGGGGCGAAAAGGTCTGGCCGGAGGGGATTCGAACCCTTGTACGCCAGACAGTAACTTCACGATTGGCTCAAATCCAGCCGTTCTAGTAGCAAATAGCTCAAAGTAAGCTCGAAAGTTGTGGACCGGGGGGACTCACATTAATATTCAGGTGGAACTTGGGCCTTCAAAGCCGCAATTCCCTTTGCTCGCCACTGCATCTAGGCAGAAAATAAAAAGACCACGGTCTTCTGTTTCTTGCAGGCATAACGGCTAGCGAGGTTCGAGTCCGACGGGGCCGCCCCTGAACGGGTTCTCAAAGCGAATTCAGCAAGAGCCGGCTGCCACACCTTCCAGATCTACGATGTCCTATGGTCTGTCAGATCGGCCACGGCTATACCGACCAGGAGGAGGTCTGGTAATTGCAGGATAACAGGTGTTGGATTTCAATCGCGCAAGCCTAATATCTCCTGACAACGGAGCAGTTTAGTCAACTGCGGTTTGATATTTGGATAAGAAAGCCGGCGCGACGAACGAAGAGTGGTGGCCGAACCAGCTGAGGCTTGGTATCCTGCACCAGCATTCCTCCAAGTCCAATCCGATGGGCGAGGCTTTCAACTACGCTAAGGAGTTCAAGAGTCTCGACTTGAAGGCCGTGAAGAAGGACCTCCGTGAACTGATGACGACGTCGCAGGACTGGTGGCCAGCAGACTTCGGCCACTACGGGGGACTAATCATCCGAATGGCGTGGCACAGCGCGGGCACCTACCGCATAGGCGATGGCCGGGGTGGCGCAGGGTCTGGCAACCAGCGCTTCGCGCCCATTAACAGCTGGCCCGACAATGCGAACCTTGACAAGGCGCGTCGACTGCTCTGGCCGGTCAAGCAGAAATATGGTCGGAAGATTTCTTGGGCGGACCTGATGATCCTCGCCGGCAACGTCGCCTTGGAGTCGATGGGTTTCAAGACCTTCGGTTTCGGCGGAGGACGAGAAGACGTCTGGGAGCCCGATGAGACTTACTGGGGGAGCGAGAGGGAGTGGCTGGGCGACAAGCGCTACTCTGGTGAGCGGGAACTAGAGAACCCTCTAGCTGCAGTGCAGATGGGGTTGATCTATGTGAACCCGGAAGGGCCGAACCGTAATCCAGACCCGCTTGCTGCTGCCAAGGACATCCGCGAGACATTCAGGCGGATGGCGATGAACGACGAGGAGACCGTCGCACTCATTGCTGGTGGTCACGCCTTCGGCAAGACCCACGGCGCTGGTGATGCGTCGTTCGTAGGCCCTCCGCCCGAGGCCGCCCCTATCGAGGAGCAAGGTCTCGGCTGGAAGAGCAAGTTTGGCACGGGTAAGGGCGACGATGCGATCACCAGTGGCCTGGAAGTCATCTGGAGTCAGACGCCAACGAAGTGGAGCAACAACTTCCTCCGGAACCTGTTCGACTATGAATGGGAACTGACGAAGAGCCCAGCCGGTGCCTACCAGTGGAGGCCGAAGGGTGGCGCAGGCGCCGGCACGGTGCCGGATGCGCACGACCCTTCAAGAAGCCACGCGCCGTCCATGCTAACGACGGACCTCGCTTTGCGGTTCGACCCCGTCTACGAGAAGATTTCACGGCGCTTTTTGGAGAATCGAGATCAGCTTGCGGACGCGTTCGCCAGGGCGTGGTTCAAGCTGACGCACCGCGACATGGGCCCGCGCGCGCGCTACCTCGGATCGGAGGTTCCAGTAGAAGAACTCATCTGGCAAGACCCAATCCCCGCCGTCAACCACAGACTGATCGATGCGGTGGACATCACCTCCCTGAAGCGCAAGGTCCTGGCTTCTGGCCTGTCAGTGTCTGAGCTCGTCTCGACCGCCTGGGCTTCAGCGTCCACCTTCCGTGGCTCAGACAAGCGCGGCGGTGCCAACGGTGCACGCATTCGTCTGGCTCCGATGAAGGATTGGGAAGTCAACCAGCCTGCCCAGCTAGCGAAGGTGCTCAAGACCCTGGAGGGCATCCAGGGAGCGTTCAACCGCGCGCAGTCCCGCGGCAAGAAGGTATCACTGGCCGACCTATTCGTTCTGGCCGGTTGCGCCGGCGTGGAACAGGCAGCGAAGAGTGCTGGTCACAAGATGACGGTTCCCTTCACGCCGGGACGAATGGACGCCTCGCAGGAGCAAACCGATGCGGCATCCTTCGCCGCTCTCGAGCCGGTTGCTGATGGGTTCCGCAACTACATCAGTACCAGATCCTCTGTATCGGCCGAAGAACTGCTTATCGACCGAGCGCAACTGCTGACGCTGACGGCGCTCGAGATGACGGTTCTCATCGGAGGCCTGCGAGTCCTGAATACCAATTTCGGACGGTCCCAGCACGGCGTCTTCACCAAACACCCCGGGACGCTGACGAACGACTTCTTCGTGAACCTGCTCGACATGAGCACGACCTGGAATGCAAGCTCGGAAGACAAAGACGTCTTCGAGGGTCGTAATCGCGCAACGGGCAAACTCAGGTGGACTGGCACCCGTGTCGACCTCGTCTTCGGTTCGAACTCCCAACTCCGGGCCTTGGCGGAGGTCTACGCGTGTGAGGACTCCACGGAGAAGTTCGTGAACGACTTTGTAGTGGTGTGGAACAAGGTGATGAACCTCGACCGGTTCGACCTCGCCACTGCAAAGAACTCGTGAAAGAATTCAAATGGGGGGAGGACGAACAGCGATTTCCTACGGCGTAATGAAGTCCCGGTGCTCTCAAGGATGACATGCGTAGAGAGTGAGTCCGACATCGGTGATTCGGGGTTCTCGATCGTATTAAGTAGAGAGTGAGACGAGGGCAGAGTAGGGTCTCAACCCATTTTGGCGAGGGTGCTGTCCAATCTCCGTTTGGTCTAGCGTGACATTAATTCGGTACCAAACGACAACTAGACAGAGACAGAACCCTTGGCGAGCGAAGATTTAACTATGAATTTGGCTTGAAACGGCTCGACCGATTCATGAAATGCTATTTTTGTGAAGATGATGCAAGAGGGACATGCTCGGAGTGCTCGAGGGGCGTTTGCAAGGCGCACTCAACCGTAGATAAAGCCGCTAGGGTAGCAGGAGAAACGTTCACGAGGCTGAATTGCAAGGAATGCGAAGCGGCAATGTGAAGCCGGTGCGGCCCCAGCTTTGGTTGGAATCCTGCCGAAAAGTGACCACACCACGGCGAAACAGACCAAATAAGCTTTAATCACACCTATTTAGGCCAGAAAAGCTCAAACTAAAGCTCAAAAGTGTGGACCGGGGGGACTCGGTCGATTATTCGTCTGAGTCTTCGGCTCCATATGCCCAAAGACCCGTCGCTCGCTATTGTATCTATCGTCGGAAATAAAAAGGCCACGGTCAGTTGAGATTGTCGCTACATGAGGGCAGGTTCGATTCCGACGGCTCCCGCCCCTGAACGGGTTCTCGAAGTGGATTCCCCAAATGCACAGCCGGGTGGGGTTCGAATCGTCCAGGAGCTCCACCTGAATAGGTGCGAGTCCCATCTTCTATTGCTTGGCCGCGCATTCCAAATGGTCTCCAATAGGAATTCGGCAATCACTTGTGTCAGGCGTACCTAACCTATCCGCAATCGTCGCGCTAGATATCTAGACATGCAAGCCTTGGATGGTTCGTAATAGCTCCCAACACGCGTCTATTCCCTCTTGGGTAATCTCAACGATTTGCCGCCATCCGCCGACACGATGGGTGAATATTCGGCGAAAGCAAGTTGCCACAAATACTCATGATGGCGATTACAAAAGATCCAAACTTGAGATACTTTTCACGAGCGTGCGACAAGCACCAAGCCCCTTCTCTGTGATCTCGACCGTCCGCATCGGAGAACCCCTACCTCCGAGGGATTTTGCATTGCTTATCGTAACGTACCCGAAGCCTTCGAGTTTATTCAGATGGTTCTCCAAGCTCCCCTTTCCCAGTCCTGTGAGTGCCCTGAGTTCTACAGAGCTCATCCTTCGAGCCTGTGCGAGCAACACCAGCATCAGGATTCGAGTGGACGATTTGAGGGCCGAGTCGCCGAGTTGCTCGTTTAGCGACTTGATCGTCTCATCCTTGACGATCTTCTCAAAATCTCGTCTGTTGATCTCGTCGTCATTCAAGCCCGGTACGCTCCTCCTCGAATTCTGGAACGGGTCTAGTACGCGCGTAGATTCCGGAGGAGAGCCATGCGAGAATCGTAGCCCCCGCGAGGAGCACGTACGGCCCAGGGCTCGTGGTGATTGACAACAAAGCGATGGACGCAATGCTGCTCAACGAGAGTGAGGCTATTGCGATGACCGCCTCTCCGGGAATCCTCTTTGAAAAAGAGAGGCTTAGGGCGTAATACAGGTAGACGGCCAATCCAAGGTGTATCAAAAAGAGAACCAGCGGAACGCGGCTGCTTGCAAACGCGATCGTCAAAATCGCGACCGCCTCGATTGCAATCCACAGAGGTACAAGAAAGCGATATCCAAGTAGCCTTGACCAAGCCCGGCCGCCTTCGGGGTGAGTGATGTCCGCGGAGTTTCGCACTCGTTTGAACGCCCAAAGGATGGCAATTAGACCGGAGCCGCTCGCGGTCACGTCAATGGGTAGAGTGCTTGCGACTCCGATTGGTCCGAGTGAATCAATGATGGCCGTTCCAAAGCTCGAAAGGAACATTGAAAGTGAGAGTGCAAGGTAGAGTATTCCCCAAGCTCGGCGGAGCAAGTATTCGTTCAGGAGAATGGCTCGTTTGACCGCGCGCCTCACTTCAGCGGGGGCGACATCGGCCCCTCCGTCATCCATCATTTCGGCTCTGACATCTGCATTCTTTGTCTTACTGCTTCCAGATTATAAAATGCGGCTATAGGTACAAAATTTGTACCTTTCGGACTTCTTATATCCGCTTTGACCACTTCGAAGCCCATGGGAAAATCCACGTTCGAGGTGGGCGAGAGGGAGAAGCACTCGCTCACAGTCGACACCAACATGGTTATGAAGACAATCCATATCGAAGTGGATGACCAGAAGATTGTCGACGAATCCCTCTTCTCGCCTGGCGCGAAGAAGTTCGCGTTCGATGTCGGGAGTTCAGAGGTCCACAAGGTCGAAGTCAACCTCGGGATGACGCGCTGGGCCTTTGGGAGAAAAATCAGGGTGCTCGTGGATGGCAGGCCTGTACAGAGCTCTAGCGCGGGCAAATAGAGCCAGGGCACGTATCATCGGTGATGCCGCCGTATGATTGAGACTGAAAATCTCACGAAGAGGTTCGGCGGCGTCACAGCCGTTGACAACCTGACTCTCAAAGTCAACGCTGGGGAGGTCTTCGGCTTCCTCGGGCCCAACGGGGCGGGGAAGACGACGACCGTAAGGATGCTCTGCTGCCTCATCTCAAAGACGAGCGGCGAAGCCAGGATTGGCGACTACGACATAGGAAGGAGTGATGACGTCCCAAAGATCAGGAAGCTCATCGGGTTGGTACCGGACACCGTGGGCCTCTACGACGACCTGAGCGCTTATGACAACCTGGACTTTTACGGCAAGCTGTACGACTGCACGGAGGCGCAGAGGAAGGAGAACATCCAGCGATTCCTGACGATGCTGGGTCTTTGGGAGAAGAGGGACGCCATTGCCGGGACCTTCTCCAAGGGGATGAAGCAGAAGCTCGCCATCGCCCGCGCCCTCATACACGAGCCAAAGCTCCTCTTCATGGACGAACCCACGGCCAACCTGGACCCGGAGTCCGCCAAGACGGTCAGGGACTTCATCCTTGAGCTGAAGAAGGAGAAGAGGACCATCTTCCTCAACACGCACAACCTGGACGAGGCTCAGAGGATATGCGACAGGATTGGAATCCTGAGCACCAGGCTCATCGCGACGGGCACGCCGCAGGAGCTCGAGAAGGCGCTCAGCGGCGGGGGAGGCACCACGAGGACTGCCGTGCTGCTTCAGGAGCAAGCGACGGACGCGATTCTGGCGGGAGTGAGACAGCTCCCTGCTGTGGGAAGCGTCACGGCTGAAGGGAACAAGCTGGAGGTCGCGTTGAGCGACCCTGACAAGCAGAACGCCGCTGTGGTCGAGGCAATCGTCAAGGCCGGAGGACACATCCAGTCCGTGACGATAGTCAGCGCCTCGCTTGAAGACGTCTACCTGAAGCTCGTGAGAGAAGGGGAGCGTTAGGAACCGTGCGGCTCTCCAAGTCCTGGATCATAGCGGCGAAGGACTTCAAGACTTTCCGCAAGAAGAAGGGCATCGTCTATTTGGTGGCCTTCGTTCCGCTTATCGTCGCCATTCTCATCCCCGCGGTCATAGGCTTCATCGGCCAGAGGAAGTCCCCTGCCGAGCTGGTGGTCCTGCTACCTGCGTTCCTCTTCTTCTACGTCATCCTGGGCTCGTATCTCGCTACTCCGATAGCATCCTACACCATCGCCGGCGAAAAGGTCGAGAAGAGCCTCGAGCCGCTGCTCGCGACGCCAACGACGGACAGCGAGATCCTACTCGGAAAGGGCATAGCTGCCTTCCTTCCACCGCTGGCCGCGACGCTGGGAGGATCCGCGCTCTTCATGCTTCTCATGGACCTGACCACCAAGGACAAGCTTGGTTACTACTACTTCCCAGACTGGAATTCAGCCATCGTCATACTGTTGCTTCTTCCGCTCGCATTGTTGATGAGCGTACAGATGAACGTAATCATGTCCTCAAGGGTGACCGACGTCAGGGCTGGACAACAACTCGGAGGGCTGACGGTCGCTCCATTCATTGGGGTGTACGTCGCCGGAGAACTGAACTTGATCAACCTGGGAGACACCACCAACCTGGTGATAATCGCGGGAGCCTTGGTCGTGGTGGACGTGCTGCTCTTCTTCGTCTCGACAGCGGCCTTCCACAGAGAGGAGATACTAACGAAGTGGAAGTAGGCCCCCTCGACTTAGGAGGTGCGAGTAGCTTGAGACGCCCCTCCTCCTCTGTGTCTTGGGCATGCTCTCGGGGGCGCCGGTCTCTCTTACCAATACGACCCGAACGCGGGTGGGAGCGGGCCCGACGGAATCCGTACCCCGGGGCCGTTCTGCCTGCTCTTGCGAATGCGTCTACGGCTTCGGCGATAGTTTGCGTGTCTTTACCGTGTTCTCCGCGACTGTCGTGAAATAACCTTCGAGATGCATGTTCTTGATGACGTCTAGAAGAATCCTATTTCGCCTAAGAGAGTTCGACTTCGTGGTTCTTAGTAGAATTACTCCCGTTGAGGGCCTGTCCAATCTAAATACGAGTTCGCCAAAATCCTTGTCGTCAGTGATCAAGATTCTGTTCTCGCTCTCTGCCCTGGCAAGGACGACTTCGTCCGCTGAGCCGGGCATCGCGTCGCCAACGAATACAGCGTCGTGACCGGCGTCTATCAGAAGCTCGCAGGTTTTCCTTCCTGTACTCTCGTCCACGAGGAAGCGCATTGTTAGCTCTTAATCTGCGGCATTACATCTTCTCCTCTCACAAGCCTCTCTGCATATTCGAGCGCTGCCTTGACGTCTTGCCTCGTTATCTTTGGGTAGTCTTCAAGGAGTTCCTCGACGGTTTCTCCCTGAGCGATCCTGTGAATGATTGCATCGACTGGAATCCTGGTTCCTCGAATCACTGGCTTGCCGACCATTATTCTCGGGTCGACGACGATTCTCTTGAGGAGCCGACTCTCCATGATTCCAATCTGGTTGGGACAATATTTAACGATGCCCTTTGGAACGCCTCTCATACGCAACGTCCGTCAAACAAGACGCCGCGCATCTTCATCCCTTCGTCCTTTGAGGAACCAATGCAGCAGAATGAGAAATGATAAGAACTCTGCTAGACCATCACACCTTATTTCAAGCCATGATTGCGAAATAGAGTGCAGATTAAGCTAATTTAGTGTGGACCGGGGGGACTCGGACCCCGGGGAGTCTGGACCCCAATCTTTTCCTGCGTATTGGGTTCCATTGTAGCCATTCTATAGTGAAGCCGCGCTTAAAAATACCAATGTCTTCCTTTTCTTTCAGCCACTACCGGCATCAAGGTTCGAGCCCGACGGGCCCCCCTAGGAATGGTAACTCTGTTTTGCAGAGACGCTGCTGAGATGAAGAGCTTCTACACCAATAACTTGGGGCTGACTGAGATAAAACAAATGACGTCACCCACCTTCGCCACTTTGATGACTAATGGTGGTAGCTTGATTGGTCTACAAGACTTCAAGACGTCTCTAGGTGGACAGGCAAGTACTCATGGCGAAGTGGAACTTGGACTAGAAGTTGAAGACGTCGACGCGACATACAGGAAGTGGAAGGCGAACAACTCAGAAGTGACCTCGCCTCCTGTAGACCTCCCTTTTGGACGGACCTTTCAGGGAAAGGACCCTGAGGGACACTTGCTTCGGGTTTACAATACGAAGAAGCGTTAGTAGAGCTGATGATCACGAAGCAAGAGGAAACAAGATACTGGATTGTTGTCTCATCTAGAGACCACGTTCAAAGAGCTGTCGAGCAGGGCTTCTGTCAGGTCTCTCACGGTAAGGAAGCACCGCTGAAGAGGATGAGTAACGGAGACTGGGTGGTATTCTATTCATCCAAGGAAAGATATGACGATGTGGAGCAGTGCAGGAAATTCAGCGCAATCGGAAAAATCAAGGACGAGCTTGTCTATCAGGTTCGAATGAACGAAGACTTCGCTCCTTTCCGTCGGAGCGTCGAGTTCTATCCCTGCTCGGAGGCTCCGATTGAGCCACTGATTCCGCTGTTTTCCTTCACCAGGAACAAGAAGTCATGGGGATACCTTTTCAAGTCCGGTCTGATCCAGATACCGCGACAAGACTTCTTATCGATTGCTTCCCGGATGCTTCCGGCTCTTCAGGAGGCAGTCTAGGGGGATTGGAGAGCAAACGCCCGGTCAAGTTTTCGAAAGCAAGACCCGAGCAGAGTCTTGGCTACATGTTCTGGCAGATGAGCAATCTGTGGCAGCGGAGGATGGTCAAGGCGCTGAAGCCTACGGGCCTGACTCCTGTGCAGTTTGTTCTCCTGGCGGGGGTAGCCTGGCTCGAGAGAGAGGCTGAGCCAATAACGCAAGCTCGTCTAGCCCGTCAGGCGAAGACTGACGTGATGATGACTTCGCAGGTTCTCAAGAAGCTAGAATCTAGGGGGCTGGTTACCAAGAAACCAAGTCAATCAGATGCGCGAGCGAACGTTATCGCGTTGACAGAAAAAGGGGCAGAGAAGGTCGCAAAGGCATTAGGAATCGCGGAGAACATTGACTCGGACTTTTTCAGATCTTTGGAGAGGAACTATGGCGAGTTCCTGAAGGCACTGGGAGCATTGACAAAGGCAAACGGCCATGAGGAGGTGAAGTGACATTTGAGTAAACCAATTGTGGTGGGCCCGACGGGATTCGAACCCAACACAAACAGAATGAATTGACCATAACAAGCTCTAATCACACCTATTTAGGCAAGAACAGCTCAAATTAAGCTTAAAAGTTGTGGACCGGGGGGGACTCACCCTAAATAATTAGGATGTGCATATATGCAACTGTATCCAATAACAGAATCCAATAACTGATGAAAGTTCGTATAATACAGTGACCCTCGTAAGAATCGGTGCATAAGATGAAAAAAGCCAAACTGATTATAAATCCAAAATCTGGGCGAATGCAAGGAAAACTCCCTCCAATCGCGAAATGGACTGTCAAAAGATTTCAGGCGATGGGCGGCCATAAAGAAACAGTCGAGGAGATTATCAAAGTAGTAACAGAGAAATGCGAACGCGCAAAGATAAAACTGGACGTGGAAATTACAAAATATCCGAAACATGCCATCGAGATAGCGAGGGGCGCGAGAGACAAATATGATTTGGTCATTGTAGCCGGGGGAGATGGAACAATAAACGAGGCGATAAACGGGATAGCCAAATCAAGAACAACATTGGCGATAATTCCGTTTGGCACCGCCAATGTTTTTGCCCTTGAGTTAGGAATACCTCTGGACGTCAAGGAAGCATCTGATTTAATCACAACGGGGAAAAAAATAGAGATCGACCTCGGCTATGCAGAAACCAAGGAGGAATCTAGATACTATTCGATGGTTTTGGAGGCTGGTTTTGGTGCGCTTGTGATCAAAGATGCGACGTTCGAATTCAGAAGAAAATGGGGAGGGCTTGCCTACCAATTACTCGGAACTAAGCATCTTCTGACGTACAAATGGCCCAAGATCTATGTCAAGCACGCATCGACTTCGACGGGTTATTTTGTGATCATAGCAAACTCCAGGCTTATTTGGGGTGAACATCAGGTAGCGGACGCGGCGAGCATGACGGACGGCCTTCTGGATCTAGTGATAATTGACAGAAAAGAATGGTGGAGTAAGATGGATTTGTTCTTCTCATTATATTCAGGAAGGCTGAACAAATTCCTCCCGAAAGAATACCGCCAGATAAAGGAAGCGCGTGTGCACTCGAGGACCAAGATCATGGTTGAAGCTGATGGCGAAATGATTGGCACAGCGCCAGTCAAGGTTAAAGTTGTCCCGAAAGCGCTGAGCGTGATTGCAAAGAGAGGGTGGCGAGCTGGCGGGTACAAATATGCTTCATAGTTTTTTCTCTATTCACTTGTACCTGAATAGGAAGAACCATGAGTCTTATTTCTTCAGACCCAAGAGCGTTCTCACTTTGTACAGAGCCGCTGCAACGTGAGAGAGCAAAGCGACGGCAAATTTATTTGGACCGGCTCCGGTTGTTTTCCTTTCTTTGATGGCATCGCGCAGGTCTCCATCAAACAGGGTGTATCCCTTTCCGATGTCCAAGAGGATGTGAGCGTCGCTTGAACCTATCTCTGCCAGAGACAACTGCTTTGCTACTCTTGCCGCGTTCTTGTTTGAAGAGTTAGGAGTTCTTGAGTTGAGCGTCTCTATCCCGTCAATTTCCCCTTTGAGTTTGTCCAGAGGATACCTGAATCTCTGACGGAAGGGCCTGAAGGGATGAGGGATGAGGGATGATAATGAGGCCATTTTGACTCCTTATGTTGGCAATGACCTTGAATAGCTCTCTCTCCTTTATGTCTTCCTTTATGTACAGTTGATGGGATTGTGCCTCGATGGGAATGTGCGAGCGTCACCCTCCTGTGCGATTTCGCTTGTGTCCATCCTCGCCGAACGAGGCGACCACGACTCGGTGGATCGTGACCTTGAG
>Ga0307374_10009929_pt1 | contig 13919 bp, 9 predicted proteins | sample OX3MG_FD_202532 | JGI IMG/M metagenome (GOLD analysis project Ga0307374, IMG submission 202532) | Soil microbial communities from Risofladan, Vaasa, Finland - OX-3 | ecosystem: Environmental > Terrestrial > Soil > Coastal area > Acid sulfate soil | place: Finland: Risofladan, Vaasa | collected... | reverse complement strand
CTTGGATTTTGCGAAGATTGGCGCGGACGAATTGGACTACGTTTGTTTCGGATGGCCGCGGCCTCAGCTCGCCTACTATCACGATCTGAAATGCTACGCGCTTGGCGAAGTATCGGTCAGCCAGCGTTGACGCCGTCGACGATAATCACCTGCTGGCCAATCCTTAGGTCGCTGGAGACAGGCGCAGACTAGCTGACGTCAGGTGCATGCCTCGGTCGCCAGAAGCAATCCATGTTATTCAAAAAAGCTGTATTTGCCGGAATATACTCAAATCCGCGACCTTGTAATAGCCGTATAAGCCCGGGATAATCAACGAGGAGTGGGTGAAACTCTATAATGATCGCTTTCGTCTGATCTAGCCAACCTGTTGGTCCGAGGAATAATTCTTGTTCGCCACCCTCGATGTCGACCTTGACTAAGTCCAGCTGCGACACGAGATGCTCTGAAAGAATCGATTCCACAGTAACCATTGCTACCGGCGTGCCGCTGTCCGACAACCTACCCTGATTGGAGTTCCTATGGACCTGAAACCTCGCGCTACCTTCTTTGGGACCAATCGCAGCTTCCAGAACCACACCTTCGATTCCATTTAGCTCCAGGTTTCTTCTGACCAGGACTGCATTATCAGCCACTGGTTCCACCGCAATTATTCGACTGAATCGATATCTCTTCGCCAGCCATACCGAGGTCAGGCCGATGTTTGCTCCCAAATCGAGCAAGACGCCGGAAGGGTCGGGGAGCGGCAGGCGATATGCCTCTTCAAGCCATACCTCCCGAATGCTTTGCAGATCTCCGCGGTTCAATCGGTAACAAATCGTGGCACCGTCATGCGTTCTAACCTGGCGAACCCGGTTAACGAAATGCCGAGGAAGCGCAAACAGCAATCGCGACAACACAAAATCAACGCTTAAGCGGAATTGTGATCGTATATCATAGGAAATCTTGGCGCACGCTTGCCACTCCGCAATGACATTGTGGAAAAACCTCGGGATTTTCCTGCATGACATTTCTTCGAAGTCTATGCCCGACTTCATGGAGCAAATTAAACTAGTCTATATTGTACATCTGTAGCGAGAACCCTGTACCGTGCACAAGACTCGCCGTTCGAAAGATCGGCGGCGAACCGGGCGGCACGTGAGCCCTGCAAAATGAATGACAACAAGCTTCGCCTACTGTTGCTGTGCACGCATCCGGTTCAATACGGGTCGCCCATGTGGCGACTGATGGCGCAGCGTCCGGAGCTCGAAGTACTCGTCGCCTATTGCAGTATGGAAGGCGCCGAGGCCCACGTTGATCCAGGGTTTGGCGTCGAGGTCGTCTGGGACATACCGCTTCTCGATGACTATCCGTGGGTGCAACTCAAGAATGTTTCGCCGCGTCCTGCAATCGGCGGATTCTTTGGGCTGATCAATCCTGGCGTCTGGCGTCTCATAAGATCCCGAAAATTCGACGCTGTCGTCATGTTCACCGGCTATGTTTGCGCGACCTTCTGGATTGCCGCCGCCGCCGCGAAACTCTCCGGCATTCCGATTCTCTTCGGCACAGACGCTCATAATCTGAATCCGCGCGACGCTCTGAGTTGGAAGGCAAAAATCAAAAAACATCTTTGGCCCAGGCTGTTCCGTCTGGCAGATATCGTCATCGCGCCTTCCTCCGGCACGGGGGCGTTGATGCGTTCGCTGAAAATTCCTCCTGACCGCGTGATGCTAATGCCCTACGTTGTGCATAACGAATGGTGGATCGAGCAGGCTGCGCGTGTCGACCGCGCCGCCGTGCGGCGCAGCTGGAACATTCCCGCGGACGTATCCGTGGTGCTCTTTTGTGCGAAGTTACAGCCCTGGAAGCGTCCGCAAGACTTGCTGCGAGCATTTGCGCGCGCAAATGTGCCTGGTAGTTATCTTGTGTATGCCGGAGATGGACCGTTGAAAAACGACATCGAGGCGGAGGCGAAAGCGCTAAATATTGCGGAGAGGGTTCGTTTTCTCGGATTCGTCAATCAGTCCGGTTTGCCGCAGGTATATTGCGCATCCGATCTGCTTGTTCTGCCTTCGGAATACGAGCCGTTCGGCGTGGTCGTAAACGAAATGATGCTTTGTGGCCGCGGTGTAGTCGTCAGTGATCGCGTCGGCGCTAAATTTGATTTGATCAGGGAAGGTGAGACGGGATTCGTTTATCCGTGCGGAGATGTCGACGCGCTGGCGAACCTTCTTCGGCGCACATTGTCTGATCGTGAAGCTCTTCGTAAATACGGCGAAGCGGCAAAACAGCGCATGGCGCAATGGTCACCGCAGGCCTATGTCGATAGCCTTATCCGTGGAGTCGAAAAGGCCATCGATCTCCGCCGCAGTTCGCCCGTCACCAAGGCATGATAGAGTCACAATCAGGATCTGATATGGCGACGTGGGCAGAAAAACTCGGAGTCAGGGGCGGCTCCGCGTCTCTTGGCGGATTTCGCTTTCGCGGAATTCAAAACCAGGCTGTGATTTCCGTCGTTCTCTTCCTGCTGTCTATCCTCGCCGCGTGGCAGGCGGCGCAGTGGATTTCCGCCGGTCAGACCAAAATGCTAATCTTCGCGGGCATGGCATTCGTGCTTTGCGCCATCGCGCTCACGATCTTGAGAAGCTGGCGCATGGGATTTTACCTCTTCATCGTGTGGCTCATGTTTGAAGATCTGATCCGCAAATACCTCGGCAATAATATGGCGATCTATTTCGCCAAGGACGTTCTGGCGGGCCTCACGTACATATCTCTCTTCGTGGCGATTCGGCGCGGCCGCGCGAAGCTTTTCCGTCCTCCGTTCCTGCTCTTCTTTGCTTTCTTTTTCTGGCTCGCCGTCCTGCAGATCTTCAATCCCTATTCGCCCAGTGTTCTTTACGGCATACTCGGGATGAAGCTGCAATTTTACTATGTGCCGCTGATGTTCGTTGGCTACGCCCTGGTTCGCGATGATCGGGACTTATGGCGATTCTTGATTGTCTTCATGATCCTCGCAGGGGTTGTCTCCGCACTTGGGATCATTCAAGCAGTTGTGGGGCCAACATTCCTAAACCCCGCGACGCTCGCTCCTGACATTCAAGAACTGGGGTCTCTGGAAAAAGTTGTGCCTTCATCGAACCAAGCTTTCCTGTTGCCTTCGTCTGTATTTGTCAGCACCGGGCGTTTCGCCGCGTTTTTGGTTGTGGCGACAATCGTCGGGTTGGGTGCGGTGGGCTACTTCATTCTATCTAAGTTGCGAAGGCGAAAGGTCGTCCTCGTGGGAATTGGGCTGATTGCCGTAGCTGTGCTTCTGAGCGGATCACGCACCGCATTCATGTATTCGCTGATCAGCACTACGGCACTGACCGTGGCCTATCTTTGGGGAGCGCCTGTGCGAGGTGGACAGGGCCGGCGCCTGATGAAAGCCATCCGCCGGAGCGTTATCTTCGCGGCGATCGGGCTGGCAATTTTTTTCGTGCTTTTCCCGTCTGCGGCAAGCTCGCGCTTCGATTTTTATTCACAGACGCTGTCGCCCGGCAGTTCATCATACGAGCTGGGCTTTCGGGCATGGAATTATCCAATCGGGGAATTATTGAAGGCATTTTCAGACCCTCATTGGGCCGTCGGGAACGGCACAGGGACGGCGTCGCTTGGTGGCCAATACGTAAGCAAGCTGGTCGGACCGTCGTCGAACGTCAGTGTCGAGGAGGGTTATGGCCAACTTATCTTGGAGATGGGAATTTTGGCGCCGTTTCTATGGATACTATGGACGGCGGCGCTTCTGTGGTCTTCTTGGAAAGTAGTCCGTACGCTCAAGCGCACGCGCCTGTTCCCGATCGCGATAGCCATTCTATGGTACGCATTTATTCTCCTCTATCCGCTCACCTTCCTCGGAATCGATATCTACGAAAATTTCGTCAACAATGCTTTTCTGTGGATTTTGGTGGGGATTTTGTTTCGTTTGCCGGATTTCGTGACGGTTCCACCCGCCCCTGAAATTATAGCGGCGGGGGCGGTCCGGATATGACCTTCCATGCCAGATGCAGGCGCACGTGGGTTTAAGCGGGCTTCTTTAAAACAGCTATGACCAAGAGACGACCCAGGCTGGCCGTTGTCTCCCCATTCGTTGATAAACAGCACGGCACGGAGCGTTATGTCGCGGAATGGCTTTCCCGTCTGACGGATACATTTGAAATTCATTTATATAGCCAGCATGTCGAAGGTATCGACGTTACCCGTATCCATTGGCACAAAATTTCCAAACTTCATGGTCCGCATATTTTCAACTATCTTTGGTGGTTCGCCTGCAACCGCCTGCGGCGCGCCTGGGACAGCCATGTCGGAGGATTGCGCCCGGACCTCATTTTTTCGCCGGGAATTAATTGTCTCGATGCCGATGTGATTTCCGTGCACATTTTGTTCGCACAGATATTTCGCGGAAATTCGACACGTATGCGTTTTCAAGAGCGTTCTGTAAGCGAATGGCTTCGGCTTCTGCATCGGCGTTTGTATTACCGGCTGATTGTCGCTCTGGAGAGACGAATCTATTCCCATCCGAAAGTTGAACTGATCGTGATGTCCCACCGCACGTCCGACGGACTACAGCAGTTCTATGGCCGCCGGGGAGCGTCGCCCGTCTTGTACTTCGGATTGGATCACCAGATATTTAACCCCCAAAGGCGCCTTCAATTGCGCGAAACTGCTCGCGCGCAAATGCAACTGGCCCCGCATCAATTCGCTCTGCTGCTTGTGGGTAACGACTGGCTCAACAAGGGATTGCCGGTCCTTCTGGAAGCGATGCACAGCCTTCGCGAATTGCCACTCCAATTGCTCGTCGTCGGCCAGGACGATTCCTCGCCATATCAAAGCATCATCCACGCCAACTCTCTCGACGGCCGAATTCATTTCCTGCCGCCGCAGAACGACGTCGAGTTTTATTACGCCGCTTCGGACGCCTATACGGGTCCTTCCAAGGAAGACGCGCTGCCATTGCCGCCTGCGGAAGCCATGGCCTGCGGATTGCCCGTCATCGTCACCGCCAAGTGTGGTATCTCCGAACTCATCGCCGACGGACAAAGCGGACTGGTCATGCAAGATCCCACGGATGCAGATGATTTGGCTGCGAAGATCCGGCAGCTTTATGAAGACAGCGATTTGCGCCAGCGGATCGGTGAAAAAGCGACCGAGACCATGCACCAATTTACGTGGGACCGCAGCGCTCGCGAGTTTCGCGAACTTTTATTGCAGAGTCTGCGAAAGAAAAATCCTGAAGCCGCGGCACTTTGCGAACAGGATGCCTGAATGCTTCGCCCTCTTTTATGCCGCACGCGGATTCGGACGGTTATCCGCCCATGATCGTCGCGCTTTTCCCCGGACTCGCAACGGCGGGCGGCATTCAAATGGCTGGCCGCCAAACCGCCGCCGCTCTATCTTCCATCGCGAACGAACGCGGCTGCTCCTGCGCGTTTCTCAGCCTCAATGACGCAAAGGGAGGGCATCAAGCCGAAGGCGGAGGCCTGCCCTTTCGATTCCGCGGTTTTGGCCGCAACAAGCCGCGATTCATTCTGGCTGCGCTGCGCCTCGCCCGCGCTCATCCGAATATCATTTTTGCGGCGCACACCAACCTCGCGCCCATCACCCTGGCTATGAAATTTTTCGCTCGCAACGCACAAATCATCGTCGGCACGCATGGAATCGAAGTGTGGCAACCATTGCCTGCGGTGCGCCGCAATGCGCTGCGCCGTGCCGACCTCGTCCTCGCGCCCAGTTTCGACACGGTTCAAAAGCTGCTCCATATCCAGGGCCTCGCCGAAACGAATGTTCGCAGGCTTCCCTGGCCGGTTGATTCCGAAATTATGGAGCTCGCCGAACCGCACCAAAAACTTCCACGCCCGGCCGGGTTTCCAGACGGCAGAGTTATCTTGACCGTCGGCCGATGGGCTGCCAATGAACGCTACAAGGGCGCTGATCTTTTGATTCAGGCCGCTGCCGCATTGGCTTCCGAATTTCCTGACCTGAACCTTGTTCTCGTTGGCTCGGGCGAAGATCTGCCGCGCCTGCAAAAATTGGCCCGCGAATCGGGCGCGCTACCCCACGTCCACTTTCTCACCAACCTTTCACGCCGCGAACTCGCTTTCTGTTACGATTCTGCCGAGATATTTGCGTTGCCAAGCACGGGCGAAGGCTTCGGCCTTGTCTTTCTGGAAGCCATGGCTTTTCGCAAACCCGTAATCGGCACACCGTCCGGCGGAATCCCGGACATCGTTGAAGATGGCGTCACCGGCATATTGGTGAATCCGAAAAATCCGTCTTCGTTGCCCAGCGCCCTGCGCGCCCTGCTGTCCAACAATGATTTGCGCCTGAAAATGGGTGAACGCGCTCGAGAAGTCGTTCGCACGCGCTATGCTTTTCAAAGTTTCAGGGCCAATCTCGCCACACTCCTCCACCTGGCGAATACGGAATAATCGTGCCACCATCCTATGTGCAATCCGGCAAAGCGATGCACATTCTGAACACGGTGCAGGCCTACTATCCCTTTCAGGAGAAGGGTGGCCCGGTGGTGAAGGTTCGCGCCATCGCTCTGGGCCTTTCCCGCCGTGGCCATGACGGCGCCGTACTTACCGCGGACTTCGGGTTCTTACCTTCTCTGGCTCCCACGATGAAAGCAGAAAAATGCCGATGGGGTTGGTGCGCGAGCGAACAAAACGTCGAAGCGATTTTTCTTCCGACCCGATGGCGCTACCGCGCGCTCACGTTCAATCCTGGCATGATAAAATATTGTTCGACGTCGCTTGCGAAATACGATGTTGTGCACGTTTATGGGCTGTACGACCTGTTTGGCCCGACCGTGGCATATTTTTGTCGCCGGCATCATATTCCGTATGTGGTGGAACCCATGGGCATGTTTCGCCCCATCGTTCGCAGTTTTCGAGTGAAAAAACTCTACCACGCCGTGTTCGGAAATCGCCTGTTGCGCCATGCCTACCGCGTAATTGCAACGTCCGAGCAGGAAAAACAGGAACTTGTGGCTGGCGGAATCGATCCCGCCCGAATCGTGGTCCGGCGAAATGGCATTGATGTTCCAGCCTCGTTGCCGCCGGCAGGCAGCTTCCGCGAAAAGTGGGGAATTGCGCCGCAAACAAGAATGGTCCTTTTTCTCGGGCGTCTCGTTTCAAAAAAGAGTCCCGATCTCTTGCTCGACGCATTCGCGCTTTGGCGTCGCGAAACAGCGGACGCGGCAAACTCCATCCTGGTGCTGGCGGGACCCGAGGAAAACGACGGATACTCATCAAATCTGAAGTCTCGTGCCGCGGCGTTGGGCATCGGCAACAGCGTCTTGTTTACCGGGCCACTTTACGACGATGCGAAATGGGCCGCATATCAGGACGCCGACGTTTTCGTGCTCCCATCTCAGAATGAAAACTTCGGCAATTCCGCGGCTGAGGCGATGGCCTGCGCTGTCCCAGTGATCGTCACAGATCAATGCGGAATCGCGCCGATCATTGATGGGCGCACAGGCCTGGTGGTCCCGCACAATTCCGGCGCAATCGCACAGGCGCTGAAAACGCTGTTTGAGAATCCTGGTCTCGCCGCACAATTCCGCGACGCGTGTCCCAACGTGGTGCGCGATCTTTCCTGGGAGCAACCTCTGTCTGACATGGAAGCCATTTACCGCCAGGCAGTGTCGCAGGCTCAGGCCGCATGAGTATCCATCGACGATTCGGTTCAAGGTGGATTTTCAACGGCTTGCAATTTATTGCATTCGCGCGGCATCTTACTAAACACGAACGCGGAAGCAATCTCGCGGCGTTGAAACATCCGAGCTAGCCATGTGCGGAATCTGTGGAGCTATCGGTTTCGAAAATCAGCCTGAGGCTGCTCTGTCTCTCCAGCGCATGATGCGCGCCATGGAGCACCGCGGGCCCGATGGCAACGGCATGTTCATCGCACCAAATGCCGCGGTCGGTATGCAGCGTCTCAGCATTATCGATCTTCCTGGTGGCCAGCAGCCTATATGGAACGAAACGGGCACTCTCGCAGTGGTGTTCAACGGCGAGATTTATAATTTTGTCGAGCTCCGCCGAACGCTCGAAGCTGCCGGCCACGTCTTCCGGACGCAATCGGATACGGAAGTCATTGTTCACGCCTATGAGACTTGGGGAGACAACTGCGTCCGGCGTTTGCGCGGCATGTTCGCGTTTGCAATTGTCGAAATGCCCGACGGCCGCGCGGGACGCCCACGCCGCGTTTTCCTTGCCCGCGACCGCATGGGAATCAAGCCACTTTATTACGCCGCCGTAGCGGACAATTTTTTCTTCGCCTCGGAAGTACGTGCGCTTTTGGCCACCAATTGCATTCCGCGCCAGATTTCTCGCTTCGCGCTCTCGAGCTATTTGCTTTTTGGCTCGGTCGGCGAACCGATGACGCTTGTGGACGGTATTTATTCCCTCCCGCCCGGGCACTGTGGCTACGTCTCATGCGATGTTTCTGTTGCGCCCTTTCGACCCGACGCGTATTGGGGCATCGCCGATGTTACAGGAGGACGGCCTGCCGAAACGCGGGAAGCTTCGCCGGCAGCGCGCGTGCGCGCGGCACTCGAGGATTCAGTCCGCTGCCATCTGCTCGCGGATGTGCCTCTCGGAATTTTCTTGAGTAGCGGAATCGACTCCACGGCACTTGTCGCTTTGGCCAGCCGCCAGCGCTCCGGAATAAAAACATTCACGGTGATTTTCCCCGAGCAGGAATTTAGCGAAGCCGCGCTTGCCAGGAGCACGGCCAATCATCTGGGTACCGAGCATTCCGAGTTGCTTCTGAGCGGCGATGAAATGCAGTCGCGCCTCGATCAGGCCATTGCCGCATTCGATCAACCGAGCGTCGACGGCATCAACACGTTTTTCGTCTCGTGGGCGGCGCGTCAGGCTGGATTGAAAGTCGCGCTTTCCGGCCTGGGTAGCGATGAAATTTTCGGCGGCTATTCCACGTTCAGGTCGACTCCGCGTGTGGCCCGCATGATGGCGTTCGCGCGCTTGCTTCCATCTCCTCTGCGTGCGGTTGGCGTCGATCCTTTTCGCTCGTGGGCAGGGCGGAGTGCACATCCCGATGCGATGCTGAAGCTCTCGGGCGCATTTTCTGGTCCGACGGATCTCCCGCACGCGTATTTTTTCGCGCGAACCCTTTTCCCACCGCGCTCGGTGTCTCAGCTTCTCGGTTCCCATTCAGCCGATGGGAACAACGCTCCTTGGTGGCGCTGGATGAAGACGGCGACGGACGAGGCTGCGCAACTGGACGCTTTCACCGCCGTTTCTTGGTTGGAAATTCGTTCGTACCTGGTGAACATGCTTCTGCGAGACACGGATACGATGAGCATGTGCCACTCGCTTGAGGTTCGCGTGCCGTTCCTAGATCATCCACTCGTCGAGTTGGCGCTCGGTCTTCCCTCGGCGGTGAAGAATCGGAACGCGGTGCGCAAGGCCTTGCTCATAGAGGCTCTCGGCGATTTGTTGCCCAAAGAGATCGTTGCACAGACCAAACGCACGTTTACTCTGCCGTGGGAGAATTGGTTGCGGGGGCCGCTTCGCGCCCGTGTCGAAGCAACGCTCGCGAATTGTGACCAAACCCTTGGCGATATCATCGACAAGAAGGCGGCACAAAATGTCTGGAAAGGGTTCCTTGCCGGGCGCACGAGTTGGTCGCGCCCGTGGAGTTTATTTGTGCTCACTGAATGGGTTCGACGAAATCTGGCAGGCGGTGCCGAACATTCGGCCGACAGCGACAAGAATGTAGCTTCCGCGCTATCCTAAACGGGGGAATCAGCAAGCATCCCGAATTTTCTAACCGAGGAGAGTTGTCAGGCGCATGGTCATCTTGGGAATCAACGCGTACCACGCGAATGCCTCCGCAGCGATTGTGGTCGATGGGCAGCTGGTCGCCGCGGTGGAAGAAGAGCGCCTGAATCGCGTGAAGTATGCGGCCGGATTGCCCATTAAGGCCATCCAATACTGCCTGGACGCTGCCGGTGTGAAGTTTTCCGAGGTGGATCACATTGCGGTTCCTCGTAATCCCTGGGCGCGCCTCGGAACAAAATTGCGTTTTGCCCTGCGCATGCCGCGCTTCGCGCTCGAACGCGCCAAGGTCCTAACGCGCTTTGCCGGGATGAAAGAAGAACTCGCCACCGCATTTGGCGTCGACCCGCAGAGCATTCGCGCGCAGTTCCATCGCGTCGAACACCATCAGGCACATTTGGCCAGCACCTTTTTCGTCTCGCCTTTCGACCGCGCCGCTGTGCTCTCCGCCGACGGTCTGGGCGATTTCGCCAGCACGATGTGGGGAGTGGGCGAAGGCTCGCGAATCCGCGTCGAGGGCTCGATTGCATTTCCGCATTCGCTCGGGATGTTTTACACAGCGATGACGCAATATCTCGGTTTCTGGAAGTTTGGTGATGAGTATAAAGTCATGGGCCTCGGCGCTTACGGCTCGCCGGCATATCTCGAGGAACTCCGCGACGTCGTTCGCCCCATCCAGCCGATCGGGTTTCAGCTGAACCTTCGCTATTTTACGCATCATAAGAACGGGCCCGAGATGACCTGGAAGAAGGCGGATGAAACTCCCGTGCTCGGTCGCCTGTTTTCTGCTCGCCTCGAAGAGCATCTCGGCCGCGCTCGCCAACAGGAACAGCCACTCGAGCAACGCCACAAAGATTTGGCCGCATCCATGCAAGCGCATCTCGAGGAAGTTTTGTTGGCCACTGTGAATGCCCTTCACGCGCAGACGAAGGCTAAAACGCTCTGCCTGGCAGGTGGCGTTGCTTTTAATTGCGTGGCGAACGGCAAAATTCTGGAGCGCACGCCTTTCGAGCATATTTATGTTCAGCCAGCCGCTGGCGATGGCGGCCTTTCGCTGGGCGCTGCTTTTGCCGTGTACCACCAAATCCTCGGAAAGCCACGCCGCTTCCAGATGGATCATGCCTTTTGGGGACCTGGTTTTAAGCCTGAGGAGCTTCGCAAAGCCGTTTCGAGCCGTCCCTCGGATTCCGAATCCGTTCACGTCGCTGAGCTCGGGGAGGACGCTCTGGTTCAAACGACGGCCAAGCACATCGGGCAGGGAAAGATCGTCGGATGGTATCAAGGCCGCTCCGAATGGGGACCCCGCGCACTGGGAAATCGCAGCATCCTGGCGGATCCGCGCCGCGCGCAAATGAGGGAAACCCTCAATCGCCGCATCAAGCATCGCGAAGCCTTCCGGCCTTTCGCTCCTTCGATTCTCGAGGAGGCCACGGGAGAATATTTCGAACGCACCCATCCTTCGCCTTTCATGACGTTCGCGTATCCCGTGCGCGCGTCGAAGCGCGCCGTAATTCCCGCGCCCACGCACGTTGACGGCACTGCGCGCTTGCAAACCGTCAGCCGGCAAACTCATCCGCTCTACTGGCGCCTCATCCGCGCCTTCGGCGATTTCACCGGCGTTCCTGTTCTGTTGAACACGTCGTTTAACGACAATGAGCCGATCGTCTGCCGGCCGGAAGAGGCCCTGGCGTGCTTCGACCGCACGAAAATGGACGTCCTGGTCCTGGGGAATTTTATATTGGAAAAGAAATCGGCACCGATCTCAAACGATGAATCGCCGGCGGCTTTACTGGATACGAAGTCTTGAGCGAAATGATGGCTGGTTTTGATAATCCTGCTTCATTACGCGTGATGAGGTAATTGGACTCTCTGTGCGCATTTTATTGCTAAACGAATATTTTCCTCCGGACACGTCGGCCACGGCGAAAATCGCCGCTGTCATCGCGGATACTTTGTCGAAAAGCCACGAGGTCACTGTTCTCGCTGGGCGTCCCTCATACGATCCGGATCAGCATTATCCTTTCTCTTTTCTTCGTCGCGACATCACACCCAATCTCACCGTCGAGCGTGTCGGCTCGACCACCTATCCTCGCCATCAAATGCGGCGCCGCGTGGCCAACTATCTTTCCTACACCGCTCTCGCTGTTCCCCGCGCCCTGGCCATTAAAGCGGATTTGGTTTTGGCCATGACTGACCCGCCCTTTAATGGGATCGTGGGCGCGATGATCGCTCGGATGAAGCGCCTTCCGTTTGTCTATAACATCCGCGATCTCTATCCCGACATGGCCCTTGGCGGCGACATCGTGCGCCCGCGAAGCTGGGTGGCTCTTTGGGAACGCCTCCACAGAGCTGCGTTGCGCCAAGCGGCGCGAGTCATCGTGCTGGGCGACGACATGCGCGAACGCATACTCGCAAAAGGTGTCAATCCGGAGCGCGTGGTCGTCGTTCGCGACGGCACTTCCATTCCGGCTACTCCCGCGCCTCCCAGCCACCCGGCGATCGGTGAAATTCGTGGGTCTGCCGATTTTGTCGTCCTCCACGCCGGAAACTTGGGATTCTACGGCGCATGGAACACATTGCTTCAGGCTGCCAAGCTCCTTCCTGCGAATGGCACGCGCATGATTTTCATTGGCGACGGCGCTAATCGCGCCAGCCTCGAAGATTCCAGCCGCGGCTCCGCCACTGTGCGTTTTCTTCCCTTCCGTCCGCCCGAGGAAATTCCGTGCGTCATGGCTGCCGGAGACATTCATATCGTCACCATACGGCGCGGGCTTGCCGGCGTGGTTGTTCCCAGCAAGCTCTATTCGATTCTCGCGGCTGGCCGTCCAGTCCTCGCGGTCGCCCCGGAAGATACTGATGTTGCACGGATTGTGCGCGCTGCCGACTGCGGGTTGGTTGCCAACCCTGACAATCCATCGGAAGTCGCTGCAGCTATCCGCACCCTCAAGAGCAATCCCGCCCGGCTCCAGGCCATGGGCCATCGCGCACAGTTGGCCGCAGAGAATTATGCTAGAGTAAAGGAATTGGATAAGTTCGTCGCGATCATAGAAGGAATTCACTGGAATTCACCCTCCGGCACGCGGGAGTCATCCTAATGTGGAAAAATAAGAAGGTATTGGTCACCGGAGGCGCTTCGTTCATCGGCTCAAATCTCGTCGACCGCCTCCTCGAACGCGGCGCGCAAGTTCGCGTTGTCGATGATCTCTCGAGCGGCAGACTGGAAAACATCCAGAATCACGTACGAGCCGGACGCGTCAGCTTCATCGAAGCCGATTTGCGCGAGCCGGGCGTCACTCGCAGCGCCATGAAGGACATTCAAGTCGTATTCCACCTCGCCGCCGACCATGGCGGCCGTGGCTACGTCGATCTGCATCAAGCGGGCCCTGCCTCAAATCTTTTTCTCGACGGCGTCGTTTTCTGGGAGGCCGTCAAGGCCGGCGTCGAAAAGGTTTGCTACGCGTCTTCGGGATGCGTCTACCCGAATTATATGCAGACCGACACTACCAAGGAAATTTATCTCAAGGAAGCCGATGTAAAGGCGCCGCACGACGCCGATAATATGTACGGCTGGGCAAAATTAATGGCCGAGATGACCCTGCAGGCTTATCATCGCGAATACAAGCTCGGCGCAGCCTCTTGCCGCTACTTCACCGTCTACGGCCCGCGCGGCGTCGAAAATCACGCCGTCATCGCCATGATCGCCCGCGCATTCGTCGGTCAAAATCCCTTTGAGATTTGGGGCGATGGCCAGCAAATTCGCAACTGGACCTACGTGGACGATATCGTCAACGGCACCATTCTCGCCGCCGAGAAGATCAACGATGGCACTGCTGTGAATCTGGGCACCATGGAGCGCGTCCGCGTTGTTGATGCCGCCAAACTCGCCCTCGAATACGCCGGCAAAAAAGCCGACTTCAAATTTCTCCGCAATATGCCCACGGGTCCGGCAAACCGCGTTGCTGACAACTCCCTGGCCAAGCAACTGCTCGGCTTTGAACCAAAAGTGATGTTTCGCGATGGACTGCGGCGGACGATGGATTGGTATTTCGCTGACAGGAAGCCAGAACAGGTCAAGGAACGCTTAGAGAAAATGCTTACAGC
>Ga0307374_10009928_pt1 | contig 13920 bp, 15 predicted proteins | sample OX3MG_FD_202532 | JGI IMG/M metagenome (GOLD analysis project Ga0307374, IMG submission 202532) | Soil microbial communities from Risofladan, Vaasa, Finland - OX-3 | ecosystem: Environmental > Terrestrial > Soil > Coastal area > Acid sulfate soil | place: Finland: Risofladan, Vaasa | collected... | reverse complement strand
GTGGGTACCACTTGCCATCCGAGGCGAGCCACCACCCCGGGCCCTGGGACTCGTCGGCTCCTCCCGGGTGCACCAGCGTCTCGACGGCGCCGCTGTGCAGGTCGGGTGGGTACCACTTGCCATCCGAGGCCAGCCACCACCCCGGGCCCTGGGACTCGTCGGCCCCTTGGGGTTGCGACGCCACCCCGGCAGGATCGGGGTGCAACTCCGGGGGATACCACTTGCCATCCGAGGCCAACCACCACCCCGGGCCCTGCGACGTGTTGCTCATGCGAGTGACGCCGTCCCCCACTCGTCGGACCGTTGGCGGGAGATACTAGGTCTCCGCGCCACCCGGGGCGTGAACGGAGGCGAGCAGTGACCGACGAAGTCCGAGAGTGTGAGGTGCTGGTGGTCGGCGCCGGCTACGCCGGCTTGTCGGCCGCCCGCCACCTGGCTTCCCACGGCGTCGACGTCGTGCTGGTCGAGGCCCGGGACCGGGTGGGGGGACGGGTGTGGACCGAGACCACCTCCTCGGGTGCCGTCGTGGACCACGGCGGCCAGTGGGTCGGCCCCGGGCAGGACAACCTGCTGGCCCTGGCCGAGGAGTTCGAGGTGGCCACCTTCCCGACGTACACCACCGGCGAGGGGGTCGAGATACGCCAGGGCGTCCGCCGCACCTACGCCGGCCTCATCCCCACCTCCGACCCGGCGGCCGCCGCCGAAGGCATCGAGGCCATCTTCGAGCTCGACCTGGCGTCGCAGGAGGTGCCGCTCGAAGCACCGTGGAACGCCCCGGAAGCCGCCGCCCAGGACGAGCAGACCCTGGGCTCGTGGCTCACCGCCCACGTGCAGTCGGTTCCGGCCCGGTCGATGATCGACGCCGCGGTGAAGGCCGTCTTCGGCACCGAGGCTGGGGAGATGTCACTGCTCTACGCCTTGTTCTACCTACATGCCGGGGGCGGCCTCATGAACCTGGCCCGCACCACCGGCGGCGCCCAGGAGCGGCGCTTCACCGGCGGGGCCCAGCAGTTCGCCCTGCGCATGGCCGAGGAGCTCGGTGACCGCATCGTCCTGTCTTCACCGGTGGAGTCCATCGACTACGGCGACGACAGTGTGTCGGCGACACTGTCGTCGCCGGACGGCCCGTCCACAGTGCAGGCCCGTCGGGTGGTGGTGGCCATGCCCCCGGCCCTGGCCGGCCGCCTGCGGTGGTCGCCGGCGCTGCCGGCGCTGCGTGACCAGCTCTCCATGCGCGCCCCCATGGGAGCGGTCAGCAAGTACCACGCCGTGTACGAGCGCCCGTTCTGGAGGGACCAGGGGCTCAACGGCCAGCTGGTGGCCGACGACGGAGCGCTGCGGGTGACCTTCGACGACTCTCCTCCCGACGGCTCGCTCGGGATTCTGGTCGGCTTCGTGGCCGGCCACGAATGCCGCCAGTTCGAAGGCTTGTCCGAGGAGGAGCGTCACAAGGTGGTCCTCGACGACCTCATGCGGGCTTTCGGCCCCGAGGCGGGCGCCCCTGTCGAGTTGCACGAGCAGCGGTGGTGCGACGAGCCCTACACCCGCGGCGGGCCGGTGGCCGTGTTCACCCCCGGGCTGCTCACCGGTTGCGGGGTGGCGCTTCGCCAACCGGTCGGCCCCATCCACTGGGCCGGCACCGAGACAGCCGTGGAGTGGTGCGGCTACATCGACGGCGCTCTCTCCTCGGGCCTGCGGGCCGCCGGTGAGGTGCTCGCCGCGCTCGGGCGCTAGGAAGAGTCGTGGCCACCAGCGAGGAGATCACCGAGGCGTACGCCGATTGGAGGGCGCGCTGCAACGCCAACGACCGACTGCGTCGCATGCTGCGGGGGTGGGACCGTGTGGTGCACCTCTCGGCCACTGACAACGGCGCCGGCTTCACGGTGGTGGTGAAGGGCCAGACCCTGGCCGAGTTGGTCGAGGGACTGGTGGGACAGCCCGACCTGGTGGTCACGGCCACCAGTGAGGACTTCGCCGACATGTTCTGGGGTGACCTCAACCCGTCGGAGAAGTACATGTCGGGTGAAATCGTCCTGCGAGGCTCCCAAGAGGACGTCATGCGCCTCGACGCTATGTCGATGGTGGCGTTTCTCGATCAGTGAGCGAGCAGGTCGCCGCGGCGCCCACCCACCATGCAGCGGGGCTGCGCCGGGCCATGGGCCTGCGCACCGTGGTCTCCACGTCGACCGGGCTCGCCTTCGCCGCCCTGGAGTACCTGGCCGCCGCCGGCCTGGTGGCCTACGTGGCCGGGGACTCGGCCTGGATCGCCATCGGCACGGCCGGCTTGCTGGCCCTGTTGGCGTGGGGCTTCTTCGGCGAGCTGAACGGCATGTTCCCCACGGCGGCCGCTATCCGGCTGTACATGAAGCGGTCCATGGACGACCGTGCCGCCCTCATCATCACCCTGACCTACATGACCACCATCGTGCTGGTGGTGGCGGCCGACGCCTTCATCGTGGGGTCGGCCATCGCCCATGTGTTCGGGCAGGCGACGTGGTCAGCCGGCATCTGGATCCTGGCCCTGTTGGCGCTGGCCGTGGCATCCAACCTCCGTGGCGTCAAGGTGGCCGGTGCGTTGCAGGACGTGGCCACCTACACGGTGCTCGCCGCCACGGCGGTGATCGGCGTCACGGCCCTGGTGCGCAGCCACCGGGCCCTGCGCTTCCCGTTGTCACCGCTGCACGGGCACCACGCCGGTGACTTCCTCGAGGCCGTGGCCCTCGGCGTCTTTCTGTTCAGCGCCTTCGAGTGGGTAACGACGAATGCCGAGGAAGTGCGCCAGCCCCGCCATATCCACCGCGGGATGTTGATCGCCATCAGCCTCCTCTTCGTGGTCTGTGCCCTGGTCACCGTGGCCATGAGCCACGTGCTCACGCATCACCAGCTGCTCTCGGCATATCCGCAGCTGTACCTCGGACGTAGCGCCTTCGGCACGGTCGGGCTGTGGGTCATGGCTGCCATCACCGCCGTGACCGCCCTCAATACTTTCAACGGCGGCTTCATCACGGCATCGAGGTTCATCTACGCCACCGCACGCGAGGGCAGCCTGCCTCGGCAGCTGGCGGCTCTGAACGACCGGGCCGTCCCCTGGGTGCCGGTGGTCGGCCTCGGGGTCACATCGCTCCTCGTGTCCCTGGTGGTGGCGGCCACGCACGGGTGGCAGGTCCTGGTGGCCACCGGAGCGGCGCTCGAAGCCATGATCTACGCGGTGGCCGCCTACTGCGTGGTACGGCTCCGGGGCCGCCTGCCTGACCACCACCGGCCCTTTCGCCTCTGGGTGGCGCGGGGCCTCGGCGCCGTCGGGCTCGTGGTGTTCGGCGTCCTGGCCGTGGTGTCGAGCGTGTCGGTCTCCAATCACTTCAACCTGGTCCCGTTGGTGGTGATCGCCGTCGGAGGAGGGCTGTCGGCCTTCTACGTACTGCGGCTCCTACCCAGGTTGCAGGCGGCCGAGCAGGCCCGCCGGGCGGCGACGGGCCGCCGCCGGCCGCCACGACCCTCCCCTCGGGCCGACGGCGCCGACGGGTAGGCCTCGGCTTACACCGCCGACCGGTAGGCCTCGGCTTACACCGCCGACCGGTAGGCCCCCCTGCGCTGGCACTCGGTAGAATCGAGTGCCAGAGCGGCCATGACCCCCCACACCATCAAAGGTCCCGAGCGCGATCGGCCCACCGGGGCCGGGGCGTCGCGCGCTCGTCGTCCGGCGTCGCCGCCCGCTCCCGAGGCAGCCGCCGACGAGCCGCTCGAGGAACGGAAGGCGGCCATTTTGAAGGCGGTGGTGGCCGAGTACATCGAGTCGGCCCAGCCCGTCGGCTCCGGCCACATCACCGGCACGCCCGGTGTCGAGGTGTCCTCGGCCACCGTTCGCAGCGAGATGGCGGCGCTCGAGCGCGATGGCTATCTCATGCAGCCGCACACCAGCGCCGGGCGTATCCCCACCGACAAGGGATACCGCTTCTTCGTCGATCATCTCGGCGGCCCCGGCACGTTGCGGCCCGACCAACGCCAGCAGGTGCGTCACTTCTTCCGTCATGTCCATGGAGAGGTGGAAGAGCTCCTCGACCGCACGAGCGGGTTCCTGGCCGACCTCACCGACTACGCCGCGGTAGTGGTGGGCCCGAGCCACGACCAGGCCACCATCCGCTCGGTGCAGCTGGTGGACCTCGGATCCCAGGTGGCCCTGCTCGTGGTGGTGCTGTCCGACGGCGCCGTGGAGAAGCGCAGCTTCGATCTGGGCCAAGCCGTAGACGAAGCCACGCTCACCGGGCTAGGCGGCCGCCTCACCCACGAGCTGCGTGGCCGGTCCCTGGGAGAAGCAGGCCAGGTGGCGCTCACCGGCGACGGCTCAGATGACGCCCTGGTGCGGCGGGCCACGGCAGCCATGGTCACCTTGTCGGTGCCCGACGAAGCCGACCACGTGTTCGTCGGCGGTTCGTCGCGTATGGCTGCGGCCTTCGACGCCGTGGAGACAGTGCGATCGGTCCTGTCGATCCTCGAGCAGCAACTGGTGGTGGTCGAGCTCATCGAGCAGATCCTCGACCGCGGCTTGTCGGTGGCCATCGGGACCGAGCATGGCTTCGAGCCACTTGCCTCGTGTGCGCTGGTGGTGGCGCCGGTGTCGGTGGACGGTGACGTGGCCGGCACCATCGGCGTGCTCGGCCCGACCCGCATGAACTATCCCAAGGCGTTGACCGCCGTGCGGGTGGTGGGCGAGCAGTTGAGCGAGCGCCTCGGGCGCGCCGGCAGCGCATCCCAAACCCAACCGGGCGAGGGTGATTGAACGTGGCCGCCGACTACTACCAGCTCCTCGGCGTGAGCCCGACCGCCACCGACGACGAGATCAAGCGCGCCTACCGCCGCAAGGCCCGGGAGTTGCACCCTGACAGCACCGGCGGCGACGCCGCCGCCGAGGCCGGGTTCAAGGAGGTGACGCGGGCGTACGAGGTCCTGCGCGACCCCGAGCGCCGGGCCCGCTACGACCGCTTCGGGCCCGATGGTGCCGACGCCCCGGCCCCGGGCATGGGCGACATCTTCGGCCAGGGGGGCCTCGGTGACATCTTCGACGCCTTCTTCGGCGCGGCGGGGGGCGCGCAGCGTCGCCGGCCCGGTCCCATGCGGGGATCCGACGCTGAGGTGGTGGTCGAGCTCGGCTTCCGCGACGCCGTTTTCGGCACCCAACGGGAGGTGGCCATCGAGGCCCCGGTGGCCTGTGGCGCCTGTGGCGGTTCGGGGGCCCGGCCCGGCACCACCGCCGTGCGCTGCCCGGACTGCCAGGGAGCAGGGGAGCTGCGCCGCGTCCGCCAGTCCATCCTGGGCCAGGTGGTCACGGCCGTGCCCTGCAACCGTTGCCAGGGCCTCGGCGAGTCCATTGCCAGCCCGTGTCCGGACTGCGCCGGGCACGGCCGCCGGGTCGAGCAGCGCACTTTCACCGTGGACGTGCCGGCCGGCGTCGACAACGGCTCCACGTTGCGCCTGTCGGGCCGCGGGCCGGCCGGCCCCCGCGGGGGGCCGTCGGGGGATCTTTACGTCCATCTGTCGGTGCGCGCCGACGAGAGCTTCACCCGCCGGGGCGACGACCTCGAGTCGATGCTGCACGTCTCAGTGACCCAGGCGGCTCTGGGCTCGTCGATCGACTACGAGACCCTCGACGGTGCCGAGAACTTGGCCATCGCCCCCGGGACCCAGACCGGCCACGTGCTCCGGCTCCGTGGCCTAGGCGTCCCCCATGTGCGCGGCAGAGGTCGAGGTGACCTCTTGGTCCACGTGGTGGTGGACACGCCCACGGCCCTGACCAAGGCGCAGGAGGACCTCCTGCGCCAGCTGGCCGCCGAGCGAGGCGAGGCCGTGGCCCCGGCCGAAGAGGGCCTGCTGTCGCGCCTGCGCTCGGCTTTCGGCTAGTGACCGGGGCCGGCCCCGCCCAGGTCGGCGCCGTGGCCCAGGTGTTCGTGGACGACCTGGACACCCTCGACGTCTGCGAGGACGACGCCCATCACCTCGGGCGGTCGTTGCGGCTTCGCCCGGGTGAGCTGGTGGTGGCCGCCGACGGGGCCGGGCGGTGGCGGACCTGTCGGTACCGCTCGGGGAGCCCCCTCGAAGCCGACGGGGCGGTGGTCGAGACGCCGCGCCCGGCCCGGCTCGTCACTGTCGGTTTTGTGCCGGTGAAGGGGGAGCGCCCGGAGTGGGTGGTCCAGAAGCTCACGGAACTGGGCGTGGACCGCATCGTGGTCCTGTCCTCGGCCCGCTCCGTGGTCCGGTGGCAAGGAGAGCGGGCCGACCGGTCCGTCGACCGGCTCCGGCGGGTGGCCCGTGAGGCGGCCGCCCAGAGCCGCCGGGCTTGGATGGCGACGGTGGACGGGGTCTGGAGCCTGTCCGACCTGCGGTCGCGTTTGGCCCCCGAGCGCCTGGCCCTGGCCGATCCCGGCGGCGAGCCGCCTGACGGGGGGGTCCTGGCTGTGGCCGTGGGCCCCGAGGGCGGCTGGGACGATGCCGAGCTGGCCTCGGCGCCGTCGAGATTGGGCCTGGGCCCAGGTGTGCTGCGGGCCGAGACAGCCGCCCTGGCCTCGGGCACCTTGCTCTGTGCCCTCCGTGACGGGATGTTCGGCCATCGTTGACTGGTGCAACTAGCCGTGCGTGGATCGGGGCAAAAGCGAGAAATCCCTGATCCCACGAAGTAACGTCACTTCGACCGCAGGCCGGGTCCTTGCAATCACCACTCTAAGTGAGCAAGACTGTCAGGAAGGAACCGGCTCAAGGGGCGTCGGCAGGCAGAGGCGCTTTGGTTCCGCAGTGCGCAGGGCGGTCCGTAGACGGGAACGGAAGGCAAGTGAGGGTCTGATGGTCATGGTGAACCAGCCGGTGATGTCCGACGAGGACGAGCAGGAGGAGTCAGCCCGCGCCGCCTATGCGCGAGCCGTCGGCTCGCGCCTGCGCGCCGTGCGAAAGCAGATGCGGCTCTCACTCCAAGCCGTCGAGGCCATGTCGGACCAGGAGTTCAAGGCGTCGGTGCTCGGCGCATACGAGCGTGGTGAGCGAGCCATCTCGGTGCCCAGGCTGCAGCGCCTGGCCAAGCTCTACGACGTGCCCGTCGACCAACTGCTGCCCCAGGACGATGACGCCAACCGTTGGGGACCCGGCGGCGAGCGCGACGGCAGCGGTGCGTCCAACGCGGAGAACCCGGCGCGCGCCCGTCGGGCACTGCGCCCTTGGGACGGTAACGAGAAGGTCACCATCGACCTCACCAAGCTCAACTCGGTGAGCGGACCGGAGCGGGACCTGCTGAGGCGCTTCCTCAGCATGATCCAGGTCCAGCGCCAGGACTTCAACGGCCGGATGATCACCATACGGGCCGAGGACCTCCGCGCCATCGCCTGCCTCTTCGGGGTCACGCCCGACGCCATGAGCCGGCGCCTCGACGAGCTCGGCCTGCGCGTCACCTCCTGAGCCTCATCCCTCTTCCTCCACCACCGGCGCCACTGACGGCGCGCGACCGCCCGGTACCATCGCGCCACCGGCGCCGGTGTGGGGCCGCGTCCGGGAGGATCTGGTGACCGAGCACATCTCGTGGATGAGCACCAAGGAGGCGGCTGAACGCTTGGGCGTGACGCTGCGCAGCCTGTACCGCTTCATCGACGAAGGATCGCTCAGCGCCTACAAATTCGGCCGGGTCATCCGGTTGAAGGCCGATGACCTCGAGCAATTCATCGAGTCGTGCCGCATCGCCCCGGGGAGCCTCGAGCACCTCTACCCCGAGCTCAAGGGGACCCCTCCTCGTCACGGCGACGGGATCGAGGGTTAGTCGTGGGCGACGACACCTGCATCTTCTGTCGCATCGCCTCCGGTGACGTCCAGGCCGATGTCGTCCACCGGGGCCGGCACACGGTGGCCTTCCGCGATCTGAGCCCACAGGCTCCCGTGCACGTACTCGTCATCCCGACCGAGCACATCGAGAATGCCGCCGCCGTGGCCGTGGAGCATGCCGAGGTGGTGGCCGAGCTGCTCACGTCGGCCCGAGCGGTAGCCGAGAGCGAAGGGGTCGACCAGTCCGGTTACCGGCTCGTGTTCAACGTGGGCGAGGACGCCCTCAACTCCGTGGCCCACCTGCACCTCCACGTCCTCGGCGGACGCCGCTTGGGGTGGCCCCCCGGCTGAGGGGTGGCCCGCCGACCTGCTGGTACGCTCGGAGTAGAACGCCCGTGTCGTCCACCCAGGTCAAGATCCTCGTCCCCGGCAACCACCTGATGGTGGGACTGCTCGGCCAGCGAGACGAGTTGCTGCGATTGATCGAGGACGCCTTCCACGATGAGCACATCGTCGTCCGGGGCAACGAGATCAGCATCGAGGGCAACGAGGCCGAGCGGGTCGGTCGGCTCTTCGACGAGCTTGTGCTCCTGCTCGAACAGGGCCAGCGCCTCGACGCCGCCGACATCGGGCGCACCATCGCCATGGTAAAGGACGATGTTCGCCCCACCGACGTGCTCACCACGGAGTTGCTGCGCTCGGCCCGGGGCCGCACCGTGCGACCGAAGACGGCGGGCCAGAAGCGCTACACCGATGCCATTGCCGCCAACATCGTGACCTTCGGCATCGGGCCGGCGGGCACCGGCAAGTCGTATCTGGCCGTGGCCCTCGCCGCCCAGGCTCTCCAGTCCCGCGAGGTGGACCGCATCATCCTCACCCGCCCCGCAGTCGAGGCGGGCGAGCGCCTGGGCTTCCTCCCGGGCGACATCATGGCCAAGGTCGATCCCTATCTTCGTCCCCTCTACGACGCCCTGTACGACCTGCTCGGGCCCGAGGGGGCCCAGCGCCTGTTGGAGCGGGGGACCATCGAGGTGGCGCCCCTGGCCTTCATGCGCGGGCGCACCCTCAATCGGAGCTTCATAATCCTCGACGAGGCCCAGAACACCTCACCCGAGCAGATGAAGATGTTCCTCACCCGCATCGGCTTCGGCTCCAAGGTCGTGGTCACCGGCGACGTCACCCAGGTCGACGTGCCCGGCGGTCGGTCGGGCCTACTCGGGCTGGAGGACGTGCTGGTCGACGTGACGGGCCTGGCCTTCGTGCACCTCACGCGCGGCGACGTGGTGCGGGCCCGCATCGTGGCCGACATCGTCTCGGCCTACGAGTCGGCCACACCGGGCAAGCCCAATGGGCGCTGACGTCTTCGTAGCCGACGAGCAGTCGGCGCTGGGCATGGACGTCGCGCGCTGGGCCGAGCTGGCTCGCTGTGTCCTCGACGCCGAAGGCGTCCGTGACGACATAGAGGTTTCGCTGCTGTTCGTCGACGAACCGACCATCGCCGAGTTGCACGAGCGATTCCTCGGCAAGCCCGGTCCCACCGACGTGCTGGCCTTCCCCATCGACGAGGGCCCGGTCCCCGGCGGCCGGTCGCCCGACGAAGGGGGCACCGGGCCCGGCGGACCCCTGGCCTCAGAGGATGACGAGATGCCGGTTCTGCTCGGCGACGTGGTCGTGTGCCCCACGGTGGCCCAGCGCAACGCGGCGGAACACGGCGTGGCCCTGGACGACGAAGTGGCGCTCCTCGTCGTCCACGGACTCCTGCACCTTCTCGGCATGGACCACATCGACTCGGCCGAGGCCGAGCGCATGGAGCAACGAGAACGGGAATTGCTCGCCCTGTTCCACCGGGTCCCGGACTGAACGCCGTGACGGGAGTGGTCACGGCGACGACCGGGGGGTTCAGGGCCATCGATTGGGTGCTACTGGCCGTGGTGCTGGTGCTGCTGGCCGCCTCGGCCGGCCTGGCCCTGGCCGAGACCAGCCTCACCCGTACCAGCCGGGTGAAGGCCATGTCCCTGGAGGACGACGGCCGGCGGGGGGCGAAGCAGCTGGTGCGGCTGGTCGAGCACCCCGAGGGGTTCCTCAACCCCGTGCTGCTGCTCGTGCTGGTGTGCCAACTGGTGGCGGCCACCTTGGTCGGGATCCTGGCCGACCGGTGGTTCGGGGCCATCGGCGTGGTGGTGGCGGCCGTCTTCGAGGTGGTGGTCATCTTCGTGCTGGCCGAAGCCCTCCCGAAGAACTGGGCCGTGCACAACCCCGAGCGCGCCGCGCTGCTCTCGGCCCCGGCGGTGGCCGCCGTGGTCCGCTTCCCGCCGGTGCGCATCGTCTCCAATACCCTCATCGGCCTGGCCAACCTGCTGATCGGGCCGAGGGGCAGGCTGGCCACCGTCAGCGAGTCGGAACTTCTGGCCATGGCCGACGTGGCCCTCGAGGACGCGGTCATAGAGACCGAGGAGCGGGCCCTCATTCACTCGATCATCGAGTTCGGCGACACCATCGTGCGCGAGGTCATGCGGCCGCGCCCCGACATGATCAGCATCGAAGCCGACCACACGGTGTCCGAAGCGCTGGGCGAGGCCATGACGGCCGGCTACTCGCGGTTGCCGGTCCACGACGGCAACGTGGACGACATCGTGGCCATCGCCTATGCCAAGGACCTGATCAGAGCCGAGCGCGAAGGTCATGGGGCCGAGCCCGTGCGCGGCTACGTGCGGCAGGCCCACTTCGTACCCGAGACCAAGCGCGTGGCTCACCTCATGAGGGAGATGCAGGCACTCAAGTACCACTTGGCCGTCGTGGTGGACGAGTACGGCGGCACAGCCGGACTGGTGACCTTGGAGGACCTCATCGAGGAGTTGGTGGGCGAGATCGTCGACGAATACGACATCGAGGAGCCGCCGGTGGAGTCCCTCGGTGAGGGCGAGGTGTCGGTGACGGCTCAGTTGTCGGTCGACGAGCTCGATGACCTGTTCGGCACCCGGCTGCCCGACGGCGACTGGGACACGGTAGGCGGCCTGCTGTTCAACGTCCTCGGCCGCATCCCGGCCCAGGGGGAGTCGGTGGAGGTGGACGGCCTGCGGCTGGTGGCCGAACGGGTTCAGGGCAACCGCATCGGCCGCATCCGTATCACCCGCTTGGCCGCCGACGCGGCCCCCTCGCCCGAGCTGCCGTTGGGGCAGGACTGAGGTGGACTCCTCATATCGCTCCGGCTTCGTCACCGTGATCGGGCGTCCCAACGTGGGCAAGTCCACTCTCGTCAATCGCATCCTCGGCACCAAGGTCACCATCACTTCGCCTCGCCCCAACACCACCCGCCGGACGGTGCGGGGGGTGCTGCACCGCCCTGGCCTGCAGGCGGTGTTCGTGGACACCCCGGGCATGCACAAGCCGCGCACGGCCCTCGGCCGCCGGCTGAACGACCACGTGGGCGAAGCCCTCGACGACGTCGACGCCGTGATCGCCCTGCTCGACGCCGGCTCCTCCATCGGCCCTGGAGACCGGCTGGTGCTGTCTCGCGCCGCCGAGGCGACGGCCGCTTCGGTCGCAGCTGGCGGGCACGGCGGTCGAGGGGCGGGCGGCGCCGAGAGTTCCCGGCTGTCGGGGCTCCTGGTTGCGGTCAACAAGGTGGACAGGGCCACCTCGGCTCAGGTGCTCGCCCACCTGGTCGAGGCCCACGACATCATCGAAGGAGCCGGTGGTGTCGATCTGGGGGCCCAGTACTTCCCTCTGTCGGCGGCCACCGGTACCGGGGTCGAGGTGCTGGTGGAGGCGGTCCTCGCCCTGCTGCCCGAGGGGCCTCCGTACTTCCCGCCCGACATGATCTCCGATGTGCCCGAGGCGTTCTGGGTGGCCGAGCTCGTGCGCGAGCAGCTCCTGGCGCATGTGCGCGAGGAACTGCCGCATTCGATCGCCTGTCGGGTCACCGAGTGGGAGTGGCCTCGCGTGCGGATCGAGATCCTGGTCGAGCGCGACTCGCAGAAGGGGATCGTGATCGGCGAGGGTGGCACGGTGCTCAAGGCGGTGGGCACCGCCGTTCGCCAGCAGATGCCCCCGGGTGCCTTCGTCGAGCTGCACGTGCGCGTCGAGCGGCGCTGGCAGCAGGACGCCGACGCCATAGAGCGGCTGGGGTACTGAGCCGACGTTCAGGGGCCTACGATGTCTCCCCGTGAGCGGGCGCGGTGTGCGGAGTTGGTGGCGGGGGATACCGGAGCCGAACCGACGGTGGCTGATCGTGAACGCCATTGCCGTGACAGCCTTGGTCAACGTGGTGGTCAACGCCGGCCTGGCGTGGTTCGGCTCGCTCGGCCTCCACACCGTGCCCCTGTGGTCGATCCCACTTGTGCAGAAGGCCTCGACTGCTACCGATACGCTCGGAACTTTCTTCTTTCTTCCCATCTCGACGTGCGTCTTGTGCACGCTGTCGGTACGGATACAACAACATCGGCGCGGGCTCCCTGTCATCGATCGGAAACTCGTGGGCAGGGCGGTCCGACTGCCTCGTCACCCGCTCCGCCGGGGCGTCGCCCTGGGCGCTGGATCCGTCATCGCCCTGTCACCTATCGCCGGCGTGGCCCTGGCCATCTCCCACGTGGGCGATGTCAGCACCCGCACCTTCATCCTCTACGCCACCGGGTTGGGCGTCGCCCTCGGGCTGGTGGTAACCCCCTTGGTCGCACTGCTCGCCATGGCCGACCGAAGCGTGCCCGATGCGGCGGCCGATGGACCGGCGCCGTCACCGCAACCGGCTTGAGCCTGTCCCGCCTCCGACCTGTAGCGTGAGCCCATGTTTCGCACCAGGTTCATGGAGATGTTCGGCCTGATCCACCCGGTGATGTCTGCGCCCATGGCCCTGCACAGTGGTGGCACCCTGGCCGGCGCTGTTTCAGCTGCTGGTGGCCTGGGGTCCTTCGGGGGCATTCACACCAGCAAGGGCCCCGATTGGGTGAGTACGGAGATCGCCACGATCCGCGCCGGCACCGACCGCCCCTTCGCGGTGGGGTTCATCACCCCGTTCCTCGCCTTCGTCGAGCCGTTCTTCGAGGCCGCTCTGGCCGAGCGCCCGGCGGCGATCGCGCTGTCCTTCTCCGATCCCCGGCCGTGGATCGGCCGGTGCAAGGCCGCCGGCGCTCGGGTGATCTGTCAGGTCCAGACCTATGAGGACGCCGAGCTGGCCGTTGACGGGGGTGCCGATGTCCTCGTCGCTCAGGGCACCGAAGCCGGCGGCCACACCGGTCACATGAGCCTGCTGCCCTTTGTCGCCGGGGTGGCGGAGCGATATCCCGACGTCGCACTGTTGGCGGCGGGCGGGATCGCCGACGGACGGACGCTGGCTGCCGCCCTCACCGCTGGGGCCGATGGCGCGTGGTTGGGTACCGCGTTTCTGGCCACGCCGGAGGCGGTGGAGGTGCATGACCTCCACAAGCAGATGATCGTCGCCAGCGACGGCAGCGACACCGTGCTGACGAGCGCCTACGACATCGTCTCCGGGGTGCCGTGGCCGGCGGGTATCGGGGAACGGGTCCGCCGAAACCGATTCACCGACGAGTGGAGTGAACGCGAGGCTGAGCTCAGGGCCGTGAGCGCGCAGAGCGCCGAGACGAGCCCGGCCAATCCCTTCGAGGCGCCACCCGACCCCGACACAGGCCAAGTGATCTATGGGCAATCATCTCGATTCGTCAAGGGGATCAGGCCTGCGGGGGAAGTCGTCCGTTCGATCAGCGAGGAAGCCGAACGCATTCTCCGGTCCCGTCCGCAGTCTCTCTTGGCATGACCATCGAGGGTGGCGGCCCCTTCGCCGGACACGGTGTCTAGGCTGTCGCCGGACGCTCGCCGACAACGGGGGAACGCTCGCCATCAACGGGAAGGAGGCCCGGGTTGACACTGCAGGTGATCGGTGCCGGCCTCGGTCGAACGGGGACGACGTCACTCAAGTTGGCGCTGGAGCAGCTTCTTGGGGGTCGCTGCTACCACATGCTGGAAGTCCGTGAGCGCGCCCCCGACCCAGACATATGGGGTGACGCCTACGCCGGCCGACTACCTGATTGGCCTTCGTTCTTCCAGGGATATCGAGCGACGGTGGATTGGCCTTCCGCTCCGTTCTGGGCCCAACTCAGCGAGGCCTTTCCC
>Ga0307374_10009924_pt1 | contig 13923 bp, 15 predicted proteins | sample OX3MG_FD_202532 | JGI IMG/M metagenome (GOLD analysis project Ga0307374, IMG submission 202532) | Soil microbial communities from Risofladan, Vaasa, Finland - OX-3 | ecosystem: Environmental > Terrestrial > Soil > Coastal area > Acid sulfate soil | place: Finland: Risofladan, Vaasa | collected... | reverse complement strand
ATGGCGTGCGCTTTCGTCGCTAACACGGCTTCATTGTTTCTCCCGATCAGCAACCTCACCAACATGCTCGTGTACAGTCTGCTGGAGATCCCATTCTGGACGTTCGTGCGCTTGCTCACGCTGCCTAACCTCGCGGCCATGGCCGTGAACCTCGTCGTCTTCTTCGTGCTGTTCCGACGGGAGATCCCGGCTCGTTTCACCGCGCCGGCCGTCGACCGGTCCGATTCGGATTCGACCCACCTGATGGTCACCGGCCTTGCTTTGGGAGGCGTGGTGGTGGGTTTGGTGGTGTTCGGCGCGCTGGACTTGCCGCTGTACGTCCCGGCGGTGCTCGGGGCACTGGTCCTCACGCCGCTCGCTCTGGCGCGCCAGCGGCTGCCGGCAAGCCGTCTGCTACGAGGTGTCGCCTGGCCGTTGCCGTTCTTCGTGATCGGCATGTACACGATCGTCGTCGCGGCGAATCGCGTGGGATTGAGCCAGGTGTGGGGTGGGCTGTTCGCGTCGTCGCGCGGGCAGCAGTCGCTCGCCAATCTCCTGGGTGTCGCCTTTGGCACCGCGGTGGGGTCGAACCTGTTCAACAACATCCCGATGTCACTGGTGGTGATCACCGGTCTGCTCCCGTCGCGCGGGCCGGCTGGGATCGCGCCGGCCTTCGCGAGTCTGGTGGGGACCAACGTCGGGTCCAACGTCACCGTTTTCGGGTCGCTCGCGACGATGCTGGTGCTCTACGCCGCGCGGCGGTATGACATCAGGGTCAGCGCGTTCCAGTTCCTGAAGATCGGACTGCTGACGACACCGCTCATGATCCTCGCCTCCACCACGGTGCTGTGGCTGCAACTGCGCTGACGCGCACGCGGAGCCAGAGTCCGCTACAATAAATGAGAGTGATGCTACGTGAAGAAGGATGGTGGTTCAGTGGCCAAGGACGACCTCACGGTGGCGAAGATCAACGCCGCGTTGAAAATCCTGGAGTGGAGCAAGGACGACATCGAGCCCGGAATCAGCGGAAACCCCAATCAGCTCCACGTGGCGCTGGCCGAGGCGTTCCGCACCGTCTACGACGCCATCTGCGATGCGGTGGGTCCCGGTGCGTCCGACGGAGAAGAGGCCGAGGAGGAGAAGAAGGAAGAAGTGCCGGTGGCATGAGCAGACTGACAGCCGGCTGGGCCAGCGTCGCCCTGCGCGGCGCGCCTATCCCCCATGCCGCAAGAAGCGAACGTGTCGCAGCGGGCGGGTTCGAATGGTCGCCGTCGCGACCGGGACAATGCTGATCGAGCCGTCGATCTCGAGCCAGGCTGATTTGACCTCCGCAAGGCTGTCGATGCCGTGTTCGCGCATCGCCATGAGCACCTCGTCGGGATCGATGCCTTCCTTGCGCAAGTTTCTGGTGATAAACGCCCCGTGATTGACCAGCAGGCTTGGCTCGCCACGGACGGCACGCTCGAACACCGCGGAGTGGAGTCCGACGACGGCGGTGAGGTAGCTGACGCCAATCAGAACGCTCGCGGAGACGATGCCGCCGCTGACCGACGAATCCGCGCCAACCATCGCGTTCTGAACCGCGTTGCCGATCATCAGGAGCACCACGACGTCGAAGGTGGTGAGCTGGCCGATCTCACGTTTGCCGGCGAGGCGCAGCAGGACCAGCATGGCGACGTAGCAGAGGACCGTGCGGACGGCGATTTGTCCGAGGGGAATGGCCGACGTAAAGATCGAGTCGAAAATCGAGCTAAGGAACGGCCAAAACGACGGCCATGAAGCCAGCAGGACCGGCGCTGCCGAGGGAACGCTCAAGACCCAGTGCATCCACGTACCGAGTTCTTCTTCGTGTCAGCCGTTCGTACCCAGAGCAAGCCTGAGACCAAACTTTACCTGCTGAAACCAGCGTTCGATTCTCTCCCAATAGGGCGTGGGAAGGTCGGCGTGGCACGGCAGGGCGAGCCAACCGGTGTAGAATGGCGGAGTCGTCTCTACGCCAAGTTCCGCGGCCGCGCTTTGAGCGCCCAGCTGGCGCTCGATGCGCAGCCGATAGACCTGAGGCACCACGCCAGCCGTCAAGCGGTCGATCGAGGACCAGCCGCGAGCGGACGCCAGCGCATCCAGGCGCTGCCAGTTGGCGACGTGAGCGGCACAGCGAGCCGGGATCTGCCGCAGCAGGTCGGCAATGGCTGCCTCCCGCGCGCCTGGCGACAGGGCGAAACTGCGCTGCGTGTCAAGGGGTGAGGGATTGGCGAGGAGGCCGCCGGACGCGACCGGCAAGAACTTCGGCAGTGAAAAGGCGACGGTCGCGCCGCCTTGGGCGAGATCGAGGCCGTGCTGGAAAGCGTGCGCGCAGTCGTCGACGACTCTCCAGCGATGCTGCCGGGCAAGCTCGACGATGCCGTCACGCTCCGGGTGCGGGAAGCCCCACTCGTGGACGACCACGACGCCGACGGTCCGGTCGGAAGGCCGATCGGCAACCCGAGCGCGACGACTTACCGCCTGCGCGACGCACGGCGAGAGCCGATGGAGAGCAGTGCCGACGGAGCTGGTGATCCAGACCTCGCCGTCGGGACGAACGCCGTCCAGAGCGAGCGCGATCGCGTCACGGCCAGAGGGCGTGACGTGGAGGGCATGAGGCAGAGCCAATTTTTGTCGGCAGAGCAAGGGCGGCCTCACCCCCCGCCCCTCTCCATCGGAGCTGGAGAGGGGAGCCGGACCGTTCCCCCTCTCCATCTTCGATGGAGAGGGGGCGAGGGGGTGAGGCCGCCCGGCATCTCGAAGAAACGCGGGATGCGCCGTGTGCGCGTCCGTGCTCCCCGTCTCCGCGCCGGGCCAGAGGCGGTAAGCGAGAGGGCGCGGAGCGGCGGCCAGCGTGTTAGCTCCGGTCTGACTTCGCGTAGAGATCCAGACCTTCGAGCAGGGTTGTCCAGGCGAGCAAGGCGCACTTGATCCGCACGGGATATTTTCGGACGCCCTGTAATGCCTCGAGGTCGCCAAGGTCGTCACGGGTCAGCGGCTCGCCGTGCAGCATGGACTTGAAGGCCTCGACAATCTCGCGAGCCTCGGCGGTCGTCTTCCCCTTGACCGCCTCGGTCAGCATCGAGGCCGAAGCCTGGCTGATCGAGCAGCCCTTGCCCTGGAAGCGGATGTCGTGGACGACGCCACTCTCCAGGTCGAGAGAGATCTCGACGTCGTCGCCGCAGAGGGGGTTATGACCCCGGGTGGCGACGTCGGGCTCGTTCAGGCGGCCGAGGTTGCGTGGGCTCTTGTAGTGCTCGAGAATGACTTCTCGGTACAGTTCATCTAGCGCCGACACCGGCGAATATCTCCTTTACGTGACTCAGTGCCTGAGCCAGAACGTCGACTTCCTCCGGGAGGTTGTAGACGTAGAAGCTCGCGCGCGCGGTGGCGGGAACGCCGAGTCGACGCATCAGCGGCTGGCAGCAGTGATGGCCGGCGCGGATGGCGACCCCATCCTGGTCGACGACGGTGCTGACATCGTGCGGGTGAACGTCTCCGCAATAGAATGATACCACGCCGCCGCGCTGACTCAGGTCAGTTGGCCCGAACATGCGGATTCCGCCGACTCGACCCAGCGTGTCGAGTGCGTAGCCGGTGAGAGCCACCTCGTGCTCGCGAACGTTTTCCATGCCGAGCGCGGTGAGATAATCGATCGCGGTACCCAGCGCGATCACGTCTCCGATATTCGGCGTGCCGGCCTCGAACCGCTCGGGCACGTCCGCCCAGGTCGCGTGGTCGACCCAGACCTCGCTGATCATGCCGCCGCCGCCGTAGAGCGGCTCCAGTGCTGCGAGCAGCTCCGATCTGGCGTAGAGCACGCCGACACCGGTCGGGCCGAGCATCTTGTGGCTGGAGAACGCCAGGAAGTCGCAGTCGAGGTCGACTACGTCGACCGGCAGTTGCGGGACGCTCTGCGCGGCGTCGACGAGCACGCGCGCTCCGACCTCGTGCGCCAGTCGGCCTAGCTCCTTCACCGGATGGATCGTTCCCAGCACGTTCGACATCTGGGCGACCGCGACGATCCGGGTGCGGCTGCCGATGATCTGGCGCGCGGCATCCAGGTCGAGTATTCCCTGGTCGGTGATTGGGATAGCCCGGATTTTGGCGCCGGTTTGCGCGGCGACGAGCTGCCAGGGGACCAGGTTGCTGTGGTGCTCGGCCTCGGTTACGACGATCTCGTCGCCGGGCCGCAGGTTGGACTGCGCCCAGGTCCGCGCGGCCAGGTTGATCGCTTCGGTCGTGTTGCGAACGAAGACGATCTCGTGGGCCGATCGCGCGCCGATGAACCGCGCCACCTTACTCCGAGCCTCTTCGTACTGAGCGGTCGCCTCTTCTGCCAGGACGTGGATACCACGGTGAATGTTCGCGTTGGTGTGCTCGTAATAATAGGTCAGCGCATCGATCACCGCGCGGGGTTTCTGTGACGTTGCAGCATTATCCAGATAGACGAGCGGCTTGTCGTGGACTCGGCGCTCGAGAATCGGGAAATCCTCGCGGATGTGCTGCGCGTCTAGCATCGCTCACTCCTCACTGAATGACATCTATAGTTCGTGTTCTGTCCAGGAGAGAGTGATGGATGAGGTAGCTGGCAGGTTGGCCCGCAGGGCCAACCTGCCAGCTACCTCATCCATCACTCTCTCCTGGACAGAACACTAGACTTCGACTTCGATCTCGTTGCCGACCACCCGGACCGGGTACGTCTGGACCGGCACGACCGCGGGTAAGGCGACGACGTCGCCGGTGCGAACGTTGAACCGCGCGCCGTGAAGGGCGCACTCGACGACGTCACCCTCGAGCTCGCCCTCGGCCAGCGAGGATTCCTCGTGCGTGCAAACGTCGCTGATCGCGTAATAATGGCCGTCGACGTGGAAAAGCGCGATCGGCTCGCCGTCCACGTCGACATACTTGCCCTCGCCCGTCGGCACCTCGTCGGTGCTGGCGACTTTGACCCACTTTGCCATACGACGCTCTCTATCCCTCGATCTTGGTCGCGATGACTCGTCGGAGCCGCTCGACGACGCCCTGGAGGGGAATTCGTTCGAGCACCGGCTCGAAGAAGCCCTCGACGATGACGCGCTTGGCGTCGGCCTCCGAGAGCGCGCGCGAGCGCAGGTAAAACATCTGCTCGTCGTCGACCGGCGCAATCGTGGCGGCGTGGGTGCAGCGCAGGTCGTTCGCCTCGATCTCCAGGTTGGGAATCGAATCGGCCCGGGAGCCATCGCTCAACAAAAGGTTGCGGTTGGTCTGTATCGCATCGGTCTTTTGCGCGGCCTTCCGCGCGTGAATCAGGCCGGAGAATACCGACCGGGCGCGCCCGCTCAGCGCACACTTGTACAGCAGGTCGCTGGACGTGTGCGGCGCCTGGTGGTCCTGTAACGTGTGGTGATCGAAGAACTGGCGCTCGTCGCCCGCCAGCAGCCCCAGCATCTCGACGGTCGAGCCCGGTCCCTGGAGCGCGCTCTCGACGTTGGCCTTGTGGAACCTTCCGCCGAAGGCGACGACCAGCGTGTTCAACGTGGCGTCCCGATCGACGATGGAGCGATTGACGCTGAAGTTCCAGACGTGGCGCCCCCACTCCTGGAGAGTGACATAACGAACACGCGCGTTCTGGCCGACGAACACTTCCTGGACGTTCGACGACAGCGTCTGGCTTTCCAGGGACGGCCCCACCCACTGATCGATTAGCGTCACATCTGAATCAGGCTCGGCGACGATCAACGTGTGCGAAAAGTTGCTCAGGCCCGGCGCGCCCAGGTAGGTGACGGCGTGCAACGGGACGCTCACCTCGACGCCGCGCGGGACGTAAAGGAAGATGCCGCCTGACCAGAAGGCGGTGTGCAGCGCGCTGAACTTGTTGTAGTCGGCCGGGACTGCCCGCGTGAAGTAGCGCTGCACCAGGTCGGCGTGCTCGCGCGCCGCCGAGTGCAGATCGCAAAGCACGACGCCGCGCCGCGCCAGATCCTCGTCGAGCGACGCGAAGACGTTTGCGCTGTCCTGCTGGACGAGCAAGCCGCCGATCCGATCGCCGGTCTCGATCTCGGCACGTAGCGCCGGAGCGAGCGCATCAATCGATGCGACCGGCGCCGCGGGCACGGCGAAGGGAACGACGTCGCCCAGACGCAGACCGCGCACGTCGGTACGTCGCCACTCTTCGTCTCGCAAGGTTGGCATCGGCAGCGCCTCGTAGGCAGCGAAGGCGGCGAGGCGCTGCTCGCGCAGCCAGCCCGGCTCGTTCGTCTGAGTGGAAATGGTGTCGAGGATGGCCCGCGTCAGGCCGCCCTCGACACGTGTCTCGGTTGCTTGGCTCAAAAGTTTACTCTCCGGTTGACCATCGGTCCGGTCGATCCACGTGACTCCTTGCCACTCTGCTGACCTGGAAACTAGCTCAAAGCTGTTGTTTGGGCGCCCGAGGGTTGCCCAAACAACAGCTTTGAGCTGGTTTCTTACCCTACCGAGCCGGCCATTTCGAGCTGAATCAGCCGATTCATCTCGACGGCGTACTCCATCGGCAGCTCCTTGACGATTGGCTCGATGAAGCCGTTGACGATCATCATCGTCGCGTCGTTCTCGTTCATGCCGCGACTACGCAGGTAGAACAACTGCTCTTCGCTCACCTTCGAGACCGTTGCCTCGTGGGCGACGCTGACGCGGTCTTCCTCGATCTCGATGTAGGGGTAGGTATCCGTCCGCGATTGCTCGTCCATCAAAAGGGCATCACAGCGGACGTTCGCTTTGACGCCTTCGCAGCCCTTGTGGACCTTGAGCAGGCCCCGGTAGCTGGCGCGTCCACCGTTCTTGCTGATCGACTTCGAGGTGATCGCCGAGCTGGTGTTTGGTGCGACGTGGACCATCTTGGCGCCGGCATCCTGGTGCTGCCCGCGGCCGGCGAAGGCAATCGACAGGACTTCGCCCCGGGCACCCGGCTCCATCAGGTAGACCGCCGGGTACTTCATCGTCAGTTGAGAGCCGAGGTTACAGTCGATCCACTCCATCGTCGCGTCGCGGAATGCCTGGGCCCGCTTGGTCACCAGGTTGTAGACGTTGTTCGACCAGTTCTGGATCGTCGTGTAGCGCACCCGGGCGCCTTCCATGACGATGATCTCGACGACGGCGCTGTGCAGGCTATCCGTCGACCAGGTCGGCGCGGTGCAGCCCTCGACATAGTGGACGTAGCTGCCCGGCTCGGCGATGATCAGCGTTCGCTCGAACTGGCCCATGTTCTGGGCGTTGATCCGGAAGTACGCCTGGAGAGGAATCTCCACTTTGACGCCGGCCGGCACGTAGACGAAGCTACCGCCGCTCCAGACCGCCGAGTTCAGCGCCGCGAACTTGTTGTCGTTGGGCGGAATGATCGTGCCGAAGTACTTCTTGAAGATGTCCGGGTGCTCGCGCAAGCCGGTATCGCAGTCGCAGAAAAGCACGCCCTTTTCTTCGAGGTCTTTGCGGATGCTGTGGTAGATGACCTCGGACTCGTACTGGGCGCTGACTCCCGCGAGGAACTTGCGCTCGGCTTCGGGAATGCCGAGCTTATCGAAGGTGTTCTTGATGTACTCCGGCACGTCGTTCCAGGTCTTCCCTTGACCCTCGGTCGGGCGCAGGTAGTAGTAGATGTCGTCGAAGTCGATGGTGCCAAGCTCTCCACCCCAGCGCGGCAGCGGGCGCGACAGGAAGTGCTCGTAAGCCTTCAGTCGAAAGTCGCGCATCCAGGCCGGCTCGCCTTTCATCTCGGAGATCTCGGTGACGACGTCGCGGCTCAACCCCTTGCGCGACTTGAAGACGTACTGTTCGGGATCGTGGAATCCGTACTTGTAGTCGCCTACGCCTACGTCTAGGACCTCGGCAGTCTCAGTCATGGCCTTTCACACCCCCTGAAGACTCAGTGCTTCGTTGATGATCCACTCATAGCCGCGCGCTTCGAGCGCTTCAACCAATTCTAGCTGGCCGGAGCGCACGATACGACCGTCGACCATGACGTGAACGAAATCGGGCGTAATGTAGTTGAGGATCCGCTGGTAGTGCGTGATGATCAGAACGCCGAGCCGCGGCCCGCGAATCGCGTTGACACCTTCGGAGACGGTACGCAGCGCGTCGATGTCGAGGCCGGAGTCGGTCTCGTCCATGATTGCCAGCCGTGGCTGGAGCAATGCCATCTGCAAGATTTCCGCGCGCTTCTTCTCACCGCCGGAAAATCCGTCGTTGATGTACCGAGTGAAGAAGGAATCGTCCATCTTCAGCAGCGCCATCTTCTCCTTGACCAGCTTCCGAAACTGGAGGATGGGCATGTCTTTGCCAGTCACCGACTTCAGCGACATGCGGAGAAAATTCGCCATGCTGACGCCCGGAATCGCCGTCGGATACTGGAACGCGAGAAACACGCCTTTGCGCGCCCGCTCATCCGCTTCCATCTCCAGGATGTCCTCGCCATTGAAGAGCACCTGGCCCTGCGTCACTTCGTACTTGGGATGTCCCATCAGGGTGTAGGCCAGCGTGCTCTTTCCCGAGCCGTTTGGCCCGAGCAACGCGTGTACTTCCCCGATCGGGACCGTGAGATTCACTCCCTTCAGGATCTCGCGCCCCTCGACGCTGACGTGGAGATCCTGGATCACCAACTCGCCGGCTTCTGCCATCGGCTACTCCCTCGAACCACCTGTGTCACTGCTAACAGGATACAGGCAGCCCGACTCATTTGTCAACCATTTGGTTTCCTAAAGTAGTTGACGGATGGAGGGTCGATAGATATAATATGGCTTAATTGGGGTCGCGGTCGCGCGTCGCGTTGATGGAGGGACAAGATGCCCGCTCAGAAAGCGTCTGCCCGCACCAGTAGGTTGCCCCCCGCCCCCTCATCCTCCTTTTCCGCCGGTTCCAGCAGGGTCCCGAGCAGGGGATTGAAGCTCTTACATCTGTTGAAGCGCACCGGTGACTTGACGGCTCCGGAAATCGCTCGCGAGCTGGGAATCACCGCGGTCGCGGTCCGCAAGCACCTGGCACGCCTGGAGCTGGATGGTCTGGTGGTCCAGCACCCGCGGCCGTCGTCACGTGGTCGCCCCGCCGTCGCGTACGGTATCTCGGAGTCGGGCGATTCCCTCTTTCCCCAGGGGTACAACCAGTTCCTGGTCGACTTTCTCCAGGATTTGTCCACTCTCGAAGGTGACGAGAAACTCGATCGCCTCTTTCACCTGCGGAACGAGCGGCTCGCGCGGACCTACCGGCTTCGCCTCGTCGGCAAGCCCCTGGGCGAGGCGGTCCGCGAATTGGCGCGCGCGCGCGACGACGACGGCTACATGGCCACCGTCGAGGAAGACGCGGGCGCGCTGGTCCTCTCCGAGCACAACTGCCCAATTTACGACGTCGCCCAGCGCTTCCCGCAGGTCTGCCAGTGCGAGCACGAGCTCTTTCAGAGTCTGCTCAAAGCCAGCGTCACGCGTGAGACCACCGTCGTCGACGGTGCCGCGTCGTGCCGCTACCGCATCGCCGAATGATCCGCGATTGGCCTGGCCAGTTGGTCTTGCTCGGCTCGGGGGAGACGTCTGCCAGCGGGCGCCGTGTCTTCGATTGGCTCTTCCAGCAGATCCCTCCGCCGGTGCGCCTGGCCATTCTGGAAACGCCGGCGGGCTTCCAACCGAACTCGACCCTGGTGGCGAGGAAGGTCGCCGAGTTCATACAGCAGCGCCTCGCGAATTACGTCGTCGAGACAACCATCGTCCCCGCCCGAAAGCGCGATACCCCGTTCACGCCGGACGATCCGGCGCTTGCCGACCAGCTCCTGGCCGCGGACTGCCTCTTCCTCGGTCCCGGCAGCCCGACCTACGCGGTGCGGCAGCTTCGCGAGAGTATCGTCTGGGATGCCCTCCGAGCGCGATACGCCAGTGGCGCGTCGCTGGTGTTGGCCAGCGCGGCAGTCCTGGCGATCAGCGCCTACACGTTGCCGGTTTATGAGATTTACAAGGCAGGGGCGGACCTCGGCTGGGAGCGCGGTCTCGACCTGCTCGGCGACACCGGCTCGACTCTCGTGTTCGTCCCGCACTGGAACAATCGGGAAGGGGGAGCGGAGCTCGACACGAGCCACTGCTTCGTCGGACCGGAGCGCTTCGCCGAGCTTCGAGCTGATCTGCCGCCGGAGGCGACCGTCGTCGGCATCGACGAGCACACCGCCTTCATTCTGGATCCGGCCGCGGGCCATGGGCTGGTCATGGGAACGGGCGGCGTCACGATTGACCAGGAAACGGGGCCGGCGTATTTCGGACACGGTAGCTCCATCCCCTTGAGCGACCTGGGTGACCTGGACTGGCAGGGCCTGGCGCGCGGTCTGCCCGCGGCGCTCGTCGAGCGGGCACGAGCGCTGGCCCAGCGAAGACAGAGGGATGAGCGGCCGATTGCCACGGTGCCGGACGACATCCTGGCGCTGGTGCAGCGCCGTGAGACGGCGCGGCAGCAACGCGACTGGAAAGCCGCCGACGGTCTGCGCTTGGTCGTCGAGCGTCGGGGTTACCTGGTGCAGGACACTCCGACCGGCCCGCGCGTACAACCGGTCCCGCCACGGTCGGCGACCTCCCGGCCGTAGCCACGGGACGCGGAACAGCCAATGCCAGTTCGTGACCTCGAAGCCCTCGCCGTCGGGGTGATCGTCGGCCTGATCTTCGGTCGACTCAATCTGCCGATACCAGCGCCGCCGGCTCTGGCCGGCGTGCTGGGCATCGTGGGAATCTATCTGGGGTATCGGCTTTCCGGGTTGCTTTAGACATTATCTCCAAGCTGTTGTTTGAGCACCCGCGGGGTGCTCAAACAACAGCTTGGAGATAATGTCTAAAAAGGGACGTCTCCCTTTTCGCGATCTTTTCGGGTCGTTTCGTGCCGTTCGTGGTCCAGACCACGACTACCCACTACTCGTCGACGCTTCAGCCGTGACGCCCTCGGTTTGGGCTCTCGGTTCGGCGGGTTCTGGTGCTTCTTCTTCGGGGACCGGCTCTGACGTCGCCTCCGGCTCAACTGTCTCGGCCGGTCGCGCCGGTTCTCCCGCTGGCTCGTTCGTCTCGACTGCCGGCACGGGCGCCACGGCTGGCTCACTCAACTCGACCACGGGCACCGGCTCTGCGATCTCGGTGACGCCCTTCAGGCCGAAGACGTCGATGGCGGACTGGCCGAGGACCTGGTACTGCTGGAAGTGGAAGAGGCCGAGCGAGCGGTATTTTGCCAGCTCTGCTTCCTGGTTGGATGCCAGGTCCGATCCGAGCATGACGCGATGGGCCCCGAGCTCGTTGATCAGCCAGCGCACGTCGTCGCTGCGGCACCAGGACGTTTCGAGGTAGACGTTCGGGACCTCGCGCGCGACCACGTACGCCTCGAAGGTGTACAGGCCGGCGCCCGCGTGCGCCAGGACGATCTTCACATCGTTGTACTCACGAGCCCGCGGCAAGATCGCGCTGGGAAGTCCGAACGGCGCACCCCAGCCGGTTTCCACGACCACGGGAATCGCCAGCTCCCGCGCGACCTCGAACACCGTCTTCGCGTCCCGTCCGTTTGGATTGACGACGTGGCCGAACGTATCCAGCGCGACGCCGACGAAGCCAAGGTCGTGGACGCACCGCTCGATTTCGCGGTAGTAGCGGTCGCGGTCGATGTGCGGGTTGGCGCTGGCGACGCCGAACACGCGCCCCGGCTGCTTCGCCCCGAGTTCTGCGATGCGGTCGTGGACGGCGGCGGGGTTGGGCGGCCCGGGAAATGGCTGGAGGATCGCGGCGCTGACGCGGTTCGCGTTCAGCGCGTCCATCACGTCGCTCTCGCTCACCGACGTCTCGTAGATGCAGCAATCGCCGACGTGACAGAATGCATCGACGGTAATCAAAAAAGTAGCTCCTTACCTATGCCAGCAGTGCGGCGACGCCTTCGACTGGAGCGAGATCCGCGAATCGGTAGCCGAGTCCTCGCTCGTTCAGAATGTAGCGCGGGTGCCGCGGGTCTGGTTCGATCTTTTGGCGCAAGTACGTGACGTACAGCCGAACGTAGTGCTCTTCGGTCCGATACTCGTATCCCCAAACTTTTGCCAGCAGCGTTTCGTGCGTGAGGACACGGCCAGCATTGTTGACCAAATGATACAACAACCGATATTCGGTTGGGCGTAAAGGCACGTGCTTGCCATCGGCGATGACTTCGCGCCGATCGAAGTCGATCGTCAGGTACTCGTCGACGACGATTCTGGTCTTGGGCGTTGGCGCCGGCATCTCGGAACGGCGTAGCACGGCGCGAACGCGCGATCGAAGCTCTTGCTCGCTGCAGGGCTTGGTGAGATAGTCGTCGGCGCCCCGATCCAGCGCGGCGACTTTGGAAGGGCTGTCGTCGTGGTCGGAGAGAACGATCACGGGCACCGAGCTGCAGCGGCGGATCGCGGCCAGCAGGTCGAATCCAGAGTCCGCCGCGGGAGGCTCGTCGACGATGACCAGATCGGGGAGGCTCTCGGTGATGCGACGAACCGCTTCGAACCGATCGACGACGGTCGACACGTCGTGGCCGTCGACGACGAGATCCCGATGCAAATCTCTGGCCTGGCGTGGGTCCTCGGCCACGACCAGAATCGTCCGAGATGCGATCACTCCGCGTCCTCCGTGCAGATCAAGCGGCGCCTCCCGTTTGCTTCGACTCGTCCCCCGCTTGCTGAGCAGGCGCCTGGCCCCGCTCGTCGGGTGGACCACTGGAGACGACGACCTGGGCTGGTCGGATCACCCGCCCATCGAGCGAATAGCCGGTCCGATAGACCCGCGAGACGGTTCCCGCCGGGAACTGGGTGCTCGGCTCGTGGGCGAGCGCCTCCTGTTGCCATGGATCGAATGGTTTCCCGACTGCCTCGATCGGCTTCGCGCCCTCGGATTCGATCACCGCGTGCAGCTTTCGTTCGATCAAGACGATGCCCTGCGCCCAGTCCGATCCGGCAAGGCTCGCCGGCAACGACGCGACCGCCCGCTCCAGGTCGTCCAGTGTCGGCAATGCCTTCAGAATCGACTCCGCTCGCGCGCTCCGTGCATAATCGCTGCGCTCTTGCTCGACTCGCCGCTTGTAGTTGACGAAGTCGGCTTGAGCGCGCTGAGCCAGGTCAAGGTACGTCTGGCACTTGGCGCGTGTGTCTTCCAACTGCTGTCGGAGTTCCGTCTCGGACGCGCTCGACGGGCCCGTGGCGGGCTGGTCGGGCCGCGTTGTCGCGTCCGGTTGGGTCTCGTCGCCTGGTGTGCGATTCGGTTCGCTCATCGGCATCCTCCAATGGATGGTCGACCGGTGCGCCCGATCCGGGCACGGCCGACACGGCTTCCAAGACTTCGTCGATCGCGTGACACAGGTCATCACACGCCGGCGACAGATCGCCCGAAAAGCCCTGGCGAAGGGCTCGCAGCCGATCGGTCACGGCCAGCGCAACTTCAACGCCGGCCAGGTTCACCCGGCGATCTTCGACCAGTCGCTTGATCTGGGTCAGCCGGCGGAGGTCCCGCGGTGAGAACAGGCGCACGTTCCCGTCCGAGCGAGAGGGCGCGATCAGCCCTTGGCGCTCGTACTTGCGAAGGGTGTTGGCGTGCATTCCCACGATGCGGGCAGCCACGCTGATGATGTACACGGCGTTGGGATCGGTCGAGTGCATTGCGCGATCGTTTCACGGGTGGGCGCAGATTTGATGGCCAAAAGGCCAGCTTGCTATCGCGATAATAATATAGATTATCACAGTGCGTGTCAAGTTGAGCCGTGCGCGGTGCGTACGAACGGGTCCACTGTGACCACGTCGGTCGTCTCGGGCTCGCCGGCGTGTCGCGGGCGACGCCGAGCCCGCTCTGTTGAAGCCAACGTAAGAGCCACGGTGAGAACTCCACGGATGAGCTTGATCTGCTCAGCAGATCAAGCTCATCCGTGGAGTTCTCACCGTGGACTAACTGTGGATCA
>Ga0307374_10009920_pt1 | contig 13926 bp, 12 predicted proteins | sample OX3MG_FD_202532 | JGI IMG/M metagenome (GOLD analysis project Ga0307374, IMG submission 202532) | Soil microbial communities from Risofladan, Vaasa, Finland - OX-3 | ecosystem: Environmental > Terrestrial > Soil > Coastal area > Acid sulfate soil | place: Finland: Risofladan, Vaasa | collected... | reverse complement strand
ATGTCGGTCAGCTTCGGGTAATGCCGATAGGCCAGTTCGGGCCGGCGGTGGCGCGCGTGATAGACGATCGGCACGCCGAAGCCTTCGAGCCGTCGCGCAATCGCCACGCCGATCCGGCCCATGCCGATCAGGCCGATTGTGCGATTGCGCAACGTCGCTTTGCTCAGCGGATAATTGCCCTGCGGCCATCGGCCGGCGCGCACATGGCGTTCGGCCTGCGGAAACTCGCGCACGGTGCAGAGCAACAGGCCGATTGCGGTGTCGGCGACTTCTTCGTTCAGCACGTCGGGCGTATGCGTGACGATGATGCCGCGTTTCGCCGCGGCCGCCGCATCGATGTGGTCGTAACCGACGCCGAAGCTGGCAACGATTTGCAGTTTCGGCAAACGGTCGAACAAGGCGTCGTCGACCGGCACGACCGGCGCGCTTACCGCCATCGCGCGCAGACCGGCGTTGGCGGCGAGAAAAGCGTCGCGGTCGGCGGCTGGCAATGTATGCATGGTGAAGTCGGCAAGGCCCTTGGCCAGCCACGGCCGTAACGGCCCGATCAGCAACACGTCCCGCTTGTCGGCGATCGGCATCTTAACGTCACACCAGCATCGTGACCGGCGTCTCCAGCAACGCCCTGACGGCGGCCAATAGTTCGGCGCCGAGTGCGCCGTCGACGACGCGATGGTCGCAAGACAGCGTCGCGGTGAGCATGCTGGCGAAGGCCACGCCGCCGTCTTCTTTCTCGATCGCCTGCCGGCGCGCGGCGCCGACCGCAAGGATGGTCGCTTGCGGCGGATTGATGATCGCCGAGAATTCGCGCACGCCGTACATGCCGAGATTGGAGATGGCCGACGCGCCGCCCTGATAATCGGCGGGTTTGAGCTTCTTGTCGCGGGCGCGGGCCGCCAAGTCTTTCATTTCCGACGAGATAATCGTCAGCGATTTGGTTTCGGCGTTGCGCACGATCGGCGCGATCAGGCCGCCGTCGAGCGCGACCGCAACTCCGATGTCGGAATGCTTGAATCGCAAAATGCGGTCCCCCGCCCACGCCGCATTCGCCGCCGGCACGCGCTGCAAAGCGATCGCCAGCGCCCGGATGATGAAATCGTTGAGCGAGAGCTTGAACACCGGCTTGCCGTCGCGGTCCTTCGGCGCGGCGGCGTTGGCTTCCTCGCGCACCGCCAGCAGGCGATCGATGGCGATGTCGGCGGTCAGGTAGAAGTGCGGGACGGTCTGCTTCGCCTGCGTCATGCGCGCGGCGACGGTCTTGCGCATGGCGTCGAGCGGCACTTCCTCGTAGCCGGCCGGGTCGTACAACGCTTTAATCTGATCGGCGCTCAGGCCCTCGGCGAGCGGCAGGCGCGCACCCGGCCGCGCGGTTTCCACGTCGTGCGCAACAATGCGGCCGTGCGGGCCCGAGCCGCGCAGCCCGGAAAGATCGATGCCGCCTTCGGCGGCAAGCCGACGCGCCAGCGGTGTGACCGTCGTGCCCCCGGACAATCGCGCCGGGCCGAAATTGCGCGCGGGCGTGCGAACCTCGAAAAACGGATCGAGCTTGATCGGCGCCTGCGATTTGGCGGTCGGCGCTGGGGCGGGCTCGCTCTCGTAACCGGTTGCTGGCGCGGCCGAGGCGACCGGGGCAGCCGCTTTCGGCGCCGGTGCCGCAGCGGGCTTTGCCGCCGCAGCGCCCGGCAGCGCCGCAGCCGCCGCACCCGCCCCGCCGATCACGCCCACGACAGCGCCGACCGGCACTACTTCGCCGGCAGCCACGCGGATTTCATTGAGCACGCCGGCTTCGATCGCCGGCACTTCCATCGACACCTTGTCGGTCTCGATCTCGAACAGATTGTCGCCCGGCTTAACCGCGTCGCCGGCCGACTTGAACCATTGCGTGATTTTTCCCTCGGTGACCGTTTCGCCGAGCTGCGGCATCAGGATGTTCATTGGGCTTCCAAGCTTTTACCGAGGCGCACCTTTGGTGCGCAGCTCAGGATGATGGCACGACGTCACCACGTCACCGACACGTATTGGGTTTCCATGAATTCCATCATTCCTTCATGGGCGCCTTCGCGGCCGAGGCCGGATTGCTTGGTCCCGCCGAATGGTGCTGCCGGATCGGAGACGATGCCGCGGTTAAGCCCGATCATGCCGAAATCGAGTTTCTCCGACACGCGCATGCCGCGGCTCAAATCCCTGGTGTAGAGGTAGGCGACCAGGCCGTATTCGGTATCGTTGGCGCGGGTGACGACTTCGTCTTCGTCCTTGAAGGTTTGCAGCGAGGCGACCGGGCCGAAAATCTCCTCGTTGAGCATTTTGGCGTCGTTCGACACGTTGGTGAGCACGGTCGCCGGATAGAAGAAGCCGGGGCCGCCCGGTGTCTTGCCGCCGGTCAGCACCTTGGCGCCCTTCTTCACCGCGTCGTCGACCAGTTCGATCACCTTGTCGAGCCCTTCCTTGTTGACCAGCGGGCCGAGCGAGACGCCGTCGTCGAGGCCGTTGCCGACTTTCAGCCCGGCCATTTTCGCCGTCAGCTTGTTGGCAAATTCGTCATGCACCTTCTCGTGCACGTAGAAACGATTGGCCGCGGTGCAGGCCTCGCCCATGTTGCGCATCTTGGCGACCATGGCGCCTTCGATGGCGGCGTCGATATCGGCGTCGTCGAACACGATGAAGGGTGCGTTGCCGCCGAGCTCCATCGACGGCTTGAGGATGCTGTCGGCGGATTCGTGGAGAAGCTTGCGGCCGACTTCAGTCGAGCCGGTGAAGGAAACGACGCGCACACGCGGATCGTGCAGCATGGCGCCCACCACCTTGCCGGAGGAGCGCGAGGGAATGACGTTGACGACGCCGGCCGGCACGCCGGCTTCTTCCAGGATCGGCATCAGCGCCAGCATGGTGAGCGGCGTATCGGAAGCGGGCTTGACCACGACCGGACAGCCGGCGGCGAGCGCCGGGCCGATCTTGCGGGTCGCCATCGCCGCCGGAAAATTCCACGGCGTTACCAGCACAGCGATGCCGGCCGGCTTGTGGTGCACGACGATACGCGCGCCGGAGGAGGGCGCCCGCGACAACGCGCCGATATTGCGGACCGCTTCCTCCGCGTACCAGCGGAAGAACTCGGCGGAATAGGCGACCTCGCCGCGCGAATCCGACAATGCCTTGCCGTTCTCGATGGTGATCAGCTTCGCCAGCCGTTCAGCGTCGCGCATGATCAACTCGAATGCCTTGCGCAGGATTTCGCCGCGCTCGCGCGGCTTCTTGGCGGCCCAGCCGGGGAACGCCGCCGCGGCGGCATCGAGCGCGGCGTTGGCGTCTTCCACAGTAGCGCTGGCGACGGAGGCGACTTTGTTTTCGGTCGCCGGGTCGATCACGTCGAAGCGTGCGCCGTCGGACGATTTTTTCCATTTGCCGCCGATCCACAGATCGGTCGGCACATTGGCGAGGAGATTGTCATACCTGGCTGCCATGTTCGCTATTCACTCCAGACTCGATTTACCGCTTTTCAGCTCGACCAGGATGTTTCGATACATCTGGCCGCTCAGATTGCGCAGCTCGTGCTTCTGGCCGGCATCGTTCCAAATCACGCCACCGACCTTGTCGTCGGCGATGAAGGAGTGGCCGTCGACATTCTCAAGCTCGATCTTGCCGCCGGTGACGTTGATGATGACGTAGTCGAGTGTGTGGTGATGCCAGGCCTTCTTGCCGCCGGCCGGAACCTGCATGTCCCAGACCTTTACCTGGTCGTTCTCGAACAAAACCTCGGTGCCGATCGGGCCGCACGGGTTTTCGCGGGTCGGTTCGTCCGCCATGCTTACGCTCCGTTATGCGTTCAGGCTGCGCTGCACCCGCTCGGCGATCCGGTCGACGCTGGGCAGTGCAATGTCCTCGAGAATATCGGCGGCCGGCAGCGGGATATGCGGCGTGGTGATCCGCACCGGCGGGCCGTCGAGATCGTAAAACGCTTCATCGGCGGCGATCGAGACAAGTTCGGCGCCCCAGCCGCACAGCCGCGGATTTTCCTCCACGGTGAACAGACGGTGGGTGCGCGCCACCGAACCGAGGATGGTCTGGGTGTCGAGCGGCACCAGCGAGCGCACATCGATCACTTCGCAGTCGATGCCGTGGTCGCTCTTGAGCTTTGCCGCAGCCGCCAATGCCCGCGGCACCATCAGCGCCAACGCCAGGATGGTGGCGTCTTTGCCCGGCCGCACGATCTTGGCGCTGCCGAGCGTATCGACGATCTCGCCGTCGGGGACTTCGCCCTTGGTCGCATAAAGCGATTTGTGCTCGAAAAAGATCACCGGATCGGGATCGCGCACGGCGGCGGCCATCAAGCCGATAACGTCGCGCGGTGACGATGGCGCCACGACTTTCAGTCCCGGGATCATCATGCACCAGTTTTCGACGCTCTGTGAATGTTGCGCGCCAAAGCGCGCGCCGCCGCCGTTGCCGGTGCGCACGACCAACGGGCATTTGACCTGCCCGTTAGACATGTAGCGGCTCTTCGGGAATTCGTTGGCGATGTAGTCGAAGCACACCGCGATGAAGTCCGAGAACATGATCTCGGCGATCGGCTTTAGCCCCGTCATCGCCGCGCCCATGGCGGCGCCGAGGATCGCCTGCTCGGAAATCGGCGTGTCGCGCACGCGCACCGGGCCGAATTGATCGTAGAGTCCGACCGTCGCCTTGAACACGCCGCCGGCTTTGCCGATGTCCTCGCCGATGATCACGACGTCGGGATCGCGGGTCATTTCCTGGGCGATGCCGCGGATGACCGCGTCGCGATAGGTCAGTTCCGCCATGCGAAGCCTCCGTCGGCGTAGACGTCGGCGGTGAGAAGATCGAGCGCCGGCGGCCCCGCGGCCTTGCACAGCTCGGTCGCCTCGTCGACTTCGCGCTTCACCTCGGTGTCGATGCGCAGGATGGTGTCCGCGCCGACGCCGAAAGCTCGAAGCCGCTGGCGATAGAGCTTGATCGGATCGCGCTCTTTCCAGCGTTCCAATTCGCCTTCGGGCCGGTATTTGGCCGGATCGGCGCGCGAATGTCCGCTATAGCGGTAGGTCATGCATTCAATCAGCGACGGGCCGTCGCCGGCGCGTGCTTTGGCGTAAGCTTCGGTGGCGGCGCGGTAGACGGCGTCGGCGTCGTTGCCGTCAACGATGATGCGCGGTAGTCCGTAGCTCGCGGCGCGGTCGGCGGCCGGATGCTCGACCGCGGTGACGTCGCTGATCGGCGTGTATTCCATGTAAAGATTGTTCTCGCAGACGAACACGACCGGCAATTTCCACACCGCCGCGAAGTTGAGCGCTTCATGAAAGGCGCCGATGTTGGTGGTGCCATCGCCGAAGAAACAAACCGACACGTCTTTGGCGCCTTTGTACTGGGCGCGCCAGGCGGCGCCGCAGGCGATCGGCAGATGTGCGCCGATGATCGCGTAAGAGCCCATGACGCCATGCTCCACCGACGTCAGGTGCATCGAGCCGCCCTTGCCGCGCATCAAGCCGATGTCGCGGCCCATCAATTCGCCGAGCACCTGGACGATCGGCACGCCGCGGGCGAGCGTATGCGCATGGCCGCGATAGGTGCAGAACGAAAGGTCGCCGGGGCGCATCGCGTCGGCGAAACCGGCGGCGACCGCTTCCTGGCCGAGCGAAAGATGGCTCGTGCCCTTCACCAGATTTTGCAGGAACAGATCGTAGGCGCGCTGCTCGGCCTCGCGGATCACTACCTGGGTGCGATACAAAGCGAGCCGTTTTTCTTCGCCGATGTCGTCGTTCAGACTCCCTTTCGGCGCGGGCGCGCGATCTTCTATTTTAGCCATGAAGTATCCCTTGGGCGCCCGAACGATTGCCTGGCGCGGCCGCAACTTAGCGCCACTTTGAAAGCCGAGGCAACGGGCCCGGAAACGGCTTGACCGGGTGGGCAGCGGCGCGAAATACGCATGTCGCGCTTGCGCTCGACACAGCAGTCAACTTAGGTAAGCGGCGCGAGCGGAGGATTGATTTTGGCCCAAACCGAAGACCACCGCGTCCCAAACGAGCCGCGCCGCGACTCCATGCACCGCTTCCTCGGCGGCCCGCCATTGGCGGTAGTGGGTCGGCTGGTCATGCTGTCGATTCTGGTGGGCGTGATCCTTGCCGCTATTGGGCTCGATCCCTGGAACATCGTGGAATCGGTGCGCGCGCTGATCGTGCATGTCTGGCGGATGGGTTTCGATGTGGTGCGATGGCTGTGGCGCTATTTTCTGCTCGGCGCGGTCATCGTCGTGCCGATCTGGTTTTTGGTGCGGCTCGCGAAAGCGCCGCGCGGCGAGTAAGATCGCACACCGTGAAATAAAAAAAGCCGGGCTGGGCCCGGCTTTTTTTATTGGTGTCGGCCTGAAGGCTAGTCTTCTTGCTGACCGCCCGGCGGCATCACCGGATCGTTGTCGCCGCGCACATTGTGATCGCCTTGCGTGGTCTGATCGCGGGGGCCGCGATGCCGGCGCCGCCGATGCCTCTGGAAGCGGTCGGACCCATCGTAGCCGTTGGATCCGTCGGGTCCGTTGCCACCCTGGCCTTGTTGTTGCTGCTGCGGCGGCTGCGGCTGGCCCCCGGTAATGAAGGACGGAAGACGGTCCACGTCTTGCTCGTTGCCCGGCTGCATTTGCTGCGGGCGCTGGCTGCTTTGCTGATTATTCTGCTGATTATTCTGCTGATTATTTTGCTGGTTGTTTTGCTGGTTGTTTTGTTGGTCGTACTGGTTGTGTTGATTGTACTGCTGTGGCTGCTGGTTTTGCTGCGAATAAAACTGCTGTTCACGCGGGGCGAACGGCTCACCGGCCTGCGGCTGGTCGTCGCCGTCGTCATAACCATCATCCGGGCCGTTGCCGCCGGCGCCGGGCTGACCCGGCTGCTGCTGGTAGTAGGGCTGGCTTTGGCGAAACTGCTCCTGCGCCGCGGCGATCAGACGAAAATAATGTTCAGCATGCTGATAGTAATTCTCGGCTGCAACCGGGTCACCGGAACTTTGTGCGTCGCGGGCGAGCTGCAGATATTTTTCGCCGACGTGGGATGCCGTTCCGCGAATTTTCACGTCCGGTCCATTAGACTCGTACATGCGCGACAATGGATTTTGGTGATGATGATGACCACCACTACCACCGCCACTACCACCCTTACGGTTGCGACCCCGCATGCGCTTGTTCTGACCGTTTCTCATGGTTGCTGTTCCGCCAACCTCTTATTTACCGCGGCACGGACGCCGCCGTTCACTGTCGCTGAATGAAATTCCATAGTCCTCAATGCAGCCCTCACCGGCGGTTTCGCCGCGGTGTTGCGAACCCCTCATATGCGCGACATCTCATCGACGCGCGCCGAGTCGATAACGCTTTTCGGTCTGAATCTGGCAATCCCGTTTGCCGTCCGATCCGGCTTTCGCTGTTCCGGCTTTAGTTTTCGCCTGCGCTGCCAACCTCGTTAGAGGGACGCCTCCAGGGCGTTCTAGGCGGTGCGGCGCTATCGACCTCGGGCCGATTCCGTGGCCACAAAGCTAGTCGGTTCCGGCCGACATTCCAAGCGATTTTTTGCCGGGGCCCAATGTTCCGGGCTCGCCATGCTTTTCCCGGTGTCTTTTCGCAACGAGCGCGCGCGGCCTGCCATCCACATCGGCGCGTGCCGGCAGCAATGCAAGACCAGCCGCCGCAAAAAGGTCCGCGACCGGACGCGCCTGCCCGACGCCAAGCTCGATCGCAAGCAGGCCGCCCGGCCCCAGCAATGAAGGCACCGTCGCAGCAATAGCCCGGTAAAAATTCAGCCCGTCGGTTCCGCCGTCGAGCGCCGGGCGCGGATCGAACTCGCGCACCTCCGGCGCCAGCCCGGCGATGTCGCCGGTCACGACATAAGGCGGATTGGAGACGATCAGGTCGAACGGTCCGCCGAGCGCCGCCGCGAGATCGCAAGCGACAAAATGCGCGCGGTCGACCCCGAGCCGTCGGGCGTTGGTGCGCGCCAGCCGTAGCGCGCCATCGCTGATATCGGTGCCGATCCCGAACGCGCCGGGAAGTTCGGAGAGCAGTGCCAACAATAGCGCACCGCTACCGGTGCCAAGATCGGCGATGCGCAAGTGTTCGGCGCGCAAGCCGTCGGTTTCGAGGGCGGCGAGTGCCGCTTCGACCACGGTTTCGGTTTCCGGCCGCGGCACCAGCGTCGTTGCGTCGATCAAAAAGCGCAGGCTCCAGAATTCCTTTTCGCCGACGATGCGCGCCACCGGTTCGTGGGCGAGGCGACGTTGCGCCAGCGCCGCAATGGCGGCTCGTTCGGCGTTGGCCAGCGATCGCGCCGCCGCGGCCGTCAGCGCCGCATGATCGAGGCCGAGCGCGTGACCGACGAGGATGCGGGCATCGAGTTCGGGTGCATCGAGGCCGGCAGCGCGGAATTTGTCCGCCAGCGCCCGACGGGTATCGCCAACGGTCGCTCCTTGCGTGCCGTTGTCAGCAACGGCGAGCGTCATCCCGGCTCCTCGGCAAGCAGCGCGGCCTGATGCTCGGCAACAAGGGCGTCGATAATTTCGCCGAGCGCCTCGCCTTCCAGAATCTGCGGCAGCTTATAGAGCGTCAGGTTGATGCGGTGGTCGGAAACCCGGCCTTGCGGATAATTGTAGGTACGGATGCGTTCGGAGCGGTCGCCGGTGCCGACCTGGCCGCGCCGTTCAGCGGCGCGCGCCGCATCAAGCCTCTGACGTTCGTAATCGTAGAGGCGCGTGCGCAGCACGGCGAGCGCCTTGGCGCGGTTACGGTGCTGCGAGCGATCCTCCTGCATCATCACCACAATGCCGGTCGGAATGTGGGTTATCCGCACCGCCGATTCGGTCTTGTTGACGTGCTGGCCGCCGGCGCCGCCCGAGCGCAGCGTGTCGATCCGCAGATCGGTGTCGTTAATGGCAATGTCGAGGTCTTGCGCTTCCGGCAGCACCGCCACGGTCGCGGTCGAAGTGTGGATGCGGCCGGAGCCTTCGGTGTCGGGCACCCGCTGCACGCGATGGACGCCGGACTCGAATTTGAGCCTGGCGAAAGCGCCGCGGCCGCGGATCTCGGCGATGATTTCCTTAAATCCGCCCATCGCGCCATCGCTCAGGCTCATGACTTCGACCTTCCAGCGCTGATTGGCGGCGTAGCGCTCGTACATGCGGAATAGGTTGCCGGCGAACAACGCGGCCTCGTCGCCGCCGGTGCCGGCGCGGATTTCGAGGATGACGTTGCGCTCATCCATCGCATCTTTTGGGATCAGCGCGAGCCGCAATTGTTGTTCGAGTGCCGCGCGTCTGGTTTCAAGCTGCCGGCGCTCGGTATCGGCGACGGAACGCATCTCCACGTCGGTTGAGGGATCGTCGATCAGGCCGGTGACGTCGTCGAGTTCGCGTTGCGCAGCGCGATAGGAATTCACCGCTTCGACCACCGGCGAAAGCTCGGCGAATTCGCGCGAGAGCTTCACGTAGGTTTCCGGCGGCTGCGCGGCGGCGAGATCACGTTCCAGCGCCGCATGACGGGTGACAAGCGCGTTGAGCTTTTGATCGGGCAACATGGTGTTCAGATCAAATCTGCAAGCCGGACTCGGCGGCGAATTTTTCCAATTCGGCGCGGATCGATGTAGTGCCGGACGGCTTGTCGATCAACGGGCAAAGAAACGCGGCGGCTTTGCGGCTATCGACGTCGAGCAGCATCGCCTTGACCGGACCGACCGCCGACGGCGTGAGCGACAGCGAGCGATAACCGACCGCCGTGAGCGCCAGCGCGCCAATCGGCTGCGAAGCAAGCTCGCCGCAGACCGTCGCCGGCTTGCCGTATTCAAGGGCTTTGTCGGCGATGTCCTTGAGCGCGCGCAGCACCGGCGCCGACAGCGGATCAAACCGGCCCGAGACGCGCGGATTGTTGCGATCGACCGCATAGAGGAACTGGACGAGGTCGTTCGAGCCGACCGAAAGGAAATCGGCGTGCTCCAGCAACTCGTCGAGCTGATAAAGCAGTGAAGGGACTTCGACCATGCTGCCGACTTCGACCTGATCGGGCAGCTTGTGGCCGTGGCGGCGCAAATGCGTCAGCTCAAGCTCGACCAATTCCCTGGCCTGGTTGAATTCGGCAACCGTGGCGATCATGGGAAACATGATTTTCAGCACGCGCCCGCCGGCGGCGCGCAACAGCGCGCGCAACTGGGTCCGCAGCAGCGCCGGCCGGTCGAGTCCGAGCCGGATCGCGCGCCAGCCGAGCGCCGGGTTCTCCTCCTCGATATTGCGCATATACGGCAATACCTTATCGCCGCCGATATCGAGGGTGCGGAACGTCACCGGCTTGTCGCCGACGGCGTCGAGCACCGCGCGATAGAGCGCATGTTGCTCGCTCGCGCGCGGGAAATTCGGCGCCACCATGAATTGCAGTTCGGTGCGGAACAGCCCGATGCCGGCGGCGCCGGTATCGGCGATATGCGGCAGGTCGACGTTGAGCCCGGCATTGATCAGCAGGGTAAATTTCTCGCCGTCCCTGGTTAGGCACGGCAGATCGCGCAGCGCCTGATATTGCTGCTGCCGCCGTGCCCGCAGCCGCACCCGCTCGGCGTAAGCGGCCTCCAGGTCCGGCAACGGGCGCAAATGCATGTCGCCTGCGGCGCCGTCGATAATAACGGCGTCGCCGGGATCGGCCATGCCGGTGGCGTTGTCGATCTCGCCGACCGCGGCGATGCCGAGCGCGCGGGCGACGATGGCGACATGCGAATGCGGGCCGCCTTCTTCCAGCACCAGTCCGCGCAGCTTTTTGCGATCGTAATCGAGCAGCGCGGCCGGTCCCATCGAGCGCGCCACCACAATGGCGTTGTCCGGCAAATTCTCGCGCGACGGCGCGTGATCGCGGCCGGTGAGCTGGCGCATCAGCCGGTTGGCGAGGTCATCGAGGTCGTGCAGCCGCTCGCGCAGATACGGGTCGGTCTGCCGCAGCATGCGCGCCCGGGTGTCCGACTGCACGCGCTCGACCGCGGCCTCGGCGGTCAGGCCGGTCATCACCGCTTCTTCGAGCCTGTGCGCCCAGCCGCGGTCGTAGGCGAACAAGCGATAGGCTTCGAGCACGTCGCGGTGTTCGCCGCCTTCGACCACGTCGCCGTGTTCGAGCAGTTGATCGAGATCGGTCCGCAGGGCCTCGACCGCCGTTTGCAGATGTTTCAATTCCTTCGGAACGTCGTCGGCGATGTAATTGGTGACGACGACGCGCGGTTCGTGCAGCACGACGTGGCCGAGCGCGATGCCTTCGGACAGCGGCGATCCGGTAAGATGCAGCGAGCGCCGCGCCGCCGGCTCGGCGCCGGGCAACGCCAGCGCCGACAACTCGCCGGAAGCGATCATCTCGGCGAGCACCATCGCCGTGGTCTGCAGCGCTTCGACTTCTTCTTCGGAGTAGGTCCGCCGCGCGCGGTTCTGCACCACCAGCACGCCGAGCGTGTTGCCCGCGCGCAGGACCGGCACGCCGAGGAACGAATGGTAGATCTCTTCGCCGGTTTCCGCCCGGAACGAAAACGCCGGGTGCGCCTGCGCGTTGGAGAGGTTGATCGCGCTGGCCTGGCTGGCGACCAGGCCGACCAGGCCTTCGTCGGTGGCGAGCACGGTGCGATGCACCGCGTCGCGGTTCAAACCTTCGGTGGCATAGAGTTCGAGCGTACCATCGACGCGCAACACGTAGACGGAGCAGACCTCCGCCACCATGTTGGCGGCAATCAGCACCACGATCTTGTCGAGGCGTTCCTGCGCGCTGACCGGCTCCGCCATGACTTCGCGGAGTCGGCGCAACAAAACGCGCGGACCGCCAAGCGCGCCACGCATGGCGTGAGGTCCCTCGGGCCTTCGCTATGGCCGGGGGGTCGCCCGCTTCACCCCGGCCTGCATCGAAGATGAGTCAGCCGGAGCCCAGGCTGCGGCAAACATCCTCAAGGCTATATCGAATGCGGCATGCAAACTGCAAGCCAAAGACGCGACGATGACGGCTGCGAAAATTTGTGCGCCGCAGCGAGAATCGCGATTATGGCGACGCCTGATCGAGTCCGTACAGCGAATGGAGCGTGCGCACCGCCAATTCGGTGAAATTCACGTCGATCAGCAGCGAGAACTTGATCTCCGACGTGGTGATGGCACGGATGTTGACCGCGCGCTCGGCCAGCGCCTGGAACGCCTGCGCGGCGACGCCGGCGTGGCTGCGCATGCCGATGCCGATCACCGAGATTTTGGCAACGTCCGTGGCGCTGTCGAGCCGCTTATAGCCGATCTGCTTCTTCGCCTTGGCGATGACGTCGAGCGCCCGCTGATAGTCGGCAGCCGGCACGGTGAAGGTGAGGTCGGTGCTCTTGCCGTCGGGCGAGACGTTCTGCACGATCATGTCGACGTTGATGCTGGCTTGCGCGAGCGGCATGAAAATCGCCGCGGCGACACCCGGCTTGTCGTCAACTTCGCGCACCGAGATTTGTGCTTCGTCGCGCGAGAACGCGATGCCGGTGACGGTTTGCTGCTCCATGATCTCTCCCTCGTCGCAAATCAATGTACCCGGCGGTGTGCCGTGCGGATCGATATCTTCCGGCCGGTCGAAGCTTGAGCGCACGAAAATGCGGACGTTATGAAGCATGCCAAGCTCGACCGAGCGCACCTGCATCACCTTGGCGCCAAGCGACGCCAGCTCCAGCATTTCCTCAAACGCAACCTTGGCGAGTCGTTTGGCGCGCGGCACGACCCGCGGGTCGGACGTATAGACGCCGTCGACGTCGGTATAAATGTCGCAACGGTCGGCGCGGATGGCGGCCGCCAGCGCCACGGCCGAGGTGTCGGAGCCGCCGCGGCCGAGTGTGGTGATGCGGCCGGTTTCTTCGTGCACGCCCTGGAAGCCGGCGACGACAGCAACCTCTTTGCATTCGGCAAAACGCTTGATCAGTTCGGCGCCGTCGATGCCGGTGATGCGCGCCGAGGTGTGAACGTTGGTGGTCATGATCGGCAATTGCCAGCCGAGCCACGAGCGGGCGTTGACGTCGATGTCCTGCAAAGCGATCGCGAGCAGGCCGGCGGTGACCTGTTCGCCGGTCGCAAATACGGCGTCGTATTCGCGGGCGTCGAATACCGGCCGGTTCTTCGATGCTTCCCGGCACCACTCGATCAGCCGGTCGGTCGTTCCCGCCATTGCAGATACGACAACGGCTACGTCATGCCCGGCGTCGACCTCGCGCTTAACATGGCGCGCCACGTTGCGGATACGGTCGATATCGGCGACGGAAGTGCCGCCGAATTTCATCACCAGACGAGCCATAATACGCGCTTTCCCCGAAGGCGCGTATTGATACCGGTGCGGTGGACGCGCTGCAACAAGGCGTCAATCGCACCGGATTTGCGACCGGATTTGTCGGCAGATAGCGTTAATCGGTCGGACGATCGCGACGGTCTTTGTTTCGGACGCGGATCGGCAGCGCAGTTTCCTGCCAACCCATCGCGATCCCCGTCAAATTCGACCAGAACGCGATCCACATCAACAACGGCATGCGAGCCTCCTTTGCGGATCGAGCCAATGATTTAACGTGCTAAACTCGCGGTAGTTCCGCATCGCAGCACGAGAGGTCGAGTATCATGCCGGCGAGTACCGATCGCATCCTGACCACGCATGTTGGCAGTCTTGTGCGCCCGCCCGAACTCATGCGTTACATCGAAGCGATCGACGCCGGTGGCAACGTCGATCAGGCGGCATTCGACCGCTGTCTGTTCGGGGCCGTGAAGGCGGTGGTCGAACATCAGCAACGCGCCGGCGTCGACATTGTCAGCGACGGCGAATTCGGCAAATTTCGCAGCTGGTCGTTCTATGTGCTCGATCGGCTTGCCGGCATTGAGGAGCGCGCCGTCGAAGCGCCGCGCGGCGCCGGCCGCGACCAGCAGATGTTTGCCGATTTC
>Ga0307374_10009919_pt1 | contig 13927 bp, 9 predicted proteins | sample OX3MG_FD_202532 | JGI IMG/M metagenome (GOLD analysis project Ga0307374, IMG submission 202532) | Soil microbial communities from Risofladan, Vaasa, Finland - OX-3 | ecosystem: Environmental > Terrestrial > Soil > Coastal area > Acid sulfate soil | place: Finland: Risofladan, Vaasa | collected... | reverse complement strand
ATGCTCCACGCTTCCTTCCCACGCTCGGTCACCCTCACGCAGTTGCGCTTCACTTCGCTCGCTGTGGCCAGCTCACGGGAGGACTTCCACCTCCAAGATCGCGCCCATGCTGGGCGCACAAAAAAGCGGCCCCGTTTCCGGGGCCGCACATTGCTTTCTTATTATTTTTAGCCGTCTGTTATCAGAAGTTCACGGTCACGCGTCCGTAGAAGAACCGCCCCGGCGCACGGTAATACGTGGGCAGGAAGCTGTTAGCAAAGGACGACATGGCGATCGGTGGTTCCTTATCCCAGAGGTTGCGGATACCAATGGTAAAATCGGTATTCCAGGCATCCAGATGGTAGGTACCGGCAATGTCCTGATAGGTGGTGGCACCAATGTGGTTCAGGGGGTCACCACCGCTGGTGAACGGATATGAGCCTGTCAGCGGGCAGCGCGGCAGAAGCTGCGGGTAAAGGTTTGCTGAGGAGGCGCAGTCCTCCATCATGCCGCTGATGTACGACAAGTTCCAAACAGCCGACCAGTCGCCATAGTTCCAGTTCAGGGCGAAGTTGGCACGCTGTTTCGGGAATCCACCAGTGGCGCCGCCACCGGCGAGCCCATTAGTGGTGCCAGCAAGCTCCTGACTGCTTAGGATCGGACTACCTGGAGCGCCTGTACCGTAGGCTATGGTCTCCACATACTGTTTCAGGAAGGTCACGTTCAGGCTGGCCTTGAAGTCGCCGATGCTGGTGGATGGGAACTTATAGTCCGCGTTGACATCCACACCCTCGGTCTTGATACCGCCGATATTGATATTGGTGTCCACCACATCGGTGATGAAGCCGTTGGCGCCGGAACCGCCACCCGTGCGGGTGATCAGGCTGCAATAACCCGCATTACCGCCGTAATAGCAACCATTGAGGATGGTCTGGGCCGGCAACGCACTGATCGCGTTAACCACATCAATCTTGTAATAATCAGCGCTGAAGTCGAAGCCCGGGAACCAGCCGGGGCTGTATACGAACCCGACGGAACGCGAAATCGACCGCTCAGGCGTCAGCGACGGATTACCGCCGACTGTCGACTTGATCTGCCCGTTCGGTTGGCTGGTGCTGCCACCGCAGCCCACAGTCGGGGCCGATGGTGATACACAGGGATCCGACAAGCTCGGGTAGCTATCGCTATTGCCGAAGAAGAACTCACTGATGCTGGGTATGCGGAAACCCTGGGACCAGGATCCGCGCATCAACAAGCTGTCCGTAGCCTGCCAGCGCAGGGCTGCGCGGGCTGAACTATTGGAGGCAGTCTGTTGGACACCCGCGTTAGTCGTACCTGAATTACCGCCCTCCCATTTGAACTGCGACCAGCGGTTGGCGATGTCCAATGAAACGCTCTTCATGAAGGGCGCATCCGCAACCAAGGGGATGCTTAATTCAAAATATTCGGCATTTGTGCTCTCGCGGCCTTGTGTGGCTTCAGTCACATTACCGGTGGAATTGCCGGAGGCCGTGGTGGCATCGGGGAACGAGTAGCCATCATGCTCCAAGTACTCCAATCCAGCCGCGATCTGCAACGGGCCAGCCGGCAGGTCGAACAGGCTACCGGTTATGTTGGTAGTGTAGTCACGCATGGTCTCTTTCATGACAGCGTGGTCCTGGTACGCCACCCACTGTGCCATGGCCGGAGTGATGCTGCCTTGGCCGGTGGCAACGTTGTAACCGCCGAAGAAGTTAAACGGCACGCAGCCCGGTATCGGATTGGTGGGAGTACCACACAGGTAGTTGCTAGGTATGTTGGCAGCGCCTGTTGGCAGGTAGGCCGGTCCCAGGGCCAAGGCCAGGTTCGAGTTGTTCACCTGTCCATCAGTGATATCGGTCTCATAGTTATTGCCGTAGTTGTAATTGGCATCCCAATCCCACTCACTGCCGAGCATGTTGAAATAACCATTGAACCCACCGCGGAAACTGAAGCTGTCCACGTTCTGGTTGAACACCCGGTTGCCGGTCTCAAGACCACGGCGATAACCGAAGGCCAGTTCATCGCAGGTGCCGGCCGTGAAGCAGGCTGGTGCATTACCCTGGTAAGTTGCACCTGTGGAGGTTGTACACGTTGTGCCCTTAGCACATGTAGAACTGTTGGGTACAATGTCTTTGCCCCAGGGGTTGTAGGGATTTGAGGCGGAGATACCGATGAGTGCGCCGTTAGATGTATAACCGCCGGCGCCGATGGCGATGGTGGTAGGCGCCAGTTGTTGCTGGGAGACACGGTTGGTAAACACACCCATGGTGTTGAAGGTCAGGTTGTCCGCCAGGTCGTAATGGCCCTGGATGAACAAGCTGGTGCGCTCACTGGGGGTCACCAGGTAATTCAAAGGCGCGTAATTGAAGCGCGAAGCATTCGACCAGGCCTTGAAGCTGCTAAGCGAAGGATTATTGTTCGCTGGATTCGCCTGGGTGAAGCTGCAGATGGACTCCCCTGACGGCGTCCCATAACCTGCAAGGAAGCTGCAACCGTTGACATTGGAGTTGTCACCGGGGGTGATCATGATAAACCGGCCGGTGGCCGCGAACGAGCTGCCGGAGGCCTGACCGCCGCCGATGTAGGGTTCCTTGGAAATGGTGCGGTTGCCGGCATAGATCGGGCTCTGGTTCACATACATGGCATTGAAGATCACGCCGGAACGATCGGTGTTGGAACCGATTGTGAAGTCGTATTCCTGGGTCTTGCCGTCCCAGCCGCCGCCATCCGCGTGGCCGTCGAACATACCCAAATAGGCATTCGCCTGGGCACCGTTGAAATTCTTGATGGTGATGATGTTGATCACACCCGCGATGGCATCGGAACCGTAAATGGCCGAGGCGCCGTCCTGTAATACTTCGATGTGATCGACCACGGAAACTGGGATGTTGTTCAGGTCCACCGCGCCACCCAGGCCGGCATCCACGCGCTGGCCATTGATCAGCACTAGGGTGCGCACAGAGCCCAAGTTACGCAGGCTGATCTGTGTCTGGCCGTTACCGCCGTTGTTGAACTGGGTATTGAGTGAGGCGCCCGCAGAGGAGATGTTCTGCAGGATGTCGCCGACCGACTGCAAGCCGGTGGCTTTGATCTCAGCAGCGGTGATGATGGTCACCGGCTGCGCGGTCTCCACATCGGTGCGCTTGATGCGCGTACCCGTGACCTCGATCTTGCCGAGCTGGGCAGTGCTGGGTGCCGTGCTGGTGCTGGCAGCGGGTGCCTGCTGTGCGAACACCGCCGGTGCCGAGATTGCCGAGGCCGCACCTACTACCAGGGCGTAACGTACGGCTTTGCTGATTGAGTTGCTGCTGTTCATCCGAAAGACTCCTGCATATATAGTTTGAAGAGTTTGGAACCTGAACGTCCACTTGGACGTGGATTGCCACGTGGCCGAGCATCGAATTTCGTACTTTTCAGTCTCACGGCAGCGGGACATTGGTCAACCCACTCCTCCTAGACTCTCGTAACTCTAGCACAAGAAAATCAAATTGGAAGGCTTTTGTTGCAAATCGAGTACATTTTTTAGTTATCATAGTCCCTCAATTACTTAAGCTTTGAAGACCTTTTGGATATTTGTAGGGTTTATGTTGTTAGTATGCAACATTATTATGGCATCAATTCCTTAAAATAACAGAAATTTGCGGGAATCATCCTGGCTTTAGGAGTTAACTGGAACAATTATCTCTATTCTGAACTTAAAAATGTAACTCATTGAAATAATTTAATATTATTAAAATGGATCCGATCAAAACCAACCCGCAAGACGCAGCCCGCCGTCATTATGATGAAGGCATGGCTCTGGTGAACTCAGGTAACGAGCAAGCTGCCCACAAGTCTTTCATGCGGGCTGTAGAACTGGATGACTCTTTGGCCATTGCCCATTACCAGCTGGGTAATTGCCTGCGCCGTAGTGGTGAACCCGCTGCGGCCGAACAGCCATTGAAAACCGCAATTGCCAGGGATGTCTCTCTCAGACAAGCGTATATCAGCCTGGCTTACCTCTATCTCAGCCAAGGCAAGCGGGATTTGGCTTCCACAACCCTGGAAGCCCTGGCGAGTGCCCATCCAGCCGATATGCCCCTGCAACATCAGGTGGCCGGGCTATTGGCGGGCATAGGCTGCCACGCCCAAGCAGTAACCCTTTATGAAGCATGTCTGCGCCGCCATCCCCGATCTAGTCAAACCCGTCTACAGCTCGGGCAAAGCCTGCAGAAACTTGGCCGTTTTGCAGACGCCGCCCAAGCCTATCTAGCGGCTATAGAGGCTGACCCCAACAGTGATGCCGCCTACTTGCTGTTGGCCCATACCCGCCGTACGCAACCCACTGACAGCCCCATGATCAGGCGCTTCGAGACAGCGCTCAGCAATCCAAAATCAAGCGAAGAAACCATCAAATGCATTCATTTCAGCCTTGGCAAGATGTATGACGATTTAGGTAACCATAAAGAGGCTTTCGCACATTTTCGCGCTGCCAATGATCTGCAACACCGGCGAATTCAATTCGACCGGCAAGCGCTAGTGGCTTATGTAGTGTCGGTAAAAAGGGTTTTTAACCGGGAGTTTTTCCAGAGCCAGCCTACAGTAAATCCATCCAGTCCCATGCCAGTGTTCATCGTGGGGATGCTTCGCAGCGGCACCACGCTGGTGGAGCGCATACTTGCCAGCCATCCGCAGGTGTTCGGCCTGGGCGAAACCGAACTCGTGGATAAAATGGCCGAAGGATTGGCCAATCACCTTGGCGCGCCTTACCCGGATTGCATAACCAGTCTGGATAACACCCTGGCGACAACCGTGGCAACGGAATTAAGTGCCCAATGGCCGGTTGAGGCACGCGCAGCCACGCATGTGGTGGACAAGAACCCACTCAACTTCATGCACTTGGGATTGATCGCCTGCGTATTTCCCGGCGCACCCATCTTGCACTGTGTGCGAGACCCCCTGGATACCTGTCTGTCGATCTACTTTCAGTATTTTGCCCACTCGCGCAATAACTATGCCTACGACCTGGATGACATCGGCTTCTTTTATGCACAGTACATGGATCTGATGAGACATTGGCGTACGGTTCTTACCATTCCAATCTATGAGATTCATTATGAAGAGCTGGTGAAGGATCCAGAAAAAGACAGCCGTGCGCTGCTCTCGGCAATCGGATTGCCATGGCATCCAGGTTGTTTGGAGCCAGACAAACATACGGCCACCATCTCAACCGCAAGTCTATGGCAGGCGCGCCAACCGATCTATACAAGTGCCGTGGGCCGCTGGCATCACTATTCCAGTCGGCTTGATGCCTTAAGGAATGCTCTGAAAGCTGCCGACGTACATCTTGAACCTGGATAAATGCGTGTGCTTGCGTGCGATGCTACTGATAAAGAGCCTGTACGGGCGAGACATCGGATCAACTACCCTGAGTCAACAGTTATAATGTTCATCCCGACTCACAAGCGATCTACCTGACAGTTATGACCGAGAACACAAAGACTAGCAAGCTGGAGGAAGCCCTCAGCGCTCATGGACAAAACGATGAACAAAGCATCCGCAAGGTATTGAGAGCCTTTGTGCAATCCAGGGTATTCGTGAAGTTGGATCAGCCATGGGACGGGAAAAGCATTCCGAGTACTGATACGCACTTATTGCTGGTGACTGATGGCGATAATAAAGAACAGGCCATGCTTGCAGTCTTCAGCGTTGCAAGCCACGGGGCTGTCTATAAGGGCGAAGATATGGGGCCATTCAAATATACGGTGGAGGTAGACGCTGCCTGGGCCTGTCTAGGCGTTCCTGAAAAAGCCGGGATCATGATCAACCCAAATACCGAGCATAATTTCCGGATTTCACCCGAGGTCGCCCGCGTCTTACGAGAAACCGCACGACAAGATTTGGATAACAAGATCAAAACCAGGGACGTCTCGAACATCGCCAATAAACAGATTTAACATGCATCAGCAGACCATCGGACTATCTAATCTACGCGCGAACGAAAAATCCATTGAATTGGCGAAACGATACTATGATGCAACCGAATTCGATAAAGCACGGACTGCTGTGGATGAATCGCTGCAACTAACGCCTCAAGATTACTCAGCACTGCACCTCGCCGGTATGATCGCCAGCGCTCAAAAGCAGTTCTCGACTGCTAGCCAGTTTTTTAAACAAGCTTTACAGCATGCGCCTGATTCTGAAAATGCAGCCGCCAGCTGGTGCGCCCTGGGTAAAGCTCTACGCGCTGCTGGAGATTTGCATCAAGCTGAAGAGGCGTTGCGGCGCGCCATTGTCATGGACTCCCAGAACAGCAATTACCCTATCGAGCTTGCAGATACTTATGCTGAAGGCTGGAATTTGAATGCCGCAATCGAAACTCTCAAGAAAGCGGTAAATCGCTTCTTTTCCGATCCCTTGCCATGCGCGGCACTCGGTAACCTTCTAAACAGATATGGGAAACAATCTGATGCCTTTACGGCTTATGAACTTGCGATTAAAAGAAAACCCGATTTCACTGAGGCCCATCTTGCGCTGGGTAGTACACTGGCGATGCTGGGCAGGTTTGAAGAAGCGGAGCAGGCCTTGCGTGAAGCCCTGCATCTCAATCCTATGAGCAAGGCTTACTACCAATTGGCGCAGGCAAAGAAATTCAAACTTGATTCAAAAGAAATAGATGAGATTAAATCGCGCCTTAACCCGCAATTAAATGCGCCAAAGGAAGCAATAATTGACGCGCTATTCGCGCTCTCTAAAATCTACGATAAACAAAAAGACTTCGCGTCCGCTTTCCATTATCTCAATGAGGCCACGTTTTTACATCGCTCTGCCAATGAAGATTTGATGCCAGAATATGAGGCAATGTGTGACCGCATCATATCGCTATTCACCCCTGAATTCCTGGCCCGCTATTCCGACAAAAGTACTTCAGAGCTGGCTCCCATATTCGTCCTGGGCATGTTCCGTTCAGGGACAACTCTTATGGAACAAATACTTGCATCACATTCCCAAGTGCAAGGTGGCGGCGAGCTCCTCTGCATCGTGCAGATAGCGAAACAACTAAGTTTGACCTGGACTAATCGTGGAATCTCTGCCATCGATGATGATGCGACTGTCATCGATGATCTAATTCAGTCAGCTGCGGATTACCGGCGAATGACTGCGCATTTAACCGGTAAATGCCCACGCTTTACGGATAAATTGCCTTTGAATTTCTTTTATATTGGGATCATCCACTTGCTGTTCCCCAAAGCCAGTATCATCTACTGTCATCGCAATCCGATAGCTACCTGTTTCAGCTGTTATCAAAACAACATCATTATGCCAACTAACGGTTGGTTTACCCATGATTTAACCGATCTTGTTCGCTACTATAAATTACATGACCGCATGATGCGGTACTGGCGGGAAGTGCTTCCCGAGCGCATCCTCAATGTGGAATATGAACACTTAGTAGAATATCCCGAGGCTGGAATTAAGCGCATTTTGAATTTCTGCAATCTGGGATTTGAACCGGATTGTCTCGATTTCCATGCCACAAAACGCCCGGTTGCAACAGCAAGCATCATGCAGGTGCGCAACCCAATTTATAAGAGCGGTATCGATCACTGGAAAAACTATGAGCAGTTTCTGGGACCGTTAATCGAGGCGCTGCAATGAGTATTCCCATAGAGCCCCAGGCCGCAGTATCGACAGATACTAAATACCCGCATCAGGAAATGCTGGACAAAGCTACGGCTTATTACTATGCGAAGGATTACGACAATGCGCATGCCCTCTCTGATCAACTCCTAAACTTAGCGCCCCATGATTACGCGGCCCTATTGCTTGCGGGAGCCATCGCCAGAGAGCAGAAACGTTTTCCTGAATCCGCAGGATTCTTGAAGCGGTCGATCGCATCTTCACCTGACCCACAACGGATCGCAGCTGGTTGGTGCGGTCTTGGCAAGACACTGCGTGAAGCCGGAGACTCACGTCAGGCTGAAGAAGCGTTCCGGCGGGCTATTCGCGCAGACCCAAATGTTTCCGGTTACGCTACAGAACTAGCCCAAACCTATGCCAAGGAATGGAAACTGGATAGCGCGATCAAGACACTCAAAATAGCGATTAAGCGATTTTCGATGGATCCATTACCCTGCGCGACTCTCGCAAGTTTATTAATGACAAACGGACGCCAGCATGACGCACTTATTGCCTATAATCTGGCTCTCGCACGGAACCCAAATGATGCGATTGTTCGCCGTGATAAAGGCACCACATTAAAGATGCTGGGTCGGTTCTCAGAAGCAGAAAATGAATTCACTGAGGCGCTACGGCTCGATCCTATGGTTGATGTTTACAGCCAATTGGCTCAATTGAAAGATTTCAAAATTAATTCTCCCGAGCTCAAGCCCCTGATCGAACAGTGGGACCCCGAGAACAAGGCGTCCATAGAAACGCGTATTGACGCCGGTTTTGCACTGGCGAGAGTCTACGATAGAGAACGAGACTATCGCACTGCTTTTCGATATCTTGAGGAGGCGAATCGTCTTAACAGGTCAAAGATTAATTTTGCAATTGCCGACCAGGAGACTATAGCCTCACGGGTGATGGCATTATTTACGCCAGACTTCCTGGCGCATTATTCCGATAAAAACAACTCCAATTTAGCACCTATCTTCATTCTTGGGATGCCCCGCTCGGGCACCACTTTGACAGAGCAGATGCTCGCCTCCCATTCCCAGGTACAAGGCGGCGGCGAACTCGCCGGAATCTCACGCGTGGCCAGAGAATTAGGGGAAACTTGGGAGAGCCGCGGTGAGCAAGCACCTGGCAGTGATGAAACCGTGGCCCAGGACTTGATGAATGCAGCCAAGCATTATGCGGACATGACACAACACCTATGGAATAAACGTCCGCGCTTTACCGATAAATTGCCGATGAATTTTCTGTACATTGGCATAATCCACATGCTGTTTCCGAAAGCCAAGATCATATATTGTCACCGCAACCCAATAGCCACCTGTTTTAGCTGTTATCAAATTCTATTCGGTGAAGGTAATATCCTTTATAGCTATGATTTAACAGAGCTGGGGCAGTTCTATAGGATTCATGAACAACTCATGGGACACTGGCGCCGTGTACTTCCGGACCTAATGCTGGAGGTGGAATACGAAGATTTGATCGAACATCCGGAAACGAATATCAAGCGCCTTCTGGAATTCTGCGGCTTGGAGTATGAACCCGCTTGCCTGGATTTCCATACCTTGGATCGTCCGATCGCGACTGCCAGTCTCATGCAGGTTCGCAAACCCATATATAAGGAATCGATCGACCACTGGAAAAATTATCAGACGTTTCTTGGATCGCTGTTTAATGCGCTGAGACTGGATCCTACGTCAATTAAGTCGTCGTGAATTTCCACAAAAATATAAGCTACTTCCGTCCCAATTTTACTATATGAACTGAAGTAACGACGATTCCGCGTATCCTTACATATCTATGATTCGCAGGACCGCTTTTCTTGTCATCAGCGTAAACCCGGTATATTCATAGTTAACCTTGAACTCTTTTGAGAATTGGTGCCAGGCACAAAATTCATGTCGTTCATAACCGGGATATCCAAGAAATTCATCGAATACCAGGATTGACCCGATCCGCAGGAGCGGATAAATTTCATTCAGCACAGTGCGTGTCGAGCTGTACAAGTCGCAGTCGATATGGATAAGACGCACTTTTTCCGTTTGCTCAGCCACAAAAACAGGCAAGCTATCTTTGAACCAGCCTGGATGCAGCTTCACATGCGACGGCATCCGAGGCAGGCGCCCATGGGCGCTGTAACTGCCGACGGGCTCATCGGATTTCCAAGCCTCAGGCAAACCCTCAAAACTGTCAAAACCATGCACCGGCCCGCTAACTCGTCGCGCCAACTGACGAAGTGAAAGACCGTGATACACGCCAAATTCGAGTACCAAGCCACTAGCGGGTGCCTGGTCTACCGCGGCATCCAATAATGTTGAACCTAGACCATAGAAACGGGTTTTTCCACCGCTCCCATTTGCAAATAGAAAACTGTTCCATTGCACATGGATATCCACATATTGTCGTATCTGCGCCAGATGGGTTTCAGCTTTGGCTGATTCGCCAGTAAGCTTAAGTAAGACGGCATATAGATAGTTAATCGCTGGATCCGATGGTCGTATCTGCATTCCGATTAACAAACTGTCCAGAGCGCTGGCTATTCTTTGTAAGTCATATTCACATAAGGCGTGCAATGCCATCATCTCAGCAGAAGATCCTTGATGCCGCCATACGTTTAATAATTCCCTCGCCTTTTCAATTTCGCCGAGACTTACATAAGCTTGCACTAAACTGGTGGCGACTTTCTTGTTACTGGGATCCCCGGCAAATACTTCATTAAAACATATTAATGCTTGATCGTAGTTCCCCTCGATCCATAATAACCTGGCGTATTTCAAGCCTAAACCAGGATCATCAGGCTTTGATTTTTGAAGTATTTCAATCAAGGGTCGTGAAGATATCGAATCTCTAAGCCGCAAGTAGATGTCTGCCAGGTCGGTCATCAATGATCTATCAGATGGCAGGTGCTTGAGCCCCTCCTTCAATAACTCAATGGCAGCATCTGTACGTTGATATTGCAATGCGATACGCGCACGCATACGCCAGGCTTCAGTGAGCTGTGGATTTTTTTCCAGCTGCTGTGCGTATTCAGCATCAGATGCGTCTATGGGTTGCATTGAGATCAACAAATCCTACATTCGGGTATTTAACTCACGCCATGCGACCGCAATTCTAGAGGTTGATCGTGCTACTGCCTGACCATAAATATGAATTACATCCATTATGGCTGCTAGATACACCCAAAACCGCCCTGAGTAACCTACATGCCGATAAAATTTTTGGTGCCCCGGGGCGGAGTTGAACCGCCGACCTTCCCCTTAGGAGGGGGATGCTCTATCCAACTGAGCTACCGGGGCTTGGGTGTTTATTATCACATCCGAGGATGGTAGCCATCCTTGGCGTTCCCGCCAACCCGTACTTACGTCCGTCAGGGGTGTATGGCGTTTGCAGCATGCGGGCAAACTCGAAAGGTGGCTTGGACTTTCAAACGGTGCATGATTGCTTGAAATCGGGAATGCAGCAATGCATGAGCAATAATCTGCTGTCTCCAGGGTGGCCGCTGCCGGCGTCGCTTGAGTGACGCCACTGCCTATCCCCGCTTCCGGGACTTACAAGCCGGCTTCTGAGATCCCATGCTGCCGGTATAAATCCTTGGCCTTCACCCCAGCATTCAGCCGCTTCAATTCCCGATAATCTGCTCTTTAGTAAATGATTTCCTCTTCATAGTCTGCTCCTCGCGAGCAGGCTCTAGTGCCCTCCCGTACTATTTGTGGATATCAGGTCGCCAGTTACAGTTGTCGAGGGCGCACCGTTTGGCTTTCAGGGCCGGTGAGTCACAGCCGGGGGCGCCGATGTTGAGACATGCTGTGCAGCCGGCGGCAGAGGGATGCGGTGTAGCAGCGACTGAAATTCCGACGCGTTCACCGAGGCGTGCAGGTATTGTCCCGGCTGACTACTGACTGTTTCTTGGAGTATCTCAGACGCCTCGTTGGTACAGCTAACCCTGCATGCTCCCATACTGTCATCTTGATTAGAACTTGTATTTTGCGCCGCGACGAACATCATTGCGGTTTGCAGTTTTCCCCGGTCTGCACTCAAATTACGGTTCGTACCACAAATCAGCAATTGCATGATATGACTGCCGGCTTCATCCTGCAGGCGGCATACCATTACGTTCGCCAGTTTTGGGTCGGTGGAAAAGGGCTCCCGCAAGGCGACTTTTATGGCCTGCAGGGTTTTGAAGACCCTTTGTTGGCCGCGAACTTCGACTTTACCCAGGTACATCACGACGTCGCTGTTCTGGTCCGCCTGTGCCTGGGAATTGCCCTGGGTATGACCTGGTCGTGCTGTCATTATGAGTGCTAGACCTACTAGTATCGCTAGCGTAAGTTTTGGCTGTGTAGCTATAAATTTACTGATATTCATGGTGTAACCTCAATAGGGGTGCCTGCCCCTATGTATAGCCCGTCCTGTCGTAACATGCTCTAATTAAAATCGGAAATCAGTCTGATTCATTTCTAATTTTTACGGTCGATGACCCCCCCCCAATAAAATTGAACCTATAGTAACGTGGCTAATCTGGCAAAATGCGACTAGACAGTCGAAGGGCGCACGATAATGTAAAAGTAGATTAGTTTGAGTCAATTACAGTAGCGTTGGAAGAAGCGGCGCATGTAACACCGGCGGCACAGATCGGCTGCATGTCAGGGATCAGCGAAGTGACGTTCTACTACTGTCTGGTTTGGTACCATGGTCTCACGCTCGATCCCAACCTGCTGAAGAATTCGGCAAACGATGCCAGGCAACAGGCATTAATCTGATCGCCAAAGTAGTTTGCAGCTTTATAAAGAAATAATCCAAATATCAAGACTGAGTTAGCGTGGCCTTGACGGCTCCCTCTTGAAGGTAGATGAAGGAGAAAATCATATGAAAGATCTAGGTCAGATAGGCCGTTTTATGTTTATCGTTGCCATCGGAGCACTCGGCATTCAGGCATTCATCTGCTCTGCATTCATTTACGAACTCGAGCCCGTGCCTTCCTGGATTCACGCGCAAGTCGTCTTGGCCAACTTGACTGGTTTTTTTCTCGTGGCAGTCTGCCTTGGGCTTGTTATCTGTAGGTTGAACCGTCTGGCAGCTGTTTCCCTGGGTAGCCTGTTACTGGTTTGGGTATTGATTCTGCATATACGCTTGCTAGTCCCTAACCCAGCTCCGGACTTGTCGTTTGCATTCGAGACATTGGCCTTGTCCGGGATAGCCTGGACTTTGGCGATGGAAACGCCACTCGGTTCAGGGAAATTTCAGCGACTGAATGCTGTGATCGACACAGTTGCAAAACTCGGCCGGTACGGTTTCGCCATTTCTCTTTTGGCATTCTGTATTGTCAACTTCATCTATCACGATTTTATCGCCGGAATGATACCGGCGTGGATTCCCGCTCATCAGTTTTGGGCATATTTCACCGGGGTTGCATCGCTGGCTGCCGGCGTCAGTATCCTGACCGGAGTGCAAGTACGTCTTGCCGGCACCCTGCTGGGTATCATGTATGGCTCATGGGTACTGGTGATTCATATACCGTACATTGCGGCCAATCCTGATAGCCGTGGAATGTGGACAGACATGCTAATAACCCTTGCGTTGTCTGGAGGCGCTTGGATCATGATTGGCAGTAAGTCTGCTGAAAGAGCGTAAGTCTCCTCATGCAGGCACTGGATTAGCCAGACGTAGAATTAACTTTTATGCGCTAGACATCGGCTCTCTAGTGTCTCCATTGCGCCGACTTGTCCGCGCCATCGATGCTGGTTCGAACTCGAAGGCCGGCTGTTTCTCACCCGGCCTAGCGTCACTTTCCGGGCCTTAAAATCAACTTGAACCGCAAAATCACCGAGCGTTGATCCTCGATCGTCCGCGAGTGCTTATGCATGTGCGCCCGCTCGAAGCGCGGCTTACTGTACGAGATTCGGTCGGATGCGAATCCTGTTTATCCTCACTCTCATACATTTGGGCCAAGAGTCGGCAGGAAAAAGCCGGGCATGCCCGGCTTTGAGGCTGAAATACTGGTGGAGCGGAAGGGGATCGAACCCTCGACCTTCGCATTGCGAACGCGACGCTCTCCCAACTGAGCTACCGCCCCATACGGCGCGGCATTCTAGCATCGCCACCACGCTCCCGCTATGTGTCTGCCGTAAACCGCCAGTTGTACGAAACGCTACTAAATCCTATGCTAATCTTTAGGTATAAACCGCACGTAAGGCTGATTCCGAAATTGCTGCCCGGGAGTAGGATTCACGTGAAGACCTGCAAGCACTCATGACGACGATACGCGGAT
>Ga0307374_10009918_pt1 | contig 13927 bp, 12 predicted proteins | sample OX3MG_FD_202532 | JGI IMG/M metagenome (GOLD analysis project Ga0307374, IMG submission 202532) | Soil microbial communities from Risofladan, Vaasa, Finland - OX-3 | ecosystem: Environmental > Terrestrial > Soil > Coastal area > Acid sulfate soil | place: Finland: Risofladan, Vaasa | collected... | reverse complement strand
CCGGACGATTTCCGGCTGACGAAGACCATCGTCCGCCATGGCGGCACATCCGCCAATCTCGACCTCTCGCTTGTTTTTGACGGCGATTGGAGCTTTCTTCCTTCCAGTCCCTGGACTCTCAGCGCGCGGGTGGAACGCGCCCCGAGCGAGGATCTCCTGTCGATGTTCGATATGAGCTATCCGATCAGCGGCTTTCTCAGCGGAACCGTGCGCGGCAGCGGTACCCGCGCCGCTCCCGTGCTCGACTCGGATTTTGTGTTTGAAGACATCAAGGCCGGAAGATTTCAGTTCGACCGTCTCAGCGGCCGGTTGCACGCACAGCACGATGAGCTGAGCCTCTCCTCAGCCGAATTGCGAGTCGCTTCCGAAAGCGTCGCCGGCAGCGTACTCTACCGGCCCGAGGAGAAGGAGGCGGAGTTCGATGTGAGCGGCACGGGAATATTGTTGGAAAAGATCAACCAGATTCAAAGCCCATCCCTGCCCATGGCCGGGAAGCTGGAATTTCATCTCAAAGGCAGCGGGCCTTTGCGAGCGCCCATCGCGGCGGGCACTATGCGTTTGGTGAATCTAAGACTGGGAAACGAAGTGGAGGGAAATTTTAACGGCCAACTTTCCTCCAACGGGCGAAGTGCGAGCATCTCCTTGAGTTCCGACCCAGGTCCACGAAAGCTGCAAGGGCACGTCACCGTGGGACTGATGGGAGACGCCCCGCTTTCCGGGCAGCTCTCGGTCGAGCAGTTCGATCTCGATCCCTTCCTCGTCGCCGGACTTCACTTGCAACAACCCACGGCCCACAGCAGCGCGGACGGAGTATTCACGATTTCCGGCGCGCTCAGGCAGCCGGACTCCATCAAAATTGAGGCGGATATCACTCGAATCTCGTTCGATTATGAACTCGTTCAGCTGACGAATGACCAGGATATCCGGCTGACGTATCAGCGCAATGTAGTGAGCGTCTCGCAGGCGCGCCTGCACGGCACGGATACGGATTTGCAGCTTACCGGCTCGGCCCGATTTGACGGCGACCAGCCGCTCCACGTCACGTTGTCCGGCGGAGTGAATCTGCGCTTGCTGACGAGCTTGCTGCCGGACTTGCAGGCGCGGGGACGGGCAAATGCGAACATTTCCATCGAAGGAACGATCTCGCAGCCGCAAGTCACGGGGCGCGCCAGCGTCCGCGAGGCATCCGCGAACTACGCGGATTTCCCGGTGGGGCTGAACAACGTGAATGGAGATTTGCTCTTCGACAAAAGAAGGCTGGTTTTCGATCGCATTACGGCGGAGTCCGGAGGAGGACAACTGGCGCTGAGCGGCAGCGTCACCTACGGCGAAGGACCCATGCGCTACGAGGTGAACGCGACCACATCGCTCGTCCGCATCCGCTATCCGGCGGGGATGAGCTGGCTTGTGGGCGGCACACTCCAGCTTTCCGGAACGAGAACAGCGGCGATCATGACCGGACGCGTGCAAGTGCAGCGATTGCTATTTGCCCAAGGTGTCGACGTAGCGTCGTTCTTCGCCTCGGCATCGGACGTTACACTCGCATCGGCTTCCAGCTCGCCGTTTCTGCAAAACCTCACTTTCGATGTAGCAGCCCAAACGAACGCGGGAGCGCTGATCGAATGGTCCGGAGCGCAGATCCAAGTGGACGGTAATGTCCGTCTCCGTGGCACCTGGGATCGCCCGGTTCTTCTCGGGAATGTCCATCTGCTCGGGGGCCAGATGCCATTTCGAGGCAACACCTTTCAGCTCACTCGCGGCGACATCAGTTTCGCGAACCCATTCCGGCTCGATCCGGTGCTGAACGTCGAGGCCACCACCACAATCAGTCAATATCAGGTGACGGTCGATTTCTCCGGGCCCGCCAGCCGGCTGACCATGAACTATCGGTCCGACCCTCCTCTACCGGATACCGATGTGATTGGCCTGCTCGCGCTCGGCAGAACCGGCGAAGAGACGTCGCCAATATCGTCGACATCCTCGCAAAACTACGGCGCCACAGCGCTGCTATCGGAAGCGATTTCGAGCGGTCTGGGGGGGCGGATTGAGCGCCTGTTCGGCATCAGTCAATTCCGCGTCGATCCTTTCGTCGCCGGCACGGCTACGGAATCAAACGCCGCGGCGCGGATCACTATCCAACAGCAAGTTCAAAGCAACCTCACGATCACCTATTCGACTAACGCCGCCACGTCGAACCAATACCAGATGATTCAAGTGGAATACTCCGTGAAGCGAAATCTCTCCGTTGTTTTCCTTCGCGATATCAACGGCACGAACGGCCTGGACATCAAGTGGGTGAAACATTTCAAATAGCAGGTTGAAGCTCTCGCGAATCCTCAATGAAAACGATGAAATTCCGTGAGGCGGCCTCCCCACTTCGGAATTCTGCTACGTGGAAATCTGTCTTGATCGCCACGGCAGCGCTCCGTAGGAAAGCTTCGGATAGATTCGAGCGAACCACGGACGGGATTTGCGGAACCGAGCACATCCGGGAAGTGATCCCCTTCCCACGGACGCTTTGTCGCGTCTATTCTTAGGGGCCCCACCGCCGTTCTTGGGGTAGCGAACAGACACAACAAAATGGCCGAGAAGATACGCATCATCGGTGTGCCGATGGACCTGGGCGCCAGCCGTCGCGGCGTCGATATGGGCCCTTCGGCGCTGCGCGTGGCGGGCTTGCAATCGCGGCTCAAGCAACTGGGACGTCAGGTGGAAGATATTGGCAATATTCGCGTCCGGCAACCCGAGGAACAGCACTACGGCGAGAAAAGCGCCAAATATCTCGAGGAAATTTCCGAGACCTGCAAAGGGCTTGCCGAGATCGTTGGGAAGGCGCTCGATGATGAATTTCTCCCCGTGATCCTCGGCGGCGATCATTCGATTGCGGTGGGCACCGTGGCGGGCGCCGCTTTGCATTTTAGCAAGCAATCCAAGCGGATCGGCGTGATCTGGCTGGACGCGCATGGCGACATGAATACGCCGGAGTCTTCGCCCTCGGGCAACGTCCACGGCATGCCGCTTGCTTCCATCATGGGCTACGGCCCGCGCGAATTGACCGAGCTTGCCGGAATCAAACCGATGGTTGAGCCGCGGAATGTCGTCCTGGTAGGGACTCGCGAGCTCGACGCGAAAGAGCGCCGGCTTGTGAAGGAATCGGGCGTCCATATCTTCACCATGCGCGATATCGACGAGCGCGGCATGCGTGAAGTGATGGCCGAGGCGCTACGCTTCGCAGGCGACGACACGGCGGGCATTGCCGTGAGCCTCGACATGGATTTCGTGGATCCCTCCGACGCGCCCGGAGTCGGCACGCCGGTCCGCGGCGGCTCCACCTACCGCGAAGCGCACCTCGCGCTGGAGATGATTGCAGACAGCCGCTCGATGGTCTCGTTCGAGCTGGTGGAAATCAATCCCGTGATCGATTTGCACAACACGACCGCGATTTTGGGCGCGGAGCTGCTGCTATCGGGTCTGGGGAAGAAAATCCTATGAGCGACGATGCGCTCGCAATAAAGATCAGGAAGGTGCCGGAATGAGTTCAGCAAAGCGGCTGCGCGTGGGCGTCCTCTTTGGCGGGCGTTCGGGAGAGCACGAAGTCTCGCTCGCTTCGGCTGCGTCCGTGATTCGCGCACTGAATCCTGAGAAATATGAAGCCGTGCCCATTGGCATTACGAAGGAGGGACGCTGGCTCGTGAGCGCCGGCGCCCAGAAAATGCTCTCCGACGTTTTGAAATCGGGCGAGCGCGTTTCACTTCCGCCCGATCCGACGACCGCCGCGCTGGTTCCCATATCACGCGGCTCAGGCCATCCGAGCGTGGCCGTGGATATCGTTTTCCCCGTGCTGCACGGAACGTTTGGAGAAGACGGCACGGTGCAGGGCCTGCTTGAATTGGCGGGTCTGCCATATGTCGGCGCCGGCGTCCTGGCATCGGCCGTGGGCATGGACAAGGACGTTCAAAAAAGGCTGTTCGAGCAGGCGGGGCTTCCCATCGTGCCGTTTATGGCGGTTCGCCGCTCCGAATGGGAACAAGAACGCACGCTCGTCCTGCGGCAGATCCAAAAAAAAATCCGCTTCCCGCTGTTCGTGAAGCCGGCAACGCTAGGCTCCTCCGTGGGCATGAGCCGCGTCAAGTCCGCCAGGGAGTTGCCGGCCGCGATGAATCTCGCCGCTGAATTCGCGTTGAAAACGATCGTGGAGCGCAGCGTGGCCGCTCGCGAGATTGAAGTCTCGGTGCTTGGCAACAACGATGTGCGCGCCTCCATCCCTGGCGAAATCGTGCCCCATCGCGAGTTCTACGACTACACAGCCAAATATCTGGAGGAGGGCACGCGGCTGGTGATCCCCGCGCCGCTCACCAAAAAACAGGTGTCCGCCTTTCAGAACCTTGCCGTTCGCGCCTTTCGCGCGATCGATGGGGCAGGGATGGCGCGCTGCGATTTCTTTCTGGAACACCGCACCGGAAAAATCTTCGTCAACGAGCTGAATACGATTCCCGGTTTCACGGCCATCAGCATGTACCCGAAACTCTGGGAAGCGTCGGGCCTGCCCTATCCCAAACTCCTCGACCGGCTCATCGAACTCGCGCTCGAGATGCACCGCGAAAAGGCTCGCACCAAGTATTCCATCGATCTTCCTTCCGGGGCGGCCGGCGCCCTCGACGCATGAATCGAGCGCCGGCTTTTCCGTTGGCGCGATGACCAGTGCACCGTCTCGCTTGGCGGGAATAGCGCCCGGCGCCAGCCCGCCTGTCGATAGCCAACCCCGTCTTGACATGCGACGATCCGCCCATTAAACTAACCAGTTAGTTAAATAAAACATTTCACTGAAGGAGGAGCCTTCCGTGCAATTCCGCCGGCTGGGAAAGAGTTCACTCGTGGTTTCCGCCATGGGACTCGGCTGCATGGGCATGTCCCAATCCTACGGTACTCCGGACGATCCGGAATCCATCGCCACCATCCATCATGCTCTCGACCGCGGCATGACCTTTCTCGACACGGCCGACATGTACGGCGCGGGCCTGAATGAAGAGATCGTGGGGCGCGCCATCGAGAAGCGGCACAACGAAGCGATCGTCGCCACGAAATTCGGCAACGTGCGTATTCCCGACGGTTCCATGGTGGTAAATGGCCGCCCGGAATACGTCCAGCAGGCCTGCGAAGCCAGCCTGCGACGGCTGCGGATTCCCACCATCGACCTGTATTACCAGCACCGCGTGGACCCGAATGTGCCGATCGAAGAGACCATTGGCGCGATGGCTCGCCTGGTCGAGCAGGGCAAAGTGCGCTATCTCGGGATGTCCGAAGCCGGAGCGAAGACGATTCGCCGCGCTCACGCCGTGCACCCCATATCCGCGCTCCAGAGCGAATATTCGCTTTGGACGCGCGATCCAGAACAGGAAATTCTCGGCGTTTGCCGCGAACTCGGCATCGCACTGGTGGCCTACAGCCCGCTTGGCCGCGGGATTCTTACCGGCCGGATCAAGAACAACGAATTCGGCCAAAACGATTTCCGGCGCATCTCTCCGCGGTTCCAGGGAGAAAACTTCCGGAAAAATCTCCAGTTGGTCGAGCGCGTCGAGCGGATGGCATCGGAAAAGCGTTGCACGCCCGCGCAACTGGCGCTGGCCTGGGTGCTCGCGCGTGGCGAAGACATCATTCCCATTCCCGGCACGAAGCGCCGCACCTATCTCGACGAGGATCTCGGCGCGCTGGATATCCGCCTGAGCGCGGCCGACCTAGAGCAAATCGATCAGATTGCGCCGCTCGGCGCGGCCTCCGGCACGCGGTATCCGGAAGTGCACATGAAACGCGTGGGGCTCTGAGTAAAAAAATGGCGCGTGGACGCAGAAAATCCGAAAGCCCGGCCACGGCGCGGCGAATCCTGGCGGCCGCCGAGCAGCATTTCGCCGCGGAGGGAATGGCGGGAGCCCGCACGGATGAAATTGCCGCCGCCGCACGCGCCAACAAGGCCATGCTCTACTATTATTTCGGCAACAAGCGCCGCCTGCACCGAGCGGTCCTCGAGAATCTGTTTCGACAACTTCTACGCGATTCGAACGTTCCGCCGAAAGAAGGACAGTCTCCGCACGAACGGCTCCGCGCTTTTGTGGCCGGTTATTTTGACTTTCTGTCCACCCATCCGAATTATCCGCGGCTCCTGCAGCGAGAAGCGATGGAAGGCAGCCGCAATTTTGGATGGATTGTGCGCGAGTACCTGCGCCCGTTTCATCAGCGGCTCGTCCGAACGATTCAAGAAGGAATCGCCGCCGGCGAGTTCCGCGCCATCGATCCGGACCACACCGCTCTGAGCATTCTGGGAATGACGACCTCTTATTTCGCCGCCGCTCCCATCCTGAGCGAAATTGTGGGACACGACCTGCTCATGCCGCGGGCCGTGGAAGCCCGAAAGTGCGCCCTGTTCGATTTTCTGGATCATGGCTTGAACTCCAAGCAAGCGAGGACCCGATGACCGGCCGCAAGTTCCTTGCAGTCATTGGCATTATTTTCCTGGTTGCCATCCTGGTGTACGTGTTCACCACGCCCAAGGGAAATGCCATTCCGCTGACGGGCGTGGTCGACGGCAACGAGGTGATCGTGAGCCCGCAGATCACCGGCCGCATCATCAAACTGACCGTGGACGAGGGTTCCGAAGTGAAGAAGGGTGATTTGATCGCCGAACTCGATCCGAAGGAGCTCCAGGCAAACCTGGCCGCAGCGAAAGCCAACGTCACCAGCATCGAGGCCCAGGTGAACGCGGCCAATCACAATTATTCCTGGACGAACGATCAGACCGACGCTTCGATCGAGCAGGCGCGCGCGCGGCGCACATCCAGCAACGCGCAGCTCGAGCAGGCCCGCGCCGAACTGTGGCGCGATCAAATGGACCTCGACCGCATGCAGAAGCTCTTCGCCAAGGGTGAAGTCTCCGCGCAGGACCGAGACCATGCCGAGGCAGCCGTACGAATTTCCCAGGCCAACGTGGATGCCCTGGAACAATCCGCCAAGGCCGAGGGTGCCGCCCTGGACGTCGCCCAGGCCAATCGCAAACAGGTGGACGTGCGCAAGAGCGAAATATCGACCACCCTCGCGCAACTCGAGCAGGCTCGCGCCACCGAAGCCCAGGTGGCCACGCAGCTCGGCTACACGGAGATCTACGCGCCCATCGGCGGAATTGTCTCCGTGCGCGTCGCTAAGCAGGGCGAAGTTGTCGCAGAGGGCTCGCCGATCGTCGTGATTGTCGATGTCGACCATCTTTGGGTCCGCGCCGACGTGGAAGAAAGCTATATCGATTCGATCCAGTTTGGAGAAAAGCTGCCAATCAGGCTGCCCTCGGGAGACATCCTTGAAGGCTCGGTATTCTTCAAGGGCGTGGAAAACGACTATGCCACGCAGCGCGACGTTAGCCGCACCAAGCGCGACATCAAGACATTCGCCATCAAGGTGGCCGTGCCCAATCCCGGCCGGCGCTTGTTCACCGGCATGACCGCAACGGTGCTGCTGCATCCTCCCGCCGGGCAAAAGAGCTGGCTAGAGCGGCTTTGAGAGCATTTCAGGAATCGAGCCCATGAATTCGATTGAAGTGGACCATCTCACGAAAAAATTCGGCGACCTCGTCGCCGTCGACGACATCAGCTTCAACGTCGCCCAGCGAGAAATATTCGGCCTTCTCGGGCCCAATGGCGCCGGAAAGACCACGCTGATTCGCATGATGACCACCCTGACGCCGCCCACCTCCGGCACGGCTCGCATTGCCGGTCACGATATTTCCACCGACGCCGACGGCGTACGCCACGTTCTCGGCGTGATCCCGCAGGCGTTCACATCCGATCCCGAGCTGACGGCCCGCGAGAACATGCTGATTCACGCCAAGCTCTACGGCGTGCCCGCGGATACTCGCGATGCCCTGATCAACGGCCTGCTTGAATCGGTAGACCTGGTCAAATTTCGCGATGCCCTGGTGCGCACTTTCTCGGGGGGCATGCGGCGGCGCCTGGAAATCGCGCGCGGCCTGGTGCATTCCCCGAAGATTTTGTTTCTCGACGAACCGACCACGGGCCTCGATCCCGTCTCACGCACGAATGTTTGGGAAATGATCCGCACCTTGCGCAGCAAGTCCGAACTCACCATCCTGCTGACGACCCATTACATGGACGAAGCCGACAAACTTTGCGACCGCATCGCCATCGTGGACCACGGCAAGCTCGCGACGCTCGATACGCCTACTCGGCTGAAGGACAGCATTCCCGGAGGCGATGTGGTGGAAGCGGAATTCGAAGATGCTCCGGGCGATTGGCTCGACCAGCTTCGGGGCCTGGCGCAAGCCGCAAGCGTGACGCGGACCGCCGGCGTCGTCCATATCGGCTCGCACGACGGACCGGCCACGGTGGCCGCGCTGATGGACCTTGCGCGCAGCCGCAAGGTCCATGTCCGGAAAGTTTCCGTGCAGGGCACCACCTTGGACGATGTGTTTCTGCATTACACCGGGCGCGAACTGCGCGACGCCGCGCACGGAACCGGGCATGACATCAGCTATTTATACCGTTAGGAGAGGCATGCAAACACTGACGGGACGCGCGACCGAGGGGTCGTCACTTCCATGAAGCTCTATCGGATTTGGGCGCTGGTGGAACGCGACATGCGGAAATTCTTTCGCAGCCCCTCGCTGATGATGGCGTCGATGGTGTTTCCCCTGGTTCAGCTGATCGTCCTGGGCTACGCCTTTGGCGGAAAAATCAAAGGAGCGACGATCGCCTTTGTCGATCAGGATCATTCCGTGGAGTCGCGCCGGGTTCGCGAAATGTTCGACGGAATCGCGGCCGGGCCGCAAACCTTCCGCGTGGTCGATTACGATTCCCTCCCCCGCGCGGTCGACGATCTCCGGGCGGGTTTCGTCCGCGGAGTGATCCAGATTCCCCACAACTTCTCCCGCCGCTTCTACCAGCGCAACCGGCCGCGCATCGCCTTCACCGAAGACAACACCGACCAGGTGATGGCCAGCGCACTCCTTGAACGCATCCAGCAGATGGTCGACGCGTTGAACGCGCCCGACGTGCAGCCTCGCTTGGACCAAAAGGTGCAGTTGGACGTGGTCGAGGTCTACCCCTACGTCGAATACGCCAAGTATCTCCTGGCAGGCTCGACCGCCATGGCCATCTTCATCGTGGCCATGATAGGGGGCGGCATCACCTTCATCGACGACAAGTCCCGCGGCTTGCACGAAGGCTATCTTCTGACTCCCATCCACAAGACCGAACTCGTCCTGGGCCTCATCGGCGCGGGCGCGTTCAAGGGGCTCATGGCGGGGATGGCCCTCACCATCATCGGAGGATTACTGGTGGGTATTCCGCGGCTCTGGGATCCGGTGCGCCTCTTTTATCTCAGCTTCGTCGTCTTGGTCGCATCGATTGCGATGATCAGTTTCATGTTCCTCGCGATGGTGCGCGTCGATGATCCTTTGGTTCCGCGCGCGATTTTCGGAGTGCTGAACACGCTGCTTTTCTTTCCGTCCGGGGCCATTTCTCCGATCGAGGGCTTCCCCAAGTGGCTCCGCTGGATCTCGGTCGTCGATCCCTTCACCTACACGGTGCACGCCCTGCGCAATTTGACCGTCAAAAATACTGGCATTGAAGGAATTTACAGGGACGTGATAATTTTATCTTGCTTCTCCGTGGTGATGATTGGGTGCAGCATCATGGCATTTAAGCGCCAACTGTAGAGGCAAGGAGTTTTGATGGCCCTCTTCGAGGCAGTGGAAGAGCATCCGCGTTCCAAAACACGGCGACGCATTATCCTGGCGGTCGTTCTGGTGCTTTTTGTGGCTGGCGGCCTTTGGTGGGTGCTGCGCTATCACAAGGAGCGGGTCACCATTCTCCATTTTTTCAACGCGGTCATCGCCGGGAACATGCAGCAAGCCTACCAAATATGGAAGCCCTCCCAGTCTTACTCCTTCAAGGATTTTCAAGATGACTGGGGGCCCACGGGATATTACGGCCCGATCAAAAGCTTTCACGTCACCCACACCGATCACGGAGCCGGCGCCTCGGGAGTTGAAATCAAAGTGGAGCTGAGTCCCTATCAGCCCTTCCCGGATGACAACGACGCCGCCAAACGGAGCAAGACCAAAGAAGTGATTCTCTGGGTGCAGTTTAGCGACCAATCCATCAGTTTCCCGCCGGACTGATCGGCGGAATTATTTTTTGCGCCCGCCCACCCACATCATCGTTGTCCATTCGTCCTGCACATCGAGCACTTCCAGGCCCAGCGATTCGCATTTCCGCACGGCTTCACCGGGGCGAATCGAATGCCCTTGCCAGGTGTCCAAATACCGCATTCGGACAAACGGAACCCTGCGCGAACGGGCCTTCACGCGCCGCGCGTTATTCGAAAAGCCCGCCTCTACTGCCAGGCGGCCCAGCGCCAGCGTCCATAGCCCCTTCATGTGCAGGCGAAAAATTCCTCCGGGGCGCAGGGCGCGCGCCGTTTCCTCGAAATAACTGAAAATCGCTCTTTTGTCCGGCACGTGTTGGAATACCGCGAAGGAGAAGACGAAATCGAAGCTGCCGCTGGCGATTCCGCCGAGATCTCCTCCGGATACGGCCTGAAAAGTTGCGTTCCGGATCGCATATGAGGACGCCTTGCGAATCATCTCCGGCGAGACGTCCACACCGGTATACCCTCCGAAATCCGCGGCCATCCATCGGGCGATTCTTCCGATCCCGCAGCCGATCTCCAGCGCCGATTTGCCCCGCGGATCGAACTCCATCCTTTTCAGAAACGGCGTGACGTAGCGCTCGTAATCCTCCTGGCCCGAGGCGAAGAAGGCCCCTTCTTCATTAGCTACATCGGGCCAATTGATGTAGGCCCGCGCGTTTTCTCGCGCGCGCGCATCCCAATCGCGGCGAATCGCGCTCAGCCAGCCTTTTGCGGGAGTGGGAGATTCGGGAGCCATGCCATCGCGCCTGCGCGTCACGCCGTTTTGCCGCTGGGTTTCGTCGCGTCGCAGCGAAGTTCGCCCGTGCCGGTATTGTCGCGTGTGGCTGCCAACAATTCCTCGCACGCGATGCGTACCTCGTCAACTCCAATCGACTGAATCGAGCGCGGCTCGGTGGCGGCGGCGCTCTTGTCGCCTCGCATCGCCCGGAATTGCGCGCCGGTTGCGACGACGCGGTGCTCCGATCGCCAGGGCCGCCATTGCGCCGGATTGGTCGAACCATAAATCACCACGCTGGGCCTGCCCGCCGCGGCTGCCAGATGCACCGGCCCTGAATCACTGCCCACGAAAAGACGGGCGCCCGCAATCAGCGCGATCAGCGCGCGCAAATCGAAAGCCTCCGGGATCGCGGCGGAATCGCGCATCTCGCGCCGCACCTCGTCGGCGACATTTTTGTCCTGGGCGCCCAAATTCACGACGCTGGCGATTCCGTGCGCTTCGCGCAGCCAGCGCGCAATTTGCGCGTATTTCGCGGCAGGCCATCGCATCGAGGGCGCTCGCGCTCCGGGCTGCAGCACCGCGTAAGGTGTGCCCGGCGGAACTCCGCAGCCTGCCAGGGCCCGCGCGGCCAATTCACGCGCATCCGGCTGCGGGAACACTTGCGCGCCCGGAATCGGCCCGCGCGGCAGGCCCGTCGAATAAAACTGTGAAATGCGGTGCTCCGCCGTGTGCACGACGGGAGTTCCGTAGAACTCCGCCGCATCGGGCGCCTGCACGTTATAAAGGAAAGAAAATTGAAAACCCTTCCAGCAGATTCGCGCCGGCGAGCCCGAAGCCGCTGTTAGAAAAGCGCTGCGCGGCCCGCCATGCTGGTTGAATACGATGGGAAACCGGCGGCGGCGCAGCGCGAGAGCCGTCTCGCGGAACCCGCGCGAAAAAATCAATTCGGAGATGGCGGGATTCCCCTCCAGAGCTGCCGCAAACCTCGGCTCGACGAGCAGGCAAATGCGAAGGTCGGGTCGCCATGCGTGCAAGGCTGCGATGGCGGGTGTTTCCAGAACGATATCGCCCAGCGACCGCAGGCGCGCAATCAGTATCTCCGCGCCCCGAGGCAAACGAGGCAGCAGAGACGATGGCTCACTCAGCTTCAATTCGGGCTTCGTCCACCAGCATCACGGGGATATCTGCACGAATGGGGTAGACGCGCCGGCAAGTGACGCACTTCAGGCCTTGCTGGTCAGCCGTCAGCGTGACGGGCGTCTTGCAAAGCGGACAGACCAGAATATCCAGCAGTTCCTTGGGGACAGCCATCTGATTCCTCCCGCGCTCTGCGCCTTTCTATCCATCCTCGTGAAACTCTCGCGCCAGCCAGCAATCTCCCATACTAAATTTAATCCCGGATTCTTCGCAACATATGTTCGCGCCCAGCCTCACTAGCCGGTAGCTCAGCCGCTGGTGCAGGAGCGGCGTGCAATTGAGCGTGCCGTCACAGAATCATGGCAGCCGCTCTACTCGCAGCGTCATTTGTCCCTTCCACTCCTCGTTGGCCGCCAATTCAACGGGCCACACGGCGATCACCTGCGATCCCTGATAAATGCGCTCGTAGCCCTCCTCCGATTCCGACACCGTCTCGATCGGCGCGATCCAGAAACTGCGCGCCCCACGCGCCCGCAGTGTTACGCCAATGCGCTGCCACTCGTCAACGACACGCAGGTCCGCCGCCGGCGCCGCGACCGACCAGCGCAACGGAAACCGCTTGCCGTCCGACTGGAAATATCGGTCGGGCGCGGACGGAGCGAGGAAATTTACAATCATCTCAATTCCCACGTTCACCGATGCCGCGCTTGGCGCGGTGCGGCGCAGAGCCACGCTGCACATCGCGTCGAATCCCGCCTTCGTCGATTGAAGCGACAGAGCCTTCTTGCCGAGCCAGTCCGTGCCCCCTTCCGACGTGAGCGCCACGCAAGTGGAAGACAAGCCGGTCACTCGATACCGCCCCCCCGCCAGCGCCGCATCCTCCTCCAATCGCGCCGCCGCGCAGTCTTCGTGAGTTTTTGACTTGGCAAAAATCAAGAGCCGAAACGCATTGCGAAACCAGCGGTCGTAGTTCAGCCAGCGCTCCAGCCCCTCTTCCTTGGAGCGCCTCTGCTCGTGAATCGATTGCACGGTCGGCGAGTCGCTTGCTGAAGACTTGCGCAGGGCGCCATGGTATGCCTCGGGGCGCCGCCGCAGTGAGTTGATCAGGGCCGCATCCGAGGACCGAAAATCGAGCGCCGGCACCGTGCCCCCATCCGCGGGCGCCACCAGCGCGGCATACTTTTCGGAGGTGAAATAGATTTCGTCGTTCCCGTCGGAATCGAAGTCAAACCTGGCGGCTTGGGCATAGCCGCTTTTGGGGTGCGTCAAACGGTCGGCGATTGACTCGGCCTGCACCAGGGAGCGCCATACCGCCGTGCGCAGGTGCGGCGCATAGAGGCCGCCGAACACGCCATGCCAGTAGGCATCGTTGCACTGCCCTCGCAAGAGCAGCGTTTTCGCTTGTTCGAGGGCCTCCTGAAAGCCAGCCTCGCTGCGGTTGCCGTGGGCGAGTTGCTGTACTTTTTCCGAAACATGCAGCATTTTCTTGTGGAGCAAATTCGACTCGGAGTACTTGGAAAAAAAGTTTCGCCACACGCCGCCTCGCAGGAAAGACAGTGCTTCCGGGCGCGATGCGAATTCTTCCACTAACTCGTGGTAACGGTTGCGAGCGGGGGTGGGAAGCGCCCACTCCATCATCTCGGTATAAGAGGCGACCGGCAGGTCCGCACGGCCGAGGGCCACGCGCGAATCGACTGCATTCGATGGCGTCGCCACTTCCAGCCATTCGCTGCACTCTTCGAGTTCCGAAAAAAAATGCTCCAGCCAGCCATGGCGATAGCAATGTTCGTGCGTGCCGGGCCACCCGCCGAATTTCTCGAGATCGTCCCCCATGGCTGCCAATCCGCCTGGATGCGCTTC
>Ga0307374_10009917_pt1 | contig 13927 bp, 15 predicted proteins | sample OX3MG_FD_202532 | JGI IMG/M metagenome (GOLD analysis project Ga0307374, IMG submission 202532) | Soil microbial communities from Risofladan, Vaasa, Finland - OX-3 | ecosystem: Environmental > Terrestrial > Soil > Coastal area > Acid sulfate soil | place: Finland: Risofladan, Vaasa | collected... | reverse complement strand
CGAATGCGCGGTGCGATCTCGACATTCTGGATATCTTGCAGGAGGGACGGCGGCTCGTTGCCGTGGGCTGGTGTCAGGGCGCGATGGCCAAGGACTCGGATGGGCGCGCCATCGAGGCCTCGTCGCCGGCCGCCGTTGCATTTGATCCGGTGGGCGCGATCGAGCGCGCGGCGCTCAATCTGTTGGCTGGCGACCGCCGCTACCTGATACAGAACTACTACAAAGGCTTTTACGCGCTGGCGTGGGAGTTGCATACGCATTCGCGGCTCACCGCGTGGAACGACGATCCGATGCGCTGCCAGGCCGATGTGCTCGAGCGCTTCGATCTTGCGCGTGCACACGCCACGCGGCCGATGCCGCATGCACCGCGCGCCGCGGCCTGAACGCGCTCAGTCGCCGGCAAGCGGTTTTGCTGTGTGCGGCCACGCCTCGCTGCCAAAGCGGGTGCGATAGCGCTTGAAGAGCGCGCGCACCGCGCGCTGACCTGGCCGCTCGATTAGCCGGTTCATGGCGAAGGAGAGCGCCACCGCGAAGCCGAAGGCGAGCACCAGCGTGACGTAAGCGTTCACACCCCAGTGCAACAGCCACTTCATCATCACGAACCCGATATCGTCGTGTAGCAGATAGAAGCTGTATGAAATGTCGCCGAGGAAGACCAACGGCCAAAGCAGCTTGGCTGGGATGCGATTGGTGCCGCCGAGCCAGATCAGGAGCGCGGCGCCGCACATCATCGCGAAGTAGACCACCGAACTCAGCGGCTCGACGTTGATCGGCGGGCCGACGAGCGTGTTGAGAAGACAGACGGCCAGCATGACATAGGTCAGCGGCCGCGCCTGGCCCGCGCAGATGCGATAGAGCATGATGCCCATGATGAACAGGCCGGCGTAGGCGCCGGAGGTCACGAGGCGCGCCATCAGCAGCAGATAGGGCGAGTGCCAAATGAAGATCGGCTCCAGCCGCATCATCAGCGCGGCGGCGAACCAGGGAATGCACACCCACTCGACGCGATCGAGACCGACACGCCGGATCACGGTTGCGGCAAAGATGTAGAAGAACGCCTCATAGGCGAGCGTCCAATACACGCCGTCGACGACATCCTGGCCGAAGACGTAGGGCACCATAGAAATATTGGCGAGGAACTTCCCGAGACTCGGCTTCAGGATCGGCACGCCGCCGAGGCAGACCACGGCCGTCGTCACCAGCAAGCAGGCAATGAAAGCCGGATAGAGACGGGCAATGCGCGCGGTGAGGAAATCGTAGGCATCGCGCGTTTTCTCGATCGTCATGAAGATGACGAACCCGCTGATGACCAGGAACATGTCGACGCCGTGGATGGCGTGTCCGAGGTGGAATGCGATCGGCAACGCGATTCCAGTCTCGCGCGGAAAACTGTCGGTGTAATGAAAGAGGCAGACGGCGAGCGCAGCAACGCCGCGCAACACGTCCAGCCCGCGCAGCCGTTTCGGCGGCGAATTGGTGGTGGCGTTACTCATCGAGGCTCTCCGGCAGGTGATAGAGCAGGATCGAAGCGCCAACAGTGGCGACCGGCGTATAGGCGCGAAGCCAGGCGTATCCTGGCTGCTCGCGCAGCATGTACTGGCTGACGGCGATCCAGCCGCTGGCGCGCTGGTTGGGCAGGAGCTTCTCGTAGCCGGCGATATAGGCGCGCAGGTCGTATTCCGACTGCTCGAGCACCGCGACGTGGATCCGGTCGATGCCCCGCAGCCACACCTCGCGGTCGAGCCGCTTCACGTCCTGGCCCCAGTCGAGGTCGGAATTGACGGCGATCTGTGCCGGCGTGTTGCCGGCGAGACCGTTGAACCACGGCAGGTAGTCGGGATGGGCGGTGAACGCGTCGGCGCCTGCCCAGAGAACGAGCGCGCAGACGGTCACCTTGTCCCAGTTGCCGCCGCGCGCGAGCGTCAGTAGCGCAACGCCTGCGGCGATCGCCAGAAGCGGATAGATCGGCAGCAGATAGCGGACGCCGAAATCGACCGGGCTCGTCATCGACGCAACGAGGACACCGCACGCCGCCAAAGCGGGCGCGGCAATCCGCCAGTCGCGCAGCGCGCGCGAGCGACGCAGCAGCAGGATGACGCCGAGCACGGCTGCGATCAGGAACGGCAGCGGCGTCTTCACCGCCAGATCGACCGGAAAGAAGTACCACAGGCCGCCGTGAGCGAGCCGGCCGAGCAGATAAACCGGATCGTGGTGGGCGCCGACACGTCGCATGGTGTCGAAGACGCCGCGGAAGAATTCGTGCGCCGGATAGATTGGCAGCTTGGCGACGGTCGAGACGATGCCATGCGCCGGATGCGGTGCTGCAATCGCCTGGCCGGGTAAGGAGGTCTCGTAGAGCAGCGAGCCGATCGAGAAGCGATAGCCGCTCCAGATCGTCAGACCCGCGGCCAGCGCGCTCGCCGCCGTGCCGCGCAGCCATATCCGCGCCGGCCATTGCCGGCCGCCGATCCACAAGCGCCACGCCAGAACCGGCAGCAATGCCGCCGGAAAGAACAGGAAGACGGTGAACTTCGATAGCACCATCAGCGCGCCGGCGGCGCCGAGCGCCAGGCTGCGGTGCAAGTCGGGATGATCGAGCCAGCGCACCGCGGCGAGCGCGGCAAGGCCGAACGTCGACGCCACCGCCAAGTCGGTGGTGGCGAGGCCGGCATGAGCGAGGATCGGCGGCAGCGCCAGGAACAGGGCGAGCGCACCGAGCGCCGCGCCCTCGCTGGCCAGCGCGCAGGTCCAGCGCCACACGACGGCGGCGGCGAGTAGCAGGAAGGCGAGGGTGCCAAGGCGGGCGAGCGCGATCATGCGCGCCGGATTGCCGAAATCGCGCAGGATGTGGTCGCCATCGTGCCACATGTCCGGGTTGGACGTGCTGCGCGCGCCGGCGAGATAGGGGCCGAGTGCGTCGGCCACGCGGGCAAGCGGCGGCGTGCTTGGCTCGTAGGCATAGCGGTGCTGGTCGAGCCACTGCATGCCGGCGGCAATGTGGGCGCCTTCGTCGATGGTCGGGCCGTAGTGCGCGGCCGCCATCGTCACCACGGCGCCGGCGATGCCGAACAGCACGACGGCGAGGGCGACGGCGCGCGATGGCAGCGCGGCGCGGATCAGACGCGTGGCCAGCGGATGTTCCGGACGGACGGCGTCGAGCGCGGCAGGCATCGTCATGGCGCGCCTCACGCGACCCGATCTGGCGTGGTCATGCCGCGCAGCACCATGCGTGCCAAGTGGCGCGGCCTGAACGGGATGGCCGGCCGGCCCGCCTCGCGCGCCAGCCGCATGGCATCGCCATAGCCGGCCGGGCCGCGGCGCGACGCGTGATAGGTGTAGGCATCGATCGCACGCACCAGCTCGGCGTGGAGCGCATCTTTCTCCGCCGCATTCAGCCGTAGGGCTTCAGCCTGGCCCGACAGCCGCGTCAGGCTCAGCACCTTGGCGCGATCGAACTCCGGTGCGTTGTGCGAATGCGTCAGGTTGGTGTCGTGCTCGCGCTTGTGCATCACCGTCGCGCGGGTGAAAGCGAAGCGTCCGGCACGCGCGAGGCGCAGGAATAGATCGGTGTCCTCGCCGAAATGCAGGGTCTCATCGAAAAGGCCGGTGGCGAGCGCCGCCGAGCGGCGGATGATGCATGCCGACGTGCCGAACGCGCCGGCACCAAGCAGCGCCGTGAACATGCCGCCGGCCGGCGTGAAAACACCCGGCGCCAGCGTGATCACCGGCCAGTTGGCGAAGCCGGATTTGGCGAACTGGCTGCGCAGCACCTCGCCGCGGGCGTCGAACTCGGTTGAATCGCCGAAGCTCGCGACGATATCGGGCATAGACCGGATCGCCGACAGCAGAAGTTGGTGGTGTGCCGGTGCGAGCAGATCATCAGCGTCGAGGAGCGCGATGAACTCGGCATCGCTGCGGCGGATCGCCAAGTTGCGTGCCGCCGACGGACCGCGCGGTCCCGGATTGTGCAGCAGCCGGATCGGCAGGAAATCGGCATAGTCGGTCGCGCACGCGACCGTGACCGCCGCGGTGTCGTCGATGCTGCCATCGTCGACGACGGTCACCGCCTGCGGTAGGACGTGCTGGAGCGCGACGCTTTGCAGCGTCGCGCCGAGGAAGCGTCCGGCATTGCGCGCCGGCACGACGACTTCGAGCGTGCCCGGTGTCATGCCCCTAAGGCAGCAAGGTGCGGGCCACTGGCGGAAACACTGGCGAAATCACACGCCGGTGCGGTCGATCGTCAAATTGGTCGACAGTGATTTACGGTAAACGCGCCGGGAGGCCGGCGCCTGGCCGTTATCTCGCGAACGGAACCAGCGGCACCAGACCAGTGAACGCCGCACTTTGGTAAAGGAAGAATGCTGCGGCGGCGAGCAGCAGGACGCCACCGGCGCGCTCGATCGCCGGCACCCACAACATGAACCGCGGCACGCGCTTCACCGCTTGTGTCGCTGCCCCCATCAGAATGAGCGGAATGCCCCGCGCGACGCCGAACACGAACAGCAGCAGGCCGCCAAGCCAGGGCGAGCCGGTCGCTGCGGCGGCGCCAAGAACGGGCAGGACCATCGGTGTGCACGCCGGGCACGTGGTCAGGCCAAACGGAATGCCCAGCGCGTAAGCCGCGGCAAACGTGTCGACACGACGCGCCTCGGGGCGTAGCCGTGGCGCCACGATGTGAATCTTCCGCAAGAGCGCGAGACCGAACACGGCCAGAACGGCCGCAATGACAAAGTTAGTCAGCGCCAGATAGCGCGCGATGGTGATGATCACCGTCAATCCCAGGAAACCAAAGAGGATGCCGATGGCGGCGTCGATCGTCGCTTGGCCAAGAACGAATCCTGCCGACAGCAGGATTCCCCGTGCCCGCCCATCCGCCTGCCCGCCGACATAGCCGCCGACCACCGAATAGAGCGGCAATGAGCTCGGCGCGACGCCGACGAGAAGGCCGGCCAACGCCACCGCCGCCACGGCCAGAGCCGACATCCCCGATGTCTGGTTGAGCCACGCCGTTAGATGGTCAATGTCCACGTCCGAAATTCCGTCCTTCGTGAATTCGTGCTCCGACCGCGCGCCGCCGTTGCCCACGATAAAGCAAGCCGGTTCGAGCGCTGCAGGCTAGACCCCGTACCGCAGTCCGGAGTCAAGATAACGGCGCTCTCCACATCGGATTATCAAAAAAATCCGTGTCCGGCGTTGACTCCGTACCACAGTACGGACCCCATATTCCTATTCGATGAGAGGTGACACGATGAAAGACCTGACCATTGGCGAAGCGGCGCGGCAGGCCGGCGTCGGCGTCGAGACCATCCGCTTTTACGAGCGTCGCGGCCTGATCGAGCAGCCGTTGAAGCCGCGGGATTCGAGTTTCCGTATCTATTCTGCGGAGCAACTCAAGCGCATCAAATTCATCCGCGAAGCGCAGCGCCTCGGTTTTTCCCTCAAGGAGATCCACGAGCTGCTGGCGCTGCGCGCCGATCCTAACGCCGACTGCTCGATGGTTCAGCAGCAAGCCGTCGCCAAGCTGGGTGAGGTGCGCGCGAAGATCGACCAGCTGCATCGGATCGGATCGGCGTTGGAAGCGCTCATCGCCGTCTGTCCCGGTTGCGGCAGCCTTGAGGTGTGCTCGATCCTCGACACCTTGGTCGAGCGCAGCCGTCACCCTGCGCCGCGGATCGGCACCGAAGATCCGCTGCCGACCGCCACGCCCAAGCGGGCAGCGCAGCGGAACCTGAGTTTCCGCGGCAACAATCGCCGCACAATCAGCAAGCAAAGGAGAGCACGGTGAAGTCTGTGACGTTCAAAATCCAAGGCATGCATTGCGACGGCTGCGCGAACACCATCAAGGCGCTGGTCGAGCGTGAACCCGGCGTGACGAGCGCGACCGTGAGCTTCGACGTCGGCGAAGCGCGTGTCCTCTATGACCCGGCGACTACCAGCGAGAACCGCCTGGTGGCGGTCGTCGAAAGGCCAGGATATCGCGTGGTGAGTCGCGGAACGTGAGCGCGGCTGCCGAGGCGTGCCGCGCTGCGGCGCGCCTCGGATGGTTGGCGCGAAAGGAGCTCGGGAATGAGTATCGTATCGACATCCGTAGCCGCCGATAGGCTTTGGGCCGAAGAGCCCGCGACGCGGCCCGGCCGCAGAAAGATCCGCGCGCGCATCGGCGGCCTGCATTGCTCGCTCTGCACCGGCACTATCGAGAAGGCGCTCGGCCGGATGCCGGGCGTCGACAAAGTCGCCGTAAGCCTGACGCACGAGCAGGCCCTGGTCGAATACGATCCGGCGGTCGCGCGGCCCGAAGAGCTCCTGCAAACGCTCAAGGACATCGGCTACACGATCTCCGATCCGCGCAAGCTGCGCCCCTTCGAAGAGGAGGAGCGCGAGCTTGTCCGCGAAGGCCGGCGCTTCGTCGCGGCTGTCGGCTTGAGCCTCGTCGCCATCGCGCTGATCGCGCACCCCACCGGCATCGGGGCCGGCGTGCTGCCGGCATTCGTCGTCGCGAGCCTCCTCGCCTTCGTCTTCCTGGTTTTGCGTCCGGCCGGGCTTGGCGCGGCGATCGGCGGCGCGGGCGGCCTCGCCGTCGTGGCTTCGGCTCTGCTCTACCTACAACTCGCGGGACGGCTGGCGGCGGCAACGCCGTGGATCGTGGCCGTCCTGGCCGTCGCTCTCGTCTTCGGCGTCGGTGGCCATATCCTCCATATGGCAGTGCAGGCGCTCCGCCGCGGCATCCTCAATCAGCATGTGCTGCTGGAGATCGGCGCCTTCGCCGGAATCCTCGGCGGCATCACCGGACTCGCGATGCATCCGCCGGGCTATCCCACGGCGCCGTTCTTTGCCGTGGCGGTGATGGTCACGACCTATCACATTTTCTCGGAATGGCTGTCGTTGATCGTCAAGACGCGCAGCTCGCAGGCCGTCAAGCGCCTCCTCGATCTACAGCCGGACATGGCCCGCGTCGTGCGCGACGGCCGCGACGTCGATATTGCGCTCGCCGAGGTGGCGATCGGCGATCTCGTCCGCGTCCGGCCCGGCGAACGCATGCCGGTGGATGGCACGATCGCGTCCGGCCATTCCGGGATTGACCAGTCCTTCGTCACCGGCGAGCCGATCCCCGTCGAGAAGCGCGCTGGCGATCCGGTAACCGGCGGATCGATCAACGGCACCGGCAGCCTGCTGGTCCGCGTGACCGCAATCGGCGCGGAGAGTTTCCTGCAACGGGTGGTCCGCCAGGTGGAGGATGCGCGGGCGCTCAAGCCCGGCATCCTGCATCTGGTCGACCGCATCCTGCGCGTGTATACGCCGACCGTGCTGGCGATCGCAGCTCTTGCCTTCGCCGGCTGGATGGTGGGACCGCTCGTCGTCACCGGTCATTCCGATCTCGGCCGGGCCGCGTTCGCGGCGTTGAGTGTGCTGGTGATGGGTTATCCGTGCGCTGTCGGTATCTCGGCGCCGCTGTCGATCGTGCGCGGCGCCGGCGAAGCCGCCGATCGGGGAATCCTCATGCGTACGGGCGAGGCGTTCCAGACCTATCGTCTGGTCGACCGCATCGTACTCGACAAGACTGGAACGCTCACCGAAGGCAAGCCGACGGTGCGTGCGATCGCGGCGACCGGCGCCGACGAAGGCGAGCTGCTGGCGATCGCCGCGGCGGCTGAATCCTCGTCCGAACATCCGCTTGCGGCCGCCGTCGTCCGCGCCGCCTTCGAGCGCGCGGTCGTTCTGCCCGCGGTCGAAACCTTCGAGGCGTTTCCCGGCAGGGGCGTCGTCGCCCGTATCGCCGGGCGAGAGGTCGTAATCGGCAATCCAAAGTTTCTCGCCGAGCGCGGCGTCGACACGAAGCCGGTTGCCGACCGGATCGCCGCGTTGGAAAACCAAGGAGGAACCGTGATCGTCGTCGCCCGCGACGCCACCGTGCTCGGCATTCTGTCGCTCGGTGACGTGCTCAAGGCGGATGCGCGCGAAACTGTTGCCGCGCTGCACCGCGCCGGCATCGAGACGATCATGGTCACCGGCGACAACGAGCGCGCGGCGCAAAGCGTTGCCCGCGATCTCGGGATCGACGCGGTCCACGCCAGTATCCTGCCTGGCGCGAAGGCCGAAATCGTTCGTCGCCTCCAGAAGCACGGAAAGGTGGCCATGGTCGGCGACGGGATCAACGATGCGCCGGCCCTGATGCAGGCGGATGTCGGCATCGCCATGGGTGGCGGCACGGACATCGCCATCGAGTCCGCCGACATCATCATCCTCGGCCAAAAACTCGATGCGATCCTGCGCGCGCACGAGATCAGCCGCACGAGCTATCGCAAGATGGTGCAGAATGTGGCGCTCGCCTTCTGTTTCAACGGCATCGGCATACCGGTCGCGGCGACTGGGTTGGTCTATCCCGTGTGGGCGATGGCAGCGATGGCGGTGAGCGTCACCGCGATCTTTTTCAACTCGCTTTGGGGCCGACCATCGCTGTTCCTCGACGCGATCCTCAGCGTCGGCCGCATGCCAACCGCGGGCAGGGCGCCGGCCGGTCGCTGACGTCGTCGCCGGTCGCGTCGCGTCAGTTGGCGGTCAATGGCGACGCGGCAGATTGTCGGCTGACCGCGCGGCGAAGAGCGCGTCGATGATCGGGCATTCCGGAACCGTGCCGCCGCCGCACTGCGACGCCATGGTTTCGAGCACGCGCTGGAATTTCCTGAGATCGGCGATCTTCCGCCGGATCTCATGGACATGATCCCGCGCCAGCTTTTCGACTTGAGCGCAAGTGAATTTGCGCCCGTCGACGAGGCGAAGCAGGCCACGGATCTCGGCCAGCGCGAACCCGAGCTCGCGGCTGCGACGGATGAAATTGAGCCGCTTGAGCAAGTCGCGACCGTAGAGTCGGTAGCCGCCGGCGCTCCGCGGCGGCGGCGGCAAGAGCCCGATGCGCTCGTAGTAGCGGATCGTCTCGAGATTGCAGCCCGTGCGCGCGGCGAGCGCGCCCCGGGTCAGAGGTTCGCCGCGCGCGACGGTGGTGGCTGACATGCTGCCGCTCCCGAGTCTGTAGTCGATACAGGCGTTATATCCCGCCCGCCGAGATCGGCAAGCGCGCCGTTCGGCGCGGACCCGTTCCCGCGACCGCCCGTTCGCCGGGCCAATTTTTCCCTTGAGCCTGTAGGACCTACAGGCTTTAGCCTCCCACCTATGGAAAATTCGCCGGTAGCCGTTCGACAGATGGATAAAACCGAGACCGAGAACCGCAACGTGGCGCTGGCCACGATGGGCGGCATCTTAGGCGCGCTCGCCACCGCTTCGTGTTGCGTGCTGCCGTTCGTCCTGTTCACGCTCGGGATCAGCGGAGCGTGGATCAGTGATTTGACCGCGCTTGAGCCCTATCGCCCGATCTTCGCCGCGGTCACGTTCGGCCTCCTCGGGTATGGGTTCTACCGCGTTTACCGCAAGCCCTCGATCGCCTGCGCCGAGGGCTCCTATTGCGCCAAGCCGAGTTCGGCCCGGATCGCCAAGATCGGCCTCTGGAGCGCCGCGGTCATCGTCATGATCGCTCTCGGGTCGCCTTACCTCATCGCTCGATGGATGTGATCGCGGAGCGTCGACATGGATACAATCAACACCGTGGATCTGGATAGCGTGGCGAGCGCCGTTGTCCGCGCCCATCCCAGGTTCGATGCGGGTGCGCGTCGCCTCTCCCTCGAGCTTTACCGCCTCCTCGCCGAAGGTCGTCCGGTCTCCCGCGCGGCGCTGGCGCAGCGCACCGGCGTTGCCCTCGACACGGTCGCCAGCATCCTCAATGGTTGGCCGTTGGTGTTCTCGGACGCGGCGGGGCAAGTGGTTGGCTATGTGGGCTTGTCGCTTCCGACGGCCCATGCCAGCCGGCACCGGATCACGATCGGCGGACGGACGCTCCGCGCCTGGTGCGCCTGGGACACGCTTTTTTGCCCGAACGGCTCGGCTGCACGGCGGAGATCACGTCAACGAGCCCGGCCGAGGACCGCGCCATAAGCCTCACGGTGACGCCGGAGCGGGTCGAGCGCATCGATCCGACCGGCACCTGCATGTCATTTCTGATGCCGCCTCCGACGGGATTTGCACCGGACGTCATCACCACGTTCTGCCACTTCATTCATTTCTTTCCGTCGCGGCGGGCGGGCGAAACCTGGGTCGCGCAGAATCCCGGAACCTTCCTGCTGTCCGTCGCGGAGGCGCACGTTCTGGCGCGTCGCGTGAACGCGGCGCAATACGGAGACGCGCTGTGACGGGCATCGCCGCTAAAAGCCGATCGAGCGCGCACGGCGTGTTGCCGGACGGCGAAGACGGTCTTTGCATCACGGAACCAAGGAGAATTCCCATGAAACATCGTCGCGATCTTGCCGCAGCTGCCGCAATCATCGTGCTGATGCTCGCGCCACTCTCGGCACGGGCCGGCGAGCAGACCGTCGTCCTCGACGTCCAGCATGCGGGCTGTGTCTTGTGTGGCCCCATCGTGAAGACGAGCCTCGCGCGCGTGAATGGGGTCAAGGCCGTGGCCGTATCGCAGCCCGACGCAATGGCAGATGTCACCGCGACGGTGAAGTTCGACGACACCGCCACGAGCGTTCCGAACCTCATCGCTGCCACGACCAAGGCCGGATACCCTTCGGCGGTGAAGCAATGACCGCGCCTCGCCGCCACAGCACGAACGGCACGGCGAAAGCGCCGGACCTCGCAGTGATCGGCGCCGGCTCGGCCGGATTCGCCGCCGCCATCGCGGCGGCCGAACGCGGCGCCCATGTCGCCCTCATCGGCCACGGCACCATCGGCGGCACCTGCGTCAACACCGGGTGCGTTCCGTCCAAGACGCTGATCCGGGCGATGGAGTCGGTGCGTCACGCCAAGAGCGCCGCCCGGTTTGCCGGCGTTCGGGCGGACGGACGGGTCCAGGACTGGCGCGCCGTGGTTGGCCAAAAGGACGAGCTGGTGCTGTCGCTTCGCCAATCGAAGTATGCGGACCTGCTGCCGAGCTACAACGGGATCGCCTATATCGAGGGCCGGGCGCGGTTGACGAACGATGGTGTCACCGTCGACGAGAGTCCGATAAAGGCCGGCAAGGTGATCATTGCCACGGGCGCGTCACCGTCGGTGCCGCCGATCCCGGGTATCGAGGCCGTGCCGTACTTGACGAGCACGACCGCCCTCGAACTCGACCGATTGCCCAAGTCGCTACTTGTGATCGGCGGCGGCTACATCGGCTGCGAACTCGGTCAGATGTTCGCGCGGGCGGGTGTGAAGGTGACGATCGTCGATATCCTGCCGATCCTGTCGGCGGCCGAGCCGGAGATCGCCAACGCCCTGGCGGGTTACCTGCGCGACGAGGGGATTGTCATCCGCGAGGGTGTTAAGACGACGGCCGTCCGCAAGACCGGGCGGGGCGTCGCCCTCGACATCTCGGACGGCGGCCGGGATGAAACGATCGAGGCCGAGCACGTGCTGGTCGCGACCGGACGCCGGCCCAACACGGCGAGCATGGGTCTCGAGGAAGGCGGCGTCGAGCTTCTGGCGAATGGCGGCATCAAGGTAGACGAATGGATGCGCACGACGCGGCCCGGCATCTATGCCGCCGGCGACGTCACGGGGCGTGACCCGTTCGTCTATATGGCCGCCTATGGCGCGAAAATCGCGGCGGAGAATGCGCTCGACGGCGATGGCCGGCGCTATGACTCCAGCGTCATGCCCGCCGTCGTGTTCACCGACCCTCAGGTCGCCAGTGTCGGCCTGACGGAAGCGACGGCGCGTGGGCAAGGTCTCGCAGTGAAGACCGCCGTTCTTCCGCTCGCTTACGTCCCGCGTGCGCTCGCTGCGCGCGATACGCGTGGCCTCATCAAGCTGATTGCCGCGGCGGACAGCGGCAAACTGCTCGGCGCGCACATCTTGGCGCCGGAGGGCGCCGACAGCATCCAGACCGCGGCGCTCGCCATCACGTGCGGGCTCACGGTGCAGCAGATCGCAGACACCATCTTTCCCTACCTCACGACGGTCGAGGGGCTGAAGCTTGCCGCCCAGACTTTTACCAAGGACGTGGCTAGGCTTTCGTGCTGCGCGGGTTAGGTCGGCGGCACTTGCACGACCGGCGGCATTGATTAGTGTCCGTCGCCGCGCCACATCAAAAGGCGCCTTCGATGGACATATTTTTGGTCATGAGACGGCCGATATTGCGGTGCGATACCGCGCCGCGGAAAAAGGCCGAAAGGCCTGGGAAATCGTGGGAAAACGCGGCCTCCCGCGCTTGACACCCCAGGGGCAGAGGGGTACCACTGGCCGCCGCGGTGTCGGTGCTGCGGGGGTGTAGCTCAGTTGGTTAGAGCGCCGGCCTGTCACGCCGGAGGTCGCGGGTTCGAGCCCCGTCACTCCCGCCATTTCGCGTGACGGCGTCAGCTTCGCCTTGCGCAGGCCACCATCGCGCTCGACTTGGGAGCCGTCGTCGATGGACAGCCTGTTGCGTGAATACCTTCCGATCCTGATCTTCATCGGCATTGCGTTCGCGCTGTCGGTGGTCATCGTGCTGGCGTCGTTCATCCTCGTGCGGCAGCGGCCCGATTCGGAAAAGCTGTCGCCCTATGAATGCGGCTTCCCGCCGTTTTCCGATGCGCGCGCCAAGTTCGACGTGCGCTTCTATCTCGTGTCGCTGCTGTTCATCATCTTCGACCTCGAAGTCGCCTTCCTGTTTCCGTGGGCGGTGGCGCTCGGCAAGATCGGCGTGTTCGGCTTCTGGTCGATGATGGTGTTCCTCGGCGTCCTCACCGTCGGCTTCATCTACGAATGGAAGACGGGAGCGCTCGAATGGGAGTGATCGCGCCCGCCGATACTTTTTCCGAGGCCCGCCGCCAGGGCTTCATCCTGTCGACCGTCGACCAGCTGGTGAAATGGGCGCAGACCGGCTCGCTCTGGCCGATGACTTTCGGTCTCGCCTGCTGCGCCGTCGAAATGATGCACACCGCCGCGTCGCGCTACGACCTCGACCGCTTCGGCGTCGTGTTCCGGCCAAGCCCACGGCAGTCCGACGTGATGATCGTCGCCGGCACGCTGTGCAACAAGATGGCGCCGGCGCTGCGCAAGGTCTACGACCAGATGGCCGAGCCGCGCTGGGTGATCTCGATGGGCTCGTGCGCGAACGGCGGCGGTTATTACCATTATTCATATTCAGTGGTGCGCGGCTGCGATCGCATCGTGCCGGTCGACATCTACGTTCCCGGCTGTCCGCCGACCGCCGAGGCTTTGCTTTATGGCGTGTTGCAACTGCAGAAGAAGATTCACCGCGAACGGCGCTTTGCGCGCTGACCGCGATGTCGAACGGGATTCAGAATGACCCAGCCGCTTGAGTCCGTCGGCGAAAAGGTGGCCGCCGCCTTTCCGCAGGACGTGCTCCAACGCGCGATTGCGCACGACGAGCTGATGGTCACGGTGCGACGTGAGGCGATCGTGCGCGTGCTGCAGTTCCTGCGCGACGATCCCGGCTTTCGGTTCGACGTGCTGGTCGATATCTGCGGCGTCGATTATCCCGACCGCGTCGAGCGGCTCGAGGTCGTCTACAACCTGCTGAGCCTGACGCACAATCGCCGCATCCGACTCAAGGTGACGACCGACGAGCAGACGCCGGTGCCGTCCGCGACATCGGTCTACAGCGCCGCCGGCTGGTTCGAGCGCGAATGCTGGGACCTGCTCGGCGTCTATTTCGCCGATCATCCGGATTTGCGCCGCATCCTCACCGATTACGGATTTGAGGGCCATCCGCTGCGCAAGGATTTCCCGCTCACCGGCTTCGTCGAAGTGCGCTACGACGAAGAGCAGAAGCGCGTCGTCTACGAGCCGGTGAAGCTCAAGCAGGAGTTCCGGAGCTTCGATTTCCTGTCGCCGTGGGAAGGCATGAACACCATTCTGCCCGGCGACGAAAAAGCGACCGGCGAGGGCA
>Ga0307374_10009916_pt1 | contig 13928 bp, 10 predicted proteins | sample OX3MG_FD_202532 | JGI IMG/M metagenome (GOLD analysis project Ga0307374, IMG submission 202532) | Soil microbial communities from Risofladan, Vaasa, Finland - OX-3 | ecosystem: Environmental > Terrestrial > Soil > Coastal area > Acid sulfate soil | place: Finland: Risofladan, Vaasa | collected... | reverse complement strand
CGAGCCGCCCGGCGGTGGTGAGGGAGAGCCAGGTGACGGGGGTGCGACCCCGGTAGGCCTTGGTGACGCGGACGTAGCCGGCGTCTTCGAGCTTCCTGAGGTGGGTGGCCAGGTTGCCGGCGGTCATGCCTGCCAGTTCCTGGAGGCGGGGGAAGGTGATCTGGTCACCGTCGGCCAGCGTGGCCAGGGTGACGGTCACCCGCAGGCGTGGCTGCGCGTGGATGACCGGGTCCAGGGCTGGCAGGGCGGGCGGGCGGGAAGGTTCCGCGCTCGCGGGCGTTTCGGTGCTCATGGCTGCTGCCGGGCGCGGCGGGCCCGGGCCTGGATGAACACCGCGGCGGCCAGGAAACCGCCACCGCCGGCCAGGGCCAGTACAGCGAAGTTCGCTGGCCAGCCGACCTGCACGCTACCTGCTCCCACGGCCAGCATCCAGGCCCCCAGGCCGTACTGGACGCGGTCGGCGAACAAGACACCGCCGGCTAGGTACAGCACTCCGGCGACCACTGCGGCGCTTCCGGGCCATAGCAGCGGGGCGAGCGAGGCCGGGAGGCCATGCAGGGACAGTCCGATGTTCAGTGCGAACACTCCGGCGAAGGCCAGCAGCCAGCTCCAGCCATACCTGGCGCTGACCGTGCGCGAGGGCCCCTGCACCCCCCGGCCGCGGCGAGCCATCTGGGTGACAACCACCGCCACCGCGACAGCTGAGAGCGTGACAAGGACTGCGGCCGCCGCCCAGAGCGGCAGAAAGTGCCACCGGGCGCGGGACGAGGCGAAGTAGAAGGCGCCGAAGCCGAGTGCCCACGCCACGCCCCAGCTGACCAGGATCCGTACCGGGTCGACGTAGAGGTCCCGGGCTGCGCCCTCGTGCTGGGTCCTGATCAGCTCCAGCGACTCTTGCGGTGAGAGCTCCTCGCCCTCCGTCAACGGCTGAGGCGGGCCGAGCGCATCGGAGTCATTCATCAGTACTCATCTCCACATAGAACTTTGATTTTAAAACTAGTTTGAGACTACCCCGCCTGGTGGCCCGGCGCAAGCGCTGGCCACCGAGGCGTCCCTGGCGGGCGCCATCCACAGCCGGGCGTGGGGAGTGCGGCTCCGAGTCATGATCATCGAAGGTTTGTCCCGGTTTGCGGTCACCAAGCCCGCGAAATGTCAGCGGAGGGCGGCAGGGAGGCAGGCGGAGCGGGCAGGCGGAGCGGGGATGGCTGGGGAGGGCCCGGCCGGGCGGGCGGAGAGAGGGCCTCAGGTGGAGACGCCGCGGGCGCGGATGGCGGTCACCAGGGCGGGGATCACCTCGTGCAGGTCGCCGATCACCGCGTATTCGGCGTGCGCCAGGATCGGCGCGCCGGGGTCCTTGTTGACCGCGACGATGTGCTTGGCGCTGGCGCAGCCGGCGATGTGCTGGATCGCCCCGCTGATCCCGCAGGCGAGGTACAGCTCCGGGGTGATCTTGGTGCCGGTCTGGCCCACCTGCTGGGAGTGCGGGCGCCAGCCCTCGCTGGTGACCACCCGGGACACCCCGACCACGCCGCCCAGCAGGGCGGCCAGCTCCTCCAGCGGCGCGAAACCGTCCGGCCCGCCGACGCCGCGGCCGCCCCCGACCACGACCCTGGCGCTGGCCAGCGAGATCCCGCCGCTCTGCCCGGCCGACTCGGTGGCCCGCACCGTCAGGTCGCCGTCGGCGAGCTCAGGCTGGCAGGGCTGGACGGCGAGGGTGGCGGGCGTGTCCGCCGGCACGGGCTGGACCGCGTCGATGGCCACCGTGAGCAGTGCGGGCGCGGCGTCCAGCACGGCGTCTTCCAGCAGCAGGCCGGCCCACCGCTGGCGGACGAGCCGCCACTGGCCGCTACCGGACGGGCCGGCCGGGACGGCCGACACGCAGCTGGCCGCCATCGGCAGGCCGGTCAGCGCGCCGAGGTGGGCCATCACCTCGTTGCCCCGGTCGGTCGCGGCCGCCACCACCGCGCTCGCGCCGGTCTCGCTGATCAGCGCGGCCAGGACACGCGCCCAGGCCAGCGGCGCGTACCCGGCCAGCTGGCCCGGCTCGACCACGTGGGCGCCGCTCACGCCATAGCTGGCCAGCGTCTGCGCGGGCACACCCGCCGCCTCCCCGAACAGGACGGCGGCCGTCCCCGCTCCAGGCGGGGTGGAGGGTGCAAGCAGCGCATCTCCGGCCAGGGAGCGGGCGAAGGTGAGGGCGCGCAGGGACGCGTCGGTGACGGCGCCGCCGTCCTGCTCGACCAGGCAGAGCACGGTCACGGCAGCACTCCCAGCTCGTCCAGCAGGGCGACCAGGGCGGGCACCGCGTCCGCCCCGGTGCCGAGCACCGTGGCCTGCTTCCGCTCGGTCTGCGGCACCCGCAGCCCCACCATGCGCAGGCTGTCCGCCTCCCACGGCGGCTCATGCTGCTCGATGGCCGCCCGCTTGGCCCGCAGCCGGCCCGGCAGGGACGGGTAACGCGGCAGGTTGATGCCTTCCTTGACGGTGATCACCGCGGGCAGGCCGAACTCGAAGGCCTCCTCGCTGCCCCGGTACTCCCGCCGTGCCCGCACCACCCCGTCGCTGATCTCGATGTGCTTGATGCCGGTGACGCAGGGCCAGCCCAGGGCGTGCGCCACCCGGATGCCCACCTGGTAGTCGCCGGTGTCGGCGGCCTCGTTCCCGAGCAGGAGCAGGTCGTAGCCGGGGGTGTGGCGGCGGGCCTGCGCCACGATCGCGGCTGCGGTGGCGACCGGCCCCCACTCGCGGCCGTCGGTCTCCAGCAGCACCGCCCGCCCCGCGCCCAGGGCCAGGGCGTCGCGCAGCTGGTCGGCGGCGGCGGCGGGCCCGAGCGTCAGCACCGAGACGGCGCCCCCGAGGCGCTCGGTGATCTGGATCGCCTCCTCCACCGCGCACTCCTCGTGCGGGCTGATGGCGAATCCCGACATCCGGGTGTCTATCTCCTGGCCGTCGGCGGTGACCACGATCTTGCCGCCGACCACTGGGACCCGCTTGACGCAGACGAGAATCTCCATCGCGTCAGCTCCGGACCCGCTCGTTCTCCGGGTCGAACAGCGGCGTGGCACCGGCCACCGCGACCGTGACCGGGTAGCGCTCGCCGAGGTACTCCACGGACAGCCGCTCCCCCTGCCGCGCGTGCGCGGCAGGCAGGTAGGCCATCAGCAGGTGCTTGCCGACCGAGGGCCCCGACCCGGCGCTGGTCACGTAGGAGGGCCGGCCATCGTCGTCCACGAGCCGCCCGCCGTCCGCGGACAGGATCGGCTCACCGCCGAGCATGTAGCGCAGCTGCCCGCTGGCGGAGCGGTGGTCGTCCACGGTCAGCGTGCACAGCACCGCCACCGGCGGCTTCTCCCGCTGGGCCAGGTAGGCATCCTTGCCGACGAAGGCGTGCTCCTTGACCCGCGGCCTCATCATCCCGGCCTCGGCCAGGTTGTAGTCGGGGGTCAGCTCGTTGCCGTAGGAGCGGTACCCCTTCTCCAGCCGCCCGGTGGTGCCGTAGACGCCGATGCCGACCGGCACCAGCCCGTGGCCCGCGCCCGCGTCCCACAGCGCGTCCCAGAGCCTGGCCCCCTGCTCCATCGGCACGTACAGCTCCCAGCCCAGCTCGCCCACGTAGGAGATGCGCGACGCGAGCACGGTGACGCCGTCAACTTCAACGTCCCGGCAGGTGCCGAACGAGAACCCGGGGTGACTCCAGTCGTCACCCGACACCGCCTGCAGGACATCGCGGGACCTCGGTCCCCACAGACCCAGCGTCGTCCAGGCGGACGTCAGGTCGGCCAGGGCGGCGGACCCGCCGGCGGGCAGGTGGTCGGCGAACCACTTCTTCTCGGTCATGCCGGTCGCCCCGCCGGTCACCACCCGGAAGTGATCGGCGCCGAGGCGCATGATCGTCAGGTCGGCCTTGAAGCCACCGCGCTCGTCCAGCAGCGGGGTGTACACGACCCGCCCGGCGGCCACGTCCATCTGCGCCACCGCAAGCGATTGCACCGTCTCCAGGGCGGACGGCCCGGTGATGTCGAACACCGCGAAGGCCGACAGGTCGACCAGGCCGCAGCCGTCGCGCATGGCCAGGTGCTCGGCGTTGATGACCGGCGACCACCAGCGGGACTCCCATTCGGCCTCGCGCGGCATCAGCCGTCCCGCGTAGCGCTCCAGCAGGGCCTCGTTCGAGGCGTACCAGAACGGGCGCTCCCAGCCGGCGGTCTCGAAGAACACCGCGCCGAGCTCGCGCTCGCGGTGGTAGACGGGGCTGACCCGGACCGGCCGGCCCGACTCCCACTGCTCGGCCGGGTGGATGATCCCGTACATCTTGTTGAAGCCCTCACGGGCCCGCCCCCGCACGTGGGCGGTGGTGCGCTGGCACGGGTAGAAGCGGGCGATGTTGGCCTCGTGCACGTCGATCCCGGGCACCTGGCCGCTCATCCACTCGGCCACCGCCCGGCCGACTCCCGGCCCTTCCTTGACCCAGCTGGCCGCGGCCGACCACAGCCCCTTGACCTCGGGGGTCTCCCCCAGCAGCGGGTGGCCGTCGGGGGTCATCGAGATCAGGCCGTTGATCGCGTACCGGATGCCGACCCGCTCGTCGCCCAGCAGCTCCGGCATCAGCTCCAGGGCCTGGGCCAGCTGCGGGTCGAAGTCGTCCTGGGTGAACGGCAGCTCGGTGGGCGAGCGGGGCGACTCCTCGATGGAGGGGATCTCGTCCGGCCCGACGATGATCGGCCGGTGGGCGTAGGAGCCGACCTCCATGTCCCCGCCGTGCTGCCGCTCGTACATGTTGGTGTCCACGTCGCGCACGATCGGGTAGGCGATCTCGCCGGTGGTGCCGGCGAACAGCGGCACCGGGCCGACGCTGATCATCTGGTGCACGATCGGGGTGAGCGGGAGCCGCGCCCCGGCCATCGCCGCGATCCGCGGGCTCCACACCCCGCAGCAGATCACGCAGACATCGGTCTCGATCTCCCCGGCGCTGGTGCGCACGGCCCGCACCCGGGGCCTGGGCCCGGCGCCGGTCACCTCGATGCCGAGCACCTCCGCCCCGGCCAGCACGTGCAGCGCGCCAGCCTGCTCGGCCTGCTCCCGCATCAAGGTGCCGGCCCGCAGCGAGTCGACCACGCCCACGGTGGGAAAGTGCGCCCCGCCCAGGATCACCGACTCGTCCAGGTAGGGCACGAGCTTGCGCACCTCGCCGGGCGAGACCAGCTGTGCCGGGATTCCCCACGCCTTGGCCGCGCTGCACCGGCGGCGCAGCTCAGTCATGCGCTCCTGCGTGCGGGCGACCTCGATGCCGCCGCTGCAGGTGAACACTCCCAGCGCCTGGTACTGCTCGGTGCTGTCCCGGGTCAGCTCCATCATCATCTTGGAGTACTCGATCGGGAAGATGAAGTTGGAGGCGTGGCCGGTCGAGCCGCCCGGGTTGGGCATCGGCCCCTTGTCCACCAGGACCAGATCGCGCCAGCCAAGCAGCGCGAGGTGGTGCACCAGGCTGTTGCCGACGATGCCGGCGCCGATGATGACGGCGCTCGCCCGGGACGGAGTGTCACTCATGCCGCTGATTCCCGCCAATCACTCGATTCCGCGTACCTGCCCGGCACGCCGGGCAGACCGGCCCCGCCGCCGGTGCTGCTGGCGGCGGGGCCGGTGCCATCCGTTGCGATGATGCCGCTGCCTACTCGACCGGGATCTCCTTGTTGATCAGACCCAGGTCGATGCCCTGGCGGCGGCGCACCAGCCGGGCGACGACGTAGATCGCGACCGCCAGCACGTACATGGCGAGCATGTAGTACAGCGAGCCGCGGCCGTTCACCCCGTAGGCGCTGTTGCTCAGCCACTCGTACAGGTTGAAGCCGAGCAGTCCGATCGTGACCACACCGGCGACCGGGACGACCGGCACCCCGAAGATCTTGATCTTGCTGGCCGGGGAGGCCGCCCACAGCTCGGGCTTGCGGAAGGGCAGGATGACCACCGCGATCGCGCTGAACAGGTAGGTCACCGCGATGACCAGCGTGGCGTCCAGCGTGTAGGTGTAGAACTTCGACCAGTAGGCGTACAGGGCGCTCAGCCCGACCGCCGGCAGCAGCATCAGGACCAGCGAGTACAGCGGCACCTTCCGCTTCTCCGACACCTCGGCCGCCCGGTCCGGCAGGATCCGGTCGAACGCGGCGGCGAAGATGACCCGGGTCGAGGACAGGAACAGCGTCCCCACCCAGCCGAAGAACCACAGGCTCATGATCAGGATGAGCACGATCTGGAACACCGTGTTGTGCACCATCCAGCTGACGAACATGACCGGGTAGGGCCAGATCGGGATGGCGGGCGCCACCTTGCCGCCGTAGTAGGCGCTCCAGTACAGGGCGTTGGAGTTGTTGTAGAAGTCGTTGCCGAACGTCTTGGCGATCAGCAGCAGGAAGACCACCGACAGGGCGACCGTGATCCACAGCCCGAAGAACATGCCGCGGAAGACCCGCTTGAAGTCACTCGCGCCGCGGATCTCGCCGTACAGCGTCGAGCCCCAGTTCGGCCACAGCAGGTAGAACATCATCATCGGGATCAGCAGCATGCTCGCGCCGAGCGGGCTGAACCCGAACGCGGGCGAGACGTAGCCGGACTTGACCGCGCCGGCGTTGGTCGCGGCGTAGGCGTTGCTCACACCGAAGATCTTGTGCGCCTCGGTGTTGAACGAGGACACGAAGCTGGACTTGCTGCTCACCAGCAGCAGGATCACGATGATCCCGAAGCCGACCAGGCCGCCGTAGAAGCACCACTTCTGGATCCGCGCGTACCCGGCCATCCCGATCGAGACCAGCACGCCGGCCAGCACGATCGTGATCAGCGACACCAGGAAGATGCCGTTGTGCCCGGCGAACCAGGTGGCCGCGCCCGGATGGCCCAGCTCGGCCGCGAGTGGCTGGAAGAACTCCGCCGACAGCACGTTGCCGTAGATCGGCGCCCACAGCCAGAGGATGAACCACCACCCGGTGGCGGCCATCACGAAGCCGATGCCGCTGCCCAGGATGCGCGTCTGCCAGACGTAGTCCCCGCCCGCGCGCGGGATGGTCACGATGAGGCCGGCGTAGGCGACCACCAGGAACGAGACCCAGACCGCCGAGACCAGGACCGAGGTCAGCAGCTGCCCCTTGGGGATGAACGACTGGTAGGAGAACTCGTAGATGCCCAGCGTGACGACGTTCGTGGACAGGCACGCGTAGATCATCGAGTCCCGGACCGACCAGCCCCGGACCAGGCCGGTGGCCTTGCGAAGGAAGAGCGCTGGTCTCTCTTCGCCGAGAGCTTCTGTCGCCATGCATACCTCCCATGTGTGGGCTGTTCAGGGGGTGGGGAGATCGACCTGCATCAAGCCGGGGGGCAGCTGCCGCTGCTCAACCATTCACGAGAAGGTATTTGGTGACCTTGCCCTTCTTCGCGTTCAGTTCAAGTAGTGCGCCCTGCAGGACGCCATCACCATAGACGCTGCCCGGATTGATGGCGAGGGTCCGTCCCATTTTCTTGACCCCCCTGCTCTCGTGGATGTGACCGTGCACGGAAAGCATGGGCTGATAGCGAACGATTGCATCCCGGACTGCTGTCGAGCCCACTGGTTTCATGACCGCACCGCCATGGATGGGGCGCAGTGTCGCGTCCAGGGCGGGCGCCTCGTCCAGCCCGGTCCCGTAGGGCGGTGCGTGGAAGTTGAAGACGGCCCGCTCCATGTCCGGCACCAGGTTCGCGACCGCCTCGATCTTGGCCGCCAATTCCTCTTCCGGGGCTTCCCGGAAGGTGTCCCACGGCGTGGGATTCGTCCATCCCATCGACACCAGGTGAAAGCCGTCGAGGTCGACCAGCTTGCCCTCGCCGAATGTCACGCATGGCGACGACTCGATGACGGAATCGATTTCCCAGATATCGTCGTTCCCGCCGTTGAGGATGCACGGGATCTCGCCGCCCTTGAGCTTGCCGTCGGCCATGTCCAGCCAGCGGTCCAGCGAGGCGATCATCTCGACGCTGAACCGCCGGTCGACCGCGCCCTCCTCCTTGCTCAGTTCGGTGAGCTCGTCCGGGGACATCACCGCTGGGTACGACCCGCGGTTGCGGATCTTGCGCTCGACGTCGGCGAGCTCCTCCCGGGTGTCCAGGCGCACCTTCTCGCCGCCCAGCACCACCTGCCAGTACCCGTTGTGCTCGGTGATCGGCACCATCACCTTGCCGGTGACGTCACCGCCCAGCACGACCAGGTCGGCCTTGTAGAAGCTGGCGGCGTTGAGGAACTTGCGCCAGCAGATCTCGGACCCGTGAATGTCGGTGGCGAAGAAGACTTTCAACCCGACCACCCACGCCTTCCGCACGCACCGTGCGCCACGGCTGCGCGTCATGCGCAACGGTCACGCGTTCTGTGCAACGTTTAGCACTCGGCGAAAGCGGCGTCAAGGTGCACAGATGGATCAGTGGGCGACTTCTTCTGGCAGTTCGTACCAGCGAACCCGGTCCCCCACATTGGCCCGCAGCCGCCACTTGACGGACTTGGGCGCCTGCTCCGCCAGCTCGAGCAGCTGCCGCGCCTGATCGGCGGGATGCTTGATCTCGTCACCCGGTGGCACCAGCGCGGGACGTTCGGCGATCAGCTGTGGCAGCTTGGTGAGGTTGCCGGTGACCGTCCGCCACCACCCCCAGTCGGCGCCGAGCAGCTGGCAGAACCGGCCGGTGTCGAGCGAGACCGGCTCGCTGCCCCCCAGCGGCAGGGCGGCCAGCAGGTGGACGATGTCCCGCGCGTCCTTCTCGTTCAGCTCGACGATCTGGAGCTTGGACAGCAGCACGTCCATGGCGCCGATGGTGTACGGCATCCGGGAGAACGACGGCCGCAGGTCGAGCGTGTGGCACATGACCAGCCGGTCGACGATGACGTCGATCGGGCGCCCGGACGGGGCGGTGAAGTACATCTGCCGGTCGCCGTTGAGGTTGTTGAACCGCTTGTCCGGCTCGCAGCCGCTGGCCTCCAGGTGGGCGGCGACCTTCTTGCGCTCCTTGGACAGGCAGGCGAAGTCGATGTCCTGGTCACGCCGCAGCCGGGGTGGGAAATCAGGGCACAGCACCCGGACCGCCAGGCCCCCCAGCAGCTTGAGCCCGAGCCCGGCGCTCTCGGCGCCGCGGGCCAGCGCCAGCGCCTCTGGCAGCGGGTCGTGCGCGGATGCGGAGGTGGCGGCGTCAGCCTCGCCGGGTGTGGACATACCCAGCCCCGCTCTCTTGGTTCCCGCGGGGCGGTCGCTGCCGCGCTGACGCCCCGGCACAATACTGCTCAGCGAGTATGCCACGCAGCGGCGCGAGCGCCAGGGGTGCAGTTGACGCGGGCCAGGCCGGGTAGTCATCCTGGTTGCATGAGCGAGAACGAGGTTGCACCGATCGCAACCTATCAGTCAGCCGAACGGATGCTGACGCTCCTCAAGAGCTTCGACGACAGCCGGATGGAGCTCGGTGTCGCCGACATCGCCCGTGCGCTGTCCGTGCACAAGTCGACCGCCTCCCGGCTGGCCGCCGCGCTGGAACGGACCGGCTTCCTCACCCGCGTCGGCAGACGTTACCGCCTCGGGGTGGAGATCATCCGGCTGGGCACGCTGGCGCTGCGCAGCTTCGACCTGGTGGCCACCATGCAGCCAGCGATGGAGAAGCTGTCCCAGCGGACCGGGGAGACGGTCAACCTGGCCGTCCCCGACGGCGCGGACGTGCTCAACGTGGCCGAGGTCCCCAGCACCTACATCCTGTCCTCCTCCGGCGGCTGGATCGGCCGCCGGACCCGGCCGCACGCGGTCGCCAACGGCAAGGTCCTGCTCGCCTACGGCGCCATCGGGCTGCCCAGCGTGCTGGAGCGGTACACGCCGCGGACGGTCACCAGCCTGGACGCGCTCGCCGCCGAGCTGGCCGTGGTCCGCCGTGACGGCTACGCCACCGCCGTCGCCGAGCTGGAGGAAGGGCTGGTCGCCGTGGCCGCGCCGGTGTTCGACCCGGCCGGGACCTGCGTCGCGGCCCTGTCGATCACCGGCCCCGAGTACCGGATGCTCCCCGAGACGCTGGACTCGCTCGGGCGGCTGTGCGCCAGCGCATAAGGCCCGCTGCGGCGAGAAAGTGAGCGCATCCCATGCGTGAGCACCTGCTCTACATCGGCGGAGCCTGGCGGCCCGGCAGCGGCGGCACCGCCCCGGCCATCAGCCCGTCATCCGGCGAGCAGTTCGCCACCGTCGCGCTGGCCGGCCCGCCGGAGGTGGACGAGGCCGTCGCCGCCGCCCAGGCCGCCTATCCCGGCTGGGCCGCGCTGTCCGCCTTCGAGCGGGCGGCGTGGTGCACGCGGGTCGCCGGGGCGATCGACGCGCGCAGCGGGGAGCTTGCCCACGCGCTCACCCAGGACCAGGGCAAGCCGCTCGCCGCCGAGGCGCAGGACGAGGTCAGCGAGCTGGCCGAGTACTTCCGGATGGCCGCCGAGGACGCCAAACGCCTGGCGGGCGAGATCCCGCCGTCGGTGTCGGCGGACCGCCGTGTGCTGTCCACCCGGGTCCCGCTCGGTGTGGTCGGCGTCGTCAGCCCATGGAACTGGCCCTACACCATGGGCGCGGAACTGTTCGCGCCCGCGCTCGCGGCGGGCAACGCCGTCATCTGGGTGCCCGCCCCGACCACCACCGCCTGCTGCGCGCTGCTCGCCGAGATCATCGCCGGCGAGGACACCCCGGCCGGGGTGTTCAGCTTCCTGCCCGGGCCCGGGCCGGTCGTGGGCGACGCCCTGGTCGGCCATCCCGGCGTTGGCGGGGTCGGCTTCATCGGGTCGGTCGCCACCGGCGCGTCCGTCGCCGCCCGCGCCGCGGGCAAGACCCAGCTGCTGGAACTGGGCGGCAACGGGCCGATGGTGGTGCTGGAGGACGCGGACCTGGACCTGGCGGCCGAAGCCGCCCTGGAAGCCGCCTACCTGTGCGCCGGGCAGAGCTGCACCGCGGGCGAGCGGTTCCTGGTCCATGCCGCCGTCCGGGCCGAGTTCACCGCGCGGGTCGTCGCCGCGACCAAGGACCGGGTCCGGCTCGGCGACCCGTTCGACCCCGCCACCACCATGGGGCCGCTGAACAACGAGCCGACCGCCGCCAAGTTCGCCCGGCACGTGGCCGGGGCGGTCGCCGACGGGGCGCGGGTGTGCTGCGGCGGGAGCCGGGCCAGCGGGTTCCCCACCACGCTGTTCGCCGAGCCGACCGTGCTGGACGGGGTCACCCCCGGCATGGAGATCGCCCGCGAGGAGACGTTCGGCCCGGTCGTCCCCATCATCGAGGTGGACTCGGCCGCCCGGGCGCTGGAGCTCACCAACGCCTCCCCGTTCGGCCTGACCGCCGCGGTGTTCACCGCCGACCTGGAACGCGGCCTCGCCTTCGCCGAGCAGGCGCGGGCCGGGTGGGTGAACATCAACGCCTCCACCAACCTGTGGGAGTCCCACCTGCCGTTCGGCGGCCGGTCCGGCTCGGTCAGCGGCCGCGGCCGGGTCGGCGGGCGCTTCGCCATGGAGGCGTTCACCGAGCCGAAGACCATCCTGTACCCCGCACCCCGCCACCCCGCTCCCCGTTACCCCGCACCCCGTTACCCCGCACCGGGGCCGGGCGGCTGATCCCGCCGGCCCCGCGTTAGATCCCTCCAACCCGGAAGGCGGCGAGACCGCGGTGACCATGCCAAGCGCGCTGGAGATCTCCCGGCAGGCGACACTCAAACCGGTGGCCGAGATAGCGGCCGAGATCGGGCTGCCACCCTGGCTCATCGAGCATTACGGCGAGCACGTCGCCAAGATCGACCTCGGCGCCGTCGAGGCGCTGGCCGACCGGCCGGCGGCACGGTACGTGGTGGTCACGGCGGTCACCCCGACGCCGCTCGGCGAGGGCAAGACGACCACCACGATCGGCCTGGGCCAGGCCATGCGGGTCATCGGCAAGCGGGCCACGATCGCCATCCGGCAGGCCTCGATGGGCCCCACGTTCGGGGTCAAGGGCGGCGCCGCTGGCGGCGGGTACAGCCAGGCTGTGCCCTTCGAGCGGCTCAATCTGCACCTGACCGGCGACATGCACGCGGTCACGGCCGCCCACAACCAGCTGGCCGCCATGGTCGACAACCACCTGCACCACGGGAACTCGTTCGGCCTGGACCTGCGGAACATCAGCTGGCGGCACGTCCTGGACGTGAACGACCGGGCGCTGCGCAACATCGTCGTCGGGCTGGGATCGCACACCGACGGGGTCCCCCGGCAGAGCGGGTTCGACATCACCGCCGCCTCGGAGGTGATGGCGGTGCTCGCGCTGTCGTCGTCGCTGGCCGACATGCGGGCGCGGCTGGGCCGGATCGTCGTCGGCTACACCGATGGCGGCGAGCCGGTGACCGCCGAGCAGCTCAAGGCGGCCGGGGCGATGACCGTGATCATGCGCGACGCGATCAAGCCGAACCTGCTGCAGACCCTGGAGAACACCCCGGTGCTGGTGCACGCGGGGCCGTTCGGCAACATCGCGCACGGCAACTCCTCGGTGGTGGCCGACCTGATCGGCATCCACACCGGCGACTACCTCATCACCGAGGCCGGGTTCGGCGCCGACATGGGCGCGGAGCGGTTCTTCAACATCAAGTGCCGGGTGTCGGGGCTGGTCCCCGACGCGGCCGTGGTGGTGACCACGGTCCGGGCGCTCAAGGTGCATTCGGGGCGGCACAAGGTGGCGGCCGGGAAACCGCTGCCGGAGGCGCTGCTGGCGTGCAGCACCGACGACGTGCTGGCGGGCGCGTCCAACCTGCGCAAGCAGATCGAGAACGTGCGCCTGCACGGGGTGACGCCGGTGGTGGCGATCAACGCGATGCCGGGTGACTTTCCCTCCGAGCACGCCGCCATCGCCGAGGTGGCCGCCTCGATGGGGGTGCGCTGCGCGGTCTGCACGCATTTCGCCGACGGCGGGCGCGGCGCCGCGGAACTGGCCGAAGCGGTCGCGGAGGCGGCGGCGGAGCCCAGCTCGTTCCGCTTCCTGTACCCGGCGCAGGCGTCGATCCGGGAGAAGACCGAGGCCATCGCCCGGGGCGTGTACGGGGCCGACGGCGTGGACTGGTCGCCCGCCGCAGCAGCACAGCTGGACATCTTCGAGCGCAGCGGTTTCGGGGAGCTCCCGGTCTGCATCGCCAAGACACACCTGTCGCTGTCGTCCGATCCCGCCCTCAAGGGAGCGCCCACCGGGTGGCGGCTGCCGGTGCGGGAGGCGCGGGCCTCGGCCGGGGCCGGTTTCATCTACCTGATCTGCGGCGATATGCGGACCATGCCCGGGCTGACCTCGCACGCCGCCGCCGAGCACATCGACGTGGACGCCAACGGCCAGGTAGTGGGCCTGTCGTGACCGGCCGGAAACGCCAGCAGTTCGGTTTTCTGCCCCTCTGGGGGCAGAAAACCGAACTGCTGATGAAACCGGCCAGGCGAGCCAGGCCGTGAGCGATGAGCCCGGCGGGGAACCGGGCCCGGCGGGGGGCTACCTTGGCCTGCCCATCGGGCAGTTCCTGGACCTGCTGTCGGACACCCGGCCCGACCCGGGCGGCGGCTCGGTCGCGGCGCTGGCCGTCACCCTCGCCGCCGGGCTGTGCGTGATGACGGCGGGCCTGTCGGCCCGCCACCTGCCGCAGGCGCAGCAGCTGGCCGGGCAGGCGCGGCAGCTCCGTGACCTGGCCGCCCCGCTCCCCCAGGCCGATGCCGACGCCTACGGCGCCGTTCTCGCCGCCATCCGGACGGGAGAGGAGTCCGCGATCCAGGCGGCCCTGTCGGACGCGTGCGCGGTGCCGATGCAGGTGACCGGGATCGGGGCGGGGGTGGCGGCGATCGCGGCCGCGATCGCCGCCGGGGGCAACCCGGCCGTGCGCGGCGACGCGATCACGGCCGCGCAGCTGGCAGCGGCCGG
>Ga0307374_10009913_pt1 | contig 13933 bp, 12 predicted proteins | sample OX3MG_FD_202532 | JGI IMG/M metagenome (GOLD analysis project Ga0307374, IMG submission 202532) | Soil microbial communities from Risofladan, Vaasa, Finland - OX-3 | ecosystem: Environmental > Terrestrial > Soil > Coastal area > Acid sulfate soil | place: Finland: Risofladan, Vaasa | collected... | reverse complement strand
CGCAGAGCACCGAGATTAACGAAAAGCCCTCGTTCGAAAATTTTCTTTCCAAGCCCACGACTCTGACCGATCATTTGATGTGGCAGTTAGGCTCGCTGCATCTTACCCCAGGCGTTCGCGAGGCTGCTGAGCTGGTGATTGGCAACTTGGATGAAGATGGATATCTGACTGCCAGCGATGAAGAAATGCTCGACGTGCTGGCCCGGCAAAGCCCGCGTCCGGGGCCTACTGCTCCGCCTGTCGATGGGGTTGCCGAAAAGAATGGCCGCGTGGCTTCGGTTACCCCGCACGCGATTGCGAATGGATGGAACAGCCTAGATGGGTTGAACGGGCTAAGCCAACCCTCGGATACGCATGGGACAGATGGAGCGACCGGCGATCGCAAAGATAAAACCGACGGATGCGCGCCTTCCATCGAATATTCGCCCGCGTTGAAGCGCGATCTGGCCGAGGCTCTCGATATTGTGCGAAGGTTCGATCCTGTTGGCATAGCCGCGCGCGATTTACGAGAGTGTTTGCTGACCCAGCTGGATGTGCGTTCCCAGCAGGCCGGAGAATTGGCCGAGGGGATTCGGCTGTCTGCAGCTGCGGACGAGTCAGATCTGCCCCCTGCCGATACAGTGCCGGAACGGGTTCAGTCGGAAGCTGGTGCGATCATGGCGCTGGCACGGCGTATCATCGACGAATTTTTGCCGCATTTGTTAAAGCGGGACATCCGCGAGCTCTCCCGGTTTACAGGTAGCCCGCAGCCCAGGGTACAGTTGGCGATTGAGTCGATTCGCGCGCTGGATCCGAAGCCGGGCCAGCGCTATAACCGCGAGCAGCCACGCCTGATTGAGCCCGATGTCGCTTTCCAAAAGCGCGATGATGAATACGTGATTCTCATCAATGATGAGGAAATGCCGACGCTTCGCTTGAATCAGGGGTATCGCCGCATGTTGAGCCAGGAAGGCACCGAGCGCGAGGTGCGGGACTATGTAAAAGAGCGTTACCGCTCGGCCATTCAACTGATGCGCAACATTGAGCAGAGGAAGAATACAATTCTACGCACCTGCGAAGTGATTGTTCGCCGCCAGCACGAGTTTCTGGAGCAAGGCGTCGACGCGCTGAAGCCGATGATGATCAAGGACGTCGCCGAAGAAATTGGTGTACATGCGTCGACCGTGAGCCGTGCCGTCGCCAACAAGTACGTGCATACGCCGCAGGGAGTCTTCGAGCTGCGCTTCTTTTTCTCGGAGGGTGTGAATGGTCCCGAAGGATCGGACACGCCGCTGCTGCTGCTGAAGCGCAAGGTGAAGAAGATGATTGAGGAAGAAGATTCCAGCAAGCCGTTGACCGACGATGCCATCGCCCACTTGCTGCAATCGCATGGAATTGCGGTCAACCGCCGCACTGTGGCCAAGTACCGCGAAGACATGGGAATCCCCAGCACCCACCAGCGTCGCGTTCGCATCTGATGGAGTAGGGGATTATCCGGAAAATTGACGTCAGGGAGGAAGCGAATGGATTGCGAACTCACCGGCAGAAACGTAACCATCACGAAGAATCTGCGAGCGATGGCGGACGAAGGTTTGGCCCGCATCGAGAAGATCGTGGGTAGTGGCGCCACCGCGCGCATTATTTTCAGTTCTCAGCGGCATCTTTCGACTGCGGAGATTACCGTGTCTGCGCGTCAACACACCGTGGTGGGGCTGGCCGAGGCGCCAGACCTGGCCATTGCCTTGCGAACGGCACTTGAGAAGACGGAGAAGCAGGCGATTCGGCGCAGGAAAACGAGGGTAGAGAAGAAGCGCCAGGCCAAGCCTATCAGCACTGTGTTACCCGCTGTTCCCTCGGAGCAGAAAACGCCCCCCGCGGTCCGCGGGAATGGCAGGCTCCCCGTGCCGGAGAAGAGAAAGTCGACGGGGGTGCATATTGTAGCGGCTCCGGAAGCGATGGCCCGGCGTCCGATGACGATTGAAGAAGCGGTCAAAGAGGCAGAGTCTCTCAATCGTCAGGTATTCATCTTTCGCGACCTTACAGGGGATGTAAAAGTGCTGCATTGCACGGGCGACGGCCTGGTGCGGCTGACGGAAGTTTCTTGATCAACGAGCGTCGCATCAAAATTCTGCGGCTCCGCGGCGCTGTTTGAACGTACAATCTTGGTTCACGTAGGCATCTGTCTAGAAAACTGCCGCGGAGCTGAAGAAGATCGATGACGCGCATTGCAGGCAAGAAACCATCCAGACAAAATCCCGCCAAGCCCGGCCCGGAGAAACGGTCGCGAGCAGTTGCCCCCGCATCCAGGCGCGTTCGCAGCCCCGAAGCAAAACGACCCTTGGGCGACAACGAACTGGTCATCCTGACAGGAATGTCAGGATCGGGAAAATTGTCTGCGCTCAAGGCATTTGAAGATCTGGGATATTATTCCGTCGACAACCTCCCGATCGACTTGATCCCAGCGTTTGCCGATCTTATCCGCCAATCTCCTGAGACGAACCGCGCGGCGCTGGTGGTGGATGTGCGCGAGGGCTCGCACCTCGATCACTTCCCGGCGATATTGCGCAAAGTGCGGCAAACAACTTCGACGCGCCTGCTGTTTCTGGAAGCTTCCGACGAAGCGCTGCTGCGGCGGTATTCCGAGACGCGGCGCCCTCATCCGCTGGGCCGCATTGACACAATACGGCGGTCGATCCAGTCGGAGCGGAAATTGCTGGAGCCGCTGCGGAACATTGCGGACGTGTGCATCGATACGACGAATTTCAATGTGCACGAACTGCGTGCCCACATCAATGGTCTATTTCAGCCGGAGAGCGGCGAGAAGAATCTGCTGATTTCTTCGATCAGCTTCGGCTACAAAAATGGCGTGCCGCAGGAAGCTGACTTGGTCTTCGATGTGCGCTTTCTGCCCAACCCGCACTTCATTCCGGAATTTCGCCCGCTGACCGGTCAGGACCAGAAAGTCGTCCGCTATATCAACCGGTTCCCGGAGACGAAGGAATTTATCCAGAAGGTCCACGACTTGCTTGTATTTCTGCTGCCGCATTACGTGCAGGAAGGCAAGAGCTACCTGAGCGTGGCGTTTGGCTGCACTGGGGGCCAGCATCGCTCGGTGATGATCGCGGAAAGGATGCAGGCGCTGCTGCAGGCCGATGGCTACCAGGTGAAATGCCTCCACCGCGATATGCCGCGATAGCAGCGACGTGGTGCTTACATCAGTTGCACGGCGTCGACATCCACGGTGATTTGGCGGCGGGGAATTTCCGCCGCATCGGCGAAGGCGAGCATCTGCCGCACGGCGGCGGCGAGTTGTTTACGAGACGATGCTTTCACAATCAGATGAAAGCGATGGATGCGCTTGATGCGCGCGATCGGCGCGGCTGCCGGACCCAGCACACGAACGCCGGGAAATGTCTGGAGCTGAAACCACTGGCCGATTTGACTGGCCCACTGCGAGGCTTTCGCGGGATCGGTGTGTTCGATCAAAATGTTCGTCAGCATGGCTGCGGGCGGATAGTGCAGCAAGCGGCGATAACGCAATTCCTGTTCGACGAAACCGAGGTAGTTATGCTCGGCGGCGGAACGGATGGCGTAGTGGTCCATGTGGTGCGTCTGCACCAGCACGCGTCCCGGCAACTCCCCACGCCCGGCACGACCGGCGACTTGTGTGAGAAGTTGAAAAATGCGCTCGGCGGAGCGGAAGTCGGGCAGGCTGAGCGCATGATCGACGCCGAGCACGCCGACCAAGGTGACGCCGTGGATGTCATGGCCCTTGGCGATCATCTGCGTGCCGACCAGCAGGTTGATTTCGCCGCTATGCAGGCGCGCGAGAATGCGTTCGTAGTCGCGATGATGGCGCATGGTGTCGCGATCCATGCGGGCAATGCGGGCGTGCGGGAATAGTTCCTGCAACCGCTCTTCGCCCTGCTGCGATCCCACGCCAAAAAAGTAGAGATGCTCGCTCTCGCACTTCGGGCAAAGTTTGGGAACGGTGCGGCGAAAGCCGCAGTAGTGGCACTCCATGCGTTGATGGACGGGCGAGCGCAAATCGTCTTCCGCGGCGGACTTGTGATGGGTCAATGCGATGGCGCAGTTCTCACATTCCAACTTTTCCCCGCAGGCCCGGCACATCACTACAAAGGAATAACCGCGCCGATTCAACAGCAGCATGGCCTGCTCCCCGCGCCCCAGTGTCGCTTCGATCTCTTGCATCATCCCGCGCGAAAGCAGGGGATCCTGCCCGGTTTCGGCAAACTCCTGGCGCATGTCGATCAGAGAAACTTCCGGCAGAGGTCGATTGCCCACACGCTGCTTCAACGAGAGCAAAGAATATTTTCCGCGTTGGGCGTTGGCCCACGACTCGAGCGATGGTGTGGCGGACCCGAGCACGACGGTGGCGCCGGCCAGCTTGGCGCGCATCACGGCGACATCGCGGGCGTGATAGCGGGGCAGCTCCGCCTGCTTGTAAGATGTATCGTGCTCTTCATCGATGACGATAAGCGCAAGGTCGGCGATGGGCGCGAAGACGGCCGAGCGCGTGCCGACGACCACATGGGCTTCGCCGCGGCGGATGCGGTGCCATTGCGCGGTGCGTTCGGAACCGGTCAGCGCGGAGTGAAGAAGCGCAACTTGATCGCCGAAGGTGAATCGCAACTGTGCCAGCATCGCCGGTGTGAGTCCAATTTCCGGCACCAGCAATAGGCTCGACAATCCGGCATCCAGGGCGCGGCGCATAGCCGCGATGTAGACGGCTGTTTTGCCGGAGCCGGTGACACCATGCAGCAGAAACGGTTGGAATTTTCTGGAGCGGACGCTGGCGGCAATCTGCAACATGGTTTCGCGCTGCGCGTCGTTCAGCATGGCCTCAACCGGAACCGAGGAGGACGGGAGGTCACCTGAGAGAGCGAAGCCGCCGAGGGCGTCTTCAGCGGGCATCTCTTCGATGCGCACCAGTTCGCGCCGGACCAGTGTGCCCAGCGTGGAATCTGGCAAGGAAAGTTGCCGGATTTCCGTGACGGGCAGACGTCCGCCCGCGCTGGCCAGCTCCGCCAGCAAACGCTGCTGATTTTCGTTTAGCCTCGGCAATCGCGCATCGGGTACCAGAATGGCAATGCGAACCGTCGTGCGCTGTTCACGCGCTATGGCCGTGGATTCGCGTTCAATCATGCGCTTGGAGACCAGTTGATGCAGCATGGCGGTGCTGGCGGAGGTCTTGCTTCGTAGCGTAGCAGCGCGCGACTGGCCATGCTCGGCGAGAAAGGCCAGCACCACATGTTCGGCTTGTTCTGTAGCATTCGCATTGAGCGATTGTTGCTGCGGAGCTTCGAGGGCCGCAGTGCCACGGCCAGTGATGGAATACGCTGTCTCCCGCCGCACCTCAGCGCTCAGCGGAAGCATGGTGCGCAATACTTCTCCCAGCGGAGCGAGGTAGTATTCGGCAAGCCACTGACCTAGCTGCAGAAGATGTTCAGAGAGTACTGGCTCTTGATCGAGCACGCGCAGGATTGGACGGATCTTTGCTGTGGAAGCATCGGCGGTAACCGCGGCCTGATCGTGCAGCGCAACGACAACGCCCTGGAGTTGCTCGCGCCGGAAGGGAACGAGAACGCGCCCGCCTACAACGGGCGATGCGCCGTCACTGGAGTACGTGAACACGCGATCCACCGGCACGGGCAACGCGACGTCACAGGAAAACCTCATAAGGAATCTGTATCACGATGGGGACGACGCGTCATGACATCGCTCGAATTGTTCACCCCGCCCGCATAATATTTTCTAGCGCGCGGCCACCAGGTACTCATCGAAATGTGCCAGGGTTCGTTGCAGCGCCAGCTTGGCGGCGGCCGGGTTGTAGCTGGCGCCTATATCGCGGTTGAAGGCATGTCCGGCTCCCGGATAGGTGAAGACGGAGAAGCCTGGATACTCGTGCCGCACCTGTTCCACCACGCTTTGCGGAATGTGATTGTCCTCGAGGCCGAAGTGAAAGATGGCTGGGCAGGTGGATTTTTCGTGGATGTAATTTTGAATTCCGCCGGGATAATACGAGACAGTCGCATCGGGATGGAGACGTGTATTGCTGACCCAGGCCAGCGTGCCGCCCCAGCAGTAGCCGACGACACCTACTTTGCGCGCGCCGTGCTCGCGTAGGTATTGGATGGCCGCGGCAATGTCGGCCAGCGTTTGATCGATCGGAATGCGCTGCACGATCTGCATGCCCTGTTTGCCGCCTTCGGGGTCATACGGCAGTTCCACATCGCGCTGAGCGCGATCAAACAGTGCCGGCGCGATGGTCAGATATCCGGCGCGGGCGAATCCGTCGGCGACCGAACGGATGTGCGCGTTGACACCGAAGATTTCCTGCAAAACTACAATTCCAGCCTTGGGTTCGCCTGTCGGCTGTGCGATGTAGGCATCAAGCTTGTGGCCGTCGGCGGCCTGCAATTGGGTATGCTGCGACATTTTTTCTCCTCGTCATTTTTTAAGATGCAGTCGCCGCGCCAATGTCGACTACAGCCTCTTCAGGATTCAGCTTTCACCGCGTTTGGGCGGTGCCAGGTTGAGAAATTTCATGGCCTGTTGCAGGTCCTTCCATGTTTCCGCTTTCTGCCGCGGATCGCGCAGCAGATAAGCCGGGTGGTAGGTGACAATCAACTTCGTCCCCATGCAATCATGCACCTTTCCGCGCAGTACGGAAAGCGAGGCCTTGGTGCCTAGCAGATAGGTAGCTGCGGTCGCTCCCAGCGCGACGATGAGCTTGGGACGCACGACGCCAATTTGCTGAAATAGAAATTGGGTACAGGTGTTTGCTTCGACCGGCTCGGGTACACGATTCTTCGGCGGCCGGCATTTCACGATGTTCGCAATATAGACGCGCTGGCGGCTCAGGCCCATCGCCGTGATCATGTTATTCAGCAGCTGCCCGGCGCGGCCGACAAAGGGGATGCCCTGCGCGTCTTCGTCCGCTCCGGGGCCTTCGCCGACGAAGAGCAATTCGGCATTTGGATCGCCGTCGCCGAAGACAATCTTGTGACGCCCTTCGAATGCAAGCTGGCAGCGCGTGCAGTCCCCAATTTCCTGGCGAATGGCTGCGAGTGCCGCGACACGGGCCTCGGGCGTGATGGCAGGCGAGGAAAAATCGATGGCTACGGGCGACACGAGAAGACTGGATTTGGGCGGCATGATGGGCAGCGTCTCAAGGGGTAAAGGATTGGGTGCAGAATTCATTTCCGGCAGCGATGGAATTCCACCGGGAGCCTGCGCCGATAGGTCGTGCTCGCCGCGATAAAAATCAACCCCGCCCATCTCCCGGCAATAGGCGAGCACGGTAGCGAGTTGATGGCGCTGTTCTGCGGAGAGAGGCGTTTTCATGGATGGAGATCGGTGCCGGAAACTCTAGCGGTTGGCGAGGACGGAAACTGCGTTCATTTCGGCCATGACTTGACTCGGCCGGTGCAATCGCAGGGCTTCATCCAGAATGCGATCGGCCAGCATCCGCTTCGGCATCTCCGGCAGTTCCTGCGATGATGTGGATGTAAGAAAAGTGACAGCATTGCGATCGGAGTCGAAGCCAATGTGCGGACGGGCTACGTCGTTGAGCACAATCGCGTCGACGCCTTTGCGGGCCAGCTTGTTGCGGGCGTGCTCCAGCGGTCGTTCCGTTTCCGCGGCAAACCCAATGACTAATGTACCGGGTTTGCGGAGGCTACTGATCTCAGCCAGGATGTCTTCCGTGGGTTCCAACTCGATGGTAATTGGGCCAGTGCGCTTAATCTTCTGCTCCGCACGAAGGCGCGGCCGGTAATCCGCGACTGCCGCCGCCTTCATCACCAGGGTTGCTTCCGGGAGATGCTTCAGCACGGCCTGCCGCATTTCCTCTGCGGTGGTAATGGAAACGAACTTGCAGCCGGATGGAGGATTCAGGCGTGTCGGCGCGCTGATTAAGATCACGCGAGCGCCGCGGAACAATGCCGCCTCGGCGAGCGCGTAGCCCATCTTGCCGCTGGATCGATTGCCGATGTACCGCACCGGGTCGATCGGCTCGCGCGTGCCGCCCGCTGTTACCAGGACAATTTCGTTGGCCATGTCATGACGATGGTGCAGAACATCCAGAATAGTGCGTACCAGGTCCTCGATCTTTGCCATGCGACCTTCGCCAAGCATGCCGCAGGCCAGGTAACCGCTTTCCGGCGCAACAATCGTTGCGCCGCGTTGGCGCAGGATCTCAAGATTGGCCTGCGTGGCAGGGTTCTCCCACATTTGCACGTTCATGGCGGGAGCAAGAATCAGAGGCGCGGGAGTGGCCAGCGCCATGGTGGTCAGGAAATCGTCGGCCATGCCGTGCGCCAGCCGGGCTAGGATGTCCGCGGTGGCGGGCGCGATGATCAGGGCTTCGGTCGATTGCGCTTCGGAAATGTGTTCGATGGCGGAATTCGCGTTGGGGACCTGGCCGTCGCTGTCCCACAAGCCAGTGATGACGCGATGGCCAGTGATGCCTGCAAAGGTCAACGGTGTAATGAACTGCTGCGCTGCCGCAGTCATCACGACATGCACATCGAGCGCCTGCTGCTGCAGCGCTCGCACCAGCTCCGCCGCTTTATAGGCGGCAATCCCTCCGGTAACGCCGACCGTGACCTTCATAGGTATGATTCTACCTCTGGCTGCGAGTTCGTTGCCTTTTCGCCAAGCGGCGCAAACCAACTTCAGCGTCCGGCTTTCGCCGGTGCGCCAAGGGCTTTTATGTGTGCAAAATCGGAGTATAGCCCGCAGGCAACCCCATCTCTTTCCGAGAGGGACCTTCCGGGACGATATAGCTGATCAGGCCCGCCTGCAATTCATCCTGCGCGATGCGGACGGCCTTGGTGGAACGGTTGGGAACCATCGGGCTCGATCCGGACTGTAATTGTCGCGCGCGACGGGCGGCTACGTGGACCGCTCTATATTTACTTTCTGTAACAGCAAGTTCTTCCATGGTGCGACCTCCTGCAATGCGGCTGAGCCGGCTGCTGCTTCGGATGCAATCTAGGACAGGTGCAGAGTAACTCCAGCTTACAGGGAGAAACCGAAAGACGCCAGAACTGGTTGCAGCCGTTCGGCAGAGTTTTCCAGCAGGCATTGCCGAGCCAGGGTTCTGGCGCGTTGCAATTCCGGGTTCTCCGGTTGGCCGACGTCCTCCCTTGCTTCGCCATAGCTGCGTTCGGCCAGTACGATCGCGCTCAACTCCTCCGCCGCCCTTTCCAAAACATCGTTGACCAGAACATAGCGATACTCGTGATACTTTTCGATTTCCTGACGGGCGGTGGCAAGCCGTTTCTGGACGACGGATTCATCGACGCCGCCTTCCGCACGGCTGCGGTTGCGGAGCCGCCGTTCCAGGACATCCGGATTGGGAGGAAGAATAAAGATGCTGACCGCTTGCGGCATGTTTCGCCGCACCTGTGCCGCACCCTGCACGTCAATGTCGAGCAGCAGATCGTTGCCGCGCGCTCCCGCCTGCGCCAGGCTGGTCCTGGCTGTGCCATAGTAGTTGCCGAACACGTCGGCATGTTCTAGAAAATCATTGGCTGCGATCATCCGCTGAAACTCTTCGCGATGGATGAAGTGATATTCGCGGCCTTCCTGTTCCGATCCGCGCGGCGCGCGCGTGGTCCAGGACACAGAGAAATCCAGGTTCGGAACCATGGAACGTAGCTGGCTCACCAGCGTGGATTTTCCCGAACCGGAGGGCGCGGAAAGAATAAATAAAAGTCCTGCCACGTGCAGGGAATCTCCTGAGATACAACAGAATGGATTGTTTCAAGACTACTCGAGATTCTGGACCTGCTCGCGTGTCTTTTCGATTTCCGACTTCATCGCCAGGCCCAACTCCGTAATGTTCAGGCTCCGGGTGGCGATGCTTCCGGTCTTGGAAAGCGTCGTGTTGGCTTCGCGGGTCATTTCCTGCAGCAGAAAATCGAGCTTCTTTCCCAGTTCGCCTCCCTGCTGCAACAGGCGAAGAAATTGGTCGATGTGGGCGCGAAGCCGGGCCAGTTCTTCTTCCACATCGCTGCGCTCGGCCAGCAGAGCGGCCTCCTGCAGGATGCGGTCCCGATCCAGAGCGAACGAGTCGCCAAGCATTTCGCGCATTTTCTGTTCGAGTCGCTCGGTTTGTGCCAGTTGCATGCCCGCGCGCAAGCTGGCCAGCTCATCCACGTGCTCCCGCAGGCGCCCCAGGGTACGCTCCAGTTCCGCAGCCAGTGCTTGGCCTTCCTGCGCGCGCATCGCGTTCAAGCTTTCCATGGCTGGCACCATGGCGGCTGCGGCTGCGAGTTCGATGCCAGCCTGCTCTACTTCCTCGGGACGGGCGGTTTCCATCGACCACACGCCAGGAAGACGCAGGGCGGCGTTCAAGTCCGGCTGCGCTCCCCTCAACTTATGCTCGCGGGAGGCAGCTCGAAAGGCGTCCACGTACGCTTGGATGATGGCAGAATTGTATTGAGGCACTGGCGCCGCGTTGTCTCGATGCACCGACAGACGCACTTCGACATGCCCGCGGACCACATGTTCCTTAATGGTTTTGCGCCACAGCATTTCGAGTGCGTCCATGCCACCAGGCAGAAAAAACTGCAAATCCAGGTAGCGGTGGTTAACGCTCTTCACCGTTAACACAAAGTCGATGTTGGCGGCTGCGGTTGCTGTAATGCGCGCAAAGCCAGTCATGGAGCGGATGGGCAGGTCACTCATCGATGATTCCGCGCGGCCACCGCGGCCTCGGAAATATCGAAAAACTGTAGTTGATGAAGTTTCTGAAACGTTGGAGACGTCATGAGTAGTTCCTCGTAGGTTCCGATGGCGGTGATGGAGCCGTCCTCGATGACCGCGATTCTGTTCGCTCTTCTCACCGTAGAGAGGCGATGGGCGATGACAAACACGGTGCGGCGACGCATCAGGTTCGCCAACGCCGCCTGAACCAGCGACTCACTCTCCGCATCCAGGGCCGAGGTGGCCTCATCCAGAATCAGGATGGGAGCATCTTTCAGCAGCGCGCGGGCGATGGCCAGGCGTTGGCGTTCCCCGCCCGACATGCGGAATCCCTTCTCTCCGATGATGGTGTCATAGCCCTCCGGCATCTGCTCGATAAAATCGTGTGCCAGCGCCGCTTTAGCGGCATCGATGATCTGTTGTTTGGGCACGTCGGGCTGACCATACGCGATGTTGTTCCGCACCGTGTCATTGAACAGAATCGTTTCCTGCGTCACCTTGGCGATTTGGGTGCGCAGGGAGTGCAGCGTGACGTCCCGCAGGTCGTGGCCGTCGATGGTGATCTGTCCGCTGGATACGTCGAAAAATCGCGGAATCAAGTTGACAATGGTGGTCTTGCCGGCGCCGCTGGGTCCCACCAGCGCAATCACCTCGCCCTGATTCACGGTCAGGGTAATGTCGTGCAGCACTTGTTTGGTACCTTCGTCATCGGAATAGGCAAAGCTGACATGGTTGAAGCATACGGCCTGTTGAAATGTTTTCAGCTGCACCGCATGCGGCTTTTCGCGCACGTCATCCTGTGCGTCCATAAAATCGAAAATGGACGAGGACGCGCCGAATGCCTGCTGAAAATTATTGTAGAAAAGCGCGAACTTCCGCACCGGATCATAGAGTTTGAACGAGGCGAAGATAAAGGCAATGAAGGCGCCTTCCGTCATGGCGTGCTGCTGAATGCGGGTGCGGCCCAGCAACAACAGCATGGCAATGGCGATGGCGCCGATCAAGTCCATCAAGGGCGAACTGATGGCCTGCGCGCTGACCGAGCGAAGATTGGCGCGGAACAGCCGGCGCGCCGCGGTGCGGAACCTGACCAGCTCCCACACCTCCATATTGAAGGCCTTGACGATGCGATTGCCGGTGACCGTTTCGTGCAGAATATTCTGGATTTCCGCCAGCTTGTCCTGTCCACTTCGCGTCGTTGTGCGGACACTGCGCCCGATGCGCCGCGCCGAGGACATGACCACCGGAACAAACAGCAGCAGCACCCAGGCCAGTTCTCCCCCATACAGTATGACGACCGCGATGAGCGACAGGAAGGTAAAAAATTGTTGCAGGAAATCCGACATCACGGTGGACATGGCAAACTGCACCCGCTCCACATCGTTGATCAAGGTGGAGAGGATCGTGCCAGTCGAGTGCTTCTGGAAAAAAGAGACCGAACGCCGCAGAATGCTTTCATACAAGTCGTTGCGCAGGTCGGTAATCATTCCGTATCCAGCGAAGTTCGACAAATATGTGCCCAGATAATCGCAAAGGCTTTTCAACGCTGTCGAGGCAACCATGGCGAAGGCAACCATGGTCCACGCGTTGTGAAAATGTCCTGGAACCAGCTGCTCCAGATTGAGCTGCACAATCCGATGACCAACGGCAATGTGAAACAGCGGTAAGTGCGGGGTGACGTCGGAAGGTTTCAATACCTGGTCGAAGATGGGCTTGATCAGCAATACCCGGAAGGCGTCTAGCAGGCCAACCGTAGCCATGAGCACGACCGAAGCGAACGCCTGCAACGAGTAGGGGCGGGCGTACGCTAACAGGCGAAGGAACAGTTTCATGCTTTGCCCCGGATGCGCCAGTCCGGCATACGGCTGCGAGAGCTATCGTCGCGCGACCGGCATCGACCGCGGCTCACGGCCGGCTGAGATTTTCGATCCCGTTGCGGTTTCCGTTGCGGCTGGGGCACGCCCATGATTGTAGCGGATGGGCGTCATTCTGGACGACACAAGTAAGCGCGCACTGCAAGGTATGCATTGCCGCATCGCAATGTTCGCGTCGCATGGACCGGCAAAACGCACGTCGCCAAAAATCGACAGGGACGGAAAACGCTTGCGCGATCGAAAAATGCCGATCGCGCGGACACAATCGTCGGGTCCAGTCGCCAGATCTAGTCGAGCAGATGCAATTCCTTCCCTGGCTTGAAGCGGACGGCGCGTCCCGGCGCGATTGGAACTTCGGCGCCCGTTCGCGGGTTGCGTCCAATGCCGGTTTTCCTGGGCTTGACGCTGAACACGCCAAAGCCGCGCAGTTCGATGCGATCTCCGGAAGCGAGCGCATTTTTCATACTTGCGAAGACGGTATCTACCGCCGCCTCTGCTTTCACGCGAGGCAACCCTGTCCGCTCCGCGACTTTATGCACCACATCTTGTTTGATCAAATGAGTTTCTCCTTCGGCTGTTGGATGCACGCGCCTTCGCGTATACCCATGCTAGGATCGAGTTTTCGTGATTGTCAATGGAGCGCCACTCTCGTACACTCGGCCTAAAGCAACCTATTTGCAACAGTCGGCGGCGCGGGAATCCGAAAGATGCAGCCTACGGTACGAGGAGACGGATGTCGATTAAGAGTGATCGCTGGATTCGAGAAAACGCACTCAAGAACCAAATGATTACGCCATTTAGCGAGAAGCAAGTCCGCGAGGGCGTCATTTCCTACGGACTTTCTTCCTATGGATATGACCTGCGGGTTTCCGACGAATTCAAGATTTTTACAAATGTCAACAGCACGGTCATCGATCCCAAAAATTTCGATGAACGCTCGTTTGTTACCACCCAGGCGGACTCTGTGGTGATCCCCCCAAATTCGTTCGCGCTGGCGCGCTCGGTGGAATATTTCAAGATTCCGCGCAATGTGCTCACCATCTGCGTTGGCAAGTCGACATATGCTCGCTGCGGCATCATCGTCAACGTGACGCCGTTTGAACCGGAGTGGGAAGGGTTCGTGACCCTCGAGATTTCCAATACCACGCCGCTGCCGGCGCGCATCTATGCCATGGAAGGCTTGTGCCAGATATTGTTTTTCGAGTCGGATGAGATCTGCGAAATCAGCTATGCAGATCGCAAGGGAAAATACCAGAACCAGCAGGGAATCGTGTTGCCCAAGCTATAAATTGTCCGATGCACGACCCTCTTTACCGAACGCAACGAAAGACGACGAATCGTGG
>Ga0307374_10009910_pt1 | contig 13936 bp, 14 predicted proteins | sample OX3MG_FD_202532 | JGI IMG/M metagenome (GOLD analysis project Ga0307374, IMG submission 202532) | Soil microbial communities from Risofladan, Vaasa, Finland - OX-3 | ecosystem: Environmental > Terrestrial > Soil > Coastal area > Acid sulfate soil | place: Finland: Risofladan, Vaasa | collected... | reverse complement strand
CGGACAGACTGCCGTTGCGCTTGCCGATCGGGGTGCGGACGGCTTCGACGATCACGGCTGTGCCCACTGCGCCTCCTGCTCACCGGTGACCCGCGGCCGGCTGGCAGTGCGGGTCAGCCCGCTCGGCCCGGTGTCACTCACATAGTAGAACGTGTTCTTGTTTTCAGCCCAGAGAGGTTCACCAACGAGGCCGGTCGTGGTTCAATCAGCTAGAACGCGTTCCAGTCGGGGAGGATTGATGGCCGAGCCGCGGATACCGCCAGGATTCGACTTCACCGACCCGGATATCTACGCCCATCGCGTGCCTGCGGCGGAGTTCGCCGAGCTCAGGCGGTCGGCTCCGGTCTGGTGGAACGCCCAGCCGCGCGGCGCTGGCGGCTTCGACGACGAGGGCTACTGGGTCGTCAGCAAGCACGCCGACATCGTCGAGATATCGCGGAACAGCGACCTGTTCGGAAGCTGGGAGAACACCGCGATCATCAGGCTGGGCCAGGTGCAGACCGAGGACACCCTGGCCATGCAGCGGCTGATCATGCTCAACATCGATCCGCCGTATCACACCAAGCTGCGCGGCATCATCTCCCGCGGGTTCACCCCCCGGGCGATCGGCAACCTGCGCAGCGTGCTCACCGAGCGGGCCGAGCGGATCGTCGCGGCCGCGCTGAGCGAACCGGCGACTTCGTCACCGACATCGCCTGCGAGCTGCCGCTTCAGGCCATCGCCGAGCTGCTCGGCGTGCCGCAGGACGACCGGAAGAAGATCTTCGAGTGGTCGAACCTGATGATCGGCTACGACGATCCCGAGTTCGGGGACGTCGGGCAGGCCGCCGCGGCCGAGCTCGTGGGCTACTCGATGGTGATGGCCGAGGATCGCAGGCAGTGCCCGCGCGACGACATCGTCACGAAGCTGGTCAACGCGCAGATCGATGGCGGCGAGCTGTCAGCTGATGAGTTCGGGTTCTTCGTGATCCTGCTCTCGGTGGCCGGCAACGAGACCACCCGCAACGCCATCTCGCACGGGATGCTCGCCTTCTTTGACCACCCTGACCAGTGGGACCGCTACCTCGCGGAGCGGGCGGCCACCGCGCCGGACGAGATTGTGCGGTGGGCGACCCCGGTGACGGCGTTCCAGCGGACGGCCAAGGCCGACACCACGCTCGGCGGCCAGGAGATCAAGGCCGGCCAGCGACTCGGCCTGTTCTACCGGTCGGCCAACTTTGACGAGGACGTCTTCGAGGCGCCCGAGCAGTTCGACATCACCAGGAGCCCGAACCCGCACCTGGGATTCGGCGGCACCGGGGCCCATTACTGCGTGGGCGCCAACCTGGCCAGGCTGGAGATCGACCTGATCTTCAACGCGATCGCCGACGCCATGCCGGCGATCCGCAAGTCCGGCGATGCCGAGCGGCTCCGCTCCGGGTGGCTGAACGGCATCAAGAGGCTCCCGGTCAGCTACGCCTGACCGGTGCGGTAGCCGGACCGTCGAGCCAGTAGCCAGCCGCCGGCCAGTGGCCAGCGTGGCTGCGGCATCTCGTGCTTCGAGGTGAACCGCTGCGTGGCGGCCGTCGAGCTCGGGCCGCGGCAGGCTCTCACGGTCCCGGCGGGCATGATGCACCGGCCCGTCGTGCCGGTCCGCACGGCGGTGCTGATGATCGAGAAAGCCGGGGTCGTAGCGACCGGCGACTAGGGTCGCATCGTGCTCGCACCGCGGCGTCCCGCCGAACCCTGACGACACGAGGTCACCCATGCTCGCCGATCTTCCGCTCGCCGAACTGCGCCGCTACCGCCCCGACGTCGCCGAGCCGGCCGACTTCGACGCCTTCTGGGCCGACCAGCTCGCGGCCGCGCGTGCGGCCGGCTCCGAGCCGGAGTTCACCGCCGTGCCAAGCCCCGTCCGGCACGCCGCGGTCTACGACGTTACCTTCGCCGGCCATGGCGGTGATCCGATCAAGGGCTGGCTGCTTGACCCGCATCACGGCGCGCCCGGGGCCGGGCTGATCGTCGAGTTCGTGGGCTACGGCGGCGGCCGGGGTGACCCGTTCGACTGGCTGAACTGGAGTTGCGCCGGACACCCCCACCTGATCATGGATACCCGCGGTCAGGGCGGCGGATGGCGTCGAGCCGATACTCCCGACCTGGGTGACAATGGCGCGCCCAGCTCGTCCGGGTTCCTGACCCGCGGCATCATCGAGCCGCGCGGCCATTACTACACGCGCTTGTTCATCGACGCGGCCCGCGCCGTGGACGCGGCCCGAGCCTGGCCTGCTGCCAGCGGGCGGCCGGTCATCACCGCGGGCGCCAGCCAGGGCGGCGGCCTCGCCATCGCGGCAGCGCACCTGGCCGGCGGAGTCGCGGCGACCATGCCCGACGTCCCGTTCCTGGCCCATCCGCAGCGCGCCCTCGAGGTCACCGACTCGCGCCCGTACTACGAGCTGGCCGAGTACTGCCGGGTACACGCGGACAAGACCGACCAGGTGTTCGCGACATTGGCCTACGTGGACGTGGTCAATCACGCCAAGCGCGCGCCCGCGCCCGCGCTGTTCTCCGTCGGTCTGACCGACACCATCACGCCGCCGTCCACGATCTTCACCGCGTTCAACCACTACGCCGGACCCAAAGACATCGCCGTCTACCCGTACAGCGGGCACGAGGGCGGCGGGACCCAGCACTTTCTCGCCCAGCTCGCCTTCGCCGGCCGGGTCTAGTCCGGGGTATCGGCGACGACCCACATCGAGAAGTACTGCGAGCCGCCGCCGTAGGCGTGGCCGAGCGCGGTCCTGGCCCCAGTCACCTGGTGCTCGCCTGCCTTGCCCATCACCTGCATGGCCGACTCGGCGAACCGCAGCAGGCCGGACGCCCCGATCGGGTTGGAGCTGAGGACCCCGCCCGACGGGTTGACCGGCAGCGCCCCGGTGATCTCGGTCTCGCCGGCCTCGGTCATCCGCCAGCCACGGCCCGGCTCGGCGAAGCCGAGGTTCTCCAGCCACATCGGCTCGAACCAGGAGAAGGGCACGTAGATCTCGGCCGCGTCGATCTGGTCGACCGGGCTGGTGATCCCGGCGGCGCGCCAGAGCGCGGCCGCGGCATCGGCCCCGGCCCGCGGGTTCACGTTGTCCTTGCCGGAGAACATGGTCGGCTCGGTCCGCATCGACGTGGCCCGGATCCAGGCCACCGGGCGCTCCGCGGCCTCGGCCGCGGCCTGGTCACCGAGCACCACCGCGCACGCTCCGTCTGAGGACGGGCAGGTCTCGTCGTAACGGACCGGGTCCCACAGCATGGCGGAGGCCAGCACCTTCCCCACGGTCATGTCGGCCTGCCGCAGATGGGCATACGGGTTCCTGGCGCCGTTGCGGCGGTCCTTCGCCGCTACCATCGCCCCGATGTGGGCCGGCGCGCCCGAGCGCCTGATGTAGGAACGGATGTGCGGCGCGAAGTAGCCGCCCGCCCCGGCCAGCACCGGCATCGCGAACGGGGGCGTGATCGACAGCGCCCACATCGCGTTGGACTCGGACTGCTTCTCGAACGCCACCGCCAGCACCCGGCGGTGCACCCCGGCCTGGATCAGGCTGGCCGCGACGATGCCGGTCGCGCCGCCGACCGAGCCCGCCGTATGCACCCGCAGCAGCGGCTTGCTGACCGCGCCCAGCGCGTCGGCCAGGTACAGCTCGGGCATCATGACACCCTCGAACAGGTCAGGTGCCTTGCCGACCACCACCGCGTCGATCTCATCCGCGCTCAGCCCGGCGTCGGCGAGCGCCCGGTCGACCGCCTCCCGGCAGAGTCCGGCCATCGACACGTCGGTGCGCTTGCTGCGGTGATGCGTCTGCCCGGTCCCGAGCACCGCGGCCCGCTGCTTGCCGGTCATTGCTTCTCCCCGATCTCGGCCGCCATCACGCAGACGAGGTTCTGCTGGAGCGCGGGTCCGCTGGTCGCGTGGCCCAGTGCCACGTCGGCCCGCCCGGTGATGACCTGCGTCGCGGCACTGCCGATCCTGGCCAGGCCAGCGGCGAACATGGGGTTCCCGCACAGTGCGCCGCCGGACGGGCTGACCCGCACGTCGGCGCCGAGGCCGAGCGCCCGGCGCAGGATGAGCTCCTGATGCGTGAACGGCGCGTGCAGCTCGGCCACCTGCGCCCGCCCGGCTCCGGCGGCCGCGCCGGCCGCGGCCGCCGACGGTGCGGCGGTCAGATCCCTGGCCCCGAGCGAGGACGAGTCGATCCGGTGCTCGAAACCGGTGATCCAGGCGGGCCGCTGGCACAGCTCCCAGGCCCGCTCGCCGCCAGCAAGGATCACGACGGCGGCCCCGTCGGTGACCGGCGCGCAGTCGTGCGCGCGCAGCGGGTCGGCCACGTAAGGCTGGGCCAGCAGATCGCCGACCGAGGTCTGGCCGGCGACCAGCGCGCCGGGATTTGTTATCGCTGAAACTCGGGACCTCGCCGCGACCTCGGCCATCTCGCGCTCCGACCACAGCCCGGCCTCGATCCCCAGCCTGGCCTGGAGCGCCGCGATCGATACCGAGTCCGGCCACAGCGGCGCCACCAGGTACGGGTCGAGCTGGAGCGCGAGCACCCGGCGCAGGTGGCCGGCCGAGGACTTGCCGAAGCCGTAGGCGAGCGCGATCTCGGCCTCGCCGGTCTTGATCTTCAGCCACGCCTCGTAGAGCGCCCAGGCGCCGTCCATCTCCACGTGCGACTCCATCACCGGCGGGAACGCGCCGATCGCGTCGACCGCGGAGACGAACGAGAAGGCCCGCCCGGCCAGGTAGTCCGACGACCCCGAGCACCAGAAGCCGATGTCGTCCTTGGTCAGGCCGGTCGCGGCGAAGACCTCACCGAAGATCGGCACGAGCATCTCGACGCCGTTCGTGGTGGCGGGGGAGTGCCGCTCGCTGCGCGCCTGGGCGAAACCGATCACGGCGACGTCTGTCATGTCCGGTGTCCTAGCGTCACAGGTGGCGGGCGAAGGAGTCGTACGGTGCGTCCGGCTCACCGGTCGGCTCGAAGTGGTCGATGTTGTGCGCCCCGGTAGCCCACTCCTCGCGCGGCCTCCAGGCCGCCCTGACCCGCATTCCCATCCGGACGTCCTCCGGCGGGCAGCCGAGGATCAGGTGCTGGAACGCGATGTCCGCACCGTCGATCAGCACCGAGGCCGCGACGTACGGGGTGGGCACCCGCTGGCCCTGGAACGGCACGTTCACTATGCAGAACGTGGTCACGATGCCGGTGTCCGGCAGCTCGACCTCGTCCTGGGTCGGCACGCCGTCGACCGGGCAGGCGCCCCGGGGCGGCAGGTACACCTTGCCGCAGGCCGGGCAGCGCTGGCCGATCAGCCGCCCTTGCGCCAGGGCGAGCAGATAGCTGCTCTCGCCGGGCGAGACGGTGTGGTCATAGCTCAGCCGCACCGGCGTGGTGATCATCGTCACCGGCTCGGTGGGCTGAGCGGGCTGGGCGGGCTCGGTCGGGTCGGCGGCGGTCTCGCCCGGCCGCTCCGGCTCGAAGCAGGCGATGTCGGTGATGCCGGAACCTGAGCGCTCCGCCGCCCAGCGCGGCCGCACCCGCATCCCGGTCCGCATGTGCTCGGCGGAGCCCGCGTCGACGGCGTGCAACAGCGCGCTGTCCGCGCCGTCCAGCCGGATCAGCGCCCAGCCGAACGGGCGGCCAAGCGGCTGCCCGGCCATCGGCCGGTCCGTCCAGGTCCAGCTGACAACGACCCCGTCCGGCCCGACCTCGACCAGCTCAGCCGGCGGCGCGCCGGTGACCGGGTCATACTCGAACGGCGGCGCGTGCACCCGGCCGTCGGACGCCTTCGCCCCGAGAATGCGCCGCCCGGCCAGCGCGGTGACGAACTCGCTCAGCGTCGGCCCCAGTGACCGCGTGTAGTCAAAGGAGATCTCCAGCGGGGCATGCAGCGGCGCGCTGGCTGGTTGCGGCTGGCTCACGGATCGAAGTGAAACATGATCGGTCAAGGGGCGGCAAGAGGAAATCTAGAACACGTTCTATCTATTGGCAGGTGCCGGGCCCCGCGAGCTGGCCACGGCCGCTAGCCGGGGAGGCTGGCGGGCTGGGCCGGGGCTGGGGGTTTATCGTTGGCCTTCCGGCGCCGCCGTCGCCGATACTGGCTAGGTGCAGCGGATCTCCGTGGTCGGCAACAGCGGCTCGGGAAAGTCGACCCTGGCCAGGCGCGTCGCCGCCGCGCTCGACATCCCGCATCTCGAGCTTGACTCGGTGTTCCACCAGCCGGGCTGGCAGCCGCTCGAGACCGGCGAGTTCCGGCAGCGGGTATCGGAATTCACCGCCGGGCCGGCCTGGGTCGTGGACGGCAACTACTCCAAGGTGCGGGACATCGTCTGGAGCCGGGCCGACACGGTCCTCTGGCTGGATCCGCCGCGGCACCGGGTCATGCGCCAGCTGATCCCGCGCACGCTGCGCAGGATGGCGACCAGGGCCGAGCTGTGGAACGGCAACCGCGAGGACTGGCGGTTCCTGTTTAATCGCGAGGAATCGATCCTGGCCTGGGCCTGGACGAGCCATCACAAGTACCGGGAGCGCTACCTCTCCGCGCAGGGCGATCCGGCGAACGCTCATCTGACTTTCATCAGGCTCCGCACACCTGACCAGGCCGAGGCGTTGATTCGGGACGTCGCCGCCCGGGCCGCGCGGCCGTAAATAGGTTGCCGGCGACCCCGGCCGTCTGCTGCACTACCTGCGACTACCGGCTCGGCCGGCGAGCAAGCTGACCAAGGAGAACCCAGATGCGAGCAGCGTTCATGTCTACCCAGAAGGGACCTGTTGCCTATTCAAAGGACATGGACGCTTCGTGCGCACGCTCAACCTGGGAATCCTGGCGCATGTAGACGCTGGCAAGACCACGCTGACCGAGCGGCTGCTGTTCGCCGCCGGTGTCATCGACGAGGTCGGCAGCGTCGATGACGGCAGCACTCAGACCGACTCGCTGGCGCTGGAACGGCAGCGCGGCATCACGATCAAGTCGGCCGTCGTCTCGTTCGCCGTCGACGATGTCACGGTCAACCTGATCGACACGCCCGGCCATCCGGACTTCATCGCCGAGGTGGAGCGGGTGCTTGGCGTGCTCGATGGCGCCGTGCTGGTCGTCTCGGCGGTCGAGGGGGTCCAGGCGCAGACCGTCGTGCTGATGCGGACGCTGCAGCGGCTGGGAATACCCACCCTGATTTTCGTGAACAAGATCGACCGCGCTGGTGCGGACGGCAGGCGGGTGCTGCACCAGATCTCGCAGCGACTTTCCCCGGCCGTGGTCGCGATGGGCTGGCCGCGCGGCCAGGGCACGCGCGGCGCCGGCCTGCGGCCGTACGGGGCTGGCGACCCGGACTTCACCGCCCGGCTGGCCGAGGTGCTGGCCGACCGGGACGACGCGCTGCTGGCCGACTATGTCGACAACGAGACTGGGCTGTCCTTCGGCCGGCTCTCTGCGGCCCTGGCCGCGCAGTCCAGGCGCGGGCTGGTGCATCCGGTGTTCTTCGGCTCCGCGGTGACCGGCGCTGGCGTCGACAGGCTGACCGCCGGCATCACCGGCCTGCTGCCCGCGGTTGACACCAAGGCCGAGGCGGACGGACCGGTCTCGGCCGCCGTCTTCAAGGTCGGGCGCGGGCCCGCCGGGGAGAAGATCGCCTACGTCCGGATGTTCGCCGGCACGCTGCACGCCAGGGAGCGGGTGAACGCCGGCCGGGACGGGGAGGCCAAGGTCACCGCGATCAGCGTCTTCGACCGCGGGCTGGCCGCCCCGAGCGCGTCGGTCGCCGCCGGGCAGATCGGCAAGGTCTGGGGGCTCGCGGGCATTCAGGTCGGGGACACGCTCGGGGACCCGGCCGCGACGTCCGCCCGGCACCACGTCGCCCGGCACCACTTCGCCCCGCCCACGCTGGAGACCGTCGTCGTACCCGCCCGCCCGGCCGACCGGGCCGCGCTGCATGCCGCGCTCGTGCAGCTCGCCGAGCAGGACCCGCTGATCAACCTCCGGCAGGACGACGTCAGGGCCGAGCTGCTCGTCTCGCTCTACGGCGAGGTGCAGAAGGAGGTCATCCAGGCGACTCTTGCGGATGAGTTCGGCCTGGCCGCCGGGTTCAAGGAGAGCACCACGATCTGCATCGAGCGGCCGGTCGGCACTGGCTCTGATGTCGAGTTCATGGGGGGAGCGAACCTGTTCCGCGCGACCGTCGGCCTGCGCGTCGACCCGGCGGCGCTCGGTTCCGGCGTGGCCTTCCGGCGGGAGATCGAGCTGGGGGCGCTGACTCCAGCGTTCCTCAAGGCGATCGAGGAGACCGTGCGGCAGACCCTGACGCAGGGGCTGTCCGGCTGGGAGGTCACGGACGTCACGGTGACCCTGACCCACTCCGGCTACACGCCGCCGCCCCCGTATGGCTGGAGCAAGTGGTCAAGCTCGGCCGGCGACTTCAGGAACCTGACGCCGCTAGTCCTGATGAGCGCGCTGAGCCAGGCCGGCACGGCGGTCTTCGAGCCGATGCACCAGTTCACGCTCGAGATCCCGGCGGACACGCTCGGGGCCGTACTGCCGGTGCTGGCCAGGCTGCGCGCCATCCCGCTCGAGCAGGACGTGCGGGGCCGGATCTGCGCCGTGGCGGGCGACATCCCGGCGGCCCACGTGCACCAGCTGCAGCAGCACCTGCCGGCGCTGACCCGCGGTGAGGGCGTGCTGGCCAGCTCTTTCGACCACTACCAGCCGGCCGGCGGCGAGATCCCCGCTCGGCCGCGGTCGGATCGCAACCCGCTCAACCGGAAGGAGTATCTGCTCCGCGTCGCCCGCGGGGTTGCAGGTCCGTGACCAGGGCAGGCGGCCGAGCCGGGGCGTACCTGGTCAGGAAGAAGCCCCGCACCGGCAGCCGCAGGCCGAGGTTATGCGCGAACGAGCCGGCCACGCTGGCCGCGTCAGCTGGGCTGGAGGCCGGGTCGAACCTGATCCAGACCTCGTCGTCCGGGCCGACATTGGGGTCGTAGACGCGCATCGTCACCTGAGTCCCCGCGACTGAGTAGCCGTAGGCCAGCACCTGGTGGTTGGCGCCGAGCAGCAGCGGGCTGGCTGATGCCACCGTCGATAAACCTGTACAGCGGCGTCCCGGCGGCCGGCTGGCCCGCGGGCGGCGCGACGCCTGCGGGCCAGAAGTCCAGCGCGGCGAACACCATTCCGCCGCACAGCCCGGCGCTGAGTTGCCGATTCCGACCGAGCCGACGAGCAGCGGCACGGTCACCGCCGGCGCAGCCGGCCAGGCATTCGCGAACGCGAACCCGTCAGCGGACGGAACGAATCCGCGGGTATCAGCCTGCGCCACGGTGTCACTATCGCCCAGGCCGTCGAATTGGTCACTCACCGCGCCGATTGCCCGAGCCCGGCCGTCTCGTACCGGCCTGCTTACCTGCGGGAATGGCGGCAAGTTAACCGCCTCCTTCCGTATTAATTAGCACCAATACGGGACAGGTTATAACCGCCAAGTTCGATATCAATTCGCGAATCGCGGTCCCGCAGGGTTATGAGCATGCTATATCTCTTTAATCCCTAAGCTGTGGTGATTGAAATTGGCAGGAGGCTGCGTCCGGTGATATCGAGCACCCGCAGGCACGAGCCGCCCGTCGTGGCGGACTGAAGCGGTCATCATGGCCCACACTGCGGGACGGGCGATCTCGACCTTAGGATCTGAGCCCGGTCGCCAGAAAGGCCGGGTCGTCATCGAGGGACCCTGGTCGCTCGAGCCGGCGTCTGGCGGACAGGTCAGGGATTACGCCAGGCACGCGAGGTCGCTGTCCGCCAGGCGCGCCCGCCAGCGCGTGCTCGTACTGGCTCTGGCCGGCATCGTGGTCGCGATCGGCACGGTCGTGGCCGGACCACGAGCGGTCCGGATACTGACCGCCAGGCCCGATGCCGCTGCTCAGGCGGCCGTCAGCGCCAGAGAGAAGGCCGCTGCCTGGATCGTTCAGTGGGTCTCCAACAGCGCCATGATCTCCTGTGACCCGCTGATGTGCACGGTCCTGCACGCCCGCGGAATGCCAAGCCCACGGCTGGCCAGGATCGGCATTGACGCGCCGGATCCCGAGGGCTCGGATGTCGTCGCCGCCACCGAGGCTATCCGCCAGCGCTTCGGTGTCCGGCTGGCCCGCGTCTTTGCGCCGACGGTGCTCGCCAGCTTCGGCCACGGTCCGGCCAGGGTCGATGTCAGGGTAGTGACCAATGTCGGCGGCGCCCGGCGCTACCTTCGCCAGCTACAGGCCAATGAGCAAGCCAGGCGTACGTATGGACGGGCGTTCGCGCGCAACGGCAATCTGGCCGAGTCGCGCCGGGCGGCCAGGCTCATGCGGAACGGCCGGGTCGACCTGCGCATCCTGACGACGCTGGTGGTGCTGGTGCACGAGATGCCGCTCACCATCCTAGGTTTCGGAGGTGCCGCGCCCGGCTCGGGCAGCGCCATGCCGCTCCTGTCGGTCGATGTGACGGCCGGGACACGCCCCGGCGGGATCACGGCGGCCAGCTCAGGTTTCGCGCAAGTCGAAGCCGCAACCTGTGTGGCCAAGATCATGGACGTTCTCCGAGCTCAGATACCGCCTCTGCAGCCGGCCAGCTTCGAGGAACTTCAATCGCCGGACGGCCTGCATTTTGTCCGCATTGACTATGGAGCCCCTACTCCCACTCAGGTATTCACTGGGCCTGCCTGATAGCGAACGATGATCCCATCCAAGGAGGAAGAATGAATTTAACATCCAGGCTGCCGGCTTTCCGGCATGTGCTCGCTGCCTGTGCCCTGTCAGCCGGCTTGCTGTCGATCGCCGCGCCGGCCACGTCCGCCGCGCCGGCCACGGGATGGCTGCGGCTGGCTCATCTGTCTCCTAACACGCCCGCCGTCGACGTCTACCTGTACTCGGTTGGCAATCCGCATGCCCGCCTCGTACTGCACCATGTGAGCTACGGGACGGTGTCGCCGTATCTGAAGGCCGCGGTCGGTACCTACACGGTCGCGATGCGGCCGGCCGGGGCGGCGTCATCGTCCGCGCCCGTGCTGTCCACCGCCGTGCACGTGCGCGCGGGGGACGCCTACACCGTGGCCGGGATGGGCCCGGCCTCCGGACTGCGCCTTCAGGTGCTGAACGACCGGCTCACCAGCCCGCGCGGGCATGCCATGATCCGCGTGATCCAGGCGTCGATGCGCGAGCATCTGGTCACCGTCCGCGCGGGTACCGACGTACTCGGTAAGAACCTGGCATTTGCGACAGCTACGTCGTATCGAGCCGTGTCACGCGGCAGACTTACCGTGCAAGCGGTAGGTGCTACCGAGCGTGCGCTGAATAAGCTGACCCTGCAAGCCGGCACAATTCATACCCTGGTGGTACTCGATGAGCCTGGCCGGCTGAGGATCGACAACCTGGAGGATGCCGCGGGAAGCAAGGTCCTGCCAGTCGGCGCTCCGGCCACCGGGCTCGGTGGCACGGCACCGCGGCAGCAGTCGTCAGGCGTGATCTGGCTCGCGTTCATCAGCGCTGGCCTGCTGATCGCGGCCTCCGGCCTGATCAGGTTCCGCCGCGGTCGTCGCCCCGATATCTCGATGCGATGACATGAGCCGAGGACGGCATGCGGCCAGGCGGAGTCGGCCGGCGGGGCTCATCGTCCTGCTGGCCGGCTCGCTGGTTGCGCTGGGCGGCGTGATCGGGCTTGTGGCGAACGACCCGAGCGGCAGCAGCGGTTATCCGCTCGGGAGGACACCGCACGTGGACGCGCCGCGCGGGCGGGCCGCCGCGCTGGCGATCGCGTCGGGCCGCCACTCGGTTCCCCGGCCGGTTTCCCTGGTTGTCCCGGCCATCGGAGTGCGCAGCAAGCTGATCCGGCTCGGCACGACCAGCGCCGGCACGCTGCAGGTTCCGACGACGACGAGCGAGGCTGGCTGGTACACGGCGAGCGCGCGGCCCGGCGCGATCGGCCCCGCGGTGATCGCCGGTCACGTCGACTCGACGGCCGGCGAGGGGATCTTCTTCCGGCTCAGGCTGCTGCGCCCGGGCGACAAGGTCTTCGTCAGGCGGGCCGACGGCACGGTCGCGCAGTTCGTCATCACCGCGGTCAGGTTCTACGTCAAGACCAGATTCCCGACCAGCGCGGTCTACGGGCCCGTGCCCTACGCCGCGATCCGCCTGATCACCTGCGGCGGAGTCTTCGACCATGCCACCGGCAGCTACCTCAGCAACGTCGTCGCCTACGGGCGCCAGATTGCCGGGAGGCATCATGCGTCCCACCGCAAGTGAGTACGACCCGTACGCCGACGAGCTTGCTGACTACACCGGCCGCCGGGAGCAAGGTGGCGTAGCTGGCGACGAGCTACTGGTCAGGCAACTGGAGCTGCTCGGTGAAGTCGCCGGACGCCGCGTGCTCGACGCGGCCTGCGGTGACGGCTACCTGGCCAGAGTGCTGGCAGCGCGCGGGGCCCTGGTCACCGGCATCGACCTCGGGCCGCGCCTGATCGAGCGGGCCAGGCAGCGCGACCCGGGCGGCGCGATCGACTACCGTGTCGCCGACCTGAGCCAGCCGCTACCAGGCGAGGAGGGGTCGTTCGACGCGGTGGCCAGCTACCTGGCTCTCAACGATGTCCTGGACTACCGCGGCTTCACCGCGACGCTCGCCGCTGCACTCAGGCCGGGCGGCCGGCTGGTCATCGCGTTCAACAGTCCGTACGGCGCGGTCGTCAGGGGCAACTTCGCCGATTATTTCGATTCTGGAGCCACGAGTCCGTATCGCGGGCTGTGGGCCATGGGCATCAGGACGCACATGTTGCACCGGACTCTTGAGGAGTATCTCGACGCGTTCATCGATGCTGGCCTGCGGCTGACCAAGCTCGCCGACGTTCCGGCGCATTCACTCGTGCCCGGCCCCGACTCGATCCTGCCCGAGGGGGGCCGGTTCCCGCGCTTCATGCTCCTGGCGTTCAGCAAGTCCTGAGCTGGCCGGCTAGCGGCCCTTGAAGACCGGCGGGCGCTTCTCGGCGAAGGCGCGGGGGCCTTCTTTGGCGTCGTCGGATCTGAACACGTCCATGCCGATCTGGGACTCCACGGCGAACGCCTCGTTCTCGGCCATGCCCTCGGTTGCCCTGATCGTCCGCAGGATGGCCTGGACGGCCAGCGGGCCGTTCGCGGCGATCTGATCGGCCACCTCGAGCGCCCTGGCCAGGGCCTGGCCGTCCGGCACGACCTCGCCGATCAGCCCGATCCGGTACGCCTCGGCGGCGGTGATGTGCCGGCCGGTCAGCAGCAGGTCAGCCGCGATCGCGTACGGGAGCTGGCGGACCAGCCTGACCGCCGAGCCGCCGAGCGGGAACAGCCCCCAGCGCGCTTCCGAGATCCCGAATCGCGCGCTCTGGCCGGCGATCCTGATGTCGGTGGCCTGGAGTATCTCGGTGCCGCCGGCGATCGCGGCACCCTCGACCGCGGCGATCAGCGGCTTGGCCAGCCGCCGGCCCTTCAGCAGCGCGTCGATCACCGACAAGTCCATGCCGCCCTTGCCGAACGAGTCTCCCGGCGGCGCCGCCGTCATCGCCTTCAGGTCGGCTCCGGCGCAGAACGCGCCGCCCGCCCCGGTCAGCACGGCAACCCTGATGTCCGGGTCGCCATCCACCTCGTCCCAGGCCTGGCGCATCAGGGCCATCATGGCGCCGCTGAGGGCGTTGCGCGCCTGCGGGCGGTTCAGCGTGACGATGAGCACGTGCCCCCTGCGCTCGATCAGCGCGTGCGGCGGCTCGGGCGGCACCTGCCCGGGCTGCTGGACGGCAGGGTAGCGCTGGCCGGGGTCATCCGGCTGGCTGATCGCGGGCATCGCTGGGGATCTCCTGTCGGCCGAGTCTTGCCGGAAACAGTAACAGGTTCTAGTTTCGTCCCATGGCACTCAACATCGCCGACCTCTTCGAGCATGCCGCCGAC
>Ga0307374_10009909_pt1 | contig 13937 bp, 9 predicted proteins | sample OX3MG_FD_202532 | JGI IMG/M metagenome (GOLD analysis project Ga0307374, IMG submission 202532) | Soil microbial communities from Risofladan, Vaasa, Finland - OX-3 | ecosystem: Environmental > Terrestrial > Soil > Coastal area > Acid sulfate soil | place: Finland: Risofladan, Vaasa | collected... | reverse complement strand
AGCGGCAGGGGCTGGCCGCTCAGGTTGGTCGCCGGCACCGAGGCGAGTCCGGACGGGAACGCCAGCCCGGGGTTCGGCGCGGGAACCGCCGGAAGACCGGTGACGCCCGGGACGGCAAAGACGACCTGCCAGATCTCGGTCGCACTCTGGGCATGCACGGTCAGGCCGCGCAGACCGGGCGCGATCGCAAGGAGCGCCACCGCGGAGACCGCGAGCCAGCGGACTGCTCGACGAACGGAGATGGAAGCAGGTCGCGTCATAATGCCGAAGAACGGCGCGAGACCGATGCTGGAGATCGGCGCGCGCGTCGCACCGATCGGGACATGGGACTCAGAACGGAAACGAACTCAATCCCGCGCGAAGTGCACTTCCTCAAGAGGAACAAACTGTCCTATAAAGTACCTGTAGATTATCGCCGGCGCCGGGCCACAGATCAAGCCAATTAAGGCCTTGTTTATGCACAATCGACCGTTTGAACGCGGGCTTGATTCGTATTTTATTTGCCATCAAAGTATTGACGGCAAATTTGCTCGAAAATGACGGGCATTGACGGCCTCACCGTTCATTGGTCGAACGCCCTATGACTCTGACGGACTCCTCGGAGATCGAGCACCAGCTCTGCCAGCTGCTCGCGACCCTGGAAGCAGCCACGGACGGGATGATCCCGTCGCCTGGGGACCAGGCACGCCTGGTCGCGGCCGCGCGCGGCCACCGGGTTGCGCCGCTGCTCGCCTTCCAGCTCCGTCGTGATGGCCGCCTGCAGGGCTGGATGCCGTCAATTCGCGAGACGATGCTCGCGGTATGGCGGGACGCGGTCGTCCTCGAGGAAGTGCGCCGCCCGGAACTGGAACGGCTGCTTGCACGGCTCGCCGCGGCCGGATGCCCGGTCCTGCTTTTCAAGGGGGCGGCGCTGGCGTACCTGGTGTATCCGGAGCCTGCACTCCGGCCGCGGCTCGACGCCGATCTCCTGGTCCGCGAAGCCGATGTGCCGCGCGTGCGGCGGGTGCTGGAAGAGGCGGGCTATGCCGCGCCGAACGAGGTGAGCGGAGCGCTCGTCACGCGCCAGTGCCACTACGATCGGACCGATCGCCACGGGATCCGCCATGCCCTCGACATTCACTGGCGGCCGCTGAACGTGCCCCGCTTCGCCGATGTGCTGGGGTTCGACGAGATCGCGGCGTCGGCGGTCCGTGTCCCGGCGCTGTCGCCACACGCGCTGGCGCCGGCCCCGGGGCATCATCTGTTGATCGCCTGCCTCCATCGGCTGGCGCACCACCCCGATGCGGACGACCTGCTCTGGCTCTGGGACCTCCATCTTCTGACCGTGTCGCTTGGAGAAGCGGGTCTGCGGGATTTCGCGGCGCTCGCTGCGGAACGGCGCGTCCTGTCGATCGGCCTGCACGAACTCGACGCCGTTCACGCCCGTTTTCCCACCACCCTCGTCGCCGCGCTGCTCGCGCGGAGCCCGGACGCCAGGGCGCTCGCCGAGCGCGAAGGAACGCTGGAGTACCTGAACGGGGGGCGCCGGCTGGTCGATGCGCTCCGGCGCGATCTGGACGCGATGCGGGGCTGGCGCGAGCGGCTGGCGCTGCTGCGGCAGCACCTGTTCCCCTCGCCGGAGTACGTGCGCCGCCGGTACGGCAGGACGGGCGGCGCGGTCCTGCCCCTGCTGTACGCCTATCGGTGGTGCCGCGGCGTGCCCAGGTGGTTCCGCCGCTGAGCGGCCGGATCGCCGGACCCGGGCATCCGCGGCGCGTGGACGACAATCGCCGCCAGCACGGCGCACAGCACGGCGTTCGCCGGCATCCTCAATCCCGTTTCCCAGATACTCTGCACCGCGACCCCGCAGAGGCCGGCGGCCGCGCCTGCACGCAGCCAGTAGAGCGGGGTGCGGTCACGCGCCAGGGCCCGGCGCGCCGTGGCTGCGAGGCCCGCGAGCGCGAGCGCCGCCGGCACGGCCAGCAGCAGCCCCCCCTCGGCGAGCACCTGCAGGTAGTGATCGTGCGCCTGATTGAAGAACACCGATCGGCTCGACGTCTGATAGACGAGCATGGCGGTCGGGTACGTGCCGGCGCCGGTCCCGGTCAACCAGAAGTCCCGGATGATCGGCAGGGTCTCGCGCCAGATCTCGAGACGATGGCCGCTGTCTGACAGCGTGTGCCGGAAGCGGCTGAAGATCACGCCGAGGTTGGCCCAGACCCCGAGCAGCACGACGAGCGCGGCCGCCCAGAGGCCGGCGCGGCGCCGGGCGGCCGGCCGCAGGCGGCTGCGCGCGAACCAGCCGCCGGCGGCCACCCCCGCCATCAGGCCGAGGACGCCCGATCGGGACAGCGTGCCGAAGAGGGCCAGCGTCATGGCGGCGGCCGCACCGCCCAACCAGAGACGGGTGGTGTCCTCCAGCACGCCGGTCAGCCGTGCGGCGAGCGACGGCGTGCGGGACGCGTCCTTCCCGCGCGCTTCGCCGTGGGCCATCAGGTAGCCGAGCGTCAGCGGAATCGCCATCAGCATCCACGTGGCGAAGTGGTCGCGGTTCACGAACGGGCCGAACGGCTGCGCCGAGGCGGTGTCCGGGCGCCAGATGCCGTAGATCCGGTGAATCGAGCTCGTGCGCTGGACGATGGCGACGACCGACACGAAGAGGCCGGCGCCGGCGATCGTGCGCGCCATGACGCGGACGCCGCGGGCGGCGAGCAGCGACCGGCAGGTCCAGAACAGCGCGAAGACGCCGGCCAGGCCGAACAGGGCCCAGGCGGTGGCGGCCGGCGCGATCGAGAGCGTCCGCCCCGCCTGCGGCGGCGCGCCGACGAGCAGCCGGGCGAGCAGCGGCGCCGCGTGCGGATCGATCAGGTCGCGGACGGCCGCGCCGATCGGCAGGAGCTGGATCGCCACGCCGGCCAGCAGCGCCACGAGGCCGGCATCGAGCAGGAACCCTTCCGGAGGAAAGAGGCGGGGTCGTCTGATCGCGGTCAGCGCCAGCGCCCCGAGCCACAGGGGGACGGCCGACCACCGGTAGGCGCCGGCCATCGCCAGCAGCGCCCAGACCACCAGCCCGGCCGCCGCCACGGTGAGCGGTCGCGCCCGGTCGTCAGAGCGCCGTGGCTTCGCTGTAGTAGCTGGAGTATTTGTAGCCGTAGTACCGGGAATAATAGTACTTGTTCCGTCCGAAATCGACCCGGTTCAGAATCCCGCCCACGGCGTGAGGCCCGCTGGCCATCAGCGTCTCGACCGCGCGCTCGGCCAGCCGGCGTCTCGTCATCTCCGCGCCGAACACGAACGCCACCCCGGAGACGAGCGGGGCCAGGATGACCGCGTCGGTCACGGCGAGCACCGGCGGGGCATCGACCAGAATCCAGTCGAACGGTCCGGAGGAGAGCGCGGTGAGGAGGCGCTTCATCCGATCCGACGCCAGCAGCTCCGAGGGATTCGGCGGCGGCGCGCCGGCCGTCAGCACGAGCAGGTTCGGCTCCGATGTCCGCCGCACGACGTCGCGCAGCGTCGCCTCCCCGCTGAGCACCTGCGCGAGCCCCTGTTCGTTCGGGATCTGCAGCGTGCGATGCATGCCGGGACGCCGCAGGTCGGCGTCGATCAGCAGCACCCGCGCCCCCCCGACGGCCAGCGCCATCGCGAGGTTGCACGCGGTCGTCGTTTTGCCTTCGAGCGGCTGGGCGCTGGTCACCAGCACGATCGGCCGGCCGCTCTGGCCGTTGATGCCGTTGGTCGGCAGCACGAGCGACGTGCGCAGGGCGCGGAAGGCCTCGCCGAATTCGTGCGGGACCGACTCCGACATCAGCGGGTAGCGTTGGCCGCCGCGCACGGCCGGCACCAGGCCGAGGAAGGCGAGCTTCAGCCGGCGCGTGATGTCCTCTGGCGTCTTGATCGTGTCGTTCAGATAGTCCAGTCCGAACGCCGAACCCACGCCGAACACCAGCCCGAACAGCAGCCCGAACATGGCCGACCGCCGCGGGTTCGGCGAGAAGGGGGCCGAGGGCACTTCGGCGCGGTCCAGCAGCCGCACGTTGTTCGCGCCGCTGTTCGCCGCAATGCGCAGCTCCTTCTCCCGCGCCAGCAGCGACTCGAAGACCTGGCGATCGCTCTGCGCGTTCCGCGACAGCACCGAATAGTCGATGTTCTTGCGGTTCAGCTGGGTCGCGAGCGCCTTCTGCGCGGTGAGCGCCGCGTCGAGCTGCTGCTCGTCCGACAGCGCCGATTCGTAGTCGTTGTGAATCGCCGCCACCGCCTTCGTCGTGGCCGCGTCGAGCTGCCGCCGGGCGTCCCGGAGGCTCGCGTTGACCTTGATGATGGCCGGATACTTGTCCCCGTACCGCTCGGAGAGCTGCGCCTTCTCGCGCTGCAGCGTCGCCAGCTGCGACATCAGCGTCTGGATGAACGGATCCTGCAGGATCGACGTGATGGTTTCCGGGCCGCCGCTCTTGAGCGCCTGCTGCACCTGCCGGTACAGCGATTCCTTCTGAATGAGCTTGGCTTTCGCCTGCGTCACCGCGTCGTTCAGCTGGTTCAGCCGGGCGACCACGATGTTCTGCCGGTCCTCGAGCGACAGCGCGTCCTGCTGCTCGCGGTACTCCGCCATGGCGCGCTCGTCCGCCTCCACCCGCGCCTGCTGGTTCGTGATTTCCTTCCGCACCCAGGTCAGCGTCTTGTCGGTCGACTGCAGCCGGAAATCCAGATTCTGCCGCACGTACTGCTCGGCGAGGGTGTCGACCGCCGTCGCGGCGAACCGCGGATCGGCCGATTCGAAATACACGTCGACCAGATGGCTGCTCGGGACCGGCAGCACATCGACCCGCGACAGGAACGCGTCGACCATCGCGCCCTCGGCGGGGGCCGCGGCGGCCGTCGTCCCGGGCTTCGACCCCGTGAGGAGACTCCGCACCGGCGCGATGAGCTGGCCGACCGCGTGCCGGGCGCCCCGGACGAGCGCCGTCAGGCCGGTCGGCTTCGGCCCGGTCCCGTTGAACTCCGGCACCTGCGCCAGGTTGAGCTGGCGGACCGCCTTCTCGGCCAGCTGCCGCCCGGCGAGAATCTGGTACTGCGTCTGGAAGTACGGCTCCGGATCTTCGTAGTAGTAATAGGTTTGCTGGATGCCGGTCGCCACCGACCGCGGGTCCTGAATGAGCAGCCGCGCATGCGCGCGATACATCGGCACGTTCGAGTACGTGTCGATCATCACCAGCGCGAAGACGAGCACGAAGATCGTCACCGCCGACCGGCGGTACTTGTACAGAATGGCCAGCCGGTCGAGCAGGTGATCGCTGCGATCGGCCGGGTAGCCCCCGGCCCCACCGGGCCCGGGACCGGGCGCGCGATACGGCGGCCGCAGCGAATTCAGATCCGACATGTCGTGCTTACTTCTCCGGACTCACGGGCCGGGTCGCGGCGACCGCCAGCACGCCCGCACTGGCCGCCGCGCTGACCACCGCCACGATCGTCGCCACGTTCGCCGTCGCCGCCCCCGCTCCCGCCGCCGCGCCCGCGCCGCCCACGAACCAGCCCGGGACGATTCGCACCGGCAGCTTCACCAGGGTCGACACCACGTCGCCCGCATTGGCAGTGATCAGCGGGCTGGTCGTCAGCACGTTGCCGCTCTGGTCCACCAGCTCCACGACGTAATAGCCGGGCCGGACCGCGCCGAAGGAAAACTGTCCCGTCCGGCTGGCGGTCGTGGTGCCGACGATACGCCCCGTCTGCGCATCGCGAAGCCGCACGTTCGCGTACGGCACCGGCGCGTTGGTCGACGTCCGGGCCATGCCGCTCAACTCGACCAGCGAGGAGGGCGGCGGCGGCTGGCTGCTCAACGCCTGCGCGCCGACGTTGCGGAGCGGGGCCTGGGGCACCTGCGCAGGACCGACTTGCGCCGCCGGTCCCGCGACGCCGACCGAAAGCGCCAGCGCCAGAACCGCGCATGAATGCCTCACCGATCGCTCCATGAAGATGTGGCGCGTGCGAATTAGCTGCCAGGTCGTATCGATGCCGGACCCTGCTTCGTCAGTCATTGGTAAGCGACTCAATATGTCATAAGAGTCAAATACTGTCTATCCATGATAGTCCGCTGTCCAGACCGCGGCAAGCGAAATTGCGGAATTCCCAGAATTGTACTATTCCTGTAAGTGCTTGTTACGTAGGCTGTTGATAGTATTTCGAGTGTCGCCATTCCAGATTGTCCAGCTCAACCGTGTCATTTCACTCCAGGCCAACGTGGATCATCGGCTGGATCTCATCACGACTTGAATGACGTTTCCGCCGCGCGCGAATGAGCAGCGGTCGCAGTAAAATTCCGTGGGGCGACCGGACTATGCAACAGCTGCAGGTCGGGATTCTGGTGTTCGAGGATGTCGAGGTTCTCGATTTCTGCGGACCGTTTGAGATTTTTTCGCGCACCCGCCTGACACCGGGGGCGGCCAGCCGCCGGTCCGAGGACAGCGCGCCGTTTCGCGTCTCCACGGTCGCCAGAGATTTGACACCGGTCACGACGACCGGCGGGCTCCGGATTCTGCCTCACGTGGAGTTCGCCGGGGCGCCGGCGATCGATGTGCTCGTCGTGCCGGGCGGATTCGGCACGCGCCGCCTGATCGAAGATGAGGCGATGATCGCCTGGATCCGCCGGACGGCCGGCCAGGCGTCGCGGGTGACCGCCGTCTGCACGGGTGCGCTCCTGCTCGCGCGGGCCGGCCTGCTCGCCGGCCGGCGCGCCACCACACACTGGGCAGCGCTCGACCAGCTGGCGGCGCTCGATCCGACGATCGTGGTCGAGCGGGACCGGCGGGTGGTCGACGCCGGCGTGGTGACGTCGGCCGGCGTCGCCGCCGGCCTCGACATGGCGTTCCACGTCGTGGCGCAGATCTGCGGCGCGGCGGTGGCGGACGAGACCGCCCGGTACATCGAATATCCGTGGGCCGGCGGCGCGGCGGCGCAGGACCACTGAAGCCAACGCGACACCCGGCCGCGTCCGGCATGGACCGCCGATCTCAAGGAGACGACCGTGGGACAGATGGTCAGTTATGCATCGAACGGCGGAGAGACGACCGGTTATCTGGCCCTGCCGAAGGCGCCCCGGGCGCCGGCGGTCGTGGTGATCCAGGAGTGGTGGGGACTGGTGCCGCACATCAAGGAGCTGGCCGATCGGTTCGCGGCCGAGGGGTTCGTCGCGCTGGCGCCCGATTTGTACCACGGCGCGAGCACGAAATCGCCGGACGAGGCGGGCAAGCTGATGATGAGCCTGCGCATGGACGAGGCGGAGCGGGATCTGCACGGGGCGGTCCGCTACCTGCTGTCGCACGATCGCGTGCAGGGAACGCATGTCGGCACGGTCGGCTTCTGCATGGGGGGGGCGCTCTCGCTGTTTGCGGCCTGCCGGGATCCGGAGGTCGGTGCGTGCGTGGTCCTCTACGGCGGGCACCCGAACGTCCATCCGGATCTGGCGCGGCTCCAGGCGCCGGTGCTCGGGCTGTTCGCCGGCAAGGACGGCTTCGTGACGCCGGCGGTGGTGCACGAGCTCGAGGCGAAACTGAACGCGCTCGGCAAGCGCAACACGGTGCACATCTATCCTGACGCGCAGCACGCCTTCTTCAACGACACGCGGCCGGAAGTCTACGACGCCGCCGCCGCGAGGGACGCCTGGACGCGGACCCTCGCGTTCTTCCGCGCCGAGCTGCAGGGGTGAGGCGGGCCCCCGGGCGCGCCGGGTCTCCGGTGCGGCTCACGATCCGCGGCGCGACGATCCGGCTCGTGCCGATCGCCGTCGCCGTGGTCGCGGCGCTGGTCCGGCTGCCGCCCGCGTGGGTCGAGCGATGGTATTCGGAGGGGGTCTACCTGGCGGTGCAGGCGCGCCTGACCCCGCTCTCGAATCTCGTCCCGTGGGCGCTGTTCGATCCGCTGCTCGCCGCCGCGGCGATCGGCCTCGTCGCCGCCTGGGCGCGCGCGCTGCGCCGGGCGCCGCGGGGCCGGCGGTGGACGGCTCTGCCGGGGATCGGCCTGTCGACCCTCAGCGCCGCCGCCTGGGCCTACCTGGCGTTTCTCGCGATCTGGGGGCTCAACTACGAGCGCGTCCCGCTCGCCGACAAGCTCCGCTTCGATCCGGCGTCGGTCACGCGCGGGGCCCAGCGGGCGCTCGCGCTGACGGCCGCCGCGCAGCTCGATGCGCTCTATCCGGCGCGGCGGACGGCGAGCTGGCCGGTCTTCGGGCGCGTCCCGGTGCCGCTGGCGCGCGCGTTCGGCGAGGTGCAGCGGGAGCTCGGCATGCCGGAGACCGCCGTGCCGGGCATCCCCAAGGCCACGCTGCTCGAACCGTACTTCGACCGCGCGGCGATCGACGGCCTGACCGATCCGTATCTGCTCGAGGTGCTGCTCGACGACCGGCTGCTCCCGTTCGAGCGCCCCTTCGTGCTCGCGCACGAGTGGGCGCACCTGGCCGGCTACGCGGATGAATCGGAAGCGAATTTCCTCGGGTGGCTGACCTGCCTGCGATCGAACCGGGGCGATCAATACAGCGGGTGGCTGTTCCTGTTCAGCCAGACGCTGGTCGGCCTGCCGCCGGCCGATCAGCAGGCGGCCATCCGGCAGCTGACCCCGGGCCCGCGCGCCGACCTGGAGGCGGTGCGCGCGCGGATCCTGAGCGGCCTCAGTCCACGCGTGCAGCAGGCGGCCTGGGGGCTCTACGACCGGTACCTCAAAGCCAACCGCGTCCCCGGCGGGGTCGCGAACTATGAGGCGGTCATCCGGCTGATCCTCGGCACGCGGTTCGGACCCGCCTGGCAACCCGAACTGCGCGGCGCGAACGCCGCCACGACCCGGCGGCGCTGACGCCGCCGGTCCTCCGCATCCGCGAACTCCGCCACGCGTCCGTCCCTCCCCCGGCCATCTCCTGCCTGAAGCCACCGATCGCCTGGCCGACGCGATCCCGGTCCGGCCGCCGCTTGGGTCCGATGACCAGGATGACGATAAGCAGGATCAGTCGCTCTCCGCCGTCGTTTCTGCGATCTCTACTGTTCTCTTAACTACAGAGATGGCGGCTGATATACGACTTCTCGGTCCTTGTAGGTCTTAGTCCGACAGATTTCGTCCACTGCCTGGCACTATAATGACCGGCACTCGGAACGTCGCTGCTGAACATCGCCGGAGCATGATCACGCGCCTGCACCGGATCTGGGCAAGTCTGCCCCTGCGCACCAAGGGCCTGGTGGTGGTGGCGATCCCGTTGCTCCCGCTGGTCGTGACGACCGGCATCCTGTCCCGGGGCGATCGCCGCGTCGAGGCGGCGCAGGATGCCCAGACGCGCGTTTTCGAAACCAGGGACCAGCTGGAGGCGGCGCTGACGCTGCTGATCGACGCCGACACGGCGGTCCGCGGGTACCTGCTGACCGGCCGGCCTGATCAGCTCGATCCCTACTGGCGCGCGCAGCGGACCCTGCCGGTCGCCCTCGCCCGTCTCGACGCGTTGACGGCCGCGGAGCCGGTGATCCACGGGCCGCTGCTTGCCCTGGCGCCGGTGATTCGACAGCGGATGCGGGCGCTCGACCGGCTCGTGCGGCTCGGTCCGCCTGGCGCGCCGGGCGAGCAGCCCGACTACGACCGGGCGCTCGACCGCAGCAAGGCGCTGATGGACGAGATCCGCGCGCGGATCGCGAGCCTCGGGCGGCTGGCCGGGCGTCTGGAATCGGAGCGGCGGGCGCAGACGCGGGCGGCGCTTCGGGACGTGCTGGAAGTTGCCGCGGCCGGGGGCGTGTTCGGGCTGATCGGCGGAGTGATCGCGATGCTGCTGTTCACCTCCGGAGTCTCGAATCGGGTCGGGCTCATCGCGGCGGCGGCCGACAGCCTGGCACGGGGCGAGCCCGCGCAGGCGGTGCCTGACCAGGAGGGCGACGAGGTCGGACGCCTCGGGCTCCGGCTGCAGGAGGCGTTCGCGCTGCTGCTGGCGCGCGACGATGAGCGCCGGCGGGCCCACGAGGACTTCGACCGGTTTTTCGAGGTGTCACCCGTCATGCTGTGCATCGCGGGTGGCGACGGATATTTCCGGCGGGTCAATCCGGCCTGGACGGCGCGCCTCGGCTGGACGGCCGAGGAGCTGCTGGCGGTGCCGTACGCCGACCGGGCCCATCCCGAGGATCGCGAGGCGCTGCTGCAGGAGCTGTCCCGGCTGCTGTCCGGGCGGTCGATGCAGGCGTACGAAGGGCGCTACACCTGCCGGGACGGGTCGTATCGCTGGCTGCGGTGGGTGGCGTTCCACCACCGCGACGAGCAGCTCATCTACGGCGTCGTCCGGGACGTGACGGAGCGGCGGCGGGCGGTGGCGGCGCTGCGCGCCAGTGACGCGCGCCTGCAGGCGATCCTGAACAACAGTCCGGCGGCGATCTACGTGAAGGATCTCGACGGGCGGTTCGTCCTGGTCAACCGGGAGTTCGAGCGCCTGTTCGGCCGGACGCAGGCGCAGCTGCAGGGGCTGACCGACGAGGCACTGCACGACCCGGCGGAGGCCGCGCGGATCCGGCGTGACGACCTCGAGATCCTCCGCGCCGGCCGTCCCCGCGAGCTGGAGGAGCGCGTGCCGTTCGCCGACGGCGAGCACGTCTACATGTCGATCAAGTTTCCGCTCGACGACGGGACCGGCGCGCCGGTGGCGCTGTGCGGCATCTCGGTCGACATCACCGCCCGCACCCACGCCGAGGAGTCGGTCCGGACGCTGAATCACGCGCTGTCGCTGCGGATGGCGGACCTGTCGGTGGCGAACCGGGAGCTCGAGGCGTTCTCGTACTCCGTCTCGCACGACCTGCGGGCGCCGCTGCGGCACGTCGCCGGCTTCGCCGCGCTGCTGACCCAGACGTCGTCCGATGCGCTGGGGGAGGACGGGCGGCGCTACGTCAGGACGATCGCGGAGTCCGCGGATCGGATGGGGCGTCTCATCGACGACCTGCTGGCGTTCTCGCGCATGGGGCGGGTCGACCTGCGGCAGGCGGTCGTGCCGCTGCGGCCGCTGGTCGACGACGTGCTCGCGGAGCTGCGCGCGGACGTCGACGGGCGGGCGGTCGACTGGACCGTTCACGCGATGCCGTCGGTGTACGCGGATCCCGCGATGCTGCGGCAGGTGCTGTTCAATCTGGTGGGCAACGCGCTCAAGTACACGAGGCCGCGCGAGCGGGCCGAGATCGAGATCGGCAGCCGGCCGGCGGAAGACGGCTTCGTGGCCGTGTACGTCGCGGACAACGGCGTGGGCTTCGACATGCAGTACGCCGACAAGCTGTTCGGCGTGTTCCAGCGGCTGCACCGCGCCGATCAGTTCGAGGGGACCGGCATCGGCCTGGCCAACGTGCGCCGCATCGTACAGCGGCACGGCGGCCGGACCTGGGCGGAAGGCGCCGTCGATCGCGGCGCCTGCTTCTGGGTGACGCTCCCGGTGACGGAGGGACGGGCCTGATGATCACCGAAGTCAAGCGCATCCTGCTCGCGGAAGACGATCCGAACGACGTGGAGCTGACGCTCGCCGCGCTGGCCGAGCACCGGCTCGCCAACGAAGTCGACGTCGTCCGCGACGGCGAGCAGGCCCTCGAGTACCTGGAGTGCCGCGGGGCGTACGCCGGCCGGCCGGGCGGCAATCCGGCCCTGCTCCTGCTCGACCTGAAGATGCCGAAGCGCGACGGGCTCGAGGTGCTGCAGGCGATCCGGCGGCACGACGCGCTGCGGATGATTCCGGTCGTCATGCTCACCTCGTCCCGGGAGGAGCAGGACCTGATCCGCAGCTACGAGCTCGGCGTGAACGCCTACGTCGTCAAGCCCGTGGCGTTCCCCGATTTCGTCCACGCCGTCCGGCAGATCGGGATCTTCTGGGCCGTGATCAACCAGGCCCCGCCCCCGCACCCTCACCGGAGGCCGATGTGAGCGCCGGGACGGACGCCGACGACGCGCGCGGGCAGCCGATGGACCGCCCGCTGCACATCCTGCATCTCGAGGACAGCCGCAACGATGCCGAGCTGGTGGAGGCGGCGCTGGCGGGCGACGGCATCGCCTGCCGGATCCGCTGCGTCGACACGCGGAACGACTTCCAGGCGGCGATCGAGCGCGATGTCTTCGATCTCATCCTGGCGGACTACTCGCTGCCGTCGTTCGACGGACGGGCGGCGCAGGATCTCGCCCGCATCCTGTGCCCGGACGTGCCGTTCATCTTCGTGTCCGGCACGCTCGGCGAAGAGGTCGCCACCGAGCGGCTGAAGAGCGGCGCGACCGACTACGTCCTCAAGCATCACCTCGCGCGGCTGCCGCGCGCCGTGCGCCGCGCGCTGCAGGAGGCCCGCGAGCGGAACGCCCGGGAGCACGCGCAGGCCGAGATCCGGGCCCTCAACAGCGACCTCGAGCGGCGCGTGGCCGAGCGCACCCGGCAGCTGGCCGGGGCCAACGACGCGCTGCGCGCCGGCGAGGAGCGCATGGCGCGGATCCTCGAGACGGTCGCCGAGGGGATCGTCATCTTCGACATGGCCGGCCGGCTCACCTTCGTGAACCGCGGCGGCGAGCGGATTCTCGGCATGTCGCGGGACGCGCTGCTCCAGCACCGGTTCACCGACGACTGGTGGGGCGCGGGTGCCGCGCCCGGCGGCGCCGCGAGCGACGGCGCGTTCCCGATCGAGCAGACCTTCGCGTCGGGCGAGGCGCTCGACGACATTGAAGTGGTGGCGCACCGGCCGGACGGCACGCGCGTCACCCTGTCGGTCAACGCCGCCGCCCTGCGCGACGACCGGGGCACGATGGCCGGCGTCGTCGTGTCGTTCCGCGACGTGACCGAGCGCCGCCGCGCCGCCGAGGCGGTGCGGCAGGCGAAGGAGGAAGCGGAGTCGGCCAACCGGGCGAAGAGCGACTTCCTCTCGCGGATGAGCCACGACCTGCGGACGCCGCTCAACGCCATCCTCGGCTTCGCCCAGCTGCTCGAGATCGAGAGCCACCAGGCCCACCAGGAGAACGTCGCGCAGATCCTCCGGGCCGGCCGCCACCTGCTCGACCTCATCAACGAGGTGCTCGACATCGCCCGCATCGAAGCCGGCCAGCTCTCCCTCTCGCCCGAGCCGGTCGACCTGGACGAGGTGATTCCGCAGACGCTGGAGCTCATCAGCCCGCTCGCGTCCAGCCGCGGGATCTCGCTGCACAATCGGGCCGCCGCGGGCCGGCACTACGTCCTCGCGGATCGCCAGCGCCTCACCCAGATTCTGCTGAACCTGCTGTCGAACGCCGTGAAGTACAACCGTCACGCCGGCAGCGTCACCGTCTCGATCGAGCCGGGGGAGCGCGAGCGGATCCGCATCACCGTGGCGGACACCGGTCGCGGGCTGTCGCCCGACCAGATCGAGATGCTCTTCCAGCCGTTCGAGCGTCTGGGTGCGGAGCAGACCGAGATCGAGGGGACCGGCCTCGGCCTGGCGCTGTCGAAGGGACTGGCCGAGGCCATGGGCGGCTCGGTCGGTCTGGCGAGCGAGGTCGATCGCGGCAGCACGTTCTGGGTCGAGCTGATGGGCGTCGAGGCGCCCGTCCGCCAGGAATCGGGCGCGACGCGCGCCGCCGGCGGTCCGGGCGGGCCGTCGACCACGACCGGCGTCGTGCTCTACGTCGAGGACAACACGTCGAACGTCCGGCTGTTCGAGCGGATCGTGGCGCACCGCCCCGGCGTCCGCCTGCTGGCGGCCGCACAGGGCCAGCGGGGCCTCGAGCTGGCGGTCGGCCATCGGCCCGATCTGATCTTTCTCGACCTGCACCTGCCCGACATGCACGGGGAAGAACTGCTGCACCGGCTGTGGGCGGACGTCCGCACGCGCGGGACTCCGGTCGTCATTCTGACCGCCGACGCGACGCCGGCCCAGGGGCGGCGCCTGCTGGCGGCCGGGGCGACCGCCTACCTGACGAAGCCGTTCGAGATCGCCCGCGTCCTCGGCCTGCTGGACGACGTG
>Ga0307374_10009907_pt1 | contig 13941 bp, 13 predicted proteins | sample OX3MG_FD_202532 | JGI IMG/M metagenome (GOLD analysis project Ga0307374, IMG submission 202532) | Soil microbial communities from Risofladan, Vaasa, Finland - OX-3 | ecosystem: Environmental > Terrestrial > Soil > Coastal area > Acid sulfate soil | place: Finland: Risofladan, Vaasa | collected... | reverse complement strand
CCAACCGGCAGGAGCCGGCCTGGGCGCAAAGCCACATCCGCCAGCAGCTGGCGCAGCTCGCGATCGAAGCCAAGGCGCTGCAGGTCACGCGGCTCCGCGGCCTGACGCGCCGGCTACGCGGCGAGCCTCCGGGGCCGGAAGGCTCGATCCTCAAATTGTTCGGCTCGGAACTGGCTGGCCGCATCGCCGATTTCTCTGCCACATTGCTCGGTCCCTACGCGACGCTCGACACCCCGACCGAGGCGGTGCCCGACGCGCCGCGCTGGCTGCATCGCGTCACCGGCGCGCGGCAATACACGATTGCCGGCGGCACCAGCGAAATCCAGCGCAACATCATCGGCGAGCGGGTGTTGGGCCTGCCGCGGGGGTGAGGAACGCGGCCGTCTCGGCCGTATGCGGGCGGGACGCCCGCGGTCCGGAGATAGAAATGGACATCGGCTTTAGCGAAGAGCAGGAGATGCTGCGCGCGGCGGCGCGCAAGTTTCTCGACGAGGAATGCCCGACCACGTTCGTCCGCCGGCGCATGGAGACCGTCGAGGCGGTGACGCCGGAATTCTGGGCGCAGCTAGCCGAGCAAGGCTGGCTCGGGATCAATTTCGCCGAGGACGACGGCGGCAGCGGGCTCGGGCTCGTCGATCTCGTCGTGCTGCTGGAGGAGATGGGCCGCGCGGTGATGCCGGGGCCTTACCTGGCGACGAGCCTGCTCGGCGGTGGGGCGATCGCTGCTGTCGGGTCGGCGGCGCAGCGGCGCGAATATCTGCCGCGGATCGCCGACGGGTCGCTGAAGGCGACGCTGGCGCTGACCGAGCCCAATGCGCGCTGGGATGCCGCCGGGATCACCGCGACCGCGCGCTCGGGCGCCGGCGGCTACACGCTGTCGGGCACCAAGATGTTCGTGCCCGACGCGCATCTCGCCGATGTGCTGGTGTTCGCTGCGCGCAGCCGCGACGGCAGCACGATGGAGGACGGGGTCAGCCTGTTCCTGGTGCCGCGCGGCGCGCCGGGCCTCTCAGTGAGCGTGCTGCCGGCGATCGATGAGACCCGCAAATTGTGCGAGGTGCGGTTCGACAACGTCGCGGTGCCGGAAGCAGCGCTGCTCGGCGAATTGCACGGCGGCTGGGCGCCGATTTCCGGCATCATCGACCGGGCGGCGGTGGCGCTGTCGGCCGAGATGTGCGGCGCCGCCCAGCGCGTGCTCGACATGACCGTCGAATACGCCAAATTGCGCACGACATTCGGCAAGCCGATCGGCAGCTATCAGGGCGTCAAGCACAAATGCGCCGACATGCTGGTCGAGATCGAGAATGCCAAATCGCTGACCTATTACGCCGCCTGGGCACTCGACGAGAGCGCGGCAGAGGCGCCGATGGCCGTGTCGATGGCCAAGGCCTGCGCCTCGGACGCCAGCCGCAAGGTCGCCGCCGCCGGCATCCAATTGCACGGCGGCATCGGCATGACCTGGGAACACGACCTCCACCTCTACATGAAACGCGCCAAGGCCTGTGAGGTCGCTTTCGGCGACGCTACCTGGCACCGCGATCGGGTGGCGCGGCTGATGGGAGCCTCGTGACGCTTCGCCTGATCGCGCCGAGCCTCAACCGCATGCGCGAATACGTGGCGGCGCTCGAAACCGGCTGGTCGCCCAACAACGAGCGTGACGTCTCGGGCGAGCAGCGATTGTGCCGTGGCGCCGGAGTCGCGGATATGCGACGCGAGCGCTCGGGCTGGTCCTGCTGGTGGCGTGCGAGGTCGGTCTCCGCCGGCTCGTCATCACCTGCTTCGACGATAACGAGGTCTCGCGACGGGGTCATCCACGCAAATGGCGGTGCGCTCGTTGCGACCGGCCTCTATGTCGCCCGGACCCGCCTCGTCTTCAACATTGATCTCGACCGGCGCGTTGCCTAAAGGATGCTGGCATGAGCCCGTACGACGCGCCGTTTCTCGCGCGCAACCCGGCGAACCACGCGGCCTTGACGCCGCTGAGTTTCCTGGCGCGCGCCGCCGCGGTCTATCCCGACAAGATCGCGGTGATCGATCCTGCGGCGGCGGGCGGTGGGACGGAACGCCGTTTTGCCTATCGCGAGCTGTATGCCCGCTGCCGGCGGCTCGCCGACGCGCTACGCCGACGCGGCATCGGGCCGGGTGACACGGTGGCGGTGCTCGCGCCCAACGTGCCGGCGCTCTTGGAAGCGCACTACGGCGTGCCGATGGCCGGCGGGGTGCTGAATGCGCTCAACTACCGGCTCGATGCGGCGACGATCGCCTTCATCCTCAACCACGGCGAAGCCAAATTGCTGATCGCCGACCATGAGTTTGCGCCCGTCGTGCGCGCCGCGCGGGGCATGCTCGACCGCGACCTGCCGCTGATCGAGATCGCCGGCCCGGACGGCGAAACCGCGCTCAGCACGGTCGAATACGAGGCGTTTCTCGGCGAAGGCGATGAGCGGGCAGGGTGGTCGCCGCCAGACGACGAATGGAACGCGATTGCGCTCAACTACACCTCAGGCACGACCGGCAACCCTAAGGGCGTCGTCTACCACCATCGCGGTGCGTTTCTGAACGCGCTCGGCAACGCGATTACCTTCGGGATGGATCGGCATTCGGTGTTCCTGTGGACGCTGCCGATGTTCCACTGCAACGGCTGGACCTATACCTGGGCACTGTCGGCGGTCGCCGGCACGCATGTCTGCCTGCGGCGGGTCGATCCGGCGCCGATCTTTGCCGCAATCGCCGAGCATCGCGTGACCCACATGGCGGGCGCGCCGATTGTGCTAAACATGCTGGTGCATGCGCCGGCCGCGGTGAAGCGGCGCTTCGATCACGTCGTCGAGGTTTCGACCGGCGGTGCCGCGCCGCCCTCAGCCGTGATCGAGGCGATGGAGGGAATGGGGTTCAGTGTCACCCACCTCTATGGCCTCACCGAAAGCTATGGCCCGACGACCGTCTGCGCTTGGCAGGAGGAATGGGACGGTTTGCCGCTCACCGGGCGGGCCGCCAAGATGGCGCGACAGGGCGTGCAGCACGTGATGCTAGACCGCCAGCGCGTCGTCGACCCCGACACGATGCGGGACGTGCCGGCCGACGGCGCTACGATCGGCGAGGTCGTATTGCGCAGCAACACGCTGATGAAGGGCTATCTGAAGAACCCGGCGACGACCGGCGAGGCCTTCGCCCACGGCTGGTTTCACACCGGTGATCTCGCGGTGATGCACCCCGACGGGTACATGGAGGTCAAGGACCGATCGAAGGACATCATCATCTCGGGTGGCGAAAACATCTCGTCGATCGAGGTCGAGGAGGCGCTGTACCGCCATCCTGCGGTAATGGAGGCCGCGGTCGTCGCCCGGCCCGACGAATTCTGGGGCGAGACCCCGTGCGCGTTCGTCACGCTGAAGCCCGGCGCCACCGCCGACGCGGCCGGCATCATCGCCTGGTGCCGCGAGCGCATGGCGCACTACAAGGCGCCGAAGCACGTTGTGTTCGGCCCGCTGCCCAAGACCTCGACCGGTAAGATCCAGAAATTCGCACTGCGCGAGCAGGCGAAGGAGGCGGCGCCGTGACTGCAGTGCCCAGCTTCTCGGTCGCCGACCAGGTCGTGCTCGTCACCGGAGCGTCGAGCGGAATCGGCCGCTATTTCGCCGAGGTGCTGGCCGCCGCCGGCGCGAGGGTCGCGCTCGCGGCGCGGCGCGAGGAGGTGCTGGCCGAGGTGGTCGCCGGCATCGAGAAGGACGGCGGCACGTGCTGCGCGATCGCCTGCGATGTGACCCGGCAGGACAGTATAGCCGCCGCGATCGAAGCCGCCGAGGAAGGGCTCGGGAAGCTGACGGTTCTTGTCAACAATGCCGGGGTCGTCGTCTCCAAGCCGTTTTTCGGGCACACTGAGGCCGATTGGGATCACGTGCTCGACACCAATCTCAAGGGCGCTTGGCTCGCGGCGCGCGAATTCGCCCATCACCTCGTCGGCAAGGAGCGCGGCGGGCGGATCATCAACATCGCCTCGGTGCTGTCGACGCGGACCATCGCCCGGGTGCCGAGCTACCTGGCGGCGAAGGCCGGACTGTTGCACCTCAACGGCGCGCTGGCGATGGAGCTGGCGCGCTATGGCATCCTGGTCAACGCGATCGCCCCCGGATATGTCGTGACCGATTTCAACCGCGAGTTCCTCGAAAGCGAGGCCGGCAAGCGGCTGGCGGCGCGGGTGCCGATGAAGCGGGTCGGGCAGGTCGAGGATCTCGGCGGGGCGCTGTTGTTTCTGTGCTCGCCGGCCAGCGCCTACGTGACCGGTGCGGTGATCGCGGTCGATGGCGGCCACGGCATCGCTGCGATCTGACCGCGAGTCGCCGGAGGCGCGCCGTCGCCTCGCCGCGTTCCTGGCTGCGGCGAGCGGCGCCCGGGCGGTCGAGATCGTCGGTTTGGCGCTGCTCGAAGGTGGCGCGATCCAGCAGAATTGGGGAATCGAGGCCGATTTCGCCGGCGGGGCACTAGCCGGGGTGCAGCTTCTGGTGCTGCGCGCCGACGCGGCGACCGGGGTGCCGTCGAGCCTGTCGCGGCTCGAAGAGTTTGCGGTGCTGCAGTCGGTGTTTGCGGCCGGGGTCGCGGTCGCCGAGCCGCTGTTTTCGTGCGCCGACCCGGATGTCTTCGGCGGGCCGTTTTTCGTGATGCGCCGGCTGCCCGGCCACGCGTTCGGCCGGATCATCACCCGCGACCCGGCGCTCGACGCCGCGCTGTCGGAAATCGCGGCGCAACTCGGCCACGAGTTGGCGTGCATCCAGACCATTTTCCCGCCGCATCGCGGGCTTGAGTTCCTGCCCGCCGATTCCGGGCCGCTGGCGCGGATCGTGGAGTTTCGCACCTATCTCGACCGCCATCCAACGCCGCGCCCGGTGCTCGAATGGGGTATGCGCTGGCTCGAAACCCATCTTCCCGAGCCGCTTTCGTCGGTGCTCTGCCATCGCGATTTCCGTACCGGCAACTATCTGCTCGACGGCGCGCGGCTGACCGGCATCCTCGATTGGGAATTCGCCGGGTGGGGCGATCCCGACGAGGATATCGGCTGGTTCTGCTGCAAGGGCTGGCGCTTTGCGCGGCTCGACCGCGAGGCCGGCGGGATCGCCGCGCGCGACGATTTCTACCGCGGCTACGAGACCGGGTCGGGGCGCCGGCTCGACCCCGACCGGATCCGGTTCTGGGAGGTGTTCGCCAATGTCCGCTGGGCGATCATCGCGCTGCAACAGAGCGACCGGGTGCTGATTGGCGGCGAGCGCAGCCTCAGTACCGCGATCACCGCGCGGCGCGCCACCGAGTGCGAATTTGAATTGCTGCTGCTCCTCGACCCCGATGGAAATCCCAGCTGATGCGCGACCTGCCGACCGGCCTCGACCTGCTGGAGCTGGGGCGCCGGCTACTGCTCGACGACATCGCGCCACTGCTGCCGGAGGCGCGACAGCGCGATATTCACCTGATCGCCACGTCGATCGCGATCGTCGCGCGCGAGGCGGCAAATGCCGACGCGCCGCTGCGGAAGATGGGGGAATTGCTGCGGCAATTTTACCCTCCCCGGCCCGACCCTCTCCCCGCAAGCGGGGAAAGCGAGCACGAGGAATTGCTCCGTCGGTTCGCGCTCGATCTGCGAAGGGGAGCCTTCGAAACATCGGGGTCGCGAGAACGCGCGGCGCGCGCGATACTATGGCGGTTGACGATCCTCAAGCTCGGCGAAGGGAACCCGCAATTCCTCGCCGCGAACGGGGTGAAATAGTGATGGCCCGACTGTCGGGCAGGAGTTGATCGCGCGTGTCGGAAAATTCGGTCCCTGCTGCTATCGAAGCGTTTGCCCGCGGCGAGATCGTCGTCGTCACCGATGACAATGATCGCGAGAACGAAGGCGATCTGATTGTCGCCGCGGTGCACGCGACGGCGGAGAAGATGGCGTTCATCATCCGCAATACCTGCGGCATCGTCTGCGCGCCGGTGACCGGCGAGATTGCCCGCCGGCTGCATCTGGCGCCGATGGTCGCCGACAACGACGCGATCCACGGTACTGCCTTTACCGTGTCGGTCGATTACCGGCACGGCACGACCACCGGCATTTCGGCGGACGACCGCACCGCGACGATCCGCAACCTGGCGAACGGCAACACCGGCCGCGCCGATTTCGTGCGCCCCGGCCACGTCTTTCCACTGATCGCCAAGGACGGCGGCGTGCTGATGCGCTCGGGCCATACCGAGGCGGCGATCGACCTGTGCCGGTTCGCCGAATTGGAGCCGGTCGCGGCGATCTGCGAACTGGTCAACGACGACGGCACCGTAATGCGCGGGCCGCAGGTCGCGGCGTTTGCCGACAAGCACGATCTGCGGCGGATTTCGGTCGCCGATCTGATCGCCTATCGCCAGGCACGCGAAAAGCTCGTGACCCGGGTTGCCGAGTTCAAGGTGGCCAGCCAATACGGCCCGCTTGCTGGTTACGCCTATGCGACGCCGTTCGACAGGGTGCAGCATTTCGCCTTTGTCTATGGCGGGATCGGCGATGGCACGGAGGTGCCGACCCGACTGCACCGCGCCAACGTGGTCGAGGACGTGTTCGGCGGCGCCAAGCCGATCCATGCCGCATTTCGCCGGTTCAAGAAGCGCGGGCGCGGCGTGCTGGTCTATCTGCGCGAAGGAACCTCGGGGGTGCCCAACAATTCGATGAGCGAAGAGATCACGACGCGCTCCGAGCTGGAGCGCACCCGGCAATGGCGCGAGATCGGGCTCGGCGCCCAGATCCTGCGCGATCTCGGTATCTCGTCGATCCGGCTCTATGCGACGCGCGAGCGCACCTATGTCGGCCTCGCCGGGTTCGGGATCGAGATCGCCGATACCGAGACGCTGGACGAGGCAGCCGGGTGACGCCCGCGATCGTCCTCGTCGGGCCGCTTTACCCGCCGGCACAGGCGCAGCTCGAAGGCGAGTTCGCGGTCCACCGCCTGTGGGAGGCGCCGGACCGCGCCGCGTTTCTTGCCGGGCTCGCCGATCGGGTGCGCGGCATTGCGGTCTACGCGCTGCACGGCTGCCCGGCGCCGATCATTGAGGCGCTGCCCAAGGTCGAGATCATCGCCTGCATGGGGATCGGGGTCGATGCGATCGACCTGGCCTGCGCCCGCTCGCGCGGCATCCGGGTCACCAACACGCCGGATGTCGTGACCGAAGACACCGCCGATATTGCGCTGGCGCTGATGCTCGCGGTCGAGCGGCGCATCGCCGAGGGCGACCGCTTCGTCAAGCGCGGCGCATGGGCGAGCGGCGAGTTGCCGTTTGGCCGGGCGCTGCGCAATCGCCGGCTCGGCATTCTCGGGCTTGGCCGCATCGGCCGGGCGATCGCGCACCGCGCCGCCGCGTTCGGTATGGAGATCGCCTATCAGGGCCCGCGCGCCAAGTCGGACGCATCGTATCGCTATGTCGCCGACGTCGCCGAACTGGCCGAATGGGCCGAAATCCTCGTGGTTGCCTGCCCGGGCGGCGAGGCGACGCGCAACCTGGTCGACGCAGCGGTACTCGGGGCGCTCGGGCCGCGCGGGACGCTGATCAACATTGCCCGCGGCTCGATCATCGACGAGGCGGCGCTTGTCGCGGCCCTGCAGACCGGCGCGATCAGCGGGGCCGGGCTTGACGTGTTTGCCGACGAGCCGTGCGTGCCGAACGCGCTGATGGGCATGGATAACGTCGTCTTGTCGCCGCATGTCGGCAGTGCGACGCACGATACGCGGCAGGCGATGGGCGAACTGATGATCGACAATCTGCGCGCCCATTTTGCCGGCCAGGCCCTACCGACCCCGGTGATCTGAGAGAACCGCGGTGAGCGCCGCACCTATCGGATTGAGGCGGGGGGTTCATTACGCCTGGGTCGTGATGGCTGTAACCTTTGCGGTGATCCTCGTCACCGCCGGGGTGCGCGCCGCGCCGGGCGTGCTGATCGTGCCGCTCGAACAGGAATTTCATTGGTCGCGGGCGACGATCTCGTTTGCCGTCAGCGTCAACCTGCTGCTCTACGGGCTGGTCGGCCCGTTTGCCGCGGCGCTGATGGACCGCTTTGGTGTGCGTCGGGTGATGACCTTGGCAGTAGTGCTGAGCGCGGCCGCCGTCGCGACCAGCCCGCTTATGCGCCAGACCTGGGAACTGGTCCTTTTGTGGGGCGTTGTGGTCGGCGCCAGCACCGGGTTTATCGGCGCCTATCTCGCGGCGTTTGTTGCGGCGCGCTGGTTCCGCTCGCGCCTGGGGCTGGTGATCGGCATCCTGACTGCCGGCAACGCTGCGGGGCAACTCGTGTTTCTGCCGGCGATGGCGAGCCTGGCAACTAGTGCCGGGTGGCGGGTCATGGCGCTGGTCCTGGCCGCGGCGACGATCGCGCTGGTGCCGCTGCTGATGTTGTTTATGCGCGACCGTCCGGCGGATGTCGGGCTGGCCCCGTACGGGGCGACGCTCGCCCATCGCGAAGACCCGACGGCTGCCGGAAACCCGGTCGCCGTCGCGTTCCGTGCCCTCGGCGAGGGCGCGCGGTCGCGCGATTTCTGGTTGCTCGCCGGGGCCTATTTCGTGTGCGGCGCCTCGACCAACGGGCTGATCGGCACGCATCTGATCCCGGCCTGCGTCGACCACGGCCTTACCGAGGTGGTGGGCGCCGGGCTGCTGGCGATGACCGGGGTGTTCAGCTTTGTCGGCGGCACCGCCTCGGGCTGGCTCGCCGACCGCTGGGACAACCGCACGCTGCTGTTCTGGTATTACGGGCTGCGCGGCCTGTCGCTGATGTACCTGCCGTTCGCCTTTAACATGTCGTATTACGGGCTGACGCTGTTCAGCGTGTTTTACGGGCTCGACTGGATCGCCAGCGTGCCGCCGACCGTGCGGCTGCTGTCACGCATCGTCGGCAACCAGAAGACCGGGATCATGGTGGCGTGGATTACCGTGATCCACCAGGTCGGCGGGGCCGCGGCGGCCTATCTTGGCGGGCTGCTGCGGATTTCGTTCGGAACCTATCTCGAAGCCTTCATGCTGTCGGGGCTGATGTGCATCGGCGCCGCGCTGATGGTGCTGTTGATCGGCGTCGGCCGCAAAGGCAGCGACCCGATCGCGGCGGAGGCGGCGCCGGCGTAGGCGCGGTGCACCGCGCCGGCCGCCGTCGCGGCGAATGCGTGCAGCCGCTCGGTCGCCAGGCGCCAACGGCCCGGCCGGACATGGGCGACAACCATGATCTCGCGGCTGCCGATCTGGATCGCGTAGCCCGGAACCAAGCGAAACGACACGATCTCCCGGCCACGGATGACGCGATAGCGGAATTCGCCGAGCCCGCGGGCCTGCTGCTCGCCGGCCCAGCGCAGGATGTCGGCGGGGTCGCGGACGAGCAGGCGCAGCCACTTGGTCTTGGTCATCGCTCGGCTCCAACAATACCGAACGATAATCCGGTAAATTAGTTAACCCAACCTTACCCCGCGCCGACCTACAGGTTGATCTCGGGCTGAAGTGTCGCGGTGAACGAGCCGCGCTTGGCGATCGTGTCGAGAAAGCCGGAGAGGTGCGGCCGTTCGGTTCGCCAGTCCCACACCTTGTGGCGGCGGGCGGCGTTTTCCAGCGCGGCGCCGAGCACGATCTGGCAGGCATCGAGGTGGCCGGAAAACCCGCCGGAAGCGACCTGTTGTTCGAGCGCGTCGGCGGCGCGGTTGGCGCGCGCGGTCTCGGCGGCGATCACCCCCGGCGCCTTGAGGCCGAAGCGCAATTCGCGGTTCCAGACGCTGATGCCGTCGAGAAAGGCGATCGCCGCTCCGACCCGCGACAGCGTATTCCACCCGTCGGAGCCGTCCATCGGCAGCAATTTGCGGCCGCTATGCCGCGTATCGAGATAGAGCAGCACCAGCAGCGACTCGTTGAGGATCGTGCGGTCGTCGAGCTCCAGCGTCGGCACCTTGCCGCCGGGATTGTAGGGCAGCAGCGCCGATTTTGGATCGCGCAGCGTGACCTCGATCTCCTCGACCGGCGCGTCGATCTGGATCTCGCGCAGCGCCACCCGCACGATCCGCGCATAGGGCGACCCCGCGGCATAAAACAGTTTCATATCGTTCCTCCTGCGAATATCCCCGATGTTGCCTCACTCGATCCTCCCCGTCACCCGCGGGCTTGACCCACGGGTTCATGGGTGGCCGGATCATGTGTGGCGATGATGAGTGTAGGGAGCTGGGCATGTGGGACATTCTCATTCGCGGCGGCACCGTGATCGACGGCAGCGGCACGCCCGGCGTGCCGGCCGACGTGGCGATCGAAGCGGGGCGGGTCGCCCGGATCGGCCGGGACCTGCCGCGAGACGCGGTGCGTGTCATCGATGCCGAAGGGCTTGCCGTCACCCCCGGCTTTATCGACGTCAAGACGCATTCGGATTTCGTGCTGCCGATCAACCCCAGGCCGAAAGCAAGGTGCGCCAAGGGGTGACCACCGAGATCATCGGCCATTGCGGGTATTCGGTCGCGCCGGTGCTGCCGGGCAAGACCGAGCTGCTGGCGCATTACCTGAGCGGAGGCGCGCCGTGGCTGCCGTTTCGCGAAATGGGGTTCCGCGAATATCTCGACACGTTCCCGGCGGTCTCGGTCAATGCCGGCATGCTGGTTGGCCACAACACGCTGCGGCTGATGGTGATGGGGCTTGAAGACCGCGCCCCGAGCGCAGACGAGCTTGCTCAGATGACTGCGCTGTTGGAAGAGGGGCTCGGCGCCGGCGCGCTCGGCATGTCGACGGGCCTGTTCACGCCGCCCGGCAGCTTTGCCCAGTCTGACGAGATTCTGGCGCTGGCCGAGGTGTTGAAGCGGCATCACGCCGCCTATTTCACCCATGTCCGGGACGAAGCGAACCGCATCGTCGAGAGCGTCGAGGAGGCGATCGCCATCGCCCGCGCCAGCGGGGTGCACACCGAGATCGTGCATCTAAAGTGCTCGGGCGTCGATAATTGGGGCAAGGTCGCGGTCATCCTCGGCATGATCGACAAGGCGCGGGCTGATGGCTGCGACATCGATTGCGACGCCTATCCCTATGCCGCCGGCGCCAACCCGCTGAAAAACCTGCTGCCGGGATGGGTTCAGGTCGGCGGCAACGAGGCGATGCTGGCGCGCCTCGCCGACCCCAAGGCGCGCGCCCGCATCGAGGCCGAGATCGCTGATGACGGGCTCAACAACTGGGGCCGCATCCCGTCATGGGAGGCGGTTCAGATCTCGATCTCGCCGAACCGGCCGGAGACCGCTGGGCAGACGGTTGCAGCGCTTGCCAAGGCGCAGGGCTGCGACCCGATCGACCAGATCTGCGACCATTTGATCGCCGACAACGGCGCGACCCGGGTGCTGATCACCTCGATCTCGGAAGACGACATCCGGACGATCATCCGCTCGCCGACTGCGCTGGTCGGCTCCGACGGCAATTGCGTCGCCGATTACGGCATCGTCGCCCAGGGCATGCCCCACCCGCGCTTCTATGGCACGTTCCCGCGCATCATCGGCCATTATGTGCATGACGAGCGGCTGATCCCGCTCGAACAGGCGGTCTACAAGATGACTGGCGGCAGCGCCAAGGCGCTGAAGCTGAAGGACCGAGGCCTTTTGCGCGAAGGCTGGCGCGCCGATGTGGCGATCTTCGACCCGGAAGATTTCCGTGACCAGGCGACCTATGCCGACCCGCACCGCTATCCGACTGGGCCGCGCACCAGCGTCATCGTCAACGGGGTCGTCGTCGTCGACAACGCGACCCATACCGGCGCGACGCCAGGTATGGTGCTGCGCCGAGACGCCGATGGCCGGGTCGGGTAACGCCGGGAGATCGGGTTACGCCAGGCTTTTCGCCACCATCTCGTAGGTGTTGGTGCTAAGCCCCGGGGTCGAGCGGATGCGTTCGAGCGCGCTGCGCATCAGCGCCTGGCGCGCCGGATCGTGACGCCGCCATTGCCCGAGCGCCTGCACCAGCCGGGCCGCGAGCAGCGGGTTGGGTGGGTCGATCGCCAGCACCTCCTCGGCGAGGAACGCATACCCGTCGCCGCTGGCGGCGTGGAAATGCAGCTGGTTGCCTTGCGAAAACGCCCCGACCAGCGCGCGCACCCGGTTGGGGTTGGCGCGGGTATAGGCGGGGTGCGCGGTCAGCGCGCGCATCGTGGCGACCGTACCAGGCAGCGACGAGCGCGCCTGCAGCCCAAACCATTTGTCAACCACCAGCGGGTCGTCCTGCCAACGGCCGTAAAACCGGGCGAGGGCGGAGTCGCGCTCGGGCCCGGCGATGTCGACCAGCACGCCGAGTGCGGCGAGCACGTCGGTCATGTTCTGCCCGGCATCAAACTGGGCGAGCGCCAGTTTCGCGCCGGCCCGCTGGTCGCCGGCGGCGAGATAGGCAAGGCAGGCGTTGCGCAGCGCGCGCCGACCGATCGCGGCGCCGTCGGTGCTGTAGGGGCCGGGATCGGCGAACCGCCGATAACCCTCGGCGAGCGGTTCGGCGAGCGCGACGGCGAGCGCGGCCCGCGCCTCGCGGCGCACCGCGTGGATCGCCTCGACATCGACCACCTCCATCGCGTCGGCGAGGCTCGCCTCGCTCGGCAGCGCCAATGCTTCGGCGGCGAAGGCGGGGTCGCGGTCGGCATCGGCCAGCGTCTGGCGCAGCGCCGCGATCAGATCGGGATCGAGCGGCGGCAGCGTTGTGCCGGCGCGGAAGAGCGCGATGCGGTCGAGCAGGATGCGGGTCGCGACCTGTTGCCCGGCTTCCCAGCGCGCGACCGGGTCGGTGTCGTGGATCGCGAGGAATTTGAGCCGGTCGAGCGGCATGCCCTGCAATTTGACCGGGGCCGAAAAACCGCGTAGCAGCGACGGTACCGGCGGCACCGCGACATCGACAAAGGAAAATGTCTGCCGCGGCCGGTCGCAGACCAGAACGCGCGTGCCGAATATCTCGGCGGCTTCGCCGTCGAGCCGGGTCGGCATCTCGTCGCCGTTCGGCCCCAACAGGCCGATCGCGACCGGGATGGGCACCGGCAGCTTTTCCGACTGACCCGGGGTCGGCGGGGTGCTTTGGGAGAGGGTAAGATCATAGCGGTGCGTCGCCGGGTCGTAATGATCCTCGACGGTCAGTTCCGGAGTTCCGGCCTGATGATACCAGCGTGCGAAATCGCCGAGATCGACATCGCCGCCTTCGGCCATCGCCGCCAGAAAATCGGGGATCGTCGCCGCAGAATTGTCGTGGCGCGCGATATAGGTGTCCATTCCGCGGCGGAAGCCGTCGTGCCCGAGCAGCGTGTGGACCACGCGGATCAGTTCTGCGCCCTTTTCGTACACCGTCGCGGTATAGAAATTGTCGATGCGCAGATAGCTCTGCGGCTGCACCGGGTGGGCGAGGGGGCCGGCATCCTCGGGAAACTGCGCTGCGCGCAACGCGCGGATATTGCCGATGCGGCTGACTGCGGCGCTGCCCATGTCCGCCGAGAACTGCTGGTCGCGGAATACGGTCAGCCCTTCTTTCAGCGACAGCTGGAACCAGTCGCGGCAGGTGACGCGGTCGCCGGTCCAGTTGTGGAAATATTCGTGCGCGATCACCCGCTCGATGCCCTGGTAATCGCCGTCGGTCGCGGTCTCGGGTTTGGCCAGCACATAGCGCGTGTTGAAGATGTTGAGGCCCTTGTTTTCCATTGCCCCCATATTGAAGTCGCTGACCGCGACGATGTTGAACACATCGAGGTCGTATTCGAGCCCGTATGTCTCCTCGTCCCAGCGCATCGACGCCTTCAGCGATTCCATCGCGTGCGCGCATTTGTCTTCGTCGCCGCGGCGCATCCAGATCGCCAGCGACACGGCTTTGCCCGACGCGGTGGTGAATTCGTCGCGATGGGCGACAAGGTCGCCGGCGATCAGCGCGAACAGGTACGACGGCTTGGGGTGGGGATCGACCCATTTCGCCCAG
>Ga0307374_10009905_pt1 | contig 13942 bp, 10 predicted proteins | sample OX3MG_FD_202532 | JGI IMG/M metagenome (GOLD analysis project Ga0307374, IMG submission 202532) | Soil microbial communities from Risofladan, Vaasa, Finland - OX-3 | ecosystem: Environmental > Terrestrial > Soil > Coastal area > Acid sulfate soil | place: Finland: Risofladan, Vaasa | collected... | reverse complement strand
GTAGGCTTTAATAGGCTTTGATGCGTGTATTGAGTTATTGAAAAGCAATCCGGATGCTGCTAACGTATTGATAGTAAGAAGAATTAAGCAGCGCAACACAAATTAAGAACTGATAGCAGAAACCGAACTACGAACCAGGGGGTCGGGAGTTCGAATCTCTCCAGGCGCGCCAAATAAAAATGCCCCACGAAGGGGCATTTTTATATTGTTGTGATTTTAAGGGTATTCGGACTCCCGACGTTGTGATCGGCTGACATCGACAATTTGTATCGGTAAAGCGTATTGCCATTAACAAGCATCAAGATTCCACTCGCAGAAAGGTATCGGCCATACTTGTAACGACCAAACATCAGGAATTACCCGATGTCACAGTCAGCCGTTTTCGGATAGCGCCGGTATTATCGTTCAGGCACACTTACACTATCAAAAAGTAAGCACTCTAATGAATACATCCTGCCCAGTCGATCAGATCCGTGTAGTTGTTGCTGACGATAATCCATATTTTATGGAATGTGTCTGTCAAATGCTTTCCAAGCATGAGTGGCTGCAAGTAGTGGGAGCAGCTGCCAACAGCGATGAGTGCCTCGCGCTGGTCGCGAAGCTGCGACCCGATGTGGTGGTTCTTGACCTGGAAATACCGGAAATAAACGGTTTTGAAATCGCGAAGCGTATCAAGTCACTGTCATCCAAGCCCCGTATAATCATCCTGTCGCTCTATGATGAGCCTGAATATCGTGAGGGTGGGCAGAATTTGGGCGTCTATGGATATGTCTCGAAAGCAGAAGTCTCAACCGATCTGATTCCGCTGCTGCAGAGTTTGTCTCAAGAGCGTGAGAGCAGGACTGCTTAATCACTTCTGTTTACGCGATCATCACACTTCGATCCCGGGATTTACATATCGGTCAGAACATCACCATTTTGGTGTAAAACTGACGCTTTTTGTCAGCCACTGCAGACGCAAATCACGTCTAAGTATCACTCCCATAGAATTAGATTGGCTGGCTCCGATGCTTGGCACCGGAAATGCATTTATATGGATGTAGATGGAATGCCCGGAACTACTGGAGAATTGCCATGTTGAAACATGTATGGAACCTCGCCCTCACTGGCGCTGCTAAAATTCCGCTGGCGATCGCGGCCGTCTGCTTGATATGCATCATGCTGACAATGATCATTCTGCATACCTCGCATGAGCAGGCTTAGTCTTAGATGAGGTTCGCGAATCGTGTACAACATTGCTAACAATGTCTGGGATAGTTACTTCCGGAACAAGAAGGAAACGCGCAGCCTGAGACGGGAAGCCACCAACAGCTATGGCGTCCGTGTCCCTACGTCTGTCGTTGCGAAACAGATGCCTGATCGCAAATTACATGCGGAGGAAGCTGGGCAGCGTAATAGTTTTCAGAAGCAGAATAACAGAGGCGAAAGGAATGCACGCCATCATTCTGTGATCCACATCAACCATTCAAAAGATCGATAGAACTTCTATTGGTATAGATTATTGATGATTTGCTGGGGATCCCAGCAAATGGTCATCGATTACGCGGCCATAATAGCTGTCCTGAGCGTGGTATTGCTTGCGTGTCTCTTCGACGCTGCCATTGAAGCGCGGATCCTGTGGGCGCGCGTGGCTGACGACGAATGCGGCCACATCCCATGCATCCTGGTCTGACAATGTGCCACCAGCACCGTAAGGCATATTAGCTTGGATAAATCCGGCCGCAGTGCTGATGCGCTCCATGCCAGCGCCCCAGTTGAAGGACTTTGGCCCCCACACAGGCGGGAATACCATTTCACTGCGACTTTCATGTCCCTGTCCATCGTCGCCATGACATAGGGCGCAATTATCAGCGAACACCTTGGCGCCGCGCTGGATATCCGCAGGATGCGTAGGTGGCGCCAGCTTCGGGTAGCCGGCGCCTTTGGGGGTGATGCCTACCGGCAAGCCGGTGGCCAGCCAGTGGAAATAGGTGACCAGTGCCACCATCTCTGGATTATCGGCCGCTGGCGGTGTGCCATTCATGCTGTAACGGAAACAACCCTGGATGCGTTCTTCCAGGGTATTTACCTTTTTGTTCTTATCACGGTATTTTGGATAGACCACGTAAGCAGCCCACATGGGTGCCGAATCGGCGCGCCGCCCCAGGTCCATGTGGCAACTGGAGCAGTTTAAGTTATCGCCTACGTAGCGGCCGGCCTCATGTTGGGTGTCTTCAAAAATCTGCAAGCCGTGCCAGATCATGTCGCCCTCAGGTCCGGTAGGAATGGCAGAATCGGGAGGTGGTTCAAAATTATCCGGTGACTGGGGTACAAATTGATAGGTAGCGTCCTGCGGTGGACGGACCATCTCCAGGTGTTCACCAAGTTTCATATGCGCTATATATCCCGTGACCGCCTGCAAATCGGCATCACTCATGCCTTTGCTTGCGTGACTCATGACCATCAGTGGCAATGAACCGCCATTCACATCCCTAAACATCTGTAAGCGCGACAGCATGTATTCAGGCGATTGTCCTACCAGTGCCGGGATACCCGGCGCCACACCCGTAAGATCCGGTCCATGGCAACGCATGCAAGCGGGCGCGCCATCACGCCAGTCTCCCACCGTCACTAATTCACGCCCATGGGCGAGTTCAGCAACGGAAATTGGGCGCGTTGAAGGCTCATACGATGCTTTGATGCTGCTGAAATAATCCGCAAGCTCGGTGATGTCCTTATCGCTCAGGCCCTTGGCTACCGGCTGCATGAAATCATTGACTCGAGCGCCACTGTGGAAAAGACGCAGTTGTTGCTGCAGGTAGTCCGTTGGCTGACCGGCGATACGCGGGTATATGCCCCCGCCCAAACCCTGCGGGCCATGACACCCCGCACACACCTGAGCTTTTGCCGGCACCTTCTGTGACGATACTGGAGTATTGGCAGCGTGCAGCGGTGCGATACCAGCTGTTGCGATGATGATGACCAATATAATTATCCGAGCATGCATAGAGAAACTCCCCATATACCCTGTAAAAGCTCAATGCGCGCTCGGTCCTGAGTCGTAAGCAAGAAAACCGTAATGCCGGTAAATGGTCTGGGCAACCGGACTGGTAAGGAATTGCATAAATTCCCGGGCTGCTTGCGGATGCGGTGCGGCCTTCATTAAACCGGCGGTATAGGTGACTTCCATATTGTCCTGATTCGGGATCTCCACAATGCTGATGGGATTGTGCAGGATGTGTTCCTGGAAATAGGCCTCGCTATACCAAACAGGACCCACATCGGACTCGCGTCGCAAGATCCGTAAGGGTGTCTGGCGGTGGTGTATCTGAGTGAGGTAGGTGCTGCCATCCTTTACCTTAACCACCATGATCTTGTTCACAAGGGGCTCACCACCGGCTTTGCGATATAAAGTTTCGATCACCCTGGCGATGCCTTCCCATTGGGGGTTGGGCATGCTCACGTGCACATCGGACCGTCCCAGGTCCTGCAAGCCGGAAATGTGTTTTGGGTTGCCACGATATACCATCAGTGCCAGGCGATTACGCGCATAGTTCTCAGTGGTACTGAACCAGCGATCGCTTTTTTGCAACTCCATGATGCGGTTCTGGCCTGCAGTGTAGACATCCGGCTTCAAGACGACGCGCAGGTTGCCCATGACCAGCGCACCTTCACGGATCTGATCCGCAAGGATGCCGGGCGGCAGGGTCTCCACAAATATTCGCTGGTATTGCGGGTATTGCTTCTGGAAGGCCGCTATCAGCTCATGTACCACCATGAACTGGTTGCCCGCAAAGAATACCGCAAGTTGCGGATCCACCACATCACCATGCAGATCGGCAACGATATCGATTTCAGGAATGGTGAAATGCTTACCGTTAGCTGGCGGTGGATTCCAGGGCGGCAGGTAATTTGGTTGATCCGCTGCCAGTAAGGCAGAACACCAGGCCATCAGTGCGATGCACAGCAAGCCACTACCCAGAATGCGTTGAAGCATCATGTGCACACCATGAATCGCACGTAGGGGTGACGTACGCTCACAGTTTATTCAGGCATCAGCGCATAACCCTGCTGCTGCAGAATGATGATGGTGGAGATGGCGGACAGCGCGACTTTGACGTCCGGGTTTACCCAGCTGTATTCATATTTCCAGCCCGCCACCGCCTGGCCGCATACGGCGATCTGTACACCCGCAGCTTCCAACTGCTTGATAACCTTCAGATTGGGATTGTCCACACCGAACTCTTTTTTGTAGTGGGCATTATCCAGAACTATGGGTGTCGCGCCGCCGTGGATGATGGCCACGAACTTGAGATGGTCCGCGGGTACTCCGGCGGAGGCGAATAGATTCACCGCCCGCGCCACCGCCTCAAGCCCCTCATTGATGTCCGCCGCCTGCTTTTTGTCCTTGTTTATTTCACCCTTGGTCAGGCTGAAAACGGCTTTGTAGGTGACGTCTTTCTGGGGCTGGAATGCGCCATCCGGCAGCGGATGCATATTGCCTGCCGCCTTGATGACCGGGTTTTGCCAGAAGCCGGACGGGGAATCGGCTAAAATGGCAGAAGAGAAAAAAATGCCAATAAAAACAGCCGCTAATGATAGATATTTTGACATGCGACGACTCCTGCCTAGAAGTACTCGGCGAGTGGGGGTGGGTGAGTGTCGAAGTTTAGATGATAATGCGGAGAAACACAGCATGACGCCAGCGCGCGTGCTTTCCATCAGAACTCTTCGGGGTGTATCGCATGCAAGCTAAGTACCTGACCGCCCAATTGCTGTTGACAGCCACACTGTTCGGATTGCCGTTTATGCCTGCTATGAGTGCCGGAACTCCGGCCGTAGCACCCCAATCTTTGGAGATCACTCATGCGGATGTGCGATACGCCCTGGTCAAGGGACAGCTCGTGTATGGCTATCTCAGTCAGCCGGCACAGAAACAAAGCAGTGCACCGGGACTCATCCTCATCCATATGTGGTGGGGTCTGAATCAGCACATGCGTGATCTAGCCGATCAGTTGGCGCGGCAGGGCTATGTGGTCTTGGCTGTAGATCTGTTCAATGGACATACCACCAGTAATCCTACCGAGGCTGCGCATCTCGCGGATATTGCGGATGCGAATCCCACAGCCACACTCTCCAATCTTGAGCAGGCCACGTCTTATATGACTGCCCAGCAGCATGTAAATAATCTCGGTGTCATCGGCTGGTCCTTTGGCGGCCGCTGGGCATTCCAGATTGCCAGTGATCTGCCCCAGGATTTCAATGCGCTGGCGGTATTTTATGCGTCACCCTATACAGAACCCTCGCAACTTGCATCCTTGCGCATGCCGATACTGGCATTTTTCGGCGGCCGTGATCCGTTTGTACCTGCAGAAGTGGTTAGTAAATTCCAATGGGCCGCAGGTCTGGCAAGCGCTACTCTGACCATTCATATCTATCCGGATGCCAGTGCCGCATTTGATGATCCGGATTCCACAGCCTATAACCAACGCGATGCAGAAGATGCCTGGCGGCAACTGGATGCATTTCTGGCAAGTAATCTAAAACAGGATTGATATATACTTGCATGAGTTATGCGATTGATTGCGTGTGCAAGTCTGTAGCAATTTTATTATCAAAGGGTCAAACGAGATTACTCGGGTTGTTTCAATCGATGATTGATAGCTGATTTTCCAACAGGAGAGCGTCATGCTGAATGTTTGGTGTTCTGTAATTTCACGATGGTTTGTGGCTGGGATGCTTGCTGTGTTAGGTGCTTCTGCACTCGGGGCGGAATCCCTAGCCCCACTGTACTCACAACTTCATTGGCGTGAAGTAGGCCCCTTCCGCGGCGGCTGGTCCACCATGGCGGCGGGCATACCCAGCGAGCCCAATGTATTTTATTTCGGGGGCGCTGACGGCGGTGTGTGGAAGACCAACGATGCGGGTCTGACGTGGCAGCCGTTTTTTCAGCAGGCTGGATCCATCTCCATCGGTGCGTTGGCCATCGCACCCTCAGACCCCAAGATTCTTTATGTAGGCACGGGCCAGGTAGCAGCGCGTTATGACGTAGTCGAGGGTGACGGGGTCTACCGTAGCTCGGATGGCGGCAAGACTTGGGAGCATAAGGGCCTCAATGAAACCCGGCACATCGGTCGTATCTGGATAGATCCCAAGAATCCGGATGTGGTGCTGGTGGCCGCGCTTGGCAATTATTTTGGTCCTAGCGCACAGCGCGGCGTATACCGTTCAACGGACGGCGGCCAGCATTGGGATAAGGTGCTTTTCGTCAACAACGATACCGGCGCAGTGGATATCAGCGCCGAGGATGCGCACCCAAACGTGGTTTTCGCTGCCACTTGGCAAACGCGCATGTACCCATGGCTTTCTTATTACAAACCACAGGCAGGACCGGGTAGTGGCATCTGGAAATCCATGAATGAGGGCAAAACCTGGGTACGGCTATCCGGTCACGGCTTGCCAGCAGCGCCTCTGGGGAGAATTGGCTTGGCGGTAGCTCCGGGTACCAATGATCAGCGTGTTTACGCCATCATAGATACACATAAAGCCGATGAAAACGGGCTGTACCGTAGCGACGACGGTGGCGATAACTGGAAATTTATAGGCTTCAAAGGCCTGGGCAATTCGTATTTCGGCCGCGTGAATGTGGATCCCAAGAATCCCGATACCGTATATGTCATGAACCGTTCGGTGGCGCGCAGCACCGATGGCGGTAAGACTTTCACCTGGTTCAAGGGCGCGCCCGGCGGCGACGATTATCATTTCATGTGGATTAACCCCGACGACGACCGTTACATGATCCTGGCCAGTGACCAGGGCACCACCGTAAGCGTGGATGGCGGCCAAAACTGGTCGAGCTGGTACAACCAGCCCACCGGCCAGTTCTATCACGTGGTGGCCGACAACCGCTTTCCCTACCGTATCTATAGCGGTCAGCAGGACAGCGGCACCGTGGAGACCAAGACCCGCGGCGAATACGGCGAGATCACATTCCGTGACTGGCATCCGGTGGGCGGTGACGAGCGCAGCTATGCGGTGCCCGATACCGGTGATCCGAACATCGTGTACGTGGGAGGTCTGGGCGGCCATGTATCGCGTTTTGATGCACGGACCGCGGATGTACAGAATATTTCCGCAACACCGGTCTCTCATTATGGAGAACGGCCCTCGACAGTTAAATACCGCTACAACTGGTTCTATCCGGTGGTGGCGGACCCGCAGGCGGCGCATACACTGTATCTAGGGTCACAATATCTGTTCAAGACCAGCGACGAAGGCCAACACTGGCGCATCATCAGCCCGGACCTGAGTGGTGCCGATCCCAAGACTGCCAAGAATTGCGACAGTGATGCCATCACCCTCCAAGAGGCGCGCGCTTGCGGCTATGGCGAGATCTTCGCGATCGCACCATCCACCATCAAACGTGATGAAATCTGGGTGGGCAGCGACGACGGCCTGATCCATCTGACCCGTGATGGCGGCAAGCATTGGCAGAATGTCACACCTCCAAGTATGCCGTTCTGGGGACGCGTCAACCAGATCGATGCTTCACCGACAGATCCAGCGACAGCCTATGCTGCGGTGGATACGCACCGTAGAGATGATCGCGGTGCCTACATGTACCGCACCCATGATTACGGACTACATTGGACGAAGATTACTGACGGCATCCCAACCAGCCAGTATGCGTATGTAGTACGCCAGGATCTAAAGAACCCGCGCCTACTGTATGCAGGCACGAATGCGGGTGTTTATGTGTCATTCGACGACGGTGACCAATGGCAATCCTTGCAACTCGACTTGCCAAATGTACGGGTGCGGGATCTCACGCTGCACGGCGATGATCTGATCGCTGCGACCCAGGGCCGTGGGTTGTTGATATTGGATGACGTAACTCCGCTGCGTCAGGTCAGTGAGTCGATCTTGGATACCACCGCTTACCTGTTCAAGCCGGCCGTTGCGATACGTATACGCAATAACAACAACAAGGACACGCCACTCCCGCCTGAAATCCCCGCTGCCCAGAATCCACCCACGGGTGCGGTATTGGATTACTGGCTGAGCAAGGACGCGCATGGACCGGTGAAGTTCGCGATCTATGATAGTCATGGAAACTTGGTGCGCACCTATGCGAGCGACACCGCAATCCCCGCACTCAAGACCCATCAGTATTTCAGCGATGGCTGGCTGGTGCCAGCAGAATTGACGCCATCCACGCCGGGCGTGCACCGCTTTGTCTGGGATCTACGTTACGCTCGGCCGCGGGCGATCGTTTATGATTATTCCATCGCCGCGCTTTATAACCAGGGTACACCGGTAGTCCCGGAAGGACCGCGGGTTTTGCCGGGTGATTACAGCGTGGAATTGACCGTGAATGGTGTCAATTACCACCAGCCACTGATAGTGACTTTGGATCCGCGCATGCAACCGGCCCCCGGTGCATTGGAGCAGCAGCTCAGCCTGGCGCGTCGCATCGACGCATCCATGGGCGAAAGTTATGCTGCGTATACGGTTCTACAGGTTTTGCATACACAGCTAGCGGCGCTCAAATCCCATTTAATGGGAGAAACCGCCAAGGCAAAATTACTGCAATCGGTGAACGACCTGGATCAGCAGGTGACGATGCTGGCGGACAAACCCAAAGAGCAGGGCAGTTTCAGCGCTATCAATCGAGGCCTGACAGACTTGGCAACCCAGGTGGATGATGGGGATCGCATGCCGCCAGCGTCTTACTATGCAACCTTCAAGACCTACATGGGCTATGCTGATACAGCCCTGGTGCGCTGGAAGCGCCTGCAGTCGAATGAGATCCCCGCACTTAATGCGCAACTGAAAAATCTCGGGATGGAACCACTCAAATTATGACGTAACGTTTATAACATTGCTGAAAAACAAACGCCCGGTGAGAACCGGGCGTTTGAATATTGAATGAACGGACTGAATCTGGAAGTTAATTCGATCCCGCCACTTTCTTGAGACAGGTTAGGATCTCATCGCTCATTTTCATCGCAGACTCGGTAGTCTTGGCCGGATTCTTGACATCCGGGCAACCTGCCTTCTTGGCATAGGGTACGAATGCTGGTGAGGCCACCAGAACGCGCGCCTTATCCAGCCATTGATACTGGTTGATCAATGCATTGCGAAAACCGGTATCGGCGGTGCTTACTTCCTTGGGCGCTGCCTTGACTTCCTGGTTGTACTTTGTCGCGCGTGCGATAAAATCATTTTGTCGTTTATTGAGCTGGGCAGGTTCTGTTTTTAATTGATTACTTTGCTGTTTCAGCCCAACGTTCTGTGTTTTGCAGGCATTGTACTGGTCGGTTGATTTTGGTTTTGCACATGCTGCTTCGTAGTCGCTAGCTTTCTGGTTAAAATCAGCTGATGCCTTTTTCAAGGCATCGATATCAGCCTGCAACTGTTGTTGCTCCGCTTGGATCGACTTGCCTTCGGCTACCAGAGAGTCATTATTTTTGACGGCCGCATCCAATGTGGTTTTGGTAGAATTCGTCTTGGCCATAACGGCCTCGCCTTGGGAAATTAGACTTGTGACCGACTCCGCGCCCCAGGCGGTAGTCAGTACGCCGGCAAGCGTGAATATGGATGCAAGCGCGATAATGCGTACGGTGGTCTTCATTGACAGCCTCATGGAATGGATTTAGACGGCTAATTGTAGAGGTAAAACCCTGCCATCACCAAGTGCCGGCTGGCCAATCAACCAATTTAAGGGCCGCAATCGTAGCTCGGGAGCAGGGGTGTACCCCCCCCCATGTTCCCCGGCTTTAAATAGCGCCGTGTGCTAGATAGTGCAGCCAATCCACCGGGGCCATTGTGCAGGGCCGGTAATGACCGGTTTGCATATCCTAATCTTAAGGTGCTTTATCAACAGACCCCGCGTGCTGGATTTGAAGCGATCGAATTTCGGCCACCGTTGGCCCTAATATGATAGAGGCAATCTGTCTGGGTCATAGGTTTTGGCATGCAGTTGAGAATCAAGTTTGACAGCGGAACTGGGGGCAATGAGCTGGCGGTGGAGCCGCTGCTTAAATGATGACTATCGATTGAGCAATGAGCGACCATGGCTGTTCCAGTCAGATATTGCTCAATACTCCTTACTAATTGAGTTTAGAGAATCGCCGCGTAATCGTCCTGGATGCGCGCCAGGTCCAGCTTGTTGAGGAAATTCGAGTAACACATCCACGCGGTGATACCGTTCAGGTCCGCGAACGGCGGCGGCAGGAAGCGCGGCGGTGTGATGATGCCTTCGTCCACATACTGCGCCAGAGTGCGCACATCCTCGAGCGTGGTTTTGCCGCAGAACAGCATCGGAATGCGGTGCAGCATGCCTTTCTTGACCGCCAGCCGGATGTAGTTGTAGATCATGATGAAGCCCTTGTTATAGGACAGATCCTTGGTAAAGGGCTGGCCGGTGGGCGTGCTGCCACGGAAGATGCGCGAGGCGTTGGCAAAGCTGTCCTCCTCGCCGAGGTTCTGGGTCAGGTAAAAACGGTATACGTCCAGAAAATCACCGCCCTGTTCGGCCATGTGCACGGCAGTGATGCGATTCGCCAGCCGCTTGAGGCGGCTCGGATAGGAGGCGAAGGTGACGATCTCCATGAGGATCGCGAGACCTTCCTGGGTGATGGTGGAAGAGGGCGGACCCTTGGAGAGGAATGTGCACACCGGCTGGTTGCTGCCATTCAGGGTGGTGCCGAGATGCACCCAACCCTCGTGCACTTCCAGCACCCGCAGGTCGTGATCGTTGAATTTGGCATCCTTGCGGATCTTTATGTAATCAGCGCCGGCAGCAGCATCCGCCAGGATGCCGTCGGACAGGATGACGCGCATGGCAGCATCCGATTCACCATAGGCCTGGTTGATGCGTTTCTGCAGGATCCTGACCGCATCCTCGCCGGAAATATTTTTATCCGCTGGCTTTAGCAGTTCGCTCTGGTCGATATTCGATATGGCGTCACTCAGCAGCTTGCCCAGGTCGGCGAGCGTCGGGCCGCCTGCATGGAAGGCGTCGCTGGCTGAGCCATAAAGTTCCTGGGAGAGCGCTGCAAATTCTGCTGTACCGCGGGTCTCCAGCATGCGCACCACCTGGATGTATTCGCGGCACATGCGCCGCATGATCCCCCCCAGGGGATTGTATTGACCCAGGTGGCTGGCGACATCCAGCTCGATCATATGAAATTCCTGACGTTTCTGAGCAGCGTCGAAACCCAGTGGACGGCTGTCATAATAGGTCTGATCAACCCTGGGCAATTCCTTGGCGCCGTTCTTGAAGAAGTCCGCTTGGATACTGGCGTCCCATTTGATCTGGTCAAGAATCCGGATGGGCTTCTGCGCCGCTACGATACGATCAGAGAGTGTACGCAGTAGTTGCCTGTAGTCAGCGCTATTATCCGTTGTAGCCATTGTCAAGAATTTTCAGCTGGCCGCGATGCGCGCCAGCTTGCGGACTTCTTGCATGGCCACCGAAAGGCTTGGGAAATCGGCGATATTGGCGTTTTTCATGTCACCCAGAATCCGTTGTGTGTGCTGGATGCGTGTCGCGTACTCAGCGAACCAGGCATTCAGGTGATCCATGGCGTTACGCTCGTCTGTGATCTTTTTCAGAGCCTGGGTTGTAAGTAAGCGCTGCTGTAAATAAAGGTTTTCGCGCAGGGTGGCGCGCGCTTCTGCCTGCCAATGACCATCGACCGAGAGGGTTTCGATCTGGCCATGCAGCCAGTCAAGCCCTAGCTCACGGCCGATGTGGAAGTAGATACGCGCCACCACATCCACCGGCAGTTTTGTTTTCCGAGCCACGTCCACCAAATCGAAAGCAGGGTATAAGGTTGGCACTGCGGCGATAAGATGGGCAATGGATTCCGGCACGCCCACGTCGGAATACTGTTGTTGCATGCGATGGTAGACGTCCAGCTGGGGCTCGCTCAGCACTGCAGCCATATGGGTAGTGAGCTGCTCGATGCCGGGGCGGTACAGTGGCACCGTAGCGGCGATATCCAGGCGGCCGTGGAGGTGGTCCACCAGCCAGCGGCTGGCATGCTTCAACAATCCCACCGTCTGTACCGCCATGGCGATCTGCACGTTGGCCGGTATGCGGTTGTCCAAGGCCTCGATAGCGGACCATATGCCGACCATACCAAAGCTTTCACGGGCAATGGTATAGGCACGCGCCACCGAGGCGATACCGACACCGCTTTCCTCCTGAGTACGCTGTGCGAACGTCGGTCCCATGCGGTTGACCATGCTATTGGTGATTGCGGTGGCCACGATTTCACGACGCAGCCGGTGTTTGGGCATGAACTCCTGATATTTCTTGCGCAGCTCCGTGGGGAAATAATTTTCCAGTTCATTGGCGAGATACGGATCCTCGGCTACATCCGAAACCAACAAGGCGTTGTAGATAGCTATCTTGCTATAGGCTAGCAGCACCGCAAGTTCCGGACGGGTGAGGCCATGGGTGGTTGAGCGGCGTTCCTTGAGTTCCTCATCGCTGGGCAGGAATTCGATACCTCGGTTCAGCACGCCGGATTTTTCCAAAGAGTACATCAGATAGGCATGTTCGTTGATGCGCTTTGTGGCCTGGGACTCGGCCATGGACAGGGCCTGGGCCTGCATATAATTGTCGCGCAGAACCAGCGCACCCACTTCATCGGTCATGCTGGTCAGTAGTGTGTTGCGCTGGGATTCTGTGAAACGCCTTTCATGCGCCACCAGATTGAGCAGGATCTTTATATTGACCTCATGGTCTGATGTATCCACACCAGCCGAGTTATCGATGAAATCGGTGTTGAGGCGCCCGCCATTGAGGGCGTATTCCACGCGCCCAAGCTGTGTGCAGCCCAGATTCCCGCCTTCACCTACGACCTTGCAGCGCAGATCGCGACCGTTGATGCGCACTGCATCATTGCTGCGATCACCGGCATCCGCATTGCTCTCACGGCTGTATTTCACATAGGTGCCGATGCCGCCATTCCATAAGAGATCAACTGGGGCTTTCAGGATTGCGCGCATGAGTTCCGCGGGTGTCAGTTGATGGGCTTCGATGCCAAGAGCCTGACGTGCTTCCGCACTGATCTTGATAAGCTTGGCAGAGCGTGGGAACACGCTGCCACCAGTGGAGATCAGTTTGCTGTCATAGTCGGCCCAGGAAGAGCGTGCCAGGTTGAACAACCGCACACGTTCCTTGAAGCTTTTCCCTGGTTCAGGGCTTGGATCAATAAAGATGTGACGGTGATCGAAGGACGCCAGCAACTTGATATGCGGCGACAGCAGCATGCCGTTGCCGAACACATCGCCGGACATGTCACCGATCCCTACCACCGTGAACTCCGTGGTCTGGGTGTCGATGCCCATCTCCCGGAAGTGGCGCTTCACTGATTCCCAGGCACCTTTGGCAGTGATGCCCATCTTCTTGTGGTCATACCCGGCGGAACCCCCGGAGGCGAACGCATCACCCAGCCAGAAGTTGTATTCAGCCGATATGCCATTGGCGATGTCGGAAAAACTCGCAGTGCCTTTATCCGCTGCTACCACCAGATAGGGGTCATCGTCGTCGTGGCGCACCACCTGCGGTGGCGGGATGATCTTGTCCTTGACGATGTTGTCGGTAAGGTCCAGCAGACCGCGCATGAATGTCTGATAGCAGGACACTACTTCCGTCATAATTGTTTCGCGGTTTTCGCTGCGTGGCAGTTGTTTCACGTAGAAACCGCCTTTGGATCCCACCGGCACGATGACAGTATTCTTGACTTGCTGGGCCTTCATGAGGCCCAGCACCTCGGTGCGGAAATCCTCGCGCCGGTCCGACCAGCGGATGCCGCCGCGTGCCACCTTGCCACCGCGCAGGTGTACCGCCTCCACATGCGGCGAATACACCCAGATTTCATACATCGGACGCGGCAGCGGCAATTCCGGTATTTGCGAAGAATCGAACTTGAAGGCCACGTACGGT
>Ga0307374_10009902_pt1 | contig 13945 bp, 9 predicted proteins | sample OX3MG_FD_202532 | JGI IMG/M metagenome (GOLD analysis project Ga0307374, IMG submission 202532) | Soil microbial communities from Risofladan, Vaasa, Finland - OX-3 | ecosystem: Environmental > Terrestrial > Soil > Coastal area > Acid sulfate soil | place: Finland: Risofladan, Vaasa | collected... | reverse complement strand
GCCCGCGTGCGCCTGCATGATCGACTGCACGATTGGGAGACCAAGGCCGCTTCCTCCGGCCAGATTCGCCGTGCTCGGTCCCCGGTAAAACCGCTCGAACACATGCGGCAGTTCATCTGGGGGAATGCCCGGTCCGGTATCACGAACCAGAATGGTGGCTACCTTCCGCGCGCTCTCTAGGCTGACCTCGATCTTGCCACCGGAAGGCGTGAACTTTACCGCGTTCAGGAGGACGTTGGATAGCGCCTGGCGGAGTCGATTGGTATCGGCCGCCGCCAAGATAGGCCCTTGTGTAGGAGCGAACTCCACGATGACCCCTTTACGCTCGGCGGCCAACCGTGCCTCGCCGACCGAGCGTTCCACCAAGGGGCGCACGTCCACTTTCTCCACATGGACCTCCGCCAGCCCGGCGTCGAACTTCGACAGATCGAGCAAGTTCTGCACCAGCCACTCCAGCCGGTCGATCTGGGTCGCGCTTTCTTGCAGAAACTCATCACGAACCGACTCATCCTCGGCCGCGCCATGGGCCAGCAAATCGACAAAGGTGTGAAGCGCGGTAATGGGGGTGCGCAGTTCGTGCGACATATCGGCGATAAAGGTGCGGAGGGCATCGCGCTCTGATTCGAGCGTGCTGAAGCTTTCCTGCATCCGCGAGGCCATCCGATTAAACCCGGCTCCAAGCTCCCCGATCTCGTCATCTCCTTCCTCTGGCGCCCTTGCGTTCAGATTCCCCCCGCCCAGGCGTCGCGCGGCGTCATTGAGAGCCCGCAACGGCGCCGTAAGCCCGCGGCCGAGCACCAGACCAGCCCCAGCGGAAATCGCGGTGGCCAGCAGAGTGAGGCGGAAAATGGCGGCTTGCGCGCTGCGCTGGGTCGCGTCGCGGTAGGTGAGAGGGTCGTCAAGGGTTAAGTACCCGAAGACGCTGCTTTGCTGTCCGCCGGCAATGGCGGAGTACGGCGCGATCGGTACCTGTACGGGCGCCACTTCCGTATCGAGCGTAGGCTGGGCCTGACGCGATACCGGCGGTGTCTGGCCGGCGCTCCCGCATCCTTGTTGGACTCCGCTGGTGTCGAAGGCGCACACCCTGGCTTGCGCGTATTGGCTTGCCTCGGCCAGCACGGAAGTCAGACCCCGATTCAGATTCTGATACACCAGGTCGCCCACGATTGCTGCTCGGGCTCGGATATTCTGGGTATCCTGCTCCAGCAAGACGCTTCCCAGAACCTGCATGATGACAAAGCCAAGGGATGTGCAGAGCACGGCGGCCATGGCCGCGTAGGAGAGCGCCAGTTGCCATTGCAGGCTTCGAAGCGCCCGCAATGGCCGGAAGGGCCAGCCGTCCCATGGACGACGAGTCATGACCATAGTCCTGGACGCGGCCCGGGCGCCATGCCGCTAGCCCGCGAACTTATAGCCCACCCCGCGCACGGTGATAATGTGCGCCGGATCGTCAGGCTGGTCCTCGATCTTTTCCCGGAGGTGGCGGATATGGACGTTAATGGTCTTCTCATCACCAACGAAGTTGTCATAATCCCATACCTCTCGTAGCAGCGTGTCCCGCGTAAACACGATCCCTGGGTGACGGGCCAGGAAGGCCAGTAGCTCGAATTCGGTGGCGGTGAGATCGATCCGCCGATCTTCCTTGAAGACCCGCCGCCGCTCCAGATCAATCCGGAGCGCGCCCGCGTGGATCTGGCTCTGGCGCGAATCGGCGCCGGCCAGAGCGCCGTAGGCGCGGCGCAGCAAGGCGCGCACTCGGGAGACGAGCTCTCTGGGAGTAAAAGGCTTGGTCACGTAATCGTCGGCTCCCAGTTCCAGCCCCAACACCTTATCGATCTCGTCAATTCGCGCGGTGAGCATCATGATCGGGAGGGTCATGGTCCGGCGCATCTCGCGGCAGAGATCAAAGCCGCTCATCCCAGGGAGGCGGGCATCCAGAATCGCCAGGTCTGGCGCCCGTTCGGCGATCAGCGTGAGCGCCTCCTCGGCGCTTCGAGCCACCGCGACGTTCCAGCCCTCTTGGGCAAGCAGGTACTGCAGGCCGCGGGCCACGGCGGCGTCATCCTCAACCACCAGTATGTGCTCGGCCATGTGCCCTCTCTCTTCAACCTCCGTGATCGTAACACGCTCGACAAGAAAACACTCAAACTCAACGGTACGTTTCCTTGCCCCGCGGTATCATGGATCTTGTACGCGCTACTGGTACTGTATCGCGCGGGCATGCGGACCGTGAGCGGATGGGACGGCCCCAAGGAGAATAAAATGCGCGTGCGCTACCGATACGTGACCTACACGACGAACGCCGGCACGGAACAGCAGGATCTTGAACGCCTCTTTCATGAATTGTGGCATGTGCGCCAGCGGACCCTCCTTCGGGCCGGCGAGTGGCGCCCACTTACCGATGTGTACGAGACACCGGAGGCCCTTCTGGTGAAGATGGAGCTTGCGGGAGTCTCGGAGGACGCGATTGAAATTACCGTCTACGCGGACCATCTGGTGGTGACCGGCAATCGCCAACAACGTGATCCCAATATCGAAACGGGCGGGGAGGTCTCTTTTCATGAGGCGCAGATTCACTATGGCCCCTTTAGGGCTGAGGTGCGTTTGCCCAGGCCGGTGGATGGGCAGCGCGTGAACGCCTCGCTTGATCAAGGCTTCTTACTGATTACCCTTCCGCGCGCGTCAGCCTGAGTCAGGGCGCTCGCTTTCGCGCAATCCATAGTATGGCGCGGCCGGCTCTCGCCGGATCGCTGGAGAACAGATTCATGTCAGAACACGACAAAGATACGCAAGAGTCACCGGTCGATCCAACCGAGGGGGGAACCGCCGAATCGGAAGCGGCCGATCCCGCGCCCCCAAGCCAGGAAGCCGTCGTTGGTGAAATCGAACCGGCGGAGCCGGCACAGGCGTCCATCCCGGAGACGCTTCCGGTATTACCGCTCCGCGGCCTGGTGGTCTACCCCTACGCCGCGTTGCCCTTGATGGTCGGTCAGGCACGCTCGGTGCAACTGGTGGACGATGCCATGCGGGGAAACCGCCTCGTCGCCCTGGTGGCCCAGATTGATCCCTCGGTGGAGAATGCCAGGCCGGATCAAGTACGGCGGATTGGCACCGCCGCGCGCATCCTCCAACTGCTCCGCCGCCCCGACGGAGGACTGATGGTCGCCATGCAGGGGCTCGAGCGGATCCGGATCGACGAATATGTCTCCGATAGCCCGTATCTCACGGCCCGCGTGTCTGCTTATCCGGATCCCGAGGATAGCTCGCTCGAGGTCGAGGCGCTGCGCCGTAACGCGGTAGCGGCGTTTCAGCAACTGGTTGGTCTGGCCCAATACCTTCCCGAGGAACTCGCTACCGTGGTGATGAACCTTGAGGATACTCGGCAATTGATTTACTTGATCGCCGGAAGCTTGCAGATCGATCTGGAAATCAAGCAAGAGGTTCTGGAAAACGACTCGCTCTCCGGCAAGCTCCGCAAGCTGAACGAAGTGATGAGCCATGAGCTTGAGGTACTCGAACTGGGCCGTCGGATCCAGGGACAGGCCCAGGAGGAGATGAGCAAGGCGCAGCGGGAGTACATCCTGCGCGAGCAGTTGAAGGCGATTCAGCGGGAGTTGGGAGAGTCCGACGACCAGCAGGCGGAGATCAACGAGCTTCGGGATCGGCTCGAAAAGGCGCAACTCTCTCCAGAGGCTCGGAAGGAGGCCGATCGCGAGTTGTCGCGCCTGGAGCGGATTCCTACCGCTTCTCCCGAGCACTCGGTGATCCGCACCTATATCGACCTTCTGATCAGCCTCCCCTGGATGACCAGCTCGGGGGGAGAGATCGACGTACCGGCGGCTCGACAAATCCTGGACGAGGACCACTATGACCTGGAAAAGATTAAGGATCGGATCCTCGAATACCTCGCCGTGCGCAAAATGAAGCACGATCGGGGGATCGAGGGCGGCCCAGGGGAGCGTGAACCGCTGCTGTGCCTGGTGGGACCGCCTGGCGTGGGCAAGACCAGCCTCGGCCAGTCGATAGCCCGGGCCATGGGGCGGAAGTTTACCCGCTTGTCCCTTGGGGGGGTGCGGGACGAGGCGGAGGTCCGCGGCCACCGTCGAACCTATATTGGGGCCATGCCAGGGTCCATTATTCAGGCATTGCGGCGGGCGGGCACGAATGATCCGGTCTTCATGCTGGACGAGATTGACAAGGTTGGCTCGGATTGGCGGGGCGACCCTTCCTCGGCCCTACTCGAGGTGCTTGATCCTGAACAGAATCGCGAGTTCCGCGACAACTATCTGGACATTCCCTTCGACCTCTCGCGAGTTACCTTTATCGCCACGGCCAATAACCTTGATACCATTCCGCCCCCGCTCCTGGACCGGATGGAGGTGCTGCAGCTTCCCGGATACACCGAGGACGAGAAGGTGATGATCGCCACGCGGTATCTGGTCCCCAAGCAGCGCCGGGCCAATGGATTGACCGAGAGCGAGATCGTCATTGAGGAAAGCGCGATCAGGGAGGTGGTCCGCGCCTATACCCGCGAGGCGGGAGTCCGTACCCTGGAGCGCCAGATCGCCTCCCTCTGTCGGAAGGTGGCCCGCCAGATTAGCGAGCGCCCGGCGGACCCCGCGGCCGTCAACGGGCGCATCGAGAGCGATGAAAGTATCGCCAAGGACACGAGCACCCACGAGGCCCAGGCGCCCATCCTTGAACTGCCGAACGTGACGGTGGATCCGGCGGAGACCAAGGCTCCACGGGATGCCGCGGAGGTGGACCTCCCCGAGGACGCGTCCGAGGGCACGAGTTCCGTGGCAACGGCTCAGCCTGAGGTGGTGGACGTGGCGGCGGTACATCGGCTGCTCGGCCGCGAGCAGTTCCACAACGAGCAGGCCGAACGAATCGACCGCCCAGGCGTGGCCACCGGCCTGGTGTGGACTCCGGTTGGTGGCGATATCGTCTTCGTCGAGGCGGCCCGTACCCCAAGTAAGGAGGAGCGCCTGATCCTTACTGGTCAGCTTGGCGAGGTGATGAAAGAGTCAGCGCAGGCGGCCCTGACCTGTGTGCGGGCTGGATCGAGCCGCCTGCGGATCGATCCAGAGTTATGGGACCAGAGCACGCTCCATATCCACGTACCCGCCGGGGCCGTACCCAAGGACGGGCCGTCGGCCGGCGTGACCATGGCGCTCGCCGTCGCGTCGTTGATGACCGGCCGGCCGGTGCGGGCGGATCTGGCCCTGACCGGCGAAATCACCCTCCGTGGGAAAGTCTTGCCCGTGGGCGGGATCAAGGAGAAGATGCTTGGCGCGCATCGGGCCGGCATTCGCACCGTGCTTTTGCCTCGTCACAACGAGCGGGACCTTGAGGACCTGCCGCCGGAACTGCGCGAGGAAATGCGCTTCGTGTTGGTAGGCGAGATTCAAGAGGTATTCGACGAGGCGCTTCTCCCGGTGGTGACGTCAGTCGTTCAGGAGGCGGAGCCGATTTCCGCGTGAGATCTTGGCAGGGGTGAGGCGGCTCGATGTCCGCGTCACCACCGCCGGGTATTGCTCAATCAACGTGGAATACTTCCTTAAGGGCTGCCCACCACTCTCCGGGTTGGGCCTCCTCAACCGGAACCTGCATGGGATCGGTCATACTCCACCACTCCCGCGTCCTCGGATCGGCGGCCATTTTCGCCATGTCCGCTTTGTAGTCCTCGCCGTGGTATTCGTAATAGGCAAACAGCATGTTCTCGATCCGGAATATCGAGTAATTTCGGATATTGCAGGCGTGAATGGTGGCCAACACCTCCGGCCAAACTTCTTGGTGAATCCGCTCGTACTCCTCAATTGCCTCGGACCGGACTCCGATCAGCATCCCTTTGCGTTGCATCCGCCCCTCCCTCTGGATCATACTCCCACCCCTAGCCGCCTGTCTGTTTGGAGTCTCCCGCTCCTAGTGGTCCGTCAACGGTCATTAGTTACATTCTCCGACCTCAGTCGGCGTTCGCTACCACCCGACCGCAGTCGGGGGATCGCCCGACAGTGCAACCATTGCCTGTTGACAGCATACCAGCCTCGCATAGGAGTAACACCCGGCGCGTTCGCCGATCACAGGTAATGCAATGTTCCCTCTGCCTGATCGCCGGTTATCTCGATGATGCCGAAGGAAGGCCGGGGCTGTCGCCGCGGCTGGGTCGGCGAGCCAGGGTTAAACAGAAGCACGGCTCCCCGCTGCTCGTTGCAGGGCTCATGGCTATGACCGAACACGACCACTCGAACTTCTGGGTGGTCGGCGAAGCAGCGGAGCGCCCGCGCCGGAGTGGCCGCGCCAGGTCCGAGATGGCCATGGGTCAGGCCGATACGCAGATCCTCGAACGGTAAAATCAGAGTGCCGGCCAGGGTATGTTGGAGGGCGGGTGGATCCATGTTTCCGTAGACACTCCACACGGGGGCAAGTTTTCGTAAGCTGTCTAACGCCTCAATGCATACGTGATCCCCGGCGTGCAAGATTGCGTCAGCCCCTGTGAACGCCTCCAGCAGCGCGTCCGGGAGTTCCACCTTTCCACTTGTAAGATGAGTATCACTGAGGACACCCAGCCGTTTCATCCGCTGCCTCCGCCTTCTCAAAATAGACCCGAATCATCGCGATGCCTCGGCGCCCAGCCGCTGTTTCGGAATCGGATACCGTCTCCTGGTTTTCCGCTACCCTACCGCTCCGACCCCCAACTACGATACCATAGGCCATCAGGAGGCGGCTGAATGCAGGAACCGCATGCCGCGCCGTCGGGTCCGATTGTACTGGATGGCGCGCCGCTAGCGATTGAGGACGTGGTAGCGGTTGCCCGCGAGGGCCGCGCCACACTTCTGGCCGAGGAGGCGCGGCGCGCGATCCTGCGTGGTCGTCAGGTCATAGAATCAATCGTGGAGCACGGTGATACCGTGTACGGGGTCAACACGGGCTTCGGGAGTCTGGCTCGTGTGCGTGTGTCCCCCGCCCAGTTACTGGAACTGCAGCGCAACCTGGTGCGTAGCCACGCCGCCGGCGTGGGCGACGCCCTGCCCGTCGAGATAGCGCGGGCGATGTTGCTGATCACCGCCGCCAGTTTGGCCCGCGGCTATTCCGGGGTGCGGCCTGCCCTGGTCGACGGACTCCTTGCTCTCCTCAATGCTGGGGTGCATCCTCTCATTCCCTGGCAGGGCTCCCTGGGGGCCAGCGGCGATCTGGCTCCCCTCGCCCACATGGCGCTGGTCCTGATCGGTGAAGGCGAGGCCCTGTACCAGGGTGAACGGCTGCCGGGCGATCAGGCTTTGGCGCGCGCCGGACTCGCGCCCCTGACCTTGCGGGCCAAGGAGGGCCTGGCTCTGATCAATGGAACTCACCTGATGAGCGCGGTCGGCGCGCTCTGCGTCGCCGACGCGGAATACCTGCTGAAGGTCGCCGAGGCGACGGCGGCGATGAGCGTTGACGCGCTACGAGGAACCGACACCGCGTTCGACGCCAGAATCCATCAGGCGCGCGCTCACCCCGGCCAGAGCGCCACCGCCGCGACTCTGCGTGATTGGCTGGCGGGGAGTGAGATCCGGGCCAGCCACGCCGGTTGCGCGCGGGTGCAGGATCCCTACACCCTGCGCTGCATCCCGCAAGTGCTGGGAGCGGTACGGGAGGCGGTGGCCCACGCGCGCGCGGTCTTGGGACGCGAATTGGGCGCCGTAACCGACAATCCGCTGTGCTTCGCCGATGCCGGGGAAGTATTGTCGGGCGGCAATTTCCACGGCCAGCCCATCGCCCTGCCTCTGGACTATCTGGCTATCGCCTTGACCACGTTGGGTGGTTTCAGCGAGCGGCGCACCTACGCCCTGGTCAGCACCTGGGAGGGGGAAGCGGCGTTGCCCGTATATCTGACTCCCGATCCGGGCTTGCGCTCCGGCGTGATGATCGCCCAGTACGTGGCCGCCTCCTTGGTGGCGGAAAACAAGATTCTCGCCCACCCGGCCAGCGTTGACTCGATCCCCACATCCGCCGGCATCGAGGACTATGTCAGCATGGGCGCCACGGCGGCCTGGAAGGCCCGGCGGGTGCTGGAAAATACCACGCGAGCGATCGCCATTGAATTACTATGCGCCGCCCAGGCAATAGAGAGCCGGCGGCCTCTACGCAGTAGCCCTCGCATCGAGGCGCTGGTATCCGAGGTGCGGGTGCTCGTACACCACCTGGATGCCGATCGAAGCCTCGCACCCGATATCGAGGCGATAGCCGCGGCGATAAGGAGTGGTAAATTCGTCCTAGCCTAAATGGGTATCGTGGGAACTTCTCTCTTGAATACCGCGAACCCCCCATTCAGGATAGCCCGAACAGGGACTGTCGGTCGGTCCGTACCCCGCCCCATACTGGTGCCAGGTTCTTCCGTTGAGGCACCAGAGTTTACTGGAGACAGGCGTACGATGCGCATGAAAGCCTTCCTTTCCCTACCTTGCCGGGTGGCGGCCGTTGCGTCATTCGTGTTGCTTGCCGGGATCGCCCCGCGATTCGCCGCCACGAGTACGTCTCGCGCGGCGCAGGCCAGCCGACCCAGCACTCCCGATCCCCGTTTCGGGGTGGTGGAGGCGTGGCGCGCGCCCACCGCCGCCTCGCAAATCGGCGTGGGCTGGGAACGCCTCACCTTTTGGTGGAAGAACATTCAGCCTGACGGCCCAAACTCCTATAACCTCTGGGCCACCGATCGCGATCACCAGATCAATCACGAGATCGCCACCGGGCGCCAATTGGTTGGCCTCTTGATTAACACTCCTGATTGGGCGGCCCTGAATCCGGCCCAGCACGGTGATTCCATCCCCAAGGGCCTGTATCTGCCCTACAACGACCCGAATAACTATTGGGGCCATTTCGTCAAATTGATCGCCGCCCACTACAAGGGCCGAATCAACGACTGGATTCTCTGGAACGAGGTGAGCATTCCCAACGGAAAGTGGTGTACGTGGCATGGCTCGGTGGCCGACTATGCTCAGCTGGTGAGAGTAGCGGACCAGGCGGCGAAGGCGGTGAACCCCGAGGCGAAAATTATCCTGTCCGGCGACCCCTATTGGTACGATCACGGCGCGTTTTTCACCACCTTGATGCAGGATCTCTCTCGTGGGCCCCAGGCCGTGGCCAACCACTATTACTTTGACGCCGCGAACCTTCACCTCTATAGCCGCCCGAGCGACTATCGCACTATCATCACCCTCTATAACCAGATCATGGCCCGTTACGGCATCCAAAAGCCGATGTGGCTGTCCGAGACCAACGCCCTCCCGTACAATGATCCCATCCGCCGATATGCGCGGTCAGGGTTCTTTGGCACCATGCAGGACCAGGCTTCCTATATCATCGAAGCCTTTTCCCTTGCCCTGGCCCTGAACGTGCAGCACATCGAAGTGAACCGCATGGTGGATGGGACAGACTTCACCGCCGGTGGCGAGCCCTTTGGGCTCATTCGTAACAATCACACGGTCCGCCCCGAGTATTATGCGTATAGCGCCGCTACCTCGCTCTATGCTGGGGTAACCGATGGAACGATCAGTTACGATAAACAGCACGAAGTCTACGTGGTGACCTTGCACAAGCCCGGCGCTACCCTCTATGTGACCTGGAATCAAAGCCCGATTCCGCAAAGGGTGAGTATCCCAGCCTTGGCGCGGTCGGCCATCGCGTACGACAAGTTTGGCAGCGGCAATGTGGTTTCAGCCTCGGACGGAACCTATCGCTTTACGCTTACGCCGTCAACCGACAATACCGACCCAGCCGACCCCAAGGACTATGTGATTGGCGGCAGCCCGATCGTGCTGGTGCAGTCGAACTAACCTTCGCACCCACAGGATCGGCGCCGCACCAACTCCAGCGGGAGGAGACGCTCACGCCGTGCCGCCCGCGTAGGGTTGGCCAATTGGGCCAAAACTAGCTCGGCGGCGGCGGCGCCCAGGGCGTAGTCGGATCGGTTGAGGGTGGTCAGCGCGGGCTCGGTGACCGGTGCCCAGGGAGTGTCGTCGAAGCAGGTGAGTGCAATGCCGCTGGGCACGGAAACACTTCGTTCACGGAGCGCCAATAGCGCTCCTACCGACATCAGGCTGCTGGCAACCACGACCGCGGTGGGTCGCCGAGGAAGGTTGAGGAGCCTGAGCATCCCACGGTAGCCGCTCTGCTCGGTCCAATCGCCCTCCACCACCAGTTCAGGCCGGAACCTCAAGCCTGCTCCCTCCAGCGCCTGGCGATACCCCAAAACGCGATCCGCGCCGCTGGTTTCAGTCAAGAGGCCGGTGAGATGGGCGATTCGTTGGCGCCCGTGCGAAGCCAAATGCGCGGTCAGGGTCGCGGCGCCGCCCACATTGTCGAGCAGCACCGTATCCGCCTCGTAACCCTGTAGCCGGTTGTCAATCGCCACCAGGGCCATCGGTTGGCGGCGCATGAGATCGCGTAACCCTGCCTGATCTCCGCCGACGGGGGCCAGAATCATCCCGGCCACTCGCTGGCCTGCCAGCAGAGCCAGCGCCTCGTGCTCGCGGTCGGCGCGTTCCTCCGTCTCGCACACCAGAATGGTGTACCCGTGCTCCCGCAGCATGTGCTGCGCCCCTCGCAGGGCAGCCGCGTAAAAGGGACTGGAGATGTCCGGTACGACCATCCCGATGGTGGTGGTCCTTTGCGCCCGGAAACCGCGAGCGAGCGAGGAAGGTTGGAAACGGAGGCGGCGCGCTGCCTCAAGCACTTGGGCGCGGGTTGGCTCGCTGACGTAGGGTCGCCCATTGATCGCCCGCGAGGCCGTGGAAACCGATACCCTTGCGGCGCGGGCGACATCCACCAAGGTGACCAGCGCCGGCGGCTCTCGGTCCTCGTCCTGGTCTTGCCGGCTCATGGCATGGCCCCGATCAGCGTGTTGACCTCCTTTTCGGCCTTGGTTGAGGGGATGGCGAAATAGACGCTCTGCGCATTCTCATCGACCAGCGTGTTGATGCCGATGACGTTTCCTTGAAGATCCAGAAGCGGGCCGCCGCTGTTGCCATGGTTGATTGGCGCCGTGTGCTGGAGATACATCCATCGCTGGCCAACATCGCGGCCGAGGGCGGAAATGATCCCGTTGCTCACTGACGGCTGCCCTTGCAAGCCGAGAGCGAAGCCGATCGCCACCACGGCCTCGCCAAGGCCGGCCTGGCTCGAGTCGCCCCAGGTCAACGCGGGGAATGGCTGCGCGGGTTGGGCTATCTCGATCACGGCCAGATCGTCCGAGGTGTCCTCCTGTACGCTCAGGGCGGGAAGAGGTCCGCTGCCCTGGCCCGTAAGCACCACATTGACGGCGCCATTGACCACATGATCGTTCGTGACCACGTAGGCAAAGTTCCCCGAGGTACGAATGACGAATCCAGTGCCCGTGCTTTGCTGGTTATGGGCAATCGTCCCAGTGACCCGAAGGATGGCGGGCAGGGCTAGGTTGACCACTTGCTCGATACTCAGCTGGTTCGACGAGGGGGCCGCCGTCGGTACGGGAGTGGCGGTCCCCTCGGCGGTTACCGCCCCTTGACCGGCGGGAGGCAGCAAATCCGGTTGCGGCGTAGGTTGCGGCTGGCTGCTCTCGTACACGGTGTTGTCGACGACGAGCCACTGACCATTGATGTTCTTGATCGAATAAGTAACCGCGAACCGCTGATTGCGGAGTGTCCCTACCTTTCCCGTGTAGGTGGGGTCGCGGTCATCGGCCAGGCCCGTATCGATCCGAATGATCAGTTCATCTTCGTGCTTACTCAATGTAGCCTGGGCGCTATCGGGGCCGTTCAGCACGATCGAATCCCATATCGGCTGATCGATACTATGAAGGCGATAGTGCTCTCCAGCGGCGGAGAGCGTTTGCAAACTGGCCACCAATAAGGTGAGCTCCTTACCGGCGGCCACGCCGGCCAATTGGCTTGCGTCACCGGTAGCCAACGCACGCTCGCGCATGAGTAAAAAACGGTTGACCGCCGCCTCAATCGCGATACGTTCCGAGGTTGCCTCCGGTGAGTGGTTGGCGACGCTGGCGCTGACCGCGGTGGCCGTCGCGTTGGAATTCGCGGCGACAGCGGTGGCCGTGGCGTAGGCATTGGCCACCAACTGTTGGGCCTGGGCCGCTAGGCGAGCCTCCGCGGTGGCTGTCGCCCCCGTATTGACCACCGTGGCGGTCGGCTGGGGAGTTGGGGTGATCGATGGAGTCGCGGATGGTACGGCGGTCGCGGTGGGCGTGGGCGTCCGCGTGGGGCCGGCGGCTACGAACGGCAGGCCGCCATGGGTGGCGAAGATGACCCCACTGATCCCCAGGACCACGACCGCGGCGATGACGGCGGCCATGATCGCGGGGAACAGCGACTCACGGGCCAGAGTGATGCTGACTTGCACGCTCGCGGTCCCGCCGTCCGTGTCCAGCACAATGGCGGTGGAATGCCGGCCTCGTCGTAAATCCGCGGTCGTCGCCTGCAGATCCAACGCCTCCACGGCCCCGGTGGCGCAATAGATATTTCCGCCGCCAAGAATGCGAAGCCAGGGAGCGCCGGGTGATAAGCGGGCGCTGCCGGTGAGCAATCCCGAGCCGTTATTGGCGAGGCGCAGCTTGGCTCGGACCGTGTCGCCGGGGCGCACCGATCCCAGATCGAGATCCTTCGGCGCAACGAGGCGCGGCCCATGAGGGTTGGAGGACCCGCCGGGCTTGATGATAGCAGTGCGTCCTCCGATGGGCTGGGTACGGCCGGAGGCGTTCGGCAGCGGCGTACCGCAGCGCCGGCAGATGCTTGCCTGGCTGTCATTCGCGGTCCCGCATGTGGGGCAGGGGACACTGCCGTTCATGTGCGTGTCTTGTGGTGTTGTATGTCCATGCGCCATGCGGATAGGGCAGCATCAAGAGCGGGGAAAACACGGTCAGTATACCATGCCCACCGAGCAAATCTCCTACCATTGGTGGGTACGGGGCGTACCTGAACAATGATATTGTTGGCGAATTGGCACGAACGCCGGTAGAGGGGCGATCTTCCTGGGAGCGCGAGACACCCGCAAGCGGGTACCCGGCTCACACTGGCGCGCTAGCGCCAGGAACGCCGTACCTACTCCCCAGGCTAGCCATGTTCCCGGACCGGACCGTCTGCCGGATATCCCAACGGGGGCGAGCAAGATGCTCGCGCTCCCAGGCACAGGCACGTTGTACCACCGCGTCGGCGGCACAACGTGGATCACAAAACCCCGGTACGCCTCGGCCGACCCTCATCGGAGAGACCCGAGGGAGGCGACCCGGTACACTGTTCGGATGACGTTGGAACAACCCGTGCCGGGGATTTACCTTATTCCCGTCCCAACCCCCTACCTTGTGGGATCGGTGAACTGCTTTCTTATTGGCGGGCCCGCGCCCGTTCTGATTGATTGTGGGCACGGGATGCCCGAGGCGGAAGCCGCTCTCCGGTCCGGCCTCCAGGAACTTGGGGTAGCGCCGGGCGATCTCTCCCGTATCGTCTTGACTCATCATCATTTTGATCACGCGGGGGGCCTGCGATGGCTACGTCGCGCCACCGCGGCTCCGTTAGCGGGGCATCCCTGGAATGACCTATGCCTTCTGCCCGACCCTCGCCGTATCCAGGAGCGAGATCAATTCTTTCTAGAACTCTATCGCTATTGCGGGTATCCAGCCAATGGGCAAGAGGAGTTGGCCAAACATTTCAAGGACGAGGGCGCCACCGCCGCCTACCCTCGCGTCGATCAGGAACTCCGGAAGGGCACGAAGGTCGAATTGGGAGGGAGACCCTGGGACGTCTATGAAACTCCCGGCCACGCCGGCACCTCCCTTGCCCTGGTGCGGGACGATGGAGTCGCTATTGTCGGTGACACCCTCCTCAGCCGAGTTTCCTCCAACGCAATCGCCGAGCCGCCCTATCCTGGGCAGCTCGGCCGGATATCCAGCTTGCTGGCCTATAGAGCGAGCTTGCGGCTG
>Ga0307374_10009900_pt1 | contig 13945 bp, 10 predicted proteins | sample OX3MG_FD_202532 | JGI IMG/M metagenome (GOLD analysis project Ga0307374, IMG submission 202532) | Soil microbial communities from Risofladan, Vaasa, Finland - OX-3 | ecosystem: Environmental > Terrestrial > Soil > Coastal area > Acid sulfate soil | place: Finland: Risofladan, Vaasa | collected... | reverse complement strand
ACCCTCCGCTATACGATCGCGCACTGCCCGGTTGGAAACCCGAGGACGTAATCGCATCGCCCTATTCCGTCGCCGCGTATGTTCCCGACCCGCGCATCGGAACTTGGCAGGACGTAGATGCCGTCCGCAAGAAGCTGCACGCGCGCGGCATAGCCCTGTTTTTCGATTTCGTCGGCAATCACACGGCGCTCGACCATGCTTGGACGCGCGAACATCCCGACTTCTACGTTCAGGCCACGCAAGAGCAATTCACCAAAGACCCGAACTCTTTCCGCGCCATTGACTCGCCGACTGGGACGCATTTCATCGCGCTGGGCCGCGATCCGTATTTCCCGCCGTGGACCGATTGCGCGCAGCTCAATCATTTCAATCCGGCGATGCGCGCCGCGCAAATCGCCGAGCTGCGGACGATCGCTTCTCACTGCGACGGTGTTCGCTGCGATATGGCCATGCTGCACCTGAGCGATATCTTCGAAAAAATCTGGGCGCCGTATCTTGGAGGCGCGAAACCGATGGCCCACGAATTCTGGGCCGACGTTCATGTTCAGGTACCCAATCTGATCCTGCTCGCGGAAGCATATTGGGGCACCGAACAGCGTCTGCTCGATCTCGGATTTTCGTTTGTCTACGATAAGAATTTTTACGATTCCGTTCGCGACATGGACGCGCCGCAAATTCGCGGCGCGCTTTCCGCGCCGCTCGATTATCAGAAGTGCATGGCGCGGTTTCTCGAAAATCACGACGAGCATCGCGCCATCGAAGTCTTCGGTAAAGATCGCATGGCATCCGTCGCCACGTTAATGAGCACCGTGCCGGGCATGCGCTTCTACCATCAGGGCGAACTCGAAGGGCTCTCCATTTATTTGCCGATCACGCTTCGAATGGCCGCGCCGCGCCCCGCCGATCCAGCGATATACGAGCTTTTCGAAAAAATTCTGCGCGTCACCAACGAAGACGTCTTCCATCACGGCTCGTGGAATCTGCTTCCCGTGACCCGCGATTGCGACGATTCCTGCGGCAACCTGATCGCCTACGAATGGCGCGCGGACAAGGCGTGGAAAGTCATTGCCGTGAATCTCGCGGGACGTCCTTCGCAGGGACGCATTCAGTTCACCGCAAGCCAGCTTTCCGCGCCAGAATACATCTTTTACGATGAACTCAACGAAGTGCGTTATTTGCGAACAGGCGACGAACTGCGCGCGCAGGGTCTTTTCGTCCGGCGCGACGGCTTCGGCGCGCACCTATTCGACGTTTCTCCCGCGCGCTGACCGGATGAACCCGACGCGCGGTTTTCTTGATTCGGCTGGCCGCTTATCGTTGCGCGTCGAAGCAATCTCAGCCGCCGCCTCGCACGAAAAAATTTCTGCTATCCTTTGGGAAGTGCGTAAATCTCTTTTGCCGTTGATTTTTCTCGTTGCGGCGGCCGCCTGCTCGCTCGCGCCGCTGCACGCTGCACAACCATCGTCGCGCGCACGGGCTGAAGCATTTCCTGCGGCATCTCCCGCCCAGCAGGCGCCCACACCCGCTCCGGCTCCCGCATCGAACAAGCCACAATTGCCCGCAGCGGCTTCTCACCTCAATGACGCGCCGTCGCCGCTCGTCCCACCGCCGGTGATCATTCTCGACCCGGCTCATGGCGGCACGAATACCGGCGCGCGCGGCGAGAGTGGTCTCGTCGAAAAAGATGTGGTGCTGCAAATCGCGCGCACGCTGCAGGCACAGCTTGAGAACCACGGCTATCGCGTGTTGATGACGCGCACGGATGATTCCAATCCTTCTTATGATGACCGTGCAGCCATCGCCAATGCCTACCGCAACGCGATTTTCATCACGCTGCACGTGGGCTCAACCGGAAAGATCGGAACGGTGCGCACCTATTACGATGAATTCTGGACTCCGAATGCCTCGATGCCGTCATCCGCGCAAGCGCCGACGCCAAAGACAACGCTGAAGCCGAATGCCCAACCGACCGTGCCGGCGATCGCCAAACTTCCCGCGAACACGCTGATCTCCTGGCAGCAGGCGCAGAGGCCGTACGTCGATGCCAGTCATCGTCTGGCCGATCTATTGCAGCTTCAGTTCGCGCAAACGTTCCCCGGCTCGCCACTGGTTTCGTCAGCGGTGCCGCTCCGCGATCTGCGTTCGGTGGCCAACCCCGCAGTAGCGATCGAAATCGCGAATGTCTCCGCTCCCAGCGCAGACACGATTTTGGCTCTCTCCGGACCGTTATCGGCTGATATCGAGCAAGCGATCGCGACATTCCGGCAAGCGCCTGTTTCGGAGACGCCCTGATGCCGCGCAACCTTAAAATTGTCATTGGCATTCTGGCCGTTGCGGTCATCATCGGACTGATCAGCCTGGGCAGCCTGCGCAATCACATGAAAGGACTCGATGTAACGCAGTCGACCGAGGAGCAGGCGCGCCGGGCCGTACTCGAACCTCCCATTTCCACGCCCACGGACCAGCCGGTGGAGGCGAAGATTTTCTGGGCCGCGGGCGCCGGAAAAGTCGCGCCGGTGGAAATCGAATTGCCGCTTTCCGCCGATCCGGTGGAGCGCTCGGAACAATTGCTGCAAGCGCTGATCGCCAATCCGTCCACCGCGGATCAACGGACGCTGCCCGCGAGCACCACTTTGCTGGGCTTTTACATTCTTCCGGACGGAACCGCGGTTGCGGACTTTTCGGATTCGCTGGCGTCCGAATTACCATCCGGAATTTTGAGCGAATCGATGGCCGTGGATTCGATCGTGCGCACGCTCGCCGCCAACATGCCGCAGCTGCGGCGGCTGAAGATCCTGATCCACGGCCAGGAAGTGGACACGCTTGCGGGCCACGTGGATTTGACCGGATTCTTCGATCTGAATCCAGCGCCAGCACAACAGACCTCGACCGCATCGGCAGTGGGCGAACCAGCAGCTAACAGTGAGATGAACGTTACGGCTCCATCCGGCGCATCGCCGCCCGCGCTGGCCTCGGCATCGCAGACGAAACCTTCGCATTAAGCGACCGCGCCGCGCATTGCGCCTTCAATTGTTCGTGCTTTCGGTTGACACCTTCGGCATCAGTCGGCAAACTGGCCCGACGACAAAAATTCCGCAGGAAAGAAAGGAATCTGCATTTTGCGAACCGACGGACGCGCGCCGCACGATTTGCGGCCTATTAAAATGACTGCCGATTTTATTCCCAGCGCCGAGGGCAGCGTGCTAATCGAGTTGGGCCACACGCGCGTGATCGTCACGGCCACAGTGGACGATGGTGTGCCGCAATTCCTGAAGGGCACCGGCAAAGGCTGGGTGACCGGCGAATACGGAATGTTGCCGCGCTCGACTGAGGAGCGCACCCCGCGCGAGTCGGTGCGTGGCCGGCAGTCCGGACGCACGCTCGAAATTCAGCGCATGATCGGTCGCACGCTGCGAGCCGCCGTTGATCTGAAGGCTCTCGGCGAGCGCACCGTGTGGCTCGATTGCGACGTGATTCAGGCGGACGGTGGCACGCGCACCGCGTCCGTGACCGGTGCGTTCGTGGCGCTCGCGCTGGCGATGCAGCGCATGGTTTCGGCGGGAATGCTTCGCACCATTCCGATTATCGATTCGGTGGCCGCCACGAGTGTGGGAATCGTGGGCGACGAGTTGCTGCTCGATCTTGCATACGAAGAAGATTCGCGCGCTGAAGTGGACATGAACGTGGTGATGACCGGCGGCGGAAATTTCGTGGAAGTGCAAGCGTCGGCAGAGGGGCGTTCGTATACCACCGATGAACTGGCGCGACTGCTCGATCTGGCGGGCGATGGAATCAAGCGGCTGGCGCGCGCGCAACACGAACTTTTGGGCATGGATTTCCGCGGGCGAGGGCGATAGCGGCGACCGGACATGTTGACTCGCGTCCTGCTCGCTTCATCAAACCTTGGAAAATTGCGCGAATATCGAGAGCTTGCCGCTGGCACCGGAGTCGAACTCGACCTGCTGCCAAATTTTCAGACTCACCCGCCATTCGATGAAAGCGCGCTGACCTTCGCGGAAATCGGCGCCGCCAAGGCTCTGCATTACAGCCGCTTTACAAGCGAGATGGTGCTCGCCGACGATTCGGGACTCGTCGTGCCAGCGCTTGGCGGCGCGCCGGGAGTGCGGTCCGCACGCTACGCGGGCCCGAACGCCACCGATGAAGAAAACAATCGCAAGCTGTTGCGCGAGATGCAAGGGCGTGAACGCGACCAGCGACGAGCGCGATTCGTCTGCGTAACAGCTCTGGCGCGGAGTGGACGCGCGCTAGCGATAGTTTCGGATTCGGCGCAAGGCAGTATCGTTCAACAGCCCAGGGGAACGGGCGGGTTCGGCTACGATCCTCTGTTTTATTCTCCCGAGCTGGGATGTACGTTCGCGGAAGCGCCTGCCCCGCAAAAGAACCGTCGCAGCCATCGCGGCAAGGCATTTGCCAAGATCCTGGCCCTTCTGGCCGCGCACAATTTTTGATCCCTTCTTACCGCCTGCCGCATCCAATCGGAAGCTTGCATAAACTTCTTGCTCCGGGCGCGTGGCCTGGAGTAGAAGTGGGACTCCTTCCCTCTGAGGTGCCTCAATGGCCGCATCGCAAGTTGCCCTGAAGTCACAATCGGACTTGCTAGCGCGATTAGAGGAAGCACGCGCGCGAACCGATGCGATCTACGATTCGCTTCCGCCCAACTCCTATTACGAAAGGCCGATCCCCCAACGCCACCGGCTGATTTTCTATCTCGGCCATCTGGAAGCGTTCGATTGGAATTTGCTCAGCGGACCGCTGGGTCTTGTGACGGACGACGCCGCGTTCGACAATTTATTCGCGTTTGGAATTGACCCTGTGGACTGCGGGCTGCCGAAGGATACTGCGAAGGATTGGCCCAGCATCGTGCGCGTTGAAACTTATAACGCGAACATTCGTCGGCGACTGGATGAAGCGCTGCGGAAATCTGCGGATTCCGGCACTACGCCCCAGGGGCTGACCGACGGCACATTTCTTCACGTAGCCATCGAACACCGGCTGATGCACGCGGAAACACTGGCCTATTTGCTTCACAATTTGCCGATTGAGAAGAAATCGCTGCGGGTTCGTCCGCGAGCGGAAGTGCAGCCTTCACCGAATTCGCGGCAGGTGGAAATTCTGGCAGGCGTCGCAACGCTTGGATTGCGCGCCACGCCGCCGCGCGCGTTTGGATGGGATAACGAGTTTGGGGAGCAGCAAATTCGAGTCCCGGGCTTCTCGGTTAACGTTTTCCCAGTTACGAATGGCGAGTATCTGAAATTCGTTCAAGTCGGCGGGTATGGGGACGCCAGCTACTGGAAGCCAGAAGATTGGGCATGGAAGCAGAGCGCAGGAATCAAGCATCCGCATTTCTGGTCGCTGAAATCAGGCGCGAGTGCCGACGATCCAAAAGCGGCCTGGGAATTTCGGACGATGTTCGGCGCGATTCCGCTGCCCGCAGCTTGGCCGGTTTATGTTAGCCACGCGGAGGCTTCCGCCTACGCGAAATGGGCGGGGAAAAAGCTGCCAACCGAAGCGCAATGGCATCGCGCGGCGTACGGCACGCCGGAAGGAATCGAACGGCCGTATCCCTGGGGCCGCAGCGCACCCGAACCGAGGCACGGGAATTTTCATCATCAGCGCTGGGACGCGACGGCCGTGGACGCTCATCCCGATGGCCAGAGCGCCTTCGGCGTCTTCGACCTGCTCGGCAACGGGTGGGAATGGACGTCGACTGCGTTCGGTCCGTTGCCCGGATTCGAGCCATTTTCGTTTTATCCCGGCTATTCCGCGAATTTTTTCGACGGCAAACATTTCGTAATGAAGGGCGGTTCCGCGCGTACGGACGCGTGCATGCTCCGGCGATCGTTCCGCAATTGGTTCCAACCCCACTACCCATACATCTACAGCAAATTCCGTTGCGTGGAGGATTGAGATGTCTTCATCGCCGCAGATGCAAATGGCCGCAGCGAGCGCGGCCACTCAAGAACTGTCGGAATTTTGTTCCGATGTGGTTACCGGACTCAGCCACACGGGACAAAAAGAGCTGCCCTCGAAATATCTCTATGACGCGCTAGGGTCGTCGCTCTTCGACGCGATTTGTCTGCTTCCGGAATACGGCTTGAGCCGCGCGGGCATGCGCTTGCTGCAGCGGCACGCCGGCGAAATCGTGGACCGCGTGCCAGGGCCGGTGGTGGTTGCGGAACTCGGCAGCGGCAACGGCCAAAAGACGCGGTATCTGCTGGAAGCCCTGGCGCGGCGCCAACGCGTCAACTACTACCCGATCGATATTTCGGGAAGCGCGCTGTTTCGCTGTCGCCAGGAATTGGGGCAACTTGAAATGGTCAGCCTGGTCGGCTTCGAGAGCGCATATCTCGATGGACTGCACAAAGTGGCGGCTCGGAGGCGCGACGGCGAGCACCTGCTAGTGCTTTTTCTCGGCAGCACAATTGGAAATTTCGATCGTTCAGCGGGCGAACAGTTTTTGCGCGACGTGCGCTCCGTTTTGCAGGATGGCGATTCTCTGCTGATGGCCACCGATTTGGAGAAACCGATTCCCGCGTTGAAGCTGGCTTACGACGATCCGCCGGGTGTCACCGCTGCGTTCAATAAAAATTTGCTGGCGCGGATCAACAGGGAACTCGACGGCGACTTTGACCTGAACCAATTCGAGCACGAAGTTCGCTACGACCGAAGCGAGCGCCGCGTGGAAATGCACCTGCGATCGAAAATCTGGCAGGGCGTGACGATTCGCCGCGCTGGATTTCGTTTTTATTTGCGCAAGGACGAGACGATCTGGACGGAAAGCTCGCATAAGTACGACGCCAAAGAAGTAAAAGAAATGGGCGGGCGAGCGGGATTCGAATGCGCGCAGCAATGGATTGACGAGGAGTGGCCGTTCGCGCAGAGCCTGTTTTTCGCGGTGTAGCGCAGTCGAACGGCGGGGGGAGGAGGAATATGGCCAAGGCTACGTGGAACGGTGTGGTGCTGGCGGAAAGCGACAAGACCGTGGTGGTGGAAGGGAATCAATACTTCCCAAAGGAGTCTGTGCATAGCGAATTTCTGCGCCCCAGCGCGACGCATTCTATCTGCGGATGGAAAGGCAAGGCGAGCTACTACGATCTCGAAGTGAACGGCGAGCGCAATACGGACGCCGCATGGTATTACCCCGAGCCGAAACCGGATGCCGAAAAGATCAAGGATTACGTCGCGTTTTGGAAGGGCGTGCGCGTGGAAGCGTAGTTTTTCCCGCCTGTGATATAGTTTTTGGCCACATGGCCAATCGGAAGAAAAAACTAGCGAAGAAGCAAGTTGTTCCGGCGAAGAAGCTCACCAAAGCGCGCGGAGCGAAGCCAGCCCAGAAGAAGGCGCTTGCGGCAGCAAACGGGCGCGCAAAGGGCACCGATCCGGCGCGCGTGCGCGCAATTTTGCAGAAGCTTGATGCGGCCTATCCCGCCGCCACCTGCGCGCTGACTCACAAGAATGCTTTTCAATTACTCGTCTCTACAATTCTATCCGCGCAATGCACCGACGAGCGCGTCAATCAGGTGACGCCCAAGCTATTCGAAAAATACCCCAAGCCCTCCGATTTGGCGTACGCCAATCCCGCGGAGCTGGAGCAGGAAATCCGTCCCACAGGCTTTTTCCGCAACAAGACGAAATCGATCATGGGCGCCAGCAAGAAGATCGTCGAGGAGTTTCACGGCGAAGTCCCCAAAACCATGGAAGAAATCCTGACGTTGCCGGGAGTGGCGCGCAAGACCGGCAACGTGGTGCTAGGAACGGCGTTTGGGATCGCGTCAGGAATTGTGGTCGATACCCACGTACAACGGCTGGCTGGCCGGCTGGACCTGACGAAAAATACCGATCCGAAAAAGATCGAACAGGACCTTGTGCAGGTAGTCCCGCACGATAAGTGGATCCTCTTTGCGCATCAACTTATCTGGCATGGCCGCCGGGTCTGCCAGGCGCGCAAACCGCGATGCATCGAGTGCAATCTGGAGCGGATCTGCTATTCCAACGACAAAACGGTCTGAGCGACGCGGACACAGCAATTGGCTTCAGCGAATCTCCTCGACGCGTCTAGTTTCCGACTCCGCGTTGAATCATCGCAATCAACCGTTGCGGCTTGATCGGTTTCGGCACGATTTCGAATTCGTGGCCGTGCACAAAACCCATTCCGTACACGCGATACCTGAGATCTTTCCGGGGGGAACCGCCGTACTGTACGGTCATGTCGCCTTCATCCACGTTTCCGCCGCCGGCTCGCACTGTCTCGCCCTGCGTATCCGTACTGGATTTGGTGATGATCTTGATAACGCCGTCCACGGCGTTCGGCCCCCAAATCGTGCCGCCGGGGCCGCGGATCACTTCAATGCACAGGACGACCGGCGACTTCACTGTCGCATCGTTTTTGCGCTCGGAAGTGGCCATGTTCAAAATCCTAGCTCGCTAGAGATTTTTTCTCCCGGTAGGAACGGTCTCGCGCCACCGCAGACATTGGGAAAGTGACGCACACCTTGGTGCCGGATTCGTCGGATTCGATTCTTAATTCGCCCTGAAACAGCCGCACGCGCTCGCGCATACCGCGGATACCTACACCCGAGCCGTGCGATTGAATCAACTTCAATTTCTCCGGCGGAATTCCCGAGCCCCAGTCCTGAATTTCCGCGCAGATCTGGTTTTCGTCTTGGGTCACGCGTATGACCGCCATTTCACTGCGCGAGTGGCGGTGAATATTGGTCAAGGCTTCCTGCACGATGCGGAAAACCACCAGTTCCGCATCCGACGCCAGCCTCTCAAAATCGGAGGAAATTTCCAGGTCGATATCGATGTCGCTGCGCTGCCGCAGGCCGGCTACGTACCAGCGCAGCGCCTCCGCCAATCCGCTCTCGTCCAGCAGCGGTGGGTGCAGCAGGTACGACATGGTGCGAATTTCGCGGTTCAGCTGATCGAGCAGGCGCTCGCTTTGTTCCACCGTTTGCGCCACGTCCGGAGCGAGGGCGGGAGAATGCATCGCGAGCGAGGCGACATTTATGCCGAGGACGGTAAGGATTTGGCCGACGCTATCGTGGAGCTCTCGGGCGATGCGGCGCCGCTCGTCATCCTGCGCCTTCAAAAGGCGCGCCGAAAGATCGCGAAGCTGCTCCGACTGCTCGTACACTTCGGCGCTGCGGATCTCCAGTTCAGCAGTGCGGGCGCGGACCTCCGCGTCTAGATTTTCGGCCATGGCCCGCAGGCGTTCATCGCTTTTGATCAGCGCCTCTTCCGTCTTGCAGCGGCGGATAAAATCAGCCGCTTGGCGCGCGTAAAGGTCCAGGCGGCGCATCTCCTGCGCCGTCGGAACGTGCGGAGATTCAAAGTGGGTGGACAGCATTCCCAGAGGCGCTCCGTCGCTGCCGATCAGTGGCGCAGAGACTACGGCGCGGTATCCGGCCGAGCGGGCAGCAGAGCGATATGGCTCATAGGCGTCGTCTTCGTCAACATCTTCGATGACCACGTGCTTATGCAGGCGCAGCGCGCGGCCGCAAGCTGAATCATCCGTGATAGACACTTCGCGGAAAAATTCCAGGAACTCGCGATCGAAGCCGCGCTGCACGGCAATGCGCAGTACGCCGGCCCCGCCATCCAGAAGCTGAATGTTGCCTTTGTCTGCGCCGAGGAGCTCGATGGCCTTGCCGAGTAGATCGTCCAGTGCTTCTTGCAGGTCTCGGATCGTCCACAAATTGGCCTTCGCGTTCCATTGATTCAGCTTCGCAAGCGCGTCCGCCTCGCTCGCCAATTCAGCCTCGCTTTTACGACGGCCTTCCTCGGATCGCTTGCGGTCGATTGCGAAAGCGAGCTGGCGGGCAATGGTCAGGCTCAAGTCGATTTCTTTTTCAGAAAACGCGTGGGTGGCGTCGTAATACGTCATGAACTTACCCATCAGCTTGCCATCGGAGAGCAGCGGAATGAACGCCAGCGACTGGATCGCTTCTGCTCTGACAGCTGAAAGAAGCGAAACACTAAGATCAGCGTAGTCGACATCCTCGATGCAAACGGGCTGGGGATGCCGCTCGTCCGGTTTCCAGCCGGAGTGCCCGTCCACGGCTTTTCGATAACTTTCCGCAAGCCCGCGCCAGGCTACGAAATGCATTTGTCCGGCTTCATCCGCCAGCAGGATTGACACGCGATCGCACGCCAGAGCGCTCACGATCGCGTCCATCGCCGAATCGAAAATCTCTTCGATTGTGAGGCTTCGGTGCAGTTGGTCGGCCAGCCGGAACAGAGCTTTCTGCTGCCGGGCAGTTTCGGTCAGAGCTCGATCAGCCCGTTTCCGCTCGCTAATGTCCCGGGAAACATTCGAAACGCCGACGATATGGCCGGAGGAATCTTTGATCGGCGAAATAGACAGCGACAGATCCAGCAGCGTCCCGCTTTTGTGCATACGCACGGTCTCGAAATGATTGATGCGTTCACCCCGCGCGATTCGCTGGCGGATACCCATCTCTTCCTGATGGCGGTCCGGCGGCACCAGCATCAAAATGTTCTGCCCGATGGCTTCGCTGGCCGAATAGCCGAAAATTCTTTCCGCGCTCTTGTTCCAACTGGTGATCACGCCCTCGATGGTTTTGCTGACGATTGCATCATCGGATGAGTCCACGATGGCGCCAAGCAGGCCGCTCGCTTGTTCCGCGGCTTTCCGTTCGGTGATGTCCGCCAGCATATTCACGCAACCGGAGATATTCCCCGCCGCATCGCGGCGCACGCGCGGATAGAGCCTGAAGCAGCGCTTCGTGCCGTCGGGCCGTTCGGCAATAATCTCCGTGCCGTCTTCGACGGCGCCACCGCGAAGGGCGACGGTCATCGGGCAGTCGCGGTGCGGAATCAGACTCCCATCGGGGCGATAAAACTTCCAGTCGGCGCACCACCTTTCGGTGCCAAGCTCGGGCTCTTTAGCGGCGAACTTCACCGCCGCTGGATTGAAATGGGTAAGCCGGCCTTGCGCATCGGTGGTATAGACGGCGACTGGCAGCGCGTCGATCGTTTCGCGAAGCTGCCGCTCGCTTTCTTGCAGCGCGTAGCGCACCACGCGTTGTTCCGTGTCGTCGCGAAAGGCAATTACCACTCCCGCTGTTTTTCCGTTCCGTTTCAAGGGTGCCGCGCTGTAAACCACCGGCATGAAGCTGCCGTCTTTGCGGATGAAAAAATCCTCCTGCTCGCGAACCGGCACTCCTTCCTGCAACACCTTCAGGCCCGGGCATTCGCTTGCCGGGAACGGGCTGCCGTCCAGATGCTTGTAGTGGGTCAGGTCGTGCATTTTCTTGCCCAGCAGCTCGGCGCTGGTCCAGCCGAACATCTCTTCGGCGGCGGGATTCATCGCGGTGACCAGCCCGTTGCCGTCAAGCGTGTAGAGACCCTCAGCCAGGTTCCGCATGGCCGCTGTTTGAAAATCGAGCAGCGAGCGCAGGCGCTCGTCGCTGGCCAGCAGGCGCGTCTCGGTGTCTTTGCGCGCGCTGATGTCCTCTACAATTCCGACGAAATATTTCACGTTGCGATCGGCATCGCGCACGGCGGAGACGCTCAGCTGAATCCACATCAGCGCGCCGTTGCGCCGCACGTATCGTTTTTCCAATGAATATTGGTCGATTTCTCCGGCAAGCGCCTTTTGGACATTCGCTACGCCGGCGGGAAGATCGGGCGGGTAGGTGAGCTCCTGGACTGTCATCTTCAGGAGCTCATCCTGCGAGTACCCGACAATTTCGCAAACTTTTTGATTTACTCGCAGCCAGTGGCCGTCTGGAGAAGTGTGGGCGATGCCCACAGCAGCTTGCTCGAAGGTCAGCCGGAATCGCTCCTCGCTTTCGCGCAGCGCCTTCTCGAACGCTTCACTGCGTCGCAGAATTTCCGTCACATCTAAATTTTTATCGGCGGTTTTTTCGGGAAGCTTGACGGCCGCTGCATCGAAGAACATCTGGCCGCCGGCAACTTTGTTGATGCCGGAGATCAGGTTCGCGGCAATCGCCGATTTCACCACGTAGCCGCGTGCTCCAGCATTCAGTGCCTGCCGCATCATCTCCGGCGAATCGTGTTGACTGAGCACCACGACTGCCGTTTGCGGAAGAATCCGCCGAATTTCTCGCGTAGCGTCCAAGCCGTTCAGCCTGGGCATGCTGATATCCATGATGATTATGTCCGGATTCAGCTCGCGCGCCTTTTCGATCGCGTCGTGGCCGTCCACCGCCTCGCCACAGACCTCCAGGCCGGGACGGTTGCGCAATATCGAACGCACGCCATCGCGCACAAGCTCGTGGTCGTCTACGATCAAAATCCGCATTAAGCTTTTGCCTCCGAATGGTTAGCGCAAGGAGAGGCTGGATTTGTAAGCGCTGAGGACATAACTGCCCAGAATATATGACGTAACGGATGCCTGGCGAATAGAGGAAATACCCTACGCGGAACCCCGTGGGTTATATTCGCTCCTCAACCAGGCTTTCAATCTAGCGGCTGCCGTATCCTGAAACTCCGCGCCCGCAGTGGTTTCCAGAGCCTGGGTGGATTAGACCTCATTACGGTGGAATTAGTGCAGCGCAATGACCGAATGACCGGCTAGTAGCGGTAGCGCGCGCCTCGCTGCGCTACGCTGAAATCACCAACATTTTGCAGATTCGCCCGGCCATTTTGACGGGCATAGAGGCCTTCTTCGTAGACTATGACACCGCGGCCATCGCCCCGCGAGAAAGACGCAAAGAACTCCGCAGTCTACGCTGGGGGCCGCTGGCGCGCTCGTACAATAAACCCGACCCCGAAATTTGACGCCACCCGCCAAAATCACTCCTCTTGGTGTAACTTCATTTCGACATGCCGATGAAAGCTGAAGCAATCGTGATCGGTTCAGGCCCCAACGGACTCGCCGCCGCAATCACGCTGGCTGAAGCGGGCCACAGCGTCGTTGTGTACGAAGCGGAAAATTCCATCGGCGGCGGACTGCGTTCCGCTCAGTTGACGCTTCCCGGATTCGTGCACGATATCTGCGCCGCGGTGCATCCCATGGCGGCGTCCTCTCAATTTTTTCGGCGTTTGAACCTGGAAAAATATGGCTTGCGCTGGATCTTTCCGGAAGCGGAACTCGCCCACCCATTTGACGACGGCACCGCGATTCTGATCACGCGCTCGCTCGCCGAAACGAGCGCTCAATTCGGGCCTGACGCGCCGAGGGTTCGCCATCTGCTTGCGCCGCTGGTTAGTCATTGGGACGAACTTGCCAGCGACATTCTTCATCCCGCGCGCATGCCGCGCCATCCGTTTCTAGGGAGCCGATTCGGATTGAATGCAGTCTTTCCCGCCGATTCTCTCGCGCGGCGAAAATTCAGCAGCATGAAAACACGAACTGTGTTTGCCGGCCTCGCTGCGCACTCCGAGATGCCTTTAACCGCGTGGGGTTCAGCCGCTTTCGGGATTTTGCTGTGGATCACGTGCCACGCCGTCGGTTGGCCGATTGCCGCGGGTGGTTCGCAGTCGATAGCGAACGCGCTGGCGCAGCACCTGCAGAAGCTTGGAGGAACGATCATCACCGGCGCGCGGATCGAATCGCTTTCCGCATTGCCCGAAAGCTCGATGATTTTGTGCGATCTGACGCCGCGTCAATTCCTGAAAATCGGCGCCGATCGGTTGTCGCCCGACGACCAGCGGAAACTCCAAACGTATCGATACGGTCCGGGCGCGTTCAAAATCGACTGGGCCCTCGATGCTCCCATCCCATGGAACGCGCCGCAGTGCGCGAAAGCTGGAACCGTTCACTTGGGTGGATCGCTCGACGAAATCGTGCAATCCGAGCGAGCCGCTTGGAGCGAAGCGCCTGCGGAAACTCCATTTGTGCTGCTCGTGCAACCTTCGCTATTCGATCCGTCGCGCGCGCCGGCCGGAAAGCACACCGCTTGGGCTTATTGCCATGTGCCTCATGCAAGCACCG